>Ga0164243_10006989_pt1 | contig 16950 bp, 14 predicted proteins | sample OricompcompostOP_FD_108781 | JGI IMG/M metagenome (GOLD analysis project Ga0164243, IMG submission 108781) | Organic Plus compost microbial communities from Emeryville, California, USA - Original compost - Organic plus compost (OP) | ecosystem: Engineered > Solid waste > Mixed feedstock >... | reverse complement strand
CGGCCGCGACCACATCGCCTCGACCGTCTACACGCTGGCGTTCGCCTACGTCGGCACCTCGCTGCCGCTGCTGATGATCGGCGCGATCTACGACCGCACCCTGCTCGAGTTCCTCATGGCGGGTGAGATCGTCGAGGAGGTGGCGCGGACGCTGGTCTCCTCGATCGGGCTGGTGCTCGCGATCCCGGCCACGACGGCGATCTCCGCCCTGCTCGTGGGCCGCAGCAGCACGAGCAGGGCGTGACCGGTCCGCGCGGTCGGGCCCGACGCAGACGCTCCGCGGACGTCTCGCCGATCTAGCGGCCCTGAGGGTCGACGGGGCCCTGGCCGGGGACGAGCAGCAGCTCGCCGGCACGGACGGCCTGCGGCCACGGGCCGGTGGGCAGCGAGGTGTCGGGGGACCGGATGGCGTCACGCACGGGTGCTCCTCATGGGTCCGGTGGGTGCTCGTCGGGTCGGTCCGCCGCGATCGGCACGCCGCCTCGCGCCGCCGACCGTTCGGCCGCCAGCGCGACCGCGACCGCGCGGGCGCCGTCGCCGAGGTCGGCGAGCACGCCGCCGGGAGCCCCTCGCACGAGGTCCACGAACGCCTCGAGCTGGCGTGCGAGCATCTCGACCGGCGTCGCAGCGCGCAGCGGGGTGGGCGGCGCCGGTGCACCCACGACCCGCACCGGGTGGTCGCCGTCGATCGTCACCGTGACGCTCGGCGTCGCGAGCGACATCCAGGTCTGCGGGTCGAGGGGCATCGGCAGGTCGAGCGTGCGACCGGCGTGCACGGTGACGACGCAGCCGAGGGCGGTCCTTCCGGTCATCGTCATGAAGGCAGCGGCGCCGTCGGGCGCCCGAGCGACCTCGCACGTGACCGTGCCGATCGGGCTGCCCGCGAGCCACTGGGCGACGTCGATGTCGTGGACGCCGCCCTGCAGCACCGGGCTGACGTCCCGGTAGGTCTCACGCAGCTCGACGGCACCGTTGCGCAGCAGCGCCATGTGGACCACCGGGCCCCACGCGCCCGAGGCGACCTGCTCGCGCAACCAGCGCAACCGGGGGTCGAACCGGAGCAGGTGACCGACCGCGACGTGCACCCCGTGCGCGGCGGCGCGCCGGCCCAGCTCCGCCGCGGCGGGCACGTCGGTCGTCACGGGTTTCTCGACGAGCACGTGGCAGCCGCGCGCGACCGCGGCGGTCGCGGGTGCGAGGTGGTGCCGGTCGGGCGTGGCGACGACGACGGCGTCGGCCTCCGCCACCTCGTCGAGAGAGGCGACCACCGGTACCGTCGCGCCCAACCTCTCGCGCGCCCGCTCGCGCGCCGTGCGATCGCTGTCGACCACGGCCACGAGCTGCGCGCCCGGCTCGGCCCGCACCGCGTCGGCGTGCAGCTGCCCGTAGCGGCCGTACCCGACGACGACCACCCGGACCGGCTGGTGCGACGCGGTCACCGGGCCACCACCGGCGCGACCGTCGCGAGCGGAGTGCCCGCAGCGACGTGTGCCGTCCGCCGCAGCATCATGACGTGCCCGGCGCCGGGCGTCCGGACGGGCACCGCAGGCAGCTCGGGTCGGAGCGGGTCGAGCACCTCGCCCAGGACGTCGTCGACACCCACGGCGTCGCCGTGCGCGACGGACGCGAGGAACAGCCCGTCGACGGGTGCCCGCACCTCGGCCTCGTCGAGGTTGCCGCTGCTCACGACCTCGACCGGTGCGGCCACCGGCTCGCCGGACGTCGCGCCGAGCACCCGCAGCAGCCCCGCGCGGACCGCGCGCATCGCCGCCCGGTCGGGCGACGGCCCGCCCGGCATCTCGACGTACACCGGCGCGACCCCGAGGTCGGCCGCAGCGCTCAGCGTGCGTCCGGGCGCGAGCTCGGGGTGCAACCACAGGTACGGCAGCCCGAGCGTGCGCCCGACGCGCGTGGACCGCTCCGCCAGCGCCCCCTCGCTGAGGACGCCCGCGAGCAGCGGCATCGCGAGGTGCAGCCCGGCGCTGTGGAGGTCGATCAGGGTGTCGGCGCCCGTGAGCACCTCGCGGGTGAGCAGGTCGGCCAGCCGTTCGGTCCAGCCGCCGTCACGCGCACCCGGGAAGCAGCGCGCCAGGTTGGCGCCGTCGGCGGCGCTGGTGCGCGTGCCCGCACGGTACGCCGACGGGTTCGCCACCGTGACCACGCGCAGCCGGGTGGCGCGCAGCTGCGGCGGGTCGGCCACCAGCGAGCGCGCGACCAGCATGCCCTCGGGCTCGTCCCCGTGCACCCCGCCGAGCACGACGACCAGCGGGCCGTCACCGTCGCCGAGCTCGTGGACGACCAGCTCGACCACGCGCTCGTCGCCGATCGTGACGGTGCGCGCCCCGGTCATGCGGACAGCTCACGGGCGAGGGCTGCGGGCAGGTCGGCCACCGCGACCGATTCTGTGGGAGGCGGCTCGCCCGCGACACGCTGCAGGGAGGTGCTGTCCTTCCAGCCGGCGCCGGAGGCGATCACGACCGCCTCGTCGTCCGGCCCGAGCCGGCCGGCCCTGGCGTCGGCCAGCGCACCGGCGAGCGCCACCGCACCCGCCGGCTCCACGAGGAGGCCGTCGCGCGCCAGCATCGCCTGCGCCTCGAACGCCTGCTCGTCGGTGATCTCGACGACGTGACCGCCCGAGGCCGTGACCGCCTCGGTCGCGCCCTCGACGTCGAGCAGCCGGGCCACCTGCAGACCCGAGACCGTGGTGGTGACGCGCGGCAGCGGGCTGAGGTCGCCGTCGCACGCCCGCCGCAGGGTGGCGCTGCCGACCGGCTGCACGCCGACGACGCGGGGCCGAGGGCCGGCGGCGTCGCGGAAGCCGCGCCACACCGACGTGAGCAGCCCGCCACCGCCCACCGGGACGTAGACGACGGAGGCGTCCGGGCGCTGGTGCGCCAGCTCCGTCGAGATGCCGCAGGCGCCCGTCATCATGTCCGGCGCGAACGACCAGGCGGTGATGAACGGGTACAGCCCGAGCTCGTCGGCCACCTCGAGAACCTTCGCGAACACCCGGTCGGTCTCGGCCGGCGTGATGCCGAGCCCCTCGACCGGGAGGGTGCGCGCGCCCGCGGCGCTCGCACCCAGGAGCTTGGCCGCAGGCGCACCCGGCACGGTGAGGATGCGCACAGGCAGGCCCGCCCGCGCCCCGTACGCCGCGATCGCCGCGGCGCCGTTGCCGGACGACGTCCCGAGGATCCCGCTGAGTCCGTGCCGGCGGGCGACGGTGACCGCGCGGACCGCGAGCCGGTCCTTGTACGACCCGGTCGGGTTGAGGTGCTCGGCCTTGCACCACAGCCGCGCGCCGCCGACGTGCTCCTCGAGCGCGGGCAGTCGCACGACCGGGGTCGACCCCTCGCCCAGCGAGAGCGCAGGGTCGACCCCGCCGGCGGGGTGCTCAGAGAGCGCCGAGCGCACCGTCGACCGCCTCGAGCGTCTCCTCGACGTCGGCGTGGGTGTGCGACGCCGACAGGAACCAGGTGCCGCGGTGGGTGATCCGCACGCCTCGGTCCTGCAGGGCCCACAGGAACCGGTCGGCCAGCGCGGGGTCGGAGCGCTCCATGTAGGTCTGCCGGTCGTGCACCCCGCCCGCCGGGCCGAAGCGCGTCTGGAACACCGGCCCGATGCCGTCGACCGACAGCTCGACGCCGTGCCGCTGCGCGAGTGCCCGGATGCCGTCGATCAGCGCCCCGCCGACCTCCATCATCTGCGGGTAGGGGTTGGTGTCCCGGAGCACCCGGACGGTCGCGAGCGCGGCGGCCACGGCGCTGATCCCGGTGTTGTAGGTGCCGCCGTGCATGACGGCGGGCGTCGCGAGCAGGTCCATGACGTCGGCCGGCCCGGCGAGGGCGGCGACCGGGAAGCCGGACGCCATCGCCTTGGCGTACACCGTGAGGTGGCCGCGCACGTCGAGCAGCTCCTGAGCACCGCCGAGCCGCACCCGGAAGCCGGTGATGACCTCGTCGAGCACGAGCAGCGCGCCGTTCTTCTCGCAGAGCTCGCGGACCGCCTCGATGTAGCCCGGCCGCGGCATGATCATGCCGACGTTGGACAGGATCGGCTCCATGAAGACGGCGGCGACGTCGTCGTGGGCGTCGAAGACGGCCGCGACCGCGTCGACGTCGTTCCACGGGATGACGACGACGTCGGCGGCCGCCGCCGCCGACTGGCCCGGCGTCAGCGGGGCGCCCTGGGCCGGGTACGGGTCGGTCGCCGGGTCGACGAAGAGCGGATCGAGCCAGCCGTGGTAGTGGCCGGCGAACCGGATCACGCGGCGCCTCCCGGTCGCGGCGCGCGCCAGTCGCAGCGCGAGCTGGTCCATCTCGGTGCCGGACTGACCCAGCCGGATCCGCTCGGCGTTCGGGAGGATCTCGACCATCTCCTCGACGAGCTCGATCTCGCGCAGGTGCTGGCCGGCCCAGAGCTGGCCGGTGCCCAGCACGGAGGCGACCGCCTCGGTGACCGCCGGGTGCCCGTGGCCCAGCACGTGCGGGCCGAACGCCATCGCGTAGTCGACGTAGCAGTTGCCGTCGACGTCCCAGAGCCGGGAGCCCTCCGCGCGCTCGTACACCAGCGGCGTGGGGGAGCCCTTCAGCCGGAAGCTGCTGTGGACGCCCGCGGGCGCCGTCCGGGAGGCTCGCTCGATCAGCTCCTGAGAGCGCGCGTAGCGCTGGCTCCGGACGTCGGTCGGCGGGGTCTGCAGGTTGGTGCTCATCGTTCCTCTGCTCGCTGGGTCGCGGTCGTGCTGTCGGTGGGGTGCTGGGTGGTGCGGTGGTCCCGCAGGGTCCAGTGCGGCAGCATCGCTGCGCGCTCGGGGGACCAGGGGAGACGGTCGGGGAAGCTGGTGCAGATCCCGGGGGTGTCGACCTCGATGACCTCGCCGGCGACGTCGCCGTACGCGGCGCGCCACGCGATCGCGGACTTGACGACGATCGCGTCGGCGGCGGCCGGGTCGACGCCCTGGGACACCAGCTGCTGGGCATCGAACGGCATCGCCTTCAGCTCGCTGACGACGACGGTGTTGCCCGCGACGTCGAGCACCGCGGTGCGGCCCATCGACACCTCGTAGCCGCGGTTGTAGCTGCCCAGGTGCCGGTAACGGCCGTCGGTCAGCCGCTGCACGGTGGCGGTGACGTCGACGGGCTCGCCGTGCTGGTCGTCGGTCTTCGCCCCGAGCCGCAGCCGTACGGTCGCGCCCTCCCCGGCTTCGACGCAGACCGCGACGGACTCGGGATCGGCGATCGTCGTGACCAGGCCGCGGCCGCCGGTGCGCAGCCACTCCTGGAGGATCGCGGTGCCGTCGCCGGGGGCGCCGCCGCCGATGTTGTCGGCGGCGTCGACCAGGATGACGGGCCGGTCCTGTGCGACCTGCGCGGCCGCGCACGCCTGAGCGACGCTCAGCGCCCCGTAGACGAAGCGCTCCTTGGCGTCGTCGACCGCGGCCGCCATCTCGTCGGCGGCCTGCGTGGCGGTGCGCGCGTCGTCGCCGCTGACGACGACGGAGAATCCGACGCAGTCGACGTCGGCGTAGGAGAACCCCGGCGCCAGCGACACCTGCACGCCTGCCTCGCGCTCCAGACGGTGCGCGAGCGCCACGAGGTCGCGCATCGGGTCGCCGTCGGTCGCCTGCATGCCGGGCGCCGTCATGAACGGCAGCTTGCGGTGCACCACGTGGCGCTCGCGGCCGGTGCGCAGCACCTCGAGCAGCAGGTCCGCCGCCTCCTGCCCGCGCTCGAACATGTCGACGTGCGGGTAGGTGTCGTAGGCGACGACCGCCTGCGTGCCCTCGACCATCGCGGCGCTGACGTTCGCGTGCAGGTCGATCGTCACGGCGAGCGGGACGTCGGGGCCGATGAGGTCGCGGACCGCGCGGACGAGCTCGCCGTCGGGGTCCGGGCTGCCGTCGGTGACCATCGCACCGTGCAGGGTGAGCAGCACGCCGTCGACGGGCTGGTCGGCGATCGCCGCGAGGATGCCGTCGCGCAACCGTTCGTAGACCTCGTGCGCCACGGTCGCGCTCGGGACGGCGGCGGCGTAGGTCGTCGGCACCGACGTGGCGCCGGCGCGCTCGAGCGCCGTGAGGAAGCCACCGGTCTCCGACCGGGTGGCCGCCAGTCGGCGGAGGTCGTCGCCGACGAAGTACTGGTAGGCCGCGAAGCCGTCGAGCGCCGTGGTGCCGACGGCGAACGTGTTCGTCTCGTGGTAGATGCCGCCGACGGCGATCCGGGGGCTGGTCACGTGCTCTCCTGGGTGGTGTGGGTGCGCCTCGCGCTCGGGACGGCGTCGAGGAGCCTGCGGGTATAGGGGTCCGTCGGGGTGGTGATGAGGTCGTCGATCGGGGCGGCCTCGACGATCCGGCCGCGGCTCATGACGACGACGCGGTCGGCGATCGCGCGCACCGCGGCGAAGTCGTGCGTGATGAGGAGCATCCCGAGGTCTCGTCGGTCCACGAGGTCGCGCAGCAGCGCGAGCAGCTGCGCCTGCACCGAGACGTCGAGCGCGGAGGTGGGCTCGTCGGCCAGCAGCACGCGTGGCTGCGCCGCGAGCGCGCGCGCGACGACGACGCGCTGGCGCTGCCCGCCCGACAGCTCGACCGGGTACCGGTCCTCGAAGGACCGGGGGAGCCCGACGTCGTCGAGCAGCCGTCGCGCCTCCTCGCGCCGGGAGGCCGCGTCGAGGGCCGGCTGGTGGATCGCGAGCGAGCGCTGGATCGCGGTGCCGACCGGCATCCGCGGGTTGAGCGCCGAGTACGGGTCCTGGAACACCATCTGGACCTCGCCCGTGAGCCAGGTCCGGTCCCGCCGGTCCGTCGTCACCGTCCGCCCGCCCAGCCGCACGTCGCCGTCGTCGACCGGCTGCATGCCCGCGAGGGCCTTCGCCAGGCTCGACTTGCCCGATCCGGACTCGCCGACGACCGCGACGACCTCACCCGCGCGCACGGCGACGTCGACGCCGTCCACCGCGACCACCGGGTCCTGGCGGCGGCGCCGGGCCGGGTAGGTCACCGTCACACCGCCGGCCGTCATGAGCGGTGCGCGGCTCTCGACCTCCGGGTCGGGCGTGCGCCGGAGCTCGGGGTCGAACGGGTCGACCGTCGCCTCCAGCAGCCGCTGCGTGTAGGGGTGCTGCGGTGACGTCATGAGGTCGGCCGCGGCGCCCGACTCGACGATCTCGCCGCCGTACATGACGAGCACCCGGTCGCAGCGCTGCGCGACGAGGCTCAGGTCGTGCGACACGAGCACCGACGTGAGCGAGTGCTCGCGCTGCAGCGTCTGGACGAGGTCGAGGACCTCGGCGGCGACCGTCACGTCGAGCGCGGTCGTCGGCTCGTCGGCGAGCAGCACGTGCGGCCGGCCGATGAGCGCGAGCGCGATGACGACCCGCTGGCGCATACCGCCCGAGAGCTCGTGCGGGTGGCTGCGCAGCACCCGCTCGGGCTCGGGGAGGCGGACGTCGGCGAGCGCCGCCACCAGCCGGTCGTGGCGGTCGGAGCGGTCGCCGAGCCGCCCGTGGGCCCGCAGCGCCTCGAGCAGGTGGCGCCGGATCGTGAAACCCGGGTTGAGCGCCGCCAGCGGCTCCTGGAACACGTAGCCGAACGCCGCTCGGTCGCCGACGCGCGGATGGTGCGGCGGGAGCCCGGACGCGGTGGCGAGCTCGGTGCCGGCGACCGTCACCGACCCGGTGACCGTGGCCCGCACCCCGTGGGGCAGCAGCCCGGACATCGCGCGCAGCGTCATCGACTTGCCCGAGCCGGACTCGCCGACGATGCCGAGCATCTCGCCCTGCCGGACGTCGAAGGAGACGCCCTTGACAGGCTGCGCACCGGAGGCCAGGTCGACCCGGAGGTCGGCCACGCGCAGCGTGACGTCGGTCTCGGTCATCGGTTCCGCCCCTGTCGGCTCAGCAGGTCGCCGAGGCCGTCGGCGAACAGGTTCATGCCCAGCACGACGACGACGATCGCGATGCCGGGGAAGACGACGAGGTGCGGCGCCGCCGAGAGGTAGGTGCTGCCCGCCGCGAGCTCGAGCCCCCAGCTGGTGTCGGGCGACTGGATCCCGAAGCCGAGGAAGCTGATGCCGGCCTCGTTGAGGATCGAGAAGGCCATCATGCTGCTCAGCAGCACCAGCACCGGGAAGTAGGCGTTGCGCAGCACGTAGCGCAGCACGATCGACGTGCGACTCTCGCCGATCGCGGCGGCCGCCTTGACGTACTCGGCCTCGGTGACGGCGATGACCGAGTTGCGGGTCACGCGGGCCACCTGCGGCCAGTACACGACGACGAGCGTGACCACGACCGTGCTCAGCCCGGCGCCGAGCACCGACGCCAGACCCAGCGCGACCAGCAGCCACGGGAAGCTCAGGAAGATGTCGACGACGCGCATCGCGACGGCGTCGAACGGGCCGCGCAGGTACCCGGCCAGGAGCCCGACGGGAACCCCGATGAGCAGCGTGAGCAGCCCGACGACGAGGGGGATCCCGACGACGACGCGGGTACCCATGATCAGCCGGCTGAGCAGGTCGCGCCCGTTGAGGTCGGTGCCGAGGAGGTGGTCGGCGTCCGGGGCACCGAGGACCTCGCCGACGTAGACCTGGTCGTAGGGGTACGGCGTCAGCCACGGCGCGAGGATCGCGACGAGCACGGTCGGCACCAGCACGAGGAGCCCGACGAGGGTCTTGGGGTTGCGGTGCAGCTGGCGCCACACGCGCTGCGGGCGGGCCGAGGCGGGGTCGAGCACGGGGTCGACACCGCCGGGCGACAGCGGGTCGGCCGCGGTGGTGGGGTCGAGCGCTGTCATCGTGCCCCCTGGAGCGTGGCGCGGGTGCGCGGGTCGAGCCACATCGACACGACGTCCACCACGGTGTTGGTGACGATGAAGAGAGCGGCGAACACGAGGATCCCGCTCTGCACGACCGGGTAGTCGCGCGAGATCAGTGCGTTGACCAGCGTCAGCCCCATGCCCGGGTAGCCGAACACGCGCTCGGTGATCACGGCGCCGCTCATGAGGATGCCGACCTGCAGGCCGACGACGGTGAGCGTGGGAGCGACGGCGTTGCGGCCGGCGTGCCAGCCGATGACGCGCCAGGGCCGCACGCCGTTCGAGCGCGCGAGCAGGATGTGGTCCTGCTGGAGCTCGGTGAGCATGCTCGCCCGGACCGTGCGCAGCAGCAGCCCGGTGGTCACGACGGCGATCGTCAGCATCGGCATCACCGAGTGCCGGAGCCAGCCGACGGGGTCGTCGGCGAGGTCGACGTAGCCGGAGGTCGGGAACCAGGCCAGCGTCACCCCGAACGTCAGCACGAGCAGCGAACCGATCCAGAACTCCGGCTGCGCCTGCAGCACGAGCGAGCCGGTGGTGAGGCCGTGGTCGACGGCCGACCCCCGGCGGGACGCAGCGAGCATCCCGCCGGGGATCGCGACCAGCAGGGCGAGCAGAAGCCCGCCCGTCATCAGCAGCAGCGTGCGCGGCAGGCGTTCGGCGAGGATCTGGCCCACCGGGAGGTTCGACGAGATCGAGACGCCGAAGTCACCCGTGAGGAGGTTGCCCAGCCACGCCAGGTACTGCTCGGTGAGGGGCTTGTCCAGGCCCCACAGAGCCTCCAGCGCGGCCCGCGTCTCGGGTGTGGCGTACTGCCGCAGCAGCACCGAGATCGGGTCACCGGGGAGGTTGTGGATGATGAGGAACACGAGCACGCTCACCACCCACAGGGTGAGCAGGCCGACGCCCAGCCGGCGGATCACTGCTGTGGTCATGGCGTGGTCAGCTGCCCGCCCCGCGCACCTCGAACAGGTAGTTCGGGCGCACCGTGAAACCTGCGGCCTCCGGGTAGACGGCCGTGTTCACCGGGATCTGGATGAACGGCATGATCGGTGCCTCCTCCAGCACGATCTCCATCGCGCGGTGGTAGAGATCCGTGCGCTCGGCCTCGTCGAAGGTCGCCGAGGCGGCCGCGAGGATCTCGTCGAGCTCGCCGTTGCTGTAGCCCATGTGGTTCGACGCGCCGTCGGTCATCAGATAGCGGTCGAGGAACAGCGCCGGGTCCGGTGCCGAGGAGTCGCCGGCGATGCCGACGCTGAACTCGAAGTTCGTGAAGACGCGGGCGACGTAGTCGGCCGGCGGCAGCAGCCGGGTGTTGAGCGTGATCCCGACGTCGGCCATGAGCGACTGCCACACCGGCTCCAGCGGGCGCAGCAGCGGCAGGTCGGGGATCAGCGCCTCGACCTCGAACCCCTCGGGGATGCCGGCCTCGTCGAGGAGTGCACGGGCCTCGGTGGGGTCGAACGGAGCCGTGAGATCGGCCGGGAAGTACGGGCTCGTCGCCGCGATGAGCACGTGCGCCGGCTCGGCGTCGGGCCCGTTCTCCGCCGTCGCCATGAGGGTGCGGTCGAGCGCGAGCGAGAACGCCTTGCGGACGCGCACGTCGTCGAACGGCGCCACGCGGCAGTTGAAGGAGATGTAGTTGAACCCGTTGATGTAGGAGGTGCCCACGGTCGCGCCCTCGAGCGAGGCCAGCGACTCCATCTCGGGCCAGGCGAAGCCGGCGATGGCGCTCGACTCGCCCGACTGGAAGCCCGAGCGGAGCGCCGTGGCGTCGCCTCGCGGGAGGAACCGGATCTCGTCGACCTTCGGGAAGGACGCGTCGTAGTAGTCCTCGAAGCGCGTGAAGGCCATGAAGTTGTCCTGCTCCCAGGCCTCGAACTTGAACGGCCCGGCACCGACGGGGGCGGTGGCCTGCTGGTCCGCCGTCTCGATCGGGATGATCGGGATCTGGCTGCACAGCGCCGTCAGGGGCGCGTAGGGCTGCGAGAGGTTGAACGCGACCGTGAGGTCGTCGAGCACCTCGATCGAGTCGATCGGGGTGAGCAGCGCGGCGTACGGGGAGCCGCTCTCGGGGTCCATGAGGCGCTCGAAGGAGTCGACGACGTCCTGAGCGGTCATCGCGCGCCCGTTGTGGAAGGTGACGCCCTCGCGCAGGTCGAAGCGGATGCGGGTCTCCGACTCCGCCTCGTAGCCCGTCGCGAGGTCGCCCTCGAGCGCGCCGTCCGCGGTGAGGTAGAGCAGGTAGGCGTGGCAGGCGGAGCCGACCGTCGACAGGTTGGCGAAGGTGTTCTGCATCCCGGTGTCGAGGTTGGCCGGGTCGCCCTCGGAGTTGCCGATCGTGATGACGGTGGGGCCCGCGGCGTCGTCGGTGGCGGCGGAACCCGACGTCGTGGGCTGCGTCCCGCTCCCGCTGCCCCCGCAGGCGGCGAGCAGACCCGCGAGCGCGGCGGCGCCGGTGCCGCCCGCGGCGAGGGTGAGGAACTGACGGCGAGGTAGAGCGGACATGCTGGTTCTCCTTGAGAGATGTGGCCGAGGCCGGGAGGGGAGGAGGAGGGTGAGGTCAGCGGCTGAGCCAGCCGCCGTTGACCTCCAGGACCTGGCCGGTGACGGCCTCTGCCGCTGCCGAGCACAGGTAGCGGACGGCTCCGGCGATGTCGTCGGGGTGGAGACGACGTTGCAGCGCCTGCTTCTCCAGGAGCTCGCGGTCGAGCTGCTCCTGGGCGTCCGGTCCGTAGAGCTCCGCCTCGTTGGTGGTGCGGACGGCTCCGGGTGAGACGGCGTTGACGGTGACGCCGTGCGGGCCGAGCTGGCGGGCCAGCGACCGGGTCATCCCGACGAGGCCCGCCTTGGCGGCGACGTACGCCACGCCGGAGGGACCTCCGAGGCGCACGGTCACCGAGCTGATGTTGACGATGCGACCGCCGCCCTGCTCACGCATCGCGCGTGCCGCGCCCTGGGACAGCAGGAACGGGGCGGTGAGGCCGACCGTGAGGGTCGCCTGCCACTCCTCGAGGTCGACCTCGTCCCACGGCACGTTCGAGGGCCGCACCGCGTTGTTGACCAGGGCGTCGAGCCGGCCCAGCCCTGCGAGCACCGCCGGGACGCACGCCGCCACCTGGCTCGGGTCGCCCAGGTCGGCCTGCACGAGCAGCGTGCGGGCGCCGAGCTCTTCGCACAGCGCGGCGACGCGCGAGGTCTCCTCGGCGTCGTCGAGGTGGTGCAGCGCCATGTCGTAGCCGTCGGCGGCCAGGCCGGTGGCGATCGCCGCCCCGATGTCCCGGCGGGCGCCCGTGACGAGCGCGACCGGGCGGGCGTCGGTCAGAACAGCCATGCGTGCCAGCTCCCCGTCCGGGCGGGCAGCTTGTGCGGGGCCGCCGCGAGCCTCTCCAGCGCCCCCCGCAGCTCGCCGACGAGACCGAGGTGCTCCCGCAGCACGCTCGGCTGCTGGTAGCCGACCTTGGTCGCCGCGACGTGCGCGAGCAGCGCCTCGCCGTCGCGCTCGAGCGCGGCGATCTCGTCCTCGAGCGCCGCCGGCGCGACGTCGTGCAGACGCCGGGCCAGCTCGACCAGGCGCAGGAAGAGGTCGGCCGTGGTCGCCAGGCGCTCGCCCTCGGCCAGCCAGGTGCCGCGGGGGTCGGGCCAGCCCGCGAGCGGCCGGGTCGGCGGCATGAGCGCCATCGACTCGCGCACGGTGTCGCGGACCTGACGGAGCACCGAGGTGAACGCCGGTGTCGGCACCGACAGCGGCTGGACGAGGTCGTCGGGGAACGTCGTCGCGCCGTACGGGGCCGTCGAGAAGTACGGCAGCAGGTGGTTCGCGACGTAGTTCATGAGCGCGTAGCAGCCGATGATGCTGTCGCCGAGGCGGTAGGCGAGGTCCGCCGTCGCCTGGTCGTGCGGGCAGACCCGCGCGACCCAGCGGCGGTCGAAGCCCGACGCGCCGCCGGAGCCCTCGAGGTTCCAGCTCGCGTCGGCGAGGAAGGCGAAGTTCCGGTGCATCGCCGGGTCCGGCATGCTGTAGGCGAGCACGCCTGTCGCACCGGCCCGCGCGCCGGAACGCAGCATCTGCTCGATGTTGAGCGCGAGGTTCTGCGCGAACAGCGACCCGATGATGCCGGGGGAGGGGGTCACCCACGTCTCCCACGGACGGTCGCCGTCGACCACCGGGATCGGCTCGTTGTAGCGCCACCACGACACGATCGGCGCCGGTGCGGTGGACTCGGACAGGGCCTGCTCGTACAGGTCGAAGGCGTCCTCGCGCTCGAGGCTGTCCTGCCAGTTGAGGGCGCGGATGCCGTAGCCCTCCAGCAGCTCGGCCACGAGCACGAGATAGCGCACGAGCAGCTCACCCGGGCTGAGGTCGCGGCACCCGGCGCAGCGGCAGTAGGGCGAGAACTCCTTCGTCGGGTCCTCGGGGTCGACGTTGATGATCGGGTAGAACTCGTCCCCCGGCACCGCCATCGTCGTGATGCCGTTCGGCACGAGGTGCTGCTCGACGACGTTGCGCAGCACCGCGCGGAGCACATCGGTCCGCGCGGGGTCGGTGACGCAGTAGCCGAAGCCGGTGGGCTCGCCGTCGTCGTCGACCGCGGAGAGCGCGGGCAGCGCGCGCGGCAGGTACGAGCTGTGACCGGGCCCCCCGAACAGCGGGATCACGCGCATCCCGCGGCTGGCCGCGTAGGCGGCGACCTGGCCGAACAGGTCCTCGGCGAACATGCGCGGCAGGTAGTCCATGACGATCTCGGACCGCGTCTGCGGGTCCCAGCTGCGGTAGCGGTGGGGTGTGCGCAGCTCCGGGAAGTCCGACAGCGGGACGAACAGGAACTCGCCGCGGTCGCGGTCGTGACGCAGGTCCCAGCAGCCGTAGATCGAGATCGCGAGCGTGTTGAGCTTGAGCGCGCCGAGCCGGTCGACGAGGTCCTTCCAGTCCTCCAGGGTCATGAGGTCGGAGCCCCAGTAGGACTCGACGAGGATGCCGCGCCACGCGAGAGAGGGGGAGTCCGCGATCGTCATCGGGGTGACCCGGCCGTCGGTGGCGTCGAGGAGGTCGGCGAGCGTGCGGGCGCCCTGGAGCGCGCCGAGCGGCTCCGCCGCCTCGAGGTGCACCCCTCCCGGCGTGAGCTGCAACCGGTACCCCTCGGCTCCCAGTGCCGCGTCACGGGCGACGGTGACCGGCAGCGCGCGGCCGGGGCGTGCACGCTCGGCGAACAGTGCCGTGATCGCGGCCGTGTAGCCGTCGAGCGCGGGATCGACCTGGCCGAGCTCCCAGCGGTCGACCGAGATCGGCGACCCGTCCAGCACGTCGATGTGCCGGGGCTGGGGGAAGAGCTGTGGGTGGGGCACGTAGCACCTCTGCTAGTCTGTCCGGTCAGCGGACGGTGTGTCGCTGACCGGGCACAGTTCAGCAGGAACGTGCCCGCAGGTCAAGCACCGAACGCTGAGATTTCATCAAGTCGTAACAATCGTCCGCCCAGAGGACGGCATGGTTCGCGTGTAGGTTCTCTGCCTGGAGGTGAACGCCGATGTCTCGACCCCCTGCTGCCGCGGCCGCTGACGACACCGAGACCGACCGCGCCGGCGCCAGCTCGACCGATCGCGTCGTCGACGTGCTCGAGGCCCTGGCCGAGGCCGGGTCCGCCGGTCTGGGAGTCACCGACCTCAGCCGCGTGACCCGGATCAGCCGCCCTGCGCTGTACCGGATCCTGGGCGTCCTCGACCGGCGCGGCTGGGCCGCACGCGAGGACCAGCTGTGGTTCGTGGGCCCGAGCCTGGCCGAGATCAGCGAGCCCGCACCGCGCTCGGCGAGCATCATCGAGCGGACGCGGCCCGGCCTCGTGCGGCTCTGGGAGGAGTTCGGCGAGACGGTCAACCTCGGCATCCCCAGCCGCGACGAGGTGCTCTACCTCGACATCCTCGAGAGCTCGCGCGGGCTCCGGACCGGGAGTCAGGTCGGCTCCCGTGACCCCATGCACGCCACGGCGCTCGGCAAGGTGTTCCTCGCGGCGCGCCCGAGCAGCGAGGTGCGGCGCATGTTCGGTGACGCCGAGCTCGCGGCCCTGACACCGAAGACGATCGTGGCGCTCGCCCCGCTGATGCGCGACCTCGCCGTGGTCGCGGAGCGGGGATGGGCGGTCGACGACGAGGAGAGCGAGCTCGGGGTGCGCTGCGTGGCCGCGCCCGTGCGTGACCGCGAGGGTCGCACGGTGGCCGCGATCAGCCTCTCGGCGCCGACGGTGCGGTTCGACGACGACGCGCTCCCGGTCGTCGCCGCCGCTGTCCAGGCCGAGGCACAGGCCGTGACGCTGTGAGCCGGCCGCTGCTGCTCGCCGGCGGCACGCTCGTCGACGGCACCGGCGCGCCGGCGCGCCGCGCAGACGTTCTCGTCGCCGACGGCCGGGTGGTGGCCGTGGGTGACCTGCTGGCCGAGGCGCGGGCGCGCGACGCCGAGGTCGTCGACCTCGACGGCCTCGTCGTCACGCCGGGGTTCGTCGACATCCACACCCACTCCGACGTCAGCCTCGTGCACGACCCGGCGGGCGAGAGCAAGGTGCGACAGGGCGTCACGACCGAGGTGATCGGCAACTGCGGGTTCTCCCCGTTCCCGCACGCCGAGGATCGCCTCGACCTGCACCGCGATCACATGGCACGTCTCGGCGAGCCGCCGATGACCCCGGACTGGCTCGACCTCGACGGCTACGCGCGCAGGCTCGCCGCGCGTCCACCCGCGCTCAACGTCGCCGCTCTGGTCGGGCACGGCACGCTGCGCGTGGCGGTCGTCGGCGTCGAGGAGCGCGAGACCACCTCGGCGGAGCGGGCGCGCATGCGCGCGCTGCTGGCGGACGCGCTCGCCGCGGGTGCCTTCGGGCTGACGACCGGTCTGACGCACGTGCCGTCCAGCTACGGGGGGCCCGACGAGGTCGTCGACCTGCTCGCACCGGTCGCCGAGGCAGGTGCGATGTACGCGACGCACGCGCGCGCGACGGCGGGCGCCGAGCTCGACGCGGTGCGCGAGGCGCTCGCCGCGGCGCGCCGCTCCGGAGCGCGCCTGCAGTACTCGCACGTCGCGCTCAACGAGCCGTCGAGCTGGGGGCGCGCGCAGGAGCCGCTGGCCCTCTTCGAGGAGGCCGCGGCCTCCGGGCTCGACGTCGCGTTCGACCTGTACCCCTACGCGGCGTCCAGCAGCTCGCTCAGCCAGTACCTGCCCGGATGGGTGCAGGAGGGTGGCTCCGAGGCGATGGCGGCGCGGCTCGGCGACCCCACGACGTGGCAGCGTGCCGTGGCCGAGACCGCACGCGGCTGGTACGGCGGCATCCCGTGGCTGTGGGACCGGGTCCGCATCGCCGACGCGCCGGAGCCTGGTCTCGCGGGCCGCACGCTGGAGGACGTGGCCGGCGCGACCGGTCGCGACCCCGTCGAGCTCGTGCTCGACCTCTGCCGCCGGCACGGCAACGAGGTCGAGGTCGTGCTCTCCTACCGCGTCGAGGAGGACGTCCAGGCGTTCCTCGCCCACCCGTTCGCCAGCATCGGCTCCGACGGCAACGCGATCGCGGTGCAGCAGGAGAGCCGGCGCCCGCACCCGCGGCACTTCGGGACCTTCCCGCGCGTGCTCGCCCGCTACGTGCGCGAGCTCGGCGTGCTCACGCTCGAGGACGCCGTCCGCAAGATGACGTGGGCCAACGCGCGTCGGCTCGGGCTCACCGACCGGGGTCGCGTCGCCGAGGGCATGGTCGCCGACCTCGTCGCCCTCGACGCCGATCGCGTGCAGGACCTGGCGACCTTCGACGAGCCGTGCGCCGCGCCCGTCGGCATCGAGCACGTCTGGGTCTCCGGCGTCGCGACCGTGCGCGACGGGGTGCAGACCGAGGCGCGACCAGGCAGGCTGCTGCGGCGCTCGACGACCGGCACGCACTGACGCACCCCGCCGCCCGCCCGCGGCGGCCGCCGAGCTGCGGCCGCCGCGGACGGTGATCAGCGGTAGATCAGGTACGGCTTGCGCTGGTGCTCGAAGGCGTGCAGCTCGTCCTTCCAGGCACGCTCGATCTCGCGCGCGCTCGCGCCGGCGTCGACCTGCTCGCGCAGCCGGGTGGAGCCGGTGAGCTTGTCGATCCAGTACGGGCGCTCGGTGTCCCAGGAGT
>Ga0164243_10006988_pt1 | contig 16954 bp, 13 predicted proteins | sample OricompcompostOP_FD_108781 | JGI IMG/M metagenome (GOLD analysis project Ga0164243, IMG submission 108781) | Organic Plus compost microbial communities from Emeryville, California, USA - Original compost - Organic plus compost (OP) | ecosystem: Engineered > Solid waste > Mixed feedstock >... | reverse complement strand
GACGCTTCTCGGTCGCCCGCTCCGAGCTGCGCGACGGGATCAACAAGGTCCTCGCGGTGGTCTCGGTCGCGATCATCCCCGTGGCCCTGCTCCTCGCCTGGTCGCAGCTCCGTTCGACCGGCGGGCTGACGAGCTCCTTCCACGACGGGTCATGGCGCGACGCCGTGGTCGCCGCCGTCGCGGGCGTCGTCGGGATGATCCCCGAGGGGCTCGTCCTGCTGACGTCGCTCAACTTCGCGCTCGCCGCGATCCTCCTCGCGCGCCAGGGCGTGCTCGTCCAGGAGCTCCCCGCCGTCGAGGTGCTCGCGCGCGTGGACGTCCTGTGCCTCGACAAGACCGGCACCATCACGGACGGGACCATCGGGCTCCGGGAACGCCACGTCGTGCTTCCCGACGACGGCGCCCGGGACGGGCGCGCGACCGCCGCGCTCGGCGTCCTCGCGGCCCTCGCCGCCGACCCCGGTGCCAACGCGACCGCGCTCGCCGCGGGGGAGGGCATCGACGAGCCGCCCGCGACCGTCACGGACGCCGTGCCGTTCTCGTCGGCGCGCAAGTGGTCGGCGGTCCGCACCGCGGAGCAAGCCTACGTCCTCGGCGGCCCCGACATCCTCCTCGCCGGCCGGCACGACGACGCAGCCCGCGACACGCTCGCGCTCGTGCGCGAGGCGGCGGGCACGGGGTCGCGTGTCGTCCTGCTGGCCGAGGCCCCCGCCGGGATGCCCGACCCCGGGCACCCGCTGCCGCGCGACCTCGTGCCCGCGGTCGTGTGCGTGCTGGGCGAGCACGTGCGCCCCGACGCCGAGCAGACCCTCGCGTACTTCCACCAGCAGGGGGTGCGCACCATCGTCATCTCGGGCGACGACCCCGAGACGGTCGGTGCGATCGCGACGGGCGTGCGGTCCGGCGGTCCGGACCAGGGCGACGCCCCGCTCGCCGGGTACGACGCCCGGCAGCTCCCCGCGGTCGCGGACATCGACGGCAAGCCCGACCCCGCGTCGCTCGCCGCGCTCGCCGACGTCCTCGACGAGCACGGCGTCTACGGCCGCGTCCGGCCCGAGCAGAAGCGCGCGATCGTGCACGCGCTCCAGTCGCGCGGCCACGTCGTCGCGATGACCGGCGACGGCGTCAACGACGCGCTCGCGCTCAAGGACGCCGACCTCGGCATCGCCATGGGGAACGGGGCGCCCGCCACCAAGGCGGTCGCGCGCCTCGTCCTCGTCGACGGCCGCTTCTCGACCCTTCCCGGCGTCGTCGGGCAGGGGCGTCGTGTCATGGCGAACATGGAGCGCGTCGCGGGCCTGTTCCTCACCAAGACGACGTACGCGGCGCTGCTCGCGGTCGCCGTCGTGCTGCTCGCCGTGCCGTACCCGTTCCTGCCGCGCCACCTCACGCTCGTCAGCTCGCTCACCATCGGGATCCCCGCGTTCTTCCTGGCGCTGCCGCCCAACGACACGCGGTACGTGCCCGGCTTCCTGCGACGCGTGCTCACCTACGCGATCCCGTCGGGCGTGGTGATCGGCGCGGGCGTGCTGACCGCCTACCTCGTCGCGCGGGGGCAGGGCGACCCGACCGTCGAGGCGCGCTCGGTGGCCACGCTCGTGCTGCTCGCGCTCGCGCTGTGGGTGCTCGGGATCGCGGCGCGGCCGTGGCGGGGTGGCCGGAGCTGGCGGTTCTGGCTCGTGGTCGCGATGGCGGCGTGCGCCGCGGGCGCGTGGGCGATCCCGTTCACGCGCGACTTCTTCGCGCTCGAGGTGCTGAGCGCCGGGCAGCTCGCGCTCGCCGCGGTGGTGGTCGTCGTGGGCTGGGTGCTCATCGAGATCGCGTTCCGGCTGATCGGCTCCCGGGCCCGCCACCCCGCGATATCTTGACGTCAAGATATCTACGGTATGCTGGCGTAGGCTGAACGAAAGCCCCCCATTCATGCCCTGACAAGCCCCCGGCGGGCCTGCGCCACGACGGCGCGATCGCCCGTCACCCCTCGCCAGCAGACAGGAGTTGCACCGTGAGCAGCGTCGACACGTTCGGGTCGAAGGGAACCCTCACCGTCGGTGACCAGGACTACGAGATCTTCCGGCTTTCCGCCGTCGAGGGCCTCGAGCGCCTGCCGTACAGCCTGAAGGTCCTCGCCGAGAACCTCCTGCGCACCGAGGACGGTGCCAACATCACCGCCGACCACGTGCGTGCGCTCGCCGGGTGGGACCCCGACGCGCAGCCCGACACGGAGATCCAGTTCACGCCGGCCCGCGTGATCATGCAGGACTTCACCGGCGTGCCCTGCGTCGTCGACCTGGCGACCATGCGCGAGGCCGTCGCCGAGCTCGGTGGCGACGCGCAGCGCATCAACCCGCTCGCCCCCGCCGAGCTCGTCATCGACCACTCGGTCCAGATCGACGTCTTCGGCACGGCCGGCGCGTTCGAGCGCAACGTCGACATCGAGTACGACCGCAACCGCGAGCGCTACCAGTTCCTGCGCTGGGGCCAGACGGCGTTCGACGACTTCAAGGTCGTCCCCCCGGGCACCGGCATCGTCCACCAGGTCAACATCGAGTACCTGGCGCGCACCGTCATGACGCGCGAGGTGGGCGGCGTGCTGCGGGCCTACCCCGACACGTGCGTCGGCACCGACTCGCACACCACGATGGTCAACGGCCTCGGCGTGCTCGGCTGGGGCGTCGGCGGCATCGAGGCCGAGGCGGCCATGCTCGGCCAGCCCGTCTCGATGCTCATCCCGCGCGTCGTGGGCTTCAAGCTCACGGGCTCGATCCCGGCCGGCGTGACCGCCACGGACGTCGTGCTCACCATCACGCAGCAGCTGCGCGCTCACGGCGTCGTGGGCAAGTTCGTGGAGTTCTACGGCGAGGGCGTCTCCCAGGTCCCGCTCGCGAACCGCGCCACGATCGGCAACATGAGCCCCGAGTTCGGCTCGACGGCGGCGATCTTCCCGATCGACGACATCACGCTCGACTACCTGCGCCTCACGGGCCGCTCGGCCGAGCAGGTCGCCCTCGTCGAGGCGTACACCAAGGAGCAGGGCCTGTGGCACGACCCGTCGCGCGAGCCGGTCTTCTCGGAGTACCTCGAGCTCGACCTGGCCACGGTCGTCCCGTCGATCGCCGGCCCGAAGCGTCCGCAGGACCGCATCGAGCTCTCGCGGGCCAAGGAGCAGTTCCAGCGTGACCTCCCGGTCTACGCGCCCGAGGTCGGCAACGGCGTCGACGAGGCCGAGAAGGAGTCGTTCCCGGCGTCCGACTCGCCCGCGATCGCGTCGAGCGCGACGCGCCTCGTGCCCGTCACCGACACGCGCGGCAACAGCTTCGAGCTGTTCCACGGCGCCGTCGCGATCGCGTCGATCACGTCGTGCACCAACACCTCGAACCCGTCCGTCATGATGGCGGCCGGCCTGCTCGCCAAGAACGCCGTCGAGAAGGGCCTCACGTCGAAGCCGTGGGTCAAGACGTCGACCGCCCCCGGCTCGCAGGTCGTCACCGGCTACTACGAGAAGGCCGGCCTCTGGCCCTACCTCGACAAGCTGGGCTTCAACCTGGTCGGCTACGGCTGCACCACGTGCATCGGCAACTCGGGCCCGCTCGACGAGAACGTGTCGGCCGCGGTCAACGAGCACGACCTCGCCGTCGTCTCGGTCCTCTCGGGCAACCGCAACTTCGAGGGCCGCATCAACCCCGACGTGAAGATGAACTACCTCGCGTCGCCGCCGCTGGTCATCGCCTACGCGCTCGCCGGGACCATGGACTTCGACTTCGAGTCCGACCCGCTGGGCCGCGACGCCGACGGCAAGCCGATCTTCCTCGCCGACATCTGGCCGTCCGCGGACGAGGTCCAGGCCGCGATCGACTCGTCGATCGACCGGGACATGTTCACGGCCGACTACGCGAACGTCTTCGCGGGCGACGAGCGCTGGCAGGGCCTGCCCACGCCGGAGGGCTCGGTCTTCGAGTGGGACGCCGAGTCGACCTACGTGCGCAAGCCCCCGTACTTCGAGGGCATGGGCCTCGAGCCGGAGCCGGTCGCGGACATCACGGGCGCGCGCGTGCTCGCGAAGCTCGGCGACTCGGTCACGACCGACCACATCAGCCCCGCGGGCGCGATCAAGCCGGACAGCCCGGCGGGCCGCTACCTCACGGAGCACGGCATCGAGCGCAAGGACTTCAACTCCTACGGCTCGCGCCGCGGGAACCACGAGGTCATGATCCGCGGCACGTTCGCGAACATCCGCCTCAAGAACCAGCTGCTCGACGGCGTCGAGGGCGGCTTCACGTACAACTTCGTGAAGAACGCCCAGGACACCATCTACGACGCGGCGCAGGACTACGCGGCGCAGGGCACCCCCCTCGTCATCCTCGGCGGCAAGGAGTACGGCTCGGGCTCGAGCCGTGACTGGGCCGCCAAGGGCACCGCGCTGCTGGGCGTGAAGGCCGTCATCACCGAGAGCTTCGAGCGCATCCACCGCTCCAACCTCATCGGCATGGGCGTCCTGCCGCTGCAGTTCCCCGAGGGCGAGGACGCCGGGTCGCTCGGGCTCGACGGCACCGAGACCTTCGACATCGCCGGGATCACGGCGCTCAACGAGGGCTCGACCCCGCGGACCGTCCACGTGACGGCCACCAAGGGCGACGGCACCACGGTCGAGTTCGACGCGGTCGTCCGCATCGACACGCCCGGGGAGGCGGACTACTACCGCAACGGCGGCATCCTGCAGTACGTGCTGCGCTCGCTCGTGCACTGAGCCTCACCGCGCCACGACGGCCGGGTCGACCTTTCGGGTCGGCCCGGCCGTCGTGCGTCTAGAGAGTGGCGTGCGGGGCTGTGCGGGGCTCGTCATCGTCATCGTCGGGTCCCGCGACCAACAGGTCGATGTGGACGCCGAGCAGGTGGCCGGTCGCGTCGTAGCTGCCGAGCACGGGGTAGAAGCCATCGCCCCAGCCGGAGTGGGCGAGCACCACGTTCTCGCCAGCCGTAGCGCCGGGCATCACGACGTTCGCAGACCCGGCGACAAGGTGATCCGGTGAGTCCATGAGGGCGAACCAGCTGGTCGGACTGCCGTCATCGAAGAGACCCTCGTACCAATTGCCTGACGGCATGCAGCGGGCGATCGCCTCTCTGTCGGCGAAGGCGACCGTCCCGGCGTCCACGGGGACTCCATAGAACTCGTCATCGGCAGGCGGTTCCGCTCCGGACGGGACGAGCACTTCGGCCCGCGTGGGCTCGCCCGCGGCGAACACGACCGACAGGTAGGCCTCGCGCAGATGGCTGCCGTCCTGGGCGTCGGAGACGTCGGCAACGGTCAGCCTGACAGGGAACGTGCCGGCAGGGACGTCGAAGACGAATGCCTCACCGAGGCTCGTGAACGGGTCCGACGCCTCGAGCCGTCCGCTTGGCAGCACGATGTCGCCGAGATGGTGGACGGTCTGCCGGTAGGGCGTGCTGCGCGGGTATCCCTCGACAAGGGCGGAAAGGGCGTCTGCTCGTTGCATGCGCGGGACGCTAGCGGCGGGTGCCGACACCCGCGGCGGCGTCAGGCCCCGGCGGCGAGCCGCGCCACCGCGTGCCGGCCCACCTCGGCCATGAGCGGGTGGTCGTCGGGGAACGCGAGCAGCGCGAGCGCGAGGCTCGCCGCCCAGGCGCGGGCCCGGGTCCAGGTGGCGTCGTCGTCGGTGCCGCCCGACGCCGTGTACGCCGCCCGGAAGGCGGCGTGGCCCGCGGCGTCGAACGAGAGCCACGCCGTCGCGAGGTCGGACGCCGGGTCGCCGCCCGTGACGTCGCCGAAGTCGACGAGCGCCGCGAGCGCGTCCTCGCGGCCCGGCGCCCCGACCCGGACGACGACGTTGCCGGGGTGCGGGTCCCCGTGCAGCCACAGGGCAGCGCCGTCGTACGCGGGGGCCGCGAGCCCGGCGGCCCACGCGGCCTCGAAGATCGTGCGGGCGGGCTCGTCGGCACGCACGAGCCGCTCCGCGAACGCCGGCACGCGGTCGGCGAGCGGGACGCCGCGGAACGGGTTGGCGGGCACGTCCGACGGCGCCGGGACGTGCAGCGCCGCGAGGGACCGCCCGAGCGCGGGCGCCCAGGCCGTGCGCTGCGCGACGGGCGTGCGGGCGGCCGTCTCGCCGTCGAACCACGGCACGACGCTCCACGCGTACGGGTAGCCGAGCGCAGGGTCCGGGCGCCCGACGCGCACCGGCGCCGGCACGGGCACCGGGAGCCGCGGTGCGAGGACCGGGAGCACGGCCTGCTCGTGCTCGACGAGGTGCGCGGCCGCCTCGCGGCGGGGGAGCCGCAGCGCGAGGTCGTCGCCGAGCCGCATCACGACGTTGTCCCACCCGTGCGCGGCCACGTCGAGGCGCGCGTCCGCGCGGGTCAGCAGGTCAGGGTGCTGGGCGCGCAGCAGGGCACGCGCGAGCCCGGTCGTGACGTCGATGTCGGCGCGCACGCCGGCCTCCTCGTGGGGGTGCGGGCAGGGAAGGGGACGGCGGGTTCAGAGCGGGAGGTCGAGCTCGCGGCTCGTGTCCCACGGCTCGGTCCAGCCGAGGCGGTCGAGCAGGGCGTCGAGGATACCCGCGGTGAAGCCCCAGACCAGGTGCTCACGCCCGTCCGCGCGCACGAGGAAGCCGGGGCTGCGGTACGCGCGGCGCTCCCGGCGTGCCACGACGGTGCGCCGGTTCTCCGGGTCGACGAGGTCGGCGACCGGCACGCGGAAGACGTGCGAGGACTCGGCCACGTCGACGACGCGCACGGGCGTCGGGGTCGCCCACCAGGCCAGCACGGGGGTCACGACGTGGTTGCTCACGGGCAGGGGGAGCTGCGGGAAGGTGCCGAGCACCTCGACGCCTGACACGTCGAGCCCGGTCTCCTCGACCGCCTCGCGCAGGGCTGCGTCGACGGGCCCGTCGTCGCCCGGGTCCACGCGCCCGCCGGGGAACGCGACCTGCCCGGCGTGCTGCCCGAGCGACGCCGCGCGGGCCAGGAGGAGGACGTCGAGGTCGCGGGCGACCGCGCCTGCGCGGTGCTCGGCCGGTGTCGCGTCGAGCACCCCGAACAGCACCAGCACCGCGGCCTCCCGGGTGCGGGCCGGGTCGGCCGTGCCGATGGCGTACCGCCACGACGACGCCCACGCGTGGTCGCCCTGCGTGAGGGCGACGAGCTGCTCGCGCGCCGTCGCCGGCGCGGTCACCAGCTCTCCGGGACCGGGGCGCCCTCCGCGTACCCGGCGGCGGACTGCACGCCGACGACCGCGCGCTCGAAGTACTCCTCGATCGTGGACGCGCCCGCGTAGGTGAACGAGCTCCGTACGCCCGACGTGATCGAGTCGAGCAGGTCCTCGACGCCCGGGCGGCGCGGCTCGAGGTACATGCGCCCGGTCGAGATGCCCTCCTCGTACAGGCCCTTGCGGGCGCGGTCGAACGGCGAGCCGCCGACGGTCCGGGCTGCGACCGCGCGCGCGGACGCCATGCCGAACGAGTCCTTGTAGAGGCGGCCGGTGCCGTCGTCGTGCAGGTCGCCCGGGGACTCGTGGGTGCCCGCGAACCACGAGCCGATCATGACCTGGGACGCGCCCGCGGCGAGCGCGAGCGCGACGTCGCGCGGGTGGCGGACGCCGCCGTCGGCCCAGACGTGCTTGCCGAGCTCGCGCGCGGCCGCGGCGCACTCGAGGACCGCGGAGAACTGCGGCCGCCCGACGCCGGTCATCATGCGCGTCGTGCACATCGCGCCCGGGCCCACGCCCACCTTGAGGATGTCCGCGCCGGCCGCGACGAGGTCGCGCACGCCGTCCGCGGTCACGACGTTGCCCGCGACCACGGGGACGTCGGGCGAGACGCTCCGGACGGCGTCGAGCGCCTGGAGCATCTTGACCTGGTGGCCGTGCGCGGTGTCGACGACGAGCGTGTCGATGCCCGCGTCGAGGAGCGCGCGGGTCTTGCCGGCGACGTCGCCGTTGATCCCGACGGCCGCCGCCACGCGCAGGTGCCCCGCCGCGTCGACCGCGGGCGCGTACACGGACGAGCGGAGCGCGCCCTTCTGGGTCAGGACGCCGACGAGGCGGCCGTCGCGCACGACGGGAGCGAGGTGGTGGCGGCGCTCGTGCAGCAGCGTGAAGGCCTTCTCGAGCGCGCCCGCGTCGGCACGGCCGTCGGGGCCGAGCGCGCCGAGCTCGCTCACGTCGAGCGTCGTGGGGTCGGGCGTCATGACCTCGTGCACCTGCGTGAAGAGGTCCACGCCCTGGCAGTCGGCGGTCGCGACGACGCCCACCGGGCGCCCGTCCTGCACGACGACCGCCGCGCCGTGGCTCCTCTTCCCGAGCAGCGAGAGCGCCGTCTGGACGGTGTCGCCGGGGGCGACGACGACCGCCGACTCGACGACCGGGTCCTTGGACTTCACGTCCGCCACGACGTCGGCGACGACGTCGACCGGGATGTCCTGGGGGATCACGACGAGACCGCCGCGGCGGGCCACGGTCTCCGCCATCCGGCGACCCGCGACCGCCGTCATGTTCGCCACGACGATCGGGATCGTGGTGCCGGTGCCGTCGCTGCTCGACAGGTCGACGTCGAAGCGGGACGCGACGTCCGAGCGGGACGGGACGAGGAAGACGTCGCCGTACGTGAGGTCGGTCGTCGGGGTCTGCCCGGGGAGGAAACGCATGACCTCCAGTCTAGGGTCGCGGCGTCTGCCGGGACGTGGCGTGCGTCACGGCGCACACCGCGTCCCCAGGACGCGCACGCCCCGCCCACCAGGACCGCGCGCGGCGCCGCGTAGACTCGACCGATGGCCGGGACGCCCCGGCCGGCACGACGAGAGGAAGGGCGCCGATGGGGCTGCTGGAGCAGATCTCGGGACCACGGGACCTGGACGCGCTGACCCCGGCGCAGCTGCGGCAGCTCGCGGCGGAGATCCGGGAGTTCCTCGTCCAGGCGGTCTCGCGCACCGGCGGGCACCTCGGGCCGAACCTCGGGGTGGTCGAGCTCACGCTCGCGATGCACCGCGTGTTCAGCTCGCCGCGCGACACGTTCGTCTTCGACACGGGCCACCAGTCGTACGTGCACAAGTTGCTCACCGGCCGTCAGGACTTCTCGACGCTGCGGCAGAAGGACGGGCTCGCGGGCTACCCGAGCCGCGCGGAGTCCGAGCACGACGTCGTCGAGAACTCGCACGCGTCGACCTCGCTGAGCTGGGCCGACGGGATCGCGCGGGCGAACACGGTGCGCGGCCTCACGGACCGCCACGTGGTCGCCGTGATCGGCGACGGCGCGCTCACCGGCGGCATGGCCTGGGAGGCCATCAACAACATCTCCGCGTCGGTCGACCGGCGGCTGGTCATCGTGGTCAACGACAACGGGCGCTCCTACTCGCCGACCATCGGCGGCATGGCGCACCACCTCGACACCCTGCGCACGACCGAGGGCTACGAGCAGTTCCTCGACTGGGGCAAGCGGACGCTGCGCCGGTCCGGGCCGCCCGGACGTTTCGCGTACGAGTGGCTGCACGGCCTGAAGAAGGGCATCAAGGACGTCGTCGCGCCGCAGGGCATGTTCGAGGACCTGGGCCTCAAGTACATCGGGCCGGTCGACGGGCACGACGAGCAGGCCGTCGAGCGCGCGCTGCGCCAGGCCAAGGCCTTCGGCGGCCCCGTGATCGTGCACGCGATCACCGAGAAGGGCCGCGGCTACACGCCCGCGGAGCAGGACGTCGCGGACCGCTTCCACGCGATCGGCGTCATCCACCCCGAGACCGGTCTCCCCATCGCGCCGTCGCGGTTCGGCTGGACCAAGGTCTTCGCGGACGAGCTCGTCCAGATCGGGCGGCGCCGCCCCGACGTCGTCGCGATCACGGGCGCGATGCTCGAGCCGGTCGGCCTCCTGCCGTTCTCGCGCGAGTTCCCCGAGCGCACGGTCGACGTGGGCATCGCCGAGCAGCACGCGGTCACGTCCGCGGCAGGCATGGCCTTCGCAGGCCTGCACCCCGTCGTCGCGCTCTACGCGACGTTCCTCAACCGCGCGTTCGACCAGGTCCTCATGGACGTCGCGCTGCACCGTGCGGGCGTGACGTTCGTCCTCGACCGGGCCGGGATCACCGGCCCCGACGGCCCGAGCCACCACGGCATGTGGGACCTCGCGATGCTCCGCCTCGTCCCCGGCCTGCGCCTCGCCGCGCCCCGCGACGAGGACACCCTGCGCGAGGCGCTCCGCGCCGCCGTCGACGTGGACGACGCCCCGACGGTCGTGCGCTACCCCAAGGGCTCGCTCGGCCCCGCCGTCCCCGCGGTCGACCGGCTCGACGACGTGGACGTCGTCGCCCGGACCGGTCCGGAGGGTGCGACGGACGGGCCGCGCGTGCTCCTCGTCGGCGTGGGCGCGATGGTCGGCACGGCGCTCGAGGCGGCACGGGTGCTCGGGGAGCACGGCGTCCGGGCGACCGTCGCCGCCCCGACCTGGGTACTCCCCATGCCGACGGCGCTCGTGAAGCTCGCGGGCGAGGCGGACCTCGTCGTGACCGTCGAGGACGGCCTCGCGGAGGGTGGCGTCGGTGCGCTCCTCGGCGAGCGGCTCACGGCCGAGGGCCACCCCGCGCGCATGCTGACTCTCGGTCTGCCGACCGCGTTCGTCGACCACGCGAGCCGCGAGGAGATCGTCGCCGCCTACCGGCTGACGCCCGCCGACGTCGCCGCGGACGCCCTCGCCGCCCTGGGGCGCGAGGGCTGAGCCCGTCCCGCCGGCGGACGCCTCCGCGCGGGGGGCCGGCGGCTCGGTAGCCTCCGGTCATGATCTGGCTGCTGGACCTCGACAACACCCTGGTGGGCCGCACGGACGCGTTCGCGTCGTGGGCGGAGACGGCGGTCGCCGAGGCGGGTGCGCCTCCCGAGGTCCTGGCGGAGATCCTCGAGGTCGACCAGGACGGTCACGGCTCCAAGGAGGCCCTGGCACGCCTGCTCGTCGACCGCCTCGGCTGGGACGACGACGTCCCCGCGGCGATCGACCGGTTCCGTGCCGGGATCGTCGACGGGCTGCGCCCCTACGACGGCGTGCCCGCGCTGCTCGAGGAGCTGCGGGCCGCGGGGCACCGCGTCGCCGTGGTGACGAACGGGGCGTCCGCGCAGCAGCGCGCGAAGATCGACCGCGCCGGACTCGACGGGCGCGTGGACGCCGTCGTCGTCTCGGACGAGGAGGGCGTCGCCAAGCCCGACCCGCGCCTGCTCGAGATCGCGCTCGACCGCCTCGGTGCCCGTGACGTCGACCGTGACCGGGTGTGGATGGTCGGCGACGCCGCGCACGCCGACGTCGCGGCGGGTCGGGCTGCCGGCGTCCGGACCGCGTGGGTCTCGCACGGCCGGGCGTGGGCGGGCGCGGACCGCCCCGACGTCGTCGCGGCGACCACGCGCGAGGCGATCGAGCTCGCTCTCCGCCCGGCAGCGGTGACCGCCCCGCGTCGGTGACGTCGGGCAGGATGTCCTGCATGGCGAGGAGCGAGGCGGACGGCCGCTGGGTGGTGCTCCTGCGGGGCGTCAACGTGGGCGGGGTGACCATCCGCTCGGCGGACCTGCGGGCCTGCGTCGAGGGGCTCGGCTTCACGGGCGTCCGCACCGTGCTCGCGAGCGGGAACGTCGTCGTCGACGCCACGGACGAGCCCGTCGCCGCCGCGAAGCGGAGGATCGAGGCCGGCCTGGGGGAGCGGTTCGGGTACGACGCGTGGGTGGTCCTGGTGCCGCAGCCGGACCTCGAAGCCGTCGTCGACGCCTTCCCGTGGCCGTCGCGCGAGGGCTGGCACGACTACGTGACCTTCGTGTCGGAGCCGGCGGTGCTCGACGAGCTCCTGGCCGCCGCGGACGCGCTGGGGCTCGACCCGGAGACCGACCCCGTCGGGGGAGGGGAGGGGGTCGTCTACTGGCAGGTGCCGCGGGGCGGCACGCTCGACGCCCCGTTCTCGAAGCTGTCGTCGAGGGCCCGCTACAAGGCGACGACGACCACGCGCAACGTCCGCACGCTCCGCCGCCTGCTCGGCTGACGATCCCATGACCGTGATCGGCACTGATCTTCCGGTAAAAAATAGTGTGCCAAGCGCGTCTCGCCCTTCCGGCGCACCATGGCGCACACCACACCGTTGCCTGCCCAGACGACGTGATCGACGAAACCGGGCTTGACCTTGGCTTTGCCGAAATGAGGCTCCTACGCTGGACTCAGCGAGCGGGCGACCAGAACCGCTCCGGTCTACGGAATCGACGGAACCATGACCCTGAACGCCACCCCGGTCCCTCAGCACCTGCCGCGGCAGGGGAGCGACGACACCGCGCACGAGCCGGCGTGGGAGGGCTTCGTCGACGGTCCGTGGCGGGACGGCATCGACGTCCGCGACTTCATCCAGCGCAACTACACCCCGTACGAGGGCGACGGCTCGTTCCTCGCCGGGCCGACGCAGCGCACGACGGATCTGTGGGGACGCCTGACCGCGATGTTCCCCGAGGAGCGGGAGAAGGGCGTCTACGACGTCGACGCGACGACCCCCTCGACGATCACCGCGCACGCACCCGGCTACATCGACCGCGAGCACGAGCTCGTCGTCGGGCTGCAGACGGACGCTCCGCTCAAGCGGGCCATCATGCCGAACGGCGGCTGGCGGATGGTCGAGGGCGCGCTCGAGACGTACGGCTACCCGGTCGACCCGGTGCTGCGGAAGGTGTTCACGGAGTACCGCAAGACCCACAACCAGGGCGTGTTCGACGTCTACCCGCCGTCGGTCCGTGCGGCGCGGTCGTCGCACATCATCACGGGCCTGCCCGACGCGTACGGGCGTGGACGCATCATCGGCGACTACCGCCGCGTCGCGCTCTACGGCGTCGACGCGCTGGTCGCCGCGAAGAAGGTCGACCGCGTCGCGATGGACATGCAGCCCGCGACCGAGGCGGTGCTGCGCGACCGCGAGGAGAACGCGGAGCAGCTCCGTGCGCTCGGCGAGCTCGCCGAGATGGCCGCGTCGTACGGGTGCGACGTGCGCCGGCCCGCCGCGAACGCGCACGAGGCCGTCCAGTGGCTCTACCTGGCCTACCTCGCCGCGGTGAAGGAGCAGAACGGGGCCGCGATGTCGCTCGGCCGGACGTCGACCTTCCTCGACGTCTACCTGCAGCGCGACCTCGACGCCGGGGTGCTCACGGAGGAGCAGGCGCAGGAGCTCGTCGACGACTTCGTCATCAAGCTGCGGATCGTGCGCTTCCTGCGCACCCCGGAGTACGACGCGCTCTTCTCGGGCGACCCGACGTGGGTCACCGAGACGATCGGCGGCATGGGGGAGGACGGGCGCACGCTCGTCACGAAGAACTCGTTCCGGTTCCTCCAGACGCTCTACAACCTCGGCCCGGCGCCCGAGCCGAACATGACGGTGTTCTGGACGCCGAGGCTGCCCCAGGGCTTCAAGGAGTTCTGCGCACAGGTCTCGATCGACACGTCGGCGGTCCAGTACGAGTCGGACGACACGATCCGCGCCCACTGGGGCGACGACGCCGGCATCGCGTGCTGCGTCTCGCCGATGCGGATCGGCAAGCAGATGCAGTTCTTCGGCGCACGGGTCAACGTCGCCAAGGCACTCCTGTACGCGATCAACGGCGGCAAGGACGAGGTGAGCGGGGCGCAGGTCGCGCCCGCGAGCGCCCCTGTCGGGGACGGCGTCCTGGACTACGACGACGTGCTCGCGCGGTACGACGCGACGCTCGACTGGCTGGCGGCGACGTACGTGGAGGCGCTCAACTGCATCCACTGGTCGCACGACCGGTACGCGTACGAGCGGCTCGAGATGGCGCTGCACGACAGGGACGTGCTGCGGACGATGGCGTGCGGGATCGCGGGCCTGTCGGTGGCGGCGGACTCGCTGTCGGCGATCAAGCACGCGCAGGTCATGCCCGTCCGCGACGCCCGCGGCATCGTCGTGGACTATCGCGTCGACGGGGACTTCCCGACCTACGGCAACGACGACGACCGTGCGGACTCGATCGCGACCTGGCTGGTCGAGACGTTCATGGCGAAGGTGCGGCAGCACCCGACGTACCGCGACGCGGTGCCGACGCAGTCGGTCCTGACGATCACGTCGAACGTCGTGTACGGGAAGGCGACGGGCAACACGCCGGACGGCCGGCGGGCGGGCGAGCCGTTCGCCCCGGGCGCGAACCCGATGAACGGCCGGGACACGCACGGCATGCTCGCGTCGGCGCTGTCGGTCGCGAAGCTCCCGTACGACGACGCGCAGGACGGCATCTCGCTGACGAACACGGTGGTCCCTGCGGGGCTCGGGCGGGAGAAGGGCGAGCAGGTCACGAACCTCGCGGGTCTCCTGGACGCGTACTTCGGGTCCGAGGGGTACCACATGAACGTCAACGTGCTGAACCGCGAGACGCTCCTCGACGCGATGGAGCACCCCGAGGAGTACCCGCAGCTCACCATCCGGGTCTCGGGGTACGCGGTGAACTTCGTCCGGCTGACGCGCGAGCAGCAGCTCGACGTGCTGTCGCGCACGTTCCACGGCGCGGTCTGATGAGCACGCTCGCCGGTGTTGCGGTCGCGGCGGGTCTCGACCGGTCGGAGCGGCTCGCGGCGATGCGGTCGGGCGACCTCGGCTCGGTCCACTCGTGGGAGCTCGTGACGGCGGTCGACGGCCCAGGGACGCGGCTCACGGTCTTCCTGAGCGGCTGCCCCCTGCGCTGCCTGTACTGCCACAACCCCGACACGCTCGCCATGAAGGACGGGCGTCCGGTGACGGCGGACGAGGTCCTGGCCCGTGTCGCGCGGTACGTCCCGGTGTTCCGGGCGACCGGGGGAGGGCTGACCCTGTCGGGCGGCGAGGTGCTCATGCAGCCCGCGTTCGCGGCGCGCGTCCTGCGGGGCGCCACGGAGCTGGGCGTGCACACGACGCTCGACACGTCGGGGTTCCTCGGCGCGCACGCGACCGACGCGATGCTCGACGACACCGACCTCGTGCTGCTCGACGTGAAGTCGGGCGACCCGGAGACGTACCGCCGCGTGACCGGGCGGGACCTCGAGCCCACGCTCGTCTTCGGGCGGCGGCTCGCGGCGCACGGCACGCGCGTCTGGCTGCGGTTCGTCCTCGTCCCCGGGCTGACGGACGCCGTCGACAACGTCGAGAAGGTCGCGGAGTACGCGGCCGAGCTCGAGCGGATCCGCCCCGGGACGGTGGAGCGGGTGGAGGTGCTCCCGTTCCACCAGATGGGCCGCGACAAGTGGCACGCGCTCGGCCGGACGTACGAGCTCGAGGACACCGAGCCGCCGTCGGCGGAGCTGGCCGAGCGGGTGCGCGAGCAGTTCCGCGCCCACGGGCTGACGACGTACTGAGCTCGCCTCACAGTCCAGGCCTGGTGCTATCGTCGTGATATCAGACCCGTACGATCGGATCACGCGGCAACGGACGGAGACACGCCATGAGCACGACCAGCACCCTGGTGGTTCGCTTCGAGCCCGACGAGAAGCGCGCGATCGAAGCCGCCGCTGAGCGTGAGGGGCGGTCGCAGAACGACATCGTCCGTGAGGCCGTGCGTGCGTACGCCGCGCGTCGGACGGAGCTCCGGGACCGGCTGATCGCGGACGCGATCCGTGAGTACAAGCCCGTCCTCGATCGACTCGCGTGAGCGAGCCCGAAGGCCACCGACCCGTCGAGTACCTCGAGGTCGATGACCTCCTGGCAGCGGGGCGCGCGCTCCTCGATACGGAACCCGTAGTCCGTGACTGGGGCGCGCTCGACTCGGCGGTCCACCGGCCCCGGAGTTCGATGTTCGGTGTAGACGCCTACCCCACACTCGACACGAAGGCCGCTGCTCTGATGCTCTCGGTGGTTCAGAACCACGCCTTGATGGATGGGAACAAGCGGCTCGGTGTCATCGCCGTGATCGTCTTCTACGGGCTCAATGGACAGGGCTTCGTCGCGCCGCACGAGGAGCTCTACGAGCTCACGATGTCGATAGCCGACGGCTCGCTCGACGACGTCGCGACCGTCGCGTCGACGCTCGCGCCCTGGGTGCGCTGACGAACACGGCTCATTCCCCTTGCCCCGGAGTGGGGCGGGCTGGCAGCGTCGGCGCATGACGACGCCCGCCGCACCGACCGTCGCACCCGAGCCGCCCGCCGCGCCCACGGCCGAGGAGATCTGGCCGTTCGCGGGGCTGCGCGTCGTGAGCGGCGACCTGGAGCTCCGCTACCTGGACGACGACCTGCTGCTGCGCCTGGCGGCTCTCGCCGGGCAGGGCGTCCACGACCCCGACGCGATGCCGTTCCTCACGCCGTGGACGCGGGGCACGCCGCTCGAGGTCGCCCGTTCGGTGGTCGCCTACCAGTGGCGCAACCGGGCTGAGGCGTCGTCCGACAAGCTGGGCATCGAGCTCGCGGTCGTGCGCGACGGCGAGCTGCTCGGCATCCAGGGCTTCTACGCCGGAAAGTTCGCCGTCACCCGCACCGCGGAGACCGGGTCGTGGCTCGGGCTGCGGTTCCACGGGCAGGGCGTCGGCACGCGGATGCGACGGGTGATCCTGCACCTGCTGTTCGCCGGGCTGGACGCGCACGAGGTCACGACGTCGGCTTTCGCTGACAACGCGCCGTCGAACGGCGTGACCCGGCGCATCGGCTACGAGCCGAACGGCGTCGACGTCGTGGCGCGCGAGGGGAAGGCGGTCGCGAGCAACCGCTACCGGCTCACGCGCGCGGCGTGGGAGGCGCAGGCCGACCGGCCGGAGGTCGAGCTGCACGGCGTAGCCCCGGTGCGCCGGTTCCTCGGTCTCGACGCGTCCCCGGACCCCGCGACGTAGACCCCCCGCGCGGTCTGCTTCGCGGGTTCAGGCGAGCGTGCGCAGCGCCGCCTTCTCGACGAGGCCCTCGAGCCCCTCGGCGCGCCACCGCCGCTGGGTGTCGGCGCCCGTGCCCTCGCTCAGCACGCGGTCGAGGCGGGCGACCACCCG
>Ga0164243_10006985_pt1 | contig 16961 bp, 14 predicted proteins | sample OricompcompostOP_FD_108781 | JGI IMG/M metagenome (GOLD analysis project Ga0164243, IMG submission 108781) | Organic Plus compost microbial communities from Emeryville, California, USA - Original compost - Organic plus compost (OP) | ecosystem: Engineered > Solid waste > Mixed feedstock >... | reverse complement strand
GGCCTGTTCGCGCGGCGCGCCTTCAACATCGACACGCTCGCCGTCGGCCCGACCGACGACCCGACCGTCTCGCGCATCACGCTGACGCTCGACGGCGCCGTCCACCCGATCGACCAGGTCACCAAGCAGCTGCACAAGCTCGTCAACGTGCTGAAGATCCGCGACCTCGAGCCGGCCGAGACGCTGGCGCGCGAGCTGGCGCTCTTCAAGCTGTCGGCCGACGGCGCCGCGCGCGCCGAGGTGCTGCAGATCTGCGAGATCTTCCGCGCGAAGATCGTCGACGTCGCGAAGCGCTCGGTGATCGTCGAGATCACCGGCACGACCGACAAGATCGAGGCGTTCGAGCGGCTCGTGCGGCCGTTCGGCCTGATCGAGATGGCGCGCACCGGCGAGATCGCGATCTCCCGCGGGCGCAGCGAGACCTGATGGCGTTCGGCGTGCGTGCCCGGCCGGCGAGCCCCGCGTGGCTCGACCGGCCGGCGCGCGAGCTGCTCGCCCAGCGCCTGCGCGAGGCCGTCAGACGGGCGCGGGCCGGCGCCGGCACCCGCGGCGCCGCGGCCGGCGCGACCGGCGAGGCGCTGGCGGCGGTGACGGTCAGGGTCGCGCCCGGCATCGACCCGACCGCGGTCGTCGCCGCCTCGCGCGAGCCCGACGAGCCGTGGTACGCGCTCGAGCAGCCCGACCGCGACGGCACCGCGCTGGCGACGCTCGGCTGCGTGCGGGCGCTGGAGGCGAGCGGGAGCGACCGCTTCGACGCCGTCGCGCGCGCCTGGAGGGTGCTGGCCGCCGAGGCGCTCTGCGACCCGCCGGAGGGGCCCGCCGGAGCGGGCCTCGTCGCCGTCGGCGGCTTCGCCTTCGCGCCGGCCGGCGGCGGCTCGCCGGTCTGGTCGGGCTTCGCGCCGGCGTCGCTGCAGGTGCCGCGGATCGCCTTCGCGCGGCGCGGCGACGACGTGCGGCTGACGGTCGCCGCGCTCGCCACCCCCGACGACGACCCCGAGCAGCTGCTGGCGGCGATCGAGGCGCGGCTGGAGCGGCTCGTCGCGGCGCCGTCGCTGCCGCTGCTCGACCCCGCGCCGGCCGGCCGGTACCGCGTCGTCTCGGCGATGCCGCCCGAGCACTACGAGGGCGCGGTCGCGCGCGCGACCGAGCGGATCAGGGCCGGCGAGCTGGAGAAGGTCGTGCTCGCCCGCGAGGTGCAGGTGCACGCGCCGGTCGCACACGATCCGGGCGCCGTCTTCGGCGCGCTGCGGGAGGGCTTCCCCGGCTGCTACGTCTACGCCGTCGGCCGCGGCGCGGCGACCTTCCTCGGCGCCACGCCGGAGCTGCTGGTGCGGCGCGAGGGCGAGCGCGCCTCGACCGTCGCGCTCGCCGGCTCGACCCGCCGCAGCGCCGACCCGGCGGTCGACGACCATCTCGGCGAGGCGCTGCTGCGCTCCGACAAGGACCGCGGCGAGCAGGCGATCGTGACGCGGCGGATCGCCCGCGCGCTGCGGCCGCACGCCGTCTGGGTGACGGCGGCGCCGGAGCCGGTCGTCGTGCGGGTCGCCAACATCCAGCACCTCGCGACGCCGATCCGCGCGCAGCTGTCGCAGCCGCTGACGGCCGTCAGACTGGCCGACCTGCTGCACCCGACGCCGGCCGTCGGCGGCGAGCCGTTCGCGACCGCCGAGCGGCTGATCCCGCAGCTGGAGGGCTTCGACCGCGGCTGGTACGCCGGCCCGGTCGGCTGGATCGACACCGGCGGCGACGGCGAGTTCTGCGTCGCGCTGCGGTGCGCGCTGCTACGCGGCCCGGTCGCCCACCTCTACGCGGGCGTCGGCGTCGTGCGCGACTCCGACCCGGCCGCCGAGCTGGCCGAGACCGAGATCAAGCTGCAGGCGCTGCTGCCGGTGCTCGCCGGCTAGCGCCCGAACGCTCTGTTGGCCTCCTCGTAGCCGGCCGGCGGGAGCCACTGGTCGGACTCGAACGGCGCGGCGTCGTGGACGATCGCCGGCGGCTCCTCGGCGGCCGCCCGCACCGCGACGTCGGCTCTGAAGACGAAGGTCGCGCCGATGCGGTCGTGGAGCGTCTGGCGGCGGTCGGTGAAGAGCCCGACCGGATAGTCGGCGAGCGTGTAGAGGCCGCTGGAGAGGAAGCTGAGGACCGTCGTGCCGAGCACGTCGCGGCGGAAGGAGCGGCCGAAGGTGACCGGCGTGCCCTCGCGCGTGACGACCCGCACGCCGAGCAGCTGCTTGCCGAGCGTCTGCCCGTTGCGGCGGCCGCGGCGGCGCATCAGCAGCGGGTAGTAGAGCAGCACCAGCGCCAGCCAGACGAGCAGGAAGACGGCGCCGATCACGTCCTCGTCGTCGGTCGCCGCCGCCGCCGCGACGCTGGCGACGAAGCCGCCGAGCATCACCGCCAGCGTGTCGACCAGCAGCGCCCAGAAGCGCCGCCAGCGGGAGGCGAGGCGCGGGTCGACGGCCGGCTCGGGCCGGTCGGCGCGCGCGTCGGCGGGGAAGGGCTCGTAGCCGCTCATGGCGCGCAGGCTACCGCCGCGCTCAGTCGCGCTGGGGCAGCGCCGCCTTGCGCCACAGCCCGACGACCTCGCGCACGCTCGCGGAGCGGTACGAGATGCGGTTGTCGAGCGGGCGCAGCTCGAGCTCGAAGCGGCCGCTGTCGCGCTGCTCGAGCGCGATCACGACGGCGTGGAAGCGGCGGCCCTTCTTGTCGACCTCGACGACATCGCCGGGGGCGATCCCCTTGGAGCTGAGCCGCTGGGGGCGCGCGGGGGCGGGCGCCGCCGTCGGCGCCGGCGGGTCGTCGAGGTCGAGGAAGCTGATCTGCGCGTCTGACACGGCGCCCCAACGGTAGCCCGCGCACCGGCGGCGAGACGGGCTGTGATACACATTAGGCACCCCTAACACAGGACCGGTGCGGCAGGCCCCGTCGCAACGTGGTTCCCCTCAACGCGCTCACGATCGAGGTCAGAGTCGGTCCGGGCGCGCGGCCTTCCGTGCCGGCATCGAGACATGCTCTTTGCCGCACTTCCCACCGTCCACTTCGTCATCGGCCTCCGCGAGGGGGTCGAGGCCGCGCTGATCGTCGGGATCATCGCCACCTTCCTGCGCCAGCAGGGGCGCTCCGACGCGCTCCGCTGGATGTGGGCGGGGGTCGCGCTCGCCGTCGCGCTCTGCCTCGGCGTCGCCGTGATCCTCGAGCTGATCGACGAGAACCTGCCGCAGCGCCAGCAGGAGGCGTTCGAGGCGATCGTCGGCCTGGTCGCGGTCGCGATGGTCACCTTCATGATCGTCTTCATGCGCCGCCACGCGCGCCAGCTCGGCGGCGAGCTGCGCGACAACGCCGCGACCGCGCTCGCCGCCGGCTCCGCCTGGGGCCTGGTCGCGATGGCCTTCCTCGCCGTCATGCGCGAGGGGCTGGAGACCGCGATGTTCATGCTCGCCGCCTTCCAGGCGTCGATCGGCACCAGCCCGGTCGTCGCCGGGCTCGGCGCCGTCTGCGGCGTGCTCGTCGCCTGCGCGATCGGCTGGGCGATCTACCGCAGCGGCATGAAGGTCAACCTCTCGCGCTTCTTCCGCGTCACCGCCGTGCTGCTGGTGATCATCGCCGCGGGGCTGGTCACCAGCGCGATCCACCACGCCGACGAGGCCGCGCTGCTGACCGCCGGCAGCGGCCAGGCGCTCGACCTCTCGGCCGTCGTCGTGCCGCGCTCGGACTCGATCACGACCGGCCTGCTCACCGGCCTGCTCGGCCTCTACCCCTTCCCGACGCACGCGGAGGTGATCGGCTGGCTGCTCTACGCGCTGCCGATGCTCGCGTACGTGCTGTGGCCGCAGGGGCGCACGCTGCGGCGCCGGCCCGCCGTCGCCTCCCAGACGACCGCCGCCTGATCCCTCACCGCCGACCAGGAGCCCAGATGAACCCGAACGAGATGCTCGCGCGCGGCCTGCTCGCCGCCGGCGCCGCCGCGCTGCTGGCGTGCGGCCTCGCCGCCTGCGGCAGCGACGACGACGGCGGCAGCGCGACGAGCGCCGCGAAGGGCCCGGCGAAGGAGCTGAAGCTGCAGCTGACCGACGACGGCTGCACGCCGGCCAGCTCGACCGTGCCGGCCGGCAACGTCAAGGTCGTCGTCGAGAACCCGGGCACCGCCAAGAGCGACGAGGTCGAGCTCAAGAACGGCGACGGGATCATCGTCGGCGAGCGCGAGAACATCGCGCCCGGCCTCGCCGCCGACTTCACGCTGACGCTGCAGCCCGGCAGATACGTGCTCAACTGCACCTTCCAGAACGAGCAGCGCGACAACGGCTCGATCACGGTGACCGGCAGAGCGGCGGCCGCCTCGTCGGCGAGCGACGGCGAGCTCGACAGAGCGGTCGCCGACTACCGCGTCTACGTCGAGCGGGAGACCGCGACGCTCGTGCGCGACACGAGAGCGTTCGCCGCCGCGATCGCGGCCGGCGACGTCGCGAAGGCGAAGGCGCTCTACGGCCCGACGCGCCTCCACTACGAGACGGTCGAGCCGATCGCCGAGTCGTTCGGCGACCTCGACCCGCAGATCGACGCGCGCGTCAACGACGTCGCCGACCGCTCCAGATGGACCGGCTTCCACAAGCTCGAGCAGCTGCTGTGGCAGCGGCGCACGACCGCCGGCGCCGGCAGATACGCCGACAAGCTGCTCGCCGACGTGACGCGGCTGCACGACGCGATCCCCGGCCTGAGACTGCAGGCGGCGCAGATCGCCAACGGCGCCGTCGGCCTGCTCGACGAGGTCTCCAGCTCGAAGATCACCGGCGAGGAGGACCGCTACTCGCACACCGACCTCTCCGACTTCCAGGGCAACTTCAGCGGCGCCCGCGAGGCGTTCGAGGTGCTGAAGCCGGCGCTGGTCGCGCGCGGCGACCGCGCGCTCGTCGCCGAGATCGAGCAGCGGATGGCAGCCGTCCAGCAGGGGCTCGACAGATACAGACGCGACACGCCGCTCGGCTTCGCCTCCTACGCCGAGCTGACGCCGAGAGACCGGCGCCAGTTCGCGCAGCAGATCGCCGCGCTGGCCGAGCCGCTGTCGCTCGTCGCCGGCAGAGTGCTGCCGAGCCAGAGCTGACGATGGGGGAGGCGCCTCCCGGGATCACGCGGCGCCGGCTGCTGCTCGGCGGCGGCGGCGCGGCCGGGCTGGCGGCCGCGGCGGCGGCCGGCTACGCCGTCGGCGACGCGCACGCCGACGACGGCGGCGCGGGCGCCGGTCCCGGCGGCGGGGCGGAGGCGGTCGTCCCGTTCGACGGCCTCCACCAGGCCGGCGTCGCGACGCCCGCCCAGCAGCGGCTCGTGTTCGGGGCCTTCGACCTCGTCGAAGACGACGCCGTCGCGCTGCGCGAGCTGCTGCGCGCGTGGACCGACGCCGCCCGCCTGATGACCGCCGGCAGGCCGACCGGCGCCGTCGCCGGCCAGCCGGAGCTGCCGCCGGACGACACCGGCGAGGCACTCGGCCTCGGCCCCTCATCGCTGACGATCACGATCGGCGTCGGGCCGTCGCTGTTCGAGCGCGACGGCGAGGACCGGATCGGCCTGCGCGCGCGGCGGCCGGCGAGACTGACGCCGCTCGGCCCGCTCCCGGGCGACCAGCTCGACCCGGCCCGCAGCGGCGGCGACCTCTGCGTGCAGGCCTGCGCCGACGACCCGCAGGTCGCCTTCCACGCCGTCCGCAACCTGCTGCGCGCCGGCCGCGGGACGGTCGAGCTGCGCTGGCTGCAGCTCGGCTTCGGCTCCAACACGGCGACGACCAGCGGCCAGCAGACGCCGCGCAACCTGATGGGCTTCAAGGACGGCACCAACAACCTCAAGGTCGACGACGCCGACGCGCTCGCGCGGCACGTGTGGGTCGGGGAGGAGGAGCCGCAGGCGTGGTTCCGCGGCGGCACCTACCTCGTGGCGCGCCGGATCCGGATGCTGATCGAGAGCTGGGACCGCGACCGCCTCGCCGACCAGGAGGCGGTGATCGGACGGCGCAAGGTCAGCGGCGCGCCGCTCAGCGGCGGCCGCGAGCACGACAGGGCCGACCTCGCCGCCAGGGGCGCCGACGGCCAGCCGCTGATCCCGCTCGACGCCCACATCCGCCTCGCCGCGCCGGCCTCCAACGGCGGCCATGCGCTGCTGCGGCGCGGCTACGCCTACACCGACGGGATCGACCCGCGCACCGGCCTGCTCGACGCCGGCCTCTTCTTCATCGCCTTCCAGCGCGACCCGCACGCCCAGTTCGCGGCGATCCAGCGGCGGCTGGGGGAGCGGGACGCGCTGACCGAGTACATCCAGCACACCGGCAGCGGGCTGTTCGCCGTGCCGCCGGGGGCGCGCGCCGGCCGCTTCGTCGGCGAGGGGCTGTTCGGCTGAGCGGCGTTTGCCACTTCAGCAAACTCCCTTGCCAAGTGGCGCGGGCGCTGCAACCTTGGATCGCATGATCACGCACACCGACGAGCCGCCGGAGCAGTTCTGGGAGCGGTTCTACGCCGACGGCGCCCGCTGGAGCGGGAATCCGAACAGATCGCTCGTGGACGAGATCGCGTCGGTCGCGCCCGGGAGCGCGCTCGACCTCGGCTGCGGCTACGGCGGCGACGCGATCTGGCTGGCGCGGCAGGGATGGCGCGTGACCGCCGTCGACATCTCCGCCAACGCGCTCGAGCGCGCCGTCGCCCACGCCGAGGAGGCCGGCGTCGCCGAGCGGATCGACTTCCAGCGCCGCAACCTCGGCGAGTCGTTCCCCGACGGGAGCTTCGACCTCGTCACGACCAGCTTCCTGCACTCGCCGGCCGAGCTGCCGCGCGAGCGGATCCTGCGCGCCGCCGCGGCCGCCGTCGCCCCCGGCGGACGGCTGCTGGTCGTCACCCACGCGCCGTCGGAGTCGCACAGACACGCCGACCTGCCGACGCTCGAGCAGGTGCTCGCCGAGCTGGCGCTGCCCGCCGCCGAGTGGGAGACGGTCACCGCCGAGCTGCGCGAGCTGCGCCACAGCTTCAAGGGCGAGCGCGAGGCGCACGTCCGCGTCGACGCGGTCGTGCACGCGCGGCGCGTCGGCTGAGCGGTCGCCTCAGCGGAGCGCGGCGCCGACCGCCTGCCACACCCGCCGGTGCAGGGCGACGTTCTCGTCGCGCTCGCTGCGCGCCTCGACGATCGTCACGCCGGCGCCCGGCCGCGTCGCCTCCGCGACCGCCGCGCGCAGCTCGCCGGCGGTCGCGACCGGCACGTGGCGGGCGCCGTAGAGCCGCGCGCCGAGCGCGAAGTCGAGCCCGTGCGGCGTGGCGACGTGGTGCTCGAAGTGGTCGGCCTGCGTCGCGACCGGCAGGAAGTGGAAGATGCCGCCGCCGTCGTTGTTGACGAGCACGATCGCCAGGTCGAGCCCCAGCCGGCGGGCGCTCAGCAGCGCCGACAGGTCGTAGGCGAGCGCGACGTCGCCGATCAGCAGCGCGACCGGCCCGCCGCCGGCGGCGGCCGCGCCGAGCGCGGAGGCGACGGTGCCGTCGATCCCGTTGGCGCCGCGGTTCGACAGCACCCGCGCCGCGGCGGACGCGTCGGCGGCCGCCGGCGCGAACGTCTCGACGTCGCGGATCGGCATCGAGGCGGCGACGAACAGCGTCGCCGCCGGCGGCAGCGCCGCCGCCAGCTCGCGCGCGACGAGCGGCTCGTTCAGCGGCGCCTCCGCGCCGGCGCCGATCGTCGCCTCGATCGCGCGCGCGGCGGCGCCGTCGGCCGCCCGCCAGCGGGCGAGCCACGCCGCGTCGCCGCTGCCGGCGTGGGTCAGCGCGAGCGTCGCCAGCAGCTGCCGCAGCTCGCCGCCGACTCGCTCGCTGACGACGCCGTCGGGGTCGTGCCAGGTCGCCTCCGGGTCGAGCGCGACCTGCGGGATCGCGGGGTCGAGTCCGGCCAGCCAGCCGCGCAGCGGCTTGGAGGTCGGCACGTCGCCGACGCGGATCACCAGCTCGGGCGCGCCCAGCCCGGCGACGAACGCCTCGTCGCGCAGCAGCGCGTCGTAGTGGGCGATCGCGCTCGCGCCGGCCCGCGCGCCGGAGAGCGGGTCGGCCAGCAGCGGCCAGCCGGCCTCCTCGGCCAGCGCGGCGACGGCCACGCCGACGAGCGGCCCCCGCTCGCTGCGTCCGGCGACGACGACCGCACGTCTCGCGCGCGCCAGCGCCCCGACCGCGGCCTCGCCCGCGTCGAGCGCGTGGCGAGCGCGCAGCGGCGGCACCTCGTCGGTCGCGCCGGCGGTGACGCTCGCCACCCACGGCCGCCCGTCGGCGCGGCCGGGGAGGGGATCCTCCGGCAGCGGGCCGTCGAGCACGAGCGGCTCGCGCAGCGGGAAGTTGAGGTGGACGACTCCCGGCCGGCCGCTCTGCGCCGTCCAGACCGCGCGGCAGGCGAGCGTGCGGATCCAGCGCAGCCGCTCGACCGTCGCCGCGCCGACGACGCCGACCTCGACGAACTGCTTGGCCGCGCCGCCGAACAGCTTCACCTGGTCGATCGTCTGGCCGGCGCCGACGTCGCGCAGCTCGGGCGGACGGTCGGTCGTCAGCACGATCAGCGGCACGCGCGCCTCGGCCGCCTCGATCACCGCCGGCGCCAGCTCGGCCGCGGCCGTGCCGGAGGTGACCGTCACCGCGACCGGGCGGCCGGTCCGCTTCGCCAGCCCGACGGCGAAGAAGCCGGCGACGCGCTCGTCGACGTGCGACCACGAGCGCAGCCCCGGCTCGCGCGCCAGCGACAGCACCATCGGCGTCGAGCGCGAGCCGGGGGAGGTGCAGGCGTCGGTGACGCCGCAGCGGGCCAGCTCGTCGCAGAAGGCGCGCAGCAGCAGGTAGGTGTCGGTCGCGGTCGCGGTCATGTAGACATCCTGGTGTGACTCGTGAGTCGACGATCGTCCTGCTGCACGGCTTCACGCAGACCGGGCGCAGCTGGGACCCCGTCGTGACGGCATTGGGCGAACGCTATCGCGCGCTCGCGCCGGACCTGCGCGGCCACGGCGCCGCCGGCGCCCGGCGGCCGGTCAGCTTCGCGGCGATCGCCGACGACGTGCTCGCGCTCGCCCCGCCGCGGTTCGCGCTCGCCGGCTACTCGATGGGCGGCCGGATCGCGCTCGACCTCGCGCTCCGCGACGGCGGCCGCGCGCAGGAGCGGATCGAGCGGCTGACGCTGATCGGCGCCAGCCCGGGGATCGCCGACGCCGGCGAGCGCGCCGCCCGCCGCGCCGCCGACGAGGCGCTCGCCGAGGAGATCGAGCGCGGCGGCGTCGAGGCGTTCGCGCGCAGATGGGCCGCGCAGCCGCTGTTCGCCGGCCAGCCGCTCGCGGTCGCGCGCGCGGCCCGCGCCGAGCGGCTGCGCAACGACGCCGCCGGCCTCGCCGCCTCGCTGCGCGGCGTCGGCACCGGCGCGATGGAGCCGCTGTGGGAGCGCCTCGGCGAGCTGCGGATCCCGGTCGCGCTGATCGCCGGCGAGCACGACGCGAAGTTCCGCGCGCTGGCGGAGCGGATGGCGCAGCGGATCCCCGGCGCGACCGTCCACGTCGTCGAGGGCGCCGGCCATGCCGCGCAGCTCGAGCGGCCGCAGCAGGTCGCCGCGCTGCTCTGACATCGCCGCGGCGTTCATCCCCGTTCCCTCCCCAAGCCGGCGGAGAGCGGCGTAGCGTCGCCGCATGACTCACACCGGTTCCCGGTCCAGCCTGCTGGCGCTGGGCCTGACGACGGCCGGCGCCGCCGCGTGCGCGCTGCCGGCCGCGGCCGCCGCCGCGCCGTCCATGTCGGTCGTCGCGCGCGGGTTCGACAACCCCCGTCACGTCGCGCTCGCGCCCGACGGCACGCTCTACGTCGCCGCCGCCGGCAAGGCCGGCGGGCAGTGCGTCGGCCCCAGAAGAGAGCCGACCTGCATCGGCTACAGCGGCAAGATCTGGGCGCTGACGGCGAGCGGCCGCAGGCACGTCGTGCAGGGCGGGCTGCTGTCGATCGGCGGCCAGGACGGCACCTTCACCGTCGGCCCCGACGGCGTCTCGATCGGCCCCGACGGCGCCGTCTACACGGTGATCGCCTCCGGCACGCCGAGAGAGGTCGCGGGCGCGCCGCGGAGAGCGCGGTCGCAGGCCGGCGAGCTGCTGCGCGTGCGGCCGCGGCCGCTGACCGACGTCGCCTCGATCGACTCCTTCGAGTGGAGACACAACTCCGACGGCGTCAGAGGCGACCTCAACTCCGACCCGTACGACGTGCTGGCGCTGCAGGACCGCCAGATCGTCGCCGACGCCGGCGCCAACGCGATCGTCGAGGCGCGCGGCAGAGCGGTGAGACTGCTCGCCGTCATCAGAGGCCCCGGCAGAGCGCAGCGTGTGCCGACCTCGCTCGCGCTCGGGCCCGACGGCGACATCTACGTCGGCGAGCTGGCCGAGGGCGCCGGCACCGGCAGAGCGCGGGTGCTGAAGATCCCGCCGGCCGGCGGCACGCCGACGGTCGTCGCGAGCGGCTTCACCGCGATCACCGGCCTCGCCTTCGGCAGAGACGGCTCGATGTACGTGACCGAGCTGACGACGAACGTCAGATCGCAGAACGCGCCCGGCCGCCTCACGCGGATCGCCCCCGACGGCAGACGCACCAGCTTCAGCAGAGGGCTGGTCTTCCCGCAGGGCGCGGCGGTCGCCGCCAACGGCGACGTCTTCCTGTCCAACTTCTCGGTGCTGCCCGGCAGAACCCCGAGAAGAAGCCCGTTCAGAGGGGCCGGCGGAATGGTGGTGAAAGTGAGCGGACTGTGAGAGGGTGAGCCGGTGACCGGCGCGCTCTACCGCCTCGGCAAGCTGTGCGTGCGGCACCGGCTCGCGGTGCTGCTCGTATGGCTCGTCGCCGCGGTCGGGCTCGTCGCGCTCGCCGGCGCGCTCGGCTCGCAGGCGAGCGACAACATCAGCCTGCCCGGCACCGGCTCGCAGCAGGTGACCGACCTGCTGCAGCGCGGCTTTCCCGACCAGGCCAACGGCTCGAGCCCGATCGTGCTGCGCGCGCCGGCGGGCGCGAAGATCACCGACAGCAGATACAGCGCGCCGATCGACGACACGGTCGACGCGCTGAGGCAGGACCAGTACGTCGCGAAGGTGATCAGCCCGTTCGACAGAGAAGGCGCCGGGCAGGTCTCCAGAGACGGGACGATCGCCTACATCTCGGTCTTCCCGAACCGGTCGCTCGGCGACATCACGATCGAGGACGGGCAGGAGATCCTCGACAAGGCCGACCCGGCGAAGGCGGCCGGCCTGAGCACCTCGGCCGGCGGCCCGCTCGGCCAGAAGCTGAGCAAGCCGGAGACCGAGCAGAGCGAGGTCGTCGGCCTCGCGATGGCGCTGATCGTGCTCGCCTTCACCTTCGGCTCGCTGGTCGCGATGGGGCTGCCGATCGTCTCGGCGCTGATCGGCGTCTTCGCCGGCGTCTCCGGGATCACGCTGCTGAGCCACGTCACGGAGGTGCCGACGACGGCGCCGACGATGGCGATCATGCTCGGCCTCGGCGTCGGGATCGACTACGCGCTGTTCATCGTCACGGCCCACCGCGACACGCTGTCGAGAGGGATGGATCCCGGCGAGTCGGTCGCGCGCGCGGTCGCGACCTCCGGCGGCGCGGTCCTGTTCGCCGGCAGCACGGTCGTCGTCGCCGTCTGCTCGCTGGCGGTCGCCGGCATCCCGCTCGTGACGACGCTCGGCCTCACGACCGGCCTGATGGTCGCGATCGCGATCGTCTGCGCGCTCACGCTGCTGCCGGCGATCCTCGCGCTCGTCGGCTCCCGCATCAACCACCTGCCGCTGCCCGGCCGCAGACCGGGCGGCCCGATCGACGTCGAGCACAACCGCTGGGCGCGGCTGGCGCGCTGGATCACCCACCACCCGGCGATCGCCGTCGTCGGCGCGCTGGCGATATTGATCCCGCTGACGATCCCGGCGCTCTCGCTCGAGTTCGGCCAGGCCGACACCGGCGCCCTGCCGAAGGACGAGACCGCGCGGCAGGCCTACGACGACATCACGACCGGCTTCGGCGTCGGCGCCAACGGCCCGATCGTGATCGCCGCCAGACTGGCGAGACCGGCGCAGCCGGACGACCCGCAGCTGGCCAGCCTGCAGCAGGCGATCGGCAGAGTGGAGGGCATCGAGGCGGTGACGCCGGTCGCGCTCGACGGGCCCGGTCAGATCGCGACGTTCAACGCGGTCCCGACGACGGCGCCGTCGGACTTCGCGACGCAGGACCTCGTCAACGAGCTGCGCGACACGACGATCCCGAACGCGACCAGAGGCGAGGGGATCGAGGCGTACGTCGGCGGCTCGACGGCCGCCTCGATCGACCTCGGCGAGGAGATCTCCGACCGCCTGCCGGAGACGATCGCGGTGATCATCGGGCTGAGCTTCATCCTCCTGACGATCGCCTTCCGCTCGCTGCTGATCCCGCTCAAGGCGGCGCTCTGCAACCTGCTCTCGATCGGCGTCGCCTACGGCGTCGTCGTGATGGTCTTCCAGTACGGCTGGTTCGCCGGCGCGGTCGGCCTCGACGGCGCGGTGCCGATCGTCAGCTACCTGCCGCTGCTGATGTTCGCCGGCCTCTTCGGGCTCTCGATGGACTACGAGGTCTTCCTGATGAGCCACGTGCAGGAGCACTGGAAGGAGGGCCGCAGCGCGCGCGAGGCGGTCGTCGTCGGCCTCGCCGAGAGCGCGCGCGTGATCACGGCGGCGGCGCTGATCATGGTCTCCGTCTTCGCCTCGTTCGTGCTCAACGGCGACCCGACGATCAAGCAGTTCGGCATCGGCCTCTCGATCGCGGTGATCGTCGACGCGACGATCGTGCGCTGCCTGCTGGTGCCGGCCGTGATGGTCGTGCTCGGCAGAGCGGCGTGGTGGATCCCCGGCTGGCTCGACCGGGTGCTGCCGCGCATCAGCGTCGAGGGGCGCGGCTACTTCGAGGAGCGCGACCGCCGCCGCGGCGGCGGAACGGGCGCGGGCGGGCCGGGCGCGCCTACGCCCGCACCCCCAGACCCGGTCCCGTCGGAACCCGCATGACGCCCCGCTCGACCGCCAGCGCGGGGTCGAGCTCCAGCTCCTCGAAGGCGCCGAGCGTCGCCAAGCCGCACGGCCGCGCGGGCGCGATCGCGGCGGCGGCGTGGAGCGCGCCGGCGATCCCCAGCGGGCCGTCGAAGGTCGAGGCGAGATAGACGTCGCTGCCGGCGGCGCGCGCCCGCTCGGCGGCGTCGAGCAGGCCGGCGATGCCGCCGCAGCGGCTCAGCTTGAGGCAGACGAGGCGGGTCGCGCCGGCGGCGACCGCGCCCGGCGCGACGGCGCTCTCGTCGAGCGCGACCGGCAGCTCGGGCAGCGCCGCCTGCACCTCCCGCAGCGCCTCGACGCCGTGGACCGGCTCCTCGATCAGCTCCAGGCCGGCCGGCTCCAGCTCCGCCAGCGCCGCGAGCGCCTCCTGCGGGGTCGCCCAGGCGCCGTTGGCGTCGAGCCGCAGCGCGACGTCGGGGCCGACGGCGGCGCGCACGGCGGCGACGCGGCCGGCGTCGTCGCCGACGCCGACCTTCAGCTTCACGCAGCGGTGGCCGGCGGCGACCGCGGCCGCGGCGGCGCGGGCGGCGGCGTCGGGCGCGGTCGCGCCGACGACCGCGTTGACCTCGATCGCGCCCCCGGCGCGCGCGCCCATCAGCGCCGCGACCGGCGCGCTCAGGCGCCGCCCCTCGCGGTCCCACAGCGCCAGGTCGAGCGCGGCGACCGCCTGCGGCAGCACGGCCGCCTCGCGGCAGTCGGCGATCACCTGGTGCGGCGGCCGCCCGTCGGCCTCGCGCACGATCGCGCGGCAGTCCTCCAGCGCCGCCCGCACGTCGTCGAGCGAGACGCCGTCGTAGGGCTCCAGCGGCGCCGCCTCGCCGGCGCCGGCGATCCCGTCGGCGCCGATCACCAGCACGTCGAGCAGCTCGCGCTCGGCGACCGTGCCGTGCGCGGTCTCCAGCGGCGTGCGCAGTCGCAGGCGGCGCGGCGCGATCGCGAGGTGCATCGGCGCGCGCCTCCGGCCGTCTCTAGCTCAGCAGCACGCCGGCCGACAGCAGCACGCAGAAGACCAGCTCGAGCATGCCGGTTCTGGCGAGCGCCTCGTTGAGCGTCGGCCCGTCGGTGCGGTTTCTGACGATCCGCACGACCGGCGCCGCCAGCGGCACCGTCAGCAGCGGCAGCAGCACCCACGGCGACAGCTGGCCGAAGATCCACGTGACCGGCGTCAGCACGTACGAGCCGTAGACCATCGCGGCGTACAGCACCCGCGTCCGCTCGCGGCCGAGCCGCACCGCGAGCGTCTTCTTGCCGGCCCTGCGGTCGGTGTCCATGTCGCGGTAGTTGTTGACGACGAGCACCGCCGAGGCGAGCAGGCCGACCGGGACCGCGAGCGCGAACGCCTCCCACTCGAGCGTCTCCGTCTGCACGAAGTACGAGCCGGCGACCGCGACGATCCCGAAGAAGAGGAAGACGAACAGCTCCCCGAGGCCGTCGTAGCCGTACGGCCGCGGGCCGCCGGTGTAGAGCACGCCGGCGACGATCGAGGCGACGCCGACGAGCAGCAGCTGCCAGCCGGCGACGGCGATCAGGTAGGCGCCGCAGACGGCCGCCAGCGCGAAGGTGACGTAGGTCGCGATCAGCACCTGGCGCGGCGGCACCAGGCCGCCGGCGGTGACGCGCACGGGCCCGAGGCGGTCCTCCGTGTCGGCGCCGCGGCGCGCGTCGGAGTAGTCGTTGGAGAGGTTCGCGCCGACCTGGATGAAGAGCGCGCCCAGCACCGCCGCGACGAAGCGCAGCGGGTGGAAGACGTCCTCGAAGCCGGCCAGCGCGGTGCCGACCAGCACCGGCGCGAGACCGACCGGCAGCGTGCGCAGGCGCGCCGCCATCAACCAGATGCGGACGGGGTTGGCGGATGCGGTGTCGGCGGACATCGTCGTTCAGCGTAGGGCCTGCGGCGGTCTACGGGCGCCGCGGGAAGCTGGAGAAGTCCGGCTGGCGCTTCTCGAGGAAGGCCGTGCGGCCCTCTCTCGCCTCCTCGGAGCCGTACAGCAGCAGGTTCGTGTCGTGGGCGAGCTGCTGGATGCCGGCGTAGCCGTCCTCCTGCGCGTTGAAGCTCGACTTCACGAGCCGCAGCGCGAACGGCGAGAGGGCGAGCATCTCGCGGCACCACCTGACGGTCTCCTCCTCGACCTCCGCCAGCGGCACGACGGCGTTGACGAGGCCCATCTCGAGCGCCTCCCGCGCGTCGTACTGGCGGCACAGCAGCCAGATCTCCTTCGCCTTCTTGGTGCCGACGAGGTCGCGCAGGACCGAGGCGCCGAAGCCGCCGTCCCACGAGCCGACGCGCGGCCCGGTCTGGCCGAAGCGGGCGTTGTCGGCGGCGATCGTCAGGTCGCAGATGACGTGCAGGACGTGGCCGCCGCCGATCGCGAACCCTCTCACCATCGCGACGACCGGCTTCGGCAAGCGGCGGATCTGGACGTGCAGGTCGGTGACGTGGAAGCGGCCGACTCTCGCGACGCCGCCGACTCTGTAGCCGGAGTCGCCGCGGACGCGCTGGTCGCCGCCGGAGCAGAAGGCCTTGTCGCCCTCGCCGGTGAGGATGATCGCGCCGACGCTCGTGTCCTCGCGGGCGCGCTCGAAGGCGTCGGAGAGCTCGATCACCGTCTCGGGCCGGAAGGCGTTGCGGACCTCGGGGCGGTCGATCGTGATCTTCGCGATCCCGTCGCCGCTCAGCTCGTAGCGGATGTCCTCGTAGTCGGCGGCGGATGTCCAGGTCACGGGCAAGGCGGGCGTCTCCTTCGTGCGGGGCTGCGATCAGGGACACTAGTCCCTCGATGGTCGACCTCGACGCATGGCTCCCGCGCGCCGCCGCGCGGCGGCCCGATCACCCGGCGCTGATCGGCGCCGACGGCGACGTCGTGACGTACGCCGAGTTGCACCGCTCCGCCCGCCGCGCCGCCGCGGTGCTGCGGGCGCGCGGCGTCGGCCCCGGCGACCGCGTCGCCCTGCGGCTGGCGCCCGGCCCCGGCTTCGTCGCCGCCGTCCACGCGACGCTCGGCCTCGGCGCGGCGATCGTGCCGATCGACCTGCGGCTGAGCGACGAGGAGCAGGCGGCGCGGGCGGCCGGTGCGCGCACGATCGTCGAGGCGCCGCTCGACCCGGCTGCGGAGGGCGGCGCGCTGCGCGGCGCCGAGGAGGTCGCGCTGCTGGAGCGGCTCGACCCGGCCGCGGTCGCGACCGTCCTCCACACCTCCGGCACGACCGCCGCGCCGAAGCCGGTCGAGCTGACGGTCTCCAACTGGCTGTGGAACGCCCTCGGCTCGGCGCTGGCGCTCGGGCTCGACTCCGAGGAGCGCTGGCTCTGCACGCTGCCGCTCAGCCACGTCGGCGGCCTCTCGATCGTGCTGCGCAGCGCGGTCTACGGCACGACCGTCGTGCTGCACGAGCGCTTCGAGGCCGAGCGCGCCGCCGCCGCGCTCGCCGACCCGCGCCTGCGCGTGACGCTCGTCTCGCTCGTCGCGACGACGCTCCAGCGGGTGCTCGACGCCGGCCTCGCGCGGCCGCCGGCGCTGCGCTGCGCGCTGATCGGCGGCGGGCCGCTCGCGCCGGCGCTCGCCGCGCGCGCCGCCGCCGCCGGCATCCCCGCCGCGCAGACGTACGGGATGACCGAGGCCTGCTCGCAGGTCTGCACCGGCCTGCCGGGCGAGCCGGAGACGGCCGGCCTGCCGCTGACCGGCCAGCGCGTCGCGATCGCGCCCGACGGCGAGATCCTCGTCGCGGGGGAGACGGTCGCGCGCGGCGCGCTCGCCGCCGACGGCTGGCTCCACACCGGCGACCTCGGCCGGCTCGACGCCCGCGGCCGCCTGATCGTCAGCGGCCGCAAGTCGGAGCTGATCGTCAGCGGCGGCGAGAACGTCGCGCCGCAGGAGGT
>Ga0164243_10006984_pt1 | contig 16962 bp, 14 predicted proteins | sample OricompcompostOP_FD_108781 | JGI IMG/M metagenome (GOLD analysis project Ga0164243, IMG submission 108781) | Organic Plus compost microbial communities from Emeryville, California, USA - Original compost - Organic plus compost (OP) | ecosystem: Engineered > Solid waste > Mixed feedstock >... | reverse complement strand
CGGATCCTGCTCCGCCAACACCTTCGAGATCGCCGCCGTCAGCGTCGTCTTCCCATGATCGATGTGACCCATCGTGCCCACGTTCGCATGGGGCTTGGTCCGCTCGAACTTCTCACGCGCCATCGGTGGCGGTCTCCTTCGTGACGCCCGTCGACGGGCGAATCGGTGCTGGTTGGAAAGGAACGGTGTGCTGCGGAGCAGCGGTCGTGCGCCGGGACCCGGAGGTCCCGGCCGGGATCACTCCCCGCGGACGCGGGTGACGATCTCTTCCTGCACGTTCGACGGCATCTGCTGGTACGAGTCGAACTGCATGGTGTACGTGGCCCGCCCCTGGGTGCGGGAACGAAGGTCGGTAGCGTAACCGAACATCTCCGAGAGCGGAACCTGGGCCCGGATGATCTGGCTGTTGCCCCGCTGCTCCATGCCGCCGAGCTTGCCGCGGCGGGCGGAGAGATCACCCATGACGTCGCCCATGTAGTCCTCGGGGGTCGAGACCTCGACCTTCATGATGGGCTCGAGCAGCACCGGCTTGGCCTTGCGGGCGGCCTCCTTGAAGGCCATGGTGCCGGCGATCTTGAACGCCATCTCGGACGAGTCGACGTCGTGGTACTTGCCGTCGGTGAGGATGGCCCGCACGTCGACCGTGGGGTAGCCGGCCAGCACGCCCGAGGTCATGGCCTCCTGGATGCCGGCGTCGACCGACGGGATGTACTCCTTGGGGATGCGGCCACCGGTGATCTTGTCGACGAACTCGTAGCCGCCGCCGGGGCCGGTGTTCTCGAGGGTGATGGTCACCTCGGCGTACTGGCCCGAACCACCCGTCTGCTTCTTGTGGGTGTAGGTCGAGTTCTCGATCGTGGTGGTGATCGTCTCGCGGTACGCCACCTGGGGCTTGCCCACCGAGGCGTCGACCTTGAACTCCCGCAACATGCGGTCGACCAGCACCTCGAGGTGCAGCTCGCCCATGCCGGAGATGACGGTCTGGCCGGTCTCCTCGTCGGTGCGGACCTGGAACGTCGGGTCCTCCTCGGCGAGGGCGTACAGGGCCTTCGACATCTTGTCCTGGTCGGCCTTGGTCTTGGGCTCCACGGCGACGTGGATCACCGGCTCGGGGAACTCGAGCTGCTCCAGGATGATCGGGTTGGCCGGGTCGCAGAGGGTGTCACCGGTCTTGGTGCCCTTGAAGCCGATGCCCGCCACGATGTCGCCGGCGTGGACCTGGTCGAGGTCCTGGCGGTCGTTGGCGTGCATCTCGAGGAGGCGGCCGATGCGCTCCTTCGAGCCGCTGCGGGTGTTGAGGACCTGGCCGCCCTTTTCGAGGGTGCCGGAGTAGACCCGGAAGTAGGTGAGCTTGCCCACGTGCGGGTCGGTCATGATCTTGAAGGCCAGGGCGGCGAAGGGCTCGTCGTCGGAGGCCTTGCGCTCGATCTCGGTGTCGCCCTTCAGGTTGGTGCCCTGGACCGGCGGGATGTCGAGCGGCGACGGCAGGTAGAAGACCACCGCGTCGAGCAGGGGCTGCACGCCCTTGTTCTTGAAGGCGGTGCCGTTCAGGACGGGGATGACCTCGCCCGAGATGGTGGCCTTGCGGATGGCCGCCCGGAGCTCGTCGACCGTGATCTCCTCCTCGGCGACGAACTTCTCGAGCAGGTCCTCGTCGACCGAGGCGACCGTCTCGATGAGCTCGGCCCGGTAGGCCTCGGCGTCGTCGCGCAGGTCGGCCGGGATCTCCTGGACCTCCCACTTGGCGCCCAGCTCCTCGTCGAGCCACACCAGGGCGTCCATGGTGACCAGGTCGACCACGCCCTTGTAGTGGCCCTCGGCGCCGATCGGCAGCTGGAGGACGGCGGTGTTGGCCTCGAGGCGGTCCTTGATGGAGTCGAGGGCGGCGTAGAAGTCGGCGCCCAGGCGGTCCATCTTGTTCACGAAGCAGATGCGGGGGACGCCGTACTTGTTGGCCTGGCGCCACACCGTCTCGGTCTGGGGCTCCACACCGGCCACGCCGTCGAACACCGCCACGGCGCCGTCGAGCACGCGCAGGGAGCGCTCCACCTCGACGGTGAAGTCGACGTGGCCCGGGGTGTCGATGATGTTGATGCGGTGGTCGTTCCACTCGCAGGTGGTGGCGGCGGAGGTGATGGTGATGCCGCGCTCCTGCTCCTGGACCATCCAGTCCATGGTGGCGCCGCCCTCGTGGACCTCACCGATCTTGTAGTTCTTGCCGGTGTAGTAGAGGATCCGCTCGGTCGTGGTGGTCTTGCCGGCATCGATGTGGGCCATGATGCCGATGTTGCGGGTGCGCTCGAGGGGGTGCAGGCGAGCCATCTCTTCAGTCCTGTCGGTGAGGCGTGCGATGTGTGGTGCGGGCGGGAGCGGGTCGCGACGACGCCCCGCCGAGGCGGGGCGACGTGGTGCGGCGACCCACCGGACGGAGGGCGTCTACCAGCGGTAGTGCGCGAAGGCCTTGTTGGACTCGGCCATCTTGTGCATGTCTTCCTTGCGCTTGACCGAGGCGCCGACGCCGTTGCTGGCGTCGAGCAGCTCGTTGGCCAGGCGCTCGGCCATGGTGCGCTCGCGGCGCTGGCGGGAGTACCCGACGATCCAGCGGATGGCGAGGGTGTTGGCGCGGCGGGGACGGACCTCGACGGGCACCTGGTAGGTGGCACCACCGACGCGGCGGCTCTTGACCTCGAGCTGCGGCTTCACCGCGTCGACCGCGCGCTTCAGTGTGGCGATCGGCTCGGCGCCGGTCTTGGCCTGCACGATGTCGAGGGCTTCGTAGACGATGCGCTCGGCAGTGGAGCGCTTGCCGCGCTGGAGGATCTTGTTGACGAGCTGGGTGACCACGACCGACCGGTAGATCGGGTCGGGCATCAGCTCACGGCGCGGGGCGGGACCCTTGCGGGGCACGTCAGCTCTCCTTCTTGGCGCCGTAGCGGCTACGGGCCTGCTTGCGATCGCGCACGCCCGAGGTGTCGAGGGTGCCGCGGATGATCTTGTACCGGACGCCGGGGAGGTCCTTCACTCGGCCACCGCGCACGAGCACGATCGAGTGCTCCTGGAGGTTGTGGCCCTCGCCCGGGATGTAGGCGGTGACCTCCATGCCGCTCGACAGGCGCACGCGGGCGACCTTGCGGAGGGCGGAGTTCGGCTTCTTGGGGGTGGTGGTGTAGACGCGCGTGCACACGCCCCGACGCTGCGGGGCGCCCTTCAGGGCCGGCGTCTTGCCCTTGGCGGGCTTCGACTGGCGGCCCTTGCGGACCAACTGCTGGATGGTGGGCACAGCGAACCTTTCCTACGAACCGATCGACAGCTCGACGTGCGGGATCGGGGGACCCGACGCACGGGCGCGATCCGCGCCAGAGCCGACTGACAATGCTAGGGGCGCGCGCCGCACTTCGGCAAACGCCCGGGTGGGAGGCCGGCCGGGCGGGTGCCCGGCCGGCTGTTCCCGAGGTGGGTCAGGCCGAACCCTCGGCCTGGGGAAGCTCGATCACCTGGGCGTCGGGCTGCTCCTCGCCGCCCTCGGCCTGGTCACCGGCCCCGGCGACGAGGTCGCCGGCCATGCGGTCGGCGAGCACGCCCGCCAGGTCGGCCTCGTCGTCGCCCGAGGAGTAGAACTCCATCGGGGTGTAGTCGGGGGCCGCGGTGGTGATGTCCCGGTAGGCGCTCATGCCGGTGCCGGCCGGGATCAGCTTGCCGATGATGATGTTCTCCTTGAGGCCCAGCAGGGAGTCGCTGCGCGACTCGATGGCGGCCTCGGTGAGCACCCGGGTGGTCTCCTGGAAGGAGGCGGCCGAGAGCCAGGAGTCGGTGGCGAGCGACGCCTTGGTGATGCCCATGATCTCGGGGCGGCCCTCGGCGGGCTGCTTGCCTTCCATCACGAGCGCCCGGTTGACGTCGCGGTACACCTTGGAGTCGACCCGCTCGCCCGGCAGGAAGTCGGAGTCGCCCGGCTCCTGCACGGCGATCTTGCGGGTCATCTGCCGCACGATCAGCTCGATGTGCTTGTCGTGGATCGGCACGCCCTGGTCCCGGTAGACCTTCTGGACCTCGTTGACCAGGTACTGCTGCGTCTCCTGGACGCCCTTGATCTCGAGGAGCTCCTTGGGGTCGCGGGGACCGTCGACGATGGGGTCGCCGGCGTTGATCTCCTGGCCGTCGACCACCTCGAGGCGGGCGAGGCTGGGCACCGTGTAGGACTCCTCGGTGCCGTCGTCGGCCACCACGGTGATGACCCGGCCCTTGCCCTCGTCCTCGGCGATCCGGACCACGCCGGTGAGCCGGGACAGGGTGGCCTTGCCCTTCGGGCTGCGGGCCTCGAAGAGCTCGACCACGCGGGGCAGACCGCCGGCGATGTCGGCACCGGCGATGCCGCCGGTGTGGAAGGTCCGCATCGTGAGCTGGGTACCGGGCTCGCCGATCGACTGGGCGGCGATGACGCCGACGGCCTCACCGACCTCGATGAGCTTGCCGGTGGCCAGCGACAGGCCGTAGCACGCCGCCGAGACGCCGATGTCGGAGTCGTCGGTGAGCGGCGACAGCACGCGGACCCGGTCGATGCTCTCGTCGTCGCGGAGGGCCTCCATCTCGGCCTCGCCGATGACGGTGCCGCGCGCCAGCACGGTGCCGTCGGAGAGGGTGACGTCGTCGGCCAGGGTGCGGCTGTAGAGACGGGTCTCCAGCCACGCCCGCTTGCCCGGACGGTCGGGCTCGATGCCCTCGATCCAGATGCCGCGGACCGGGCCGCCGGAGGCGAAGGGGTCCTCGTCGTTGATGATGAGCTCCTGGGCCACGTCGACGAGTCGGCGGGTCAGGTAGCCGGAGTCGGCGGTCCGGAGGGCGGTGTCGACCAGGCCCTTGCGGGCGCCGGGCGTGGCGATGAAGTACTCCAGCATCGTCAGGCCCTCGCGGAAGTTCGACTTGATCGGGCGGGGGATCATGTCACCGCGGGGGTTGGCCACCAGGCCGCGCATGCCGGCGATCTGGCGGACCTGCATCATGTTCCCTCGGGCACCCGAGCCGACCATCATGTCGATGGGGTTGAACTTCTCCGCCTTGAGGGTCTTCTCCATGGCGGTCCGCACCTCGTCGGTGGCGGTCGTCCAGATCTCGACCTCCTTCTGGCGGCGCTCACCGTCGGTGATGATGCCCCGCCGGAACTGGGTCTCGACCTTGTCGGCCTCCTTCTCGTGCCGGTCGAGGATCTCCTTCTTCGCCTCCGGGGTCTTGACGTCCTCGATGGAGATCGTCAGGCCCGAGCGGGCGGCGAAGCGGTAGCAGAGCTCCTTGATCCGGTCGAGCGACGCGGCCACGTCGGCCTTGTCGTAGTTGTGCGCCAGCTCGTCGACGATCCGGCCCATGACCTTCTTGTCGATGCGCACGTTCTGGAACTCGAACGTGTCGGGCAGCGTGGTGTTGAAGAAGATCCGACCGGCGGTGGTGCGCCGGTACTCGGGACGGCCGTCCTTCTCGCCGACGACGTGCTCCGGGCTGCGGAACTCGATGAGCGCGTGCAGCTCGATGTCACCGGCCTCGTAGGCCCGCTCGACCTCGTCGAGGTTGCGGAACACCTTGCCCTCGCCCTTGGCGCCGTCGACCTGCTCGGTGAGGTAGAAGGCCCCGATGATCATGTCCTGCGTCGGGGTGACCAGGGCACGACCGTCGGCCGGCGAGAGGATGTTGTTGGCCGACAGCATCAGCACCCGGGCCTCGGCCTGGGCCTCGGCGGACAGGGGCAGGTGCACGGCCATCTGGTCGCCGTCGAAGTCGGCGTTGAAGGCGTGGCAGACCAGCGGGTGGATCTGGATGGCCTTGCCCTCGACCAGGACCGGCTCGAAGGCCTGGATGCCGAGGCGGTGCAGCGTGGGCGCCCGGTTCAGCATCACCGGGTGCTCCTTGATGACCTCCTCGAGCACGTCCCAGACCTGCGGGCGCCGGCGCTCGACCATGCGCTTGGCCGACTTGATGTTCTGGGCCAGCTCGGCGTCGACCAGCTTCTTCATGACGAACGGCTTGAACAGCTCGAGCGCCATCAGCTTGGGCAGGCCGCACTGGTGCAGCTTGAGGGTCGGGCCGACCACGATGACCGAACGGCCGGAGTAGTCGACGCGCTTGCCGAGCAGGTTCTGGCGGAACCGGCCCTGCTTGCCCTTCAGCATGTCGGAGAGGGACTTCAGCGGGCGGTTGCCCGGGCCGGTCACCGGCCGGCCGCGGCGGCCGTTGTCGAACAGGGCGTCGACGGCCTCCTGCAGCATGCGCTTCTCGTTGTTCACGATGATCTCGGGGGCCCCGAGGTCGAGGAGGCGCTTGAGCCGGTTGTTGCGGTTGATGACCCGGCGGTACAGGTCGTTGAGGTCCGAGGTGGCGAAGCGGCCACCGTCGAGCTGCACCATGGGGCGCAGCTCCGGCGGGATCACCGGCACCACGTCGAGGATCATCGCCCGGGGGTCGTTGATGCGGCGGCCGTTCTCGTCGCGGCGGTTGAACGCCGAGACGATCTTCAGGCGCTTGATGGCCTTCTGCTTGCGCTGGGCCGACAGCGGCTTCTGCCCCTCCGGCGGGTCGATCTGCTGACGCAGGATCTCCTCGTCCCGGTCGAGGTCGATGCGGTCGATGAGCCGGGCGATGGCGTCCGCGCCCATGCCGCCCTCGAAGTAGTCCCCGTAGCGGTCCTGCAGCTCGCGCCACAGCATCTCGTCTTCGATGATCTTGCGGGCGAAGAGGTCCTTGAACTCGTCGAACGCCCGCACGACGAGGTCGAGCTCCATCTCGTAGCGCTCGCGGATCGCCTGCAGGTCCTTCTCCGCGGCCCGCTGCCGGGCCTTGATGTCGGTGTCCTTGGCGCCCTCGGCCTCGAGCTCGGCGATCTCGGCCTCGAGGGCCTCGAACCGCTTGGCGAGCTCGATCTCGCGCTCCTTCTCGATGGCCTCGCGCTCGCCGAGCATCTCGGCCTCGAGGTTCGGGAGGTCCTCGTGGCGACGCTCCTCGTCGACGTAGGTGACGAGGTTGGCGGCGAAGTAGATGACCTTCTCGAGCTGCTTGGCCTTCATCTCCTCACGGGCCTCGGTGCCCATGAGCAGGTAGGCGAGCCACGAGCGGGTGCCGCGCAGGTACCAGATGTGCACGACCGGGGCGGCCAGCTCGATGTGGCCCATCCGCTCCCGGCGGACCTTCGAGCGGGTGACCTCCACGCCGCACCGCTCGCAGATGATGCCCTTGAAGCGGACGCGCTTGTACTTGCCGCAGTAGCACTCCCAGTCCTTCTGCGGACCGAAGATCTTCTCGCAGAAGAGCCCGTCCTTCTCGGGCTTCAGGGTGCGGTAGTTGATGGTCTCCGGCTTCTTGACCTCGCCGTTGGACCACGTGCGGATGGAATCGGCGGTGGCCAGGCCGATCCGCAGCTGATCGAAGTTGTTGACGTCGAGCATGGGCACTCTCAGCTCCTCTCGGCCTGGCGGCGGGCGTCTTCCTCGTCACTGCCCCGTTCGGGACGTGAGAGGTCGATGCCGAGCTCCTCGGCGGTGCGGAAGATGTCCTCGTCGAGCTCTCGCATCTCGATCTCCTCACCGGTGGTGGAGAGGACCTCGACGTTGAGGCACAGGGCCTGCATCTCCTTGATGAGCACCTTGAAGGACTCCGGGATGCCGGGTTCGGGGATGTTCTCGCCCTTGACGATGGCCTCGTAGACCTTCACGCGGCCGAGCACGTCGTCGGACTTGATGGTGAGCAGCTCCTGCAGGCAGTAGGCGGCGCCGTAGGCCTCGAGGGCCCACACCTCCATCTCGCCGAAGCGCTGGCCGCCGAACTGGGCCTTACCGCCGAGGGGCTGCTGGGTGATCATCGAGTAGGGGCCGGTCGACCGGGCGTGGATCTTGTCGTCCACGAGGTGGGCCAGCTTCAGGATGTAGACGACGCCGACCGTGATCGGGTTGTCGTAGGGCTCGCCGGTGCGGCCGTTGTAGAGGGTGGTCTTGCCGTCGTCCTGGATCAGCCGGCCGCCGTCGCCGTAGCGGGTGTCGATGGCCTCGGGCTGCAGGTTCTGGAAGATCCTCTGGATGGTCGGGTGCTTGCCCGCCTCTTCCTCCTCGTCCCAGTGGGCGCCGTCGAAGACCGGGGTGGCGATCAGCGTGGACGGCGGCGTGGTGGGACGGGTCTTGGCCTCGGTGCCGCGGATCGGGGACTGGCCGACGGTCTCGCCGTCGATGCTCCAGCCGTACCGGGCGGCGTAGCCCAGGTGGGCCTCGAGGACCTGGCCCACGTTCATGCGGGACGGGACGCCGAGGGGGTTCAGGATGATGTCGACGGGGGTGCCGTCGGCGAGGAAGGGCATGTCCTCGATCGGGAGGATCTTGGAGATGACGCCCTTGTTGCCGTGGCGGCCGGCGAGCTTGTCGCCGACGCTGATCTTGCGCTTCTGGGCCACGTAGACCCGCACCAGCTGGTTCACGCCGGGCGGCAGCTCGTGGCTCTCGTCGCGGCTGAAGACCTTGACGTCGATGACCTTGCCGGACTCGCCGTGGGGCACCTTCAGGGAGGTGTCACGGACCTCGCGGGCCTTCTCACCGAAGATGGCGCGCAGGAGGCGCTCCTCAGGGGTCAGCTCGGTCTCGCCCTTCGGGGTGACCTTGCCGACCAGCACGTCGCCGGCCCCGACCTCGGCGCCGACGCGGATGATGCCGCGCTCGTCGAGGTCGGCGAGGATCTCGTCGGAGAGGTTCGGGATGTCCCGGGTGATCTCCTCGGGGCCGAGCTTGGTGTCACGGGCGTCGATCTCGTGCTCGTGGATGTGGATCGACGTGAGGACGTCGTCCTTCACCAGGCGCTCGGAGAGGATGATGGCGTCCTCGAAGTTGTAGCCCTCCCACGGCATGAAGGCGACGACGAGGTTCTTGCCCAGGGCGAGCTCGCCGTTGTCGGTGGAGGGGCCGTGGGCGAGGATGTCGCCCTTCGCCACCTTCTGGCCCTCGGCCACGCAGGGCTTCTGGTTGATGCAGGTGTCCTGGTTGGAGCGCTCGAACTTGAGCAGGCGGTAGACCTTGCGGCCGGCCGTCTTGTACTCGACGGTGATGGCGTTGCCGTCGACCTCGGACACCACGCCGTCGTCCTCGGCGATCACCATGTCGGCGGCGTCGCGGGCGGCACGGGCCTCCACGCCGGTGCCGATGTAGGGCGCCTCGGCCCGCAGCAGCGGCACGGCCTGCTTCTGCATGTTGGCGCCCATGAGGGCCCGGTTGGCGTCGTCGTGCTCGAGGAACGGGATCAGCGCGGTGCCGACCGAGACGATCTGCTTCGGCGAGACGTCCATGAGCTGGACCTCTTCGGCGGGCACGTTGGAGATCTCCGTGGTGGCGCCGAAGAAGACGTCGCGCTCGAGCATGAGCTTGAGCTCACCGAGGGTGGCGGCCTGCGGCGAGCGCCGCACCAGCACCTTGTCGGCCTTGAAGGACCCGTCGGGGTTGAGGGGCGCGTTCGCCTGGGCGACGACGTACTCCTCCTCCTCGTCGGCGGCGAGGTAGACGATCTCGTCGGTGACCTTGCCGTCGACCACCTTGCGGTAGGGCGACTCGATGAAGCCGAACTCGTTCACCCGGGCGAAGGTGGCCAGGGCGCCGATGAGGCCGATGTTCGGGCCCTCAGGGGTCTCGATGGGGCACATCCGGCCGTAGTGGCTGAAGTGCACGTCGCGGACCTCGAAGCCGGCCCGCTCCCGGGAGAGGCCGCCCGGGCCGAGGGCCGAGAGGCGACGACGGTGGGTGAGCCCGGACAGCGGGTTCACCTGGTCCATGAACTGCGACAGCTGGGAGGTCCCGAAGAACTCCTTGATGGCCGCGACCACCGGGCGGATGTTGATGAGCGTCTGGGGCGTGATGGCCTCGACGTCCTGGGTGGTCATGCGCTCGCGCACCACCCGCTCCATGCGGGACAGGCCGATGCGGACCTGGTTCTGGATCAGCTCGCCCACCGAGCGGATGCGGCGGTTGGCGAAGTGGTCCTGGTCGTCGAGGCGGTAGCCCGGCTCGGCGTTCACCAGGTTGAGCAGGTAGGTGGTGGCGGCCAGCACCTCGGCCGGGGTGAGCACCGACTGGTCGGGCTCGGGGCGCTCCAGCTCGATGCCGAACAGCTGCTCGATCTTGTCGAGCTCGGGGCCGAGCTTGCGGTTGAGCTTGTAGCGGCCGACGCGGGAGAGGTCGTAGCGACGGCTCTCGAAGAAGGCGTTGCGGAAGTAGGCCTTGGCCGACTCGACCGACGGCGGCTCGCCAGGGCGGGCCCGCTTGTAGATCTCGACGAGCGCCTCGTCCTGGGTGGGGGCCAGCTCGCGGTCCTTCTCCCACTGCCCCTCGAGGAAGTCGAAGTGGCGCACGAAGCGGTCGAGGAACCCGGGGTGGTTCTCCTCGTCGTAGCCGAGGGCACGCAGGAGCACGAACAGGCTCAGGCGGCGCTTGCGGGCGACGCGGGCGCCGGCGGTGACGTCCTTGCCCGGCTTCTGCTCGACGTCGAACTCGATCCACTCGCCCCGGTAGGGGTGGATGGTGCCGGTGACCAGCTGGTGCTTCTGCAGGTTCCGGAGGCGGAACCGCTCACCCGGCTGGAAGATGACGCCCGGGGAGCGCACCAGCTGGGAGACCACGACGCGCTCCGTGCCGTTGATCACGAAGGTGCCCTTGTCGGTCATCATGGGGAAGTCACCCATGAAGACCGTCTGCTCCTTGATCTCGCCGGTGGTGGCGTTCATGAAGCGGGCCCGCACGAAGATCGGCGCGGAGAAGGTCATGTCCTTCTCCTTGCACTCCTCCACCGAGAACTTCGGCGGCGGGCGCAGGTCCTCGTCGTCCGGATCGAACTCCAGCTCGAGCTGCAGCGTCTCGGTGAAGTCCTTGATGGGGCTGATGTCACGGAAGGTCTCAGCGAGACCCTGGTGCAGGAACCACTCGAACGATTCGCGCTGGATGGCGATCAGATCGGGCAGCTCGAGCGCTTCCTCGAGGTTGGCGAACGAATAACGTTCCCGGACGGTCGAGCGAGCAGGCAAGGATGACTCCTCGGTAGGGCGGCCATGCCACTGGCGCGTCCGGAGGCGCGACGCTCCGTCGGGGACCTTGGTCACGGACGGGAGGCGCAGACCGGCGCGAGAGCGGCAACCGGCAATCCTAGGCCCAGGACGCGTGGAAGAGCAACCCAGGGATCCGGGGGATCCGGGCGCTCACTCGGGGGATCATCCACTTCTACCCCGGTCAGGTTGAGCGGCACCGTAAAGGAACGAGCGCGATCGGTCAAGGACCGACGCCTCACCCCCGGACGCGAGGAGGCCCGCCCTCGCGGGCGGGCCTCCTCGGACTGCGGTGCGGCGAGGGCCGCGTCGGGCTACTTGAGCTCGACGGTGGCGCCGGCGCCCTCGAGGGCGGCCTTGGCCTTCTCGGCCTCGTCCTTGTTCACGCCCTCCAGGACGGGCTTGGGGGCGCCGTCCACCAGGTCCTTGGCCTCCTTGAGGCCCAGGTTCGTGAGGCCACGAACCTCCTTGATGACCTGGATCTTCTTGTCACCGGCGGCGGCGAGGATGACGTCGAACTCGTCCTTCTCCTCACCGGCGGCCTCGCCACCACCGGCACCGCCGGCAGCGGGGGCGGCCGCGGCCACGGCCACGGGGGCCGCGGCGGTCACGCCGAACTTCTCCTCGAAGTCCTTGAGCAGCTCGCTCAGCTCGAGGACGGACATGTTGGCGATGGCGTCGAGGATCTCTTCCTTGGTGGCCATTCTCAGCTCTCCTGGGTGTCGGCCGCGGCATCGTCGGCCGGGGCAGCGTCGTCGTTGTCGGGGGTGGCGTCCGCGGCCTCGGCCGGGGCGTCGGTGGTGTCGGTGGCGGCCTCGGAGGCCGGAGCCTCGTCGGCCGGGGCCTCGTCGGCGGGGGCCGGCTCGGAGGCCGGGGCGCCGGGGGCGCCGCCCTTCTCGATGAGGGCCTGCAGGCCGTAGGCGAAGTCCCGCGGCACGGCCTGGAGGAGGCCGGCGAACTGCTGCAGCGGAGCGGCCATGAGGCCGGCCAGCCGGGCGAGCAGCTCCTCGCGTGGGGCGACGTCGGCGAGGGCCTTGGCGTCGTCGGCGGACAGCAGCTTCTCGCCGAGGACACCGCCCTTCACCACCAGGTTGGGGTTGCCCTTGGCGAACTCGCGCAGGGCCTTGGCGACGGCGACAGGATCGCCGCCACTGCCGGTCGGAACGAAGGCGATGGCCGTCGGGCCGGTCAGCTGGTCGTCGAGGTCGAGGCCCAGGTCGCGCGCCGCGAAGCGCACGAGCGTGTTCTTGTAGACCTTGTACTCGCCGCCGGCCTCACGGAGCGCACGGCGCAGCGTGGCGAGCTCGCCGACGTTGATGCCGCGGTACTCGGTGAGCAGGACGGCATCGGCGTCACTGAGGCGCTTGCGCACCTCGTCGACGACCGCCACCTTCTCCGGTCTCGGGTTGTCCATCGCACCTCCTCTCTGTCTGGTAGGGCCCGGCGCCGGATGGCGCCGGTGGTGGCACCTGAGGGTGCCGGTGGGCGCCGGGGCGCCCGTGCCCCGCCAGCCGACCGTCGAGGCGGGGCCTCTCGGAGACGACGACGGGGCGTCCGCCGCTTGCGCGCGAACGCCCCGTGGTGCGGAGGTTCGCCTCGTCAGGTGGGCTGGGCCCGTTACGCCCCGAGGGGCACCGGATGTCTGCGGCGAGCGGATCAGGTTGTGGGGGTGCCCGGCCGGAGCCGGGCGAACGGCCCTCGAGGGTAGCGGCCGACGGCCGCACCACCAAGGGCGGAGGGCCTAGGAGGCGGGGGCCTCGTCGGCGAGGAACATGCGCTGCGGGTCGAGCTGGACGCTCGGGCCCATGGTGGAGGCGAGGGTGACCCGCTTGAAGTAGCGGCCCTTGGCGGCGGCCGGCTTGGCCCGCTCGAGCTCCTCGAGCACGGCCCGCAGGTTGGCGGACAGCGCCGACACCTCGAAGCTCACCTTGCCGATCGGCACGTGGACGTTGCCGTGGCGGTCGGTGCGGTACTCGACCTTGCCGCCCTTGAAGTCGGTGACGGCCTTGGCCACGTCGGTGGTCACGGTGCCGGTCTTGGGGTTCGGCATGAGGCCCCGGGGGCCGAGGGCCCGGCCCAGCTTGCCGACCTGGGGCATGAGGTCGGGGGTGGCGATGGCGACGTCGAAGTCGAGCATGCCGCCCTCGACCTGGGCGATGAGATCGTCGGCGCCCACGATGTCGGCGCCGGCCTCGCGAGCGGCGGCGGCGGCGTCACCGGCGGCGAAGACCGCCACCCGGACGTCGGTGCCGGTGCCCGACGGGAGCGCCACGGTGCCGCGCACCATCTGGTCGGCCTTGCGGGGATCGACGCCCAGGCGCACGGCCAGCTCGACGGTCTCGTCGAACTTGGCGCTGGCCAGGCTCTTCACCAGCTCGACGGCCTCGGTGGCGCCGTGGAGGTTGGTGCGGTCGTACCGGCGCGTGGCGTCGGTGTACTTCTTTCCGTGCTTCGCCATGACGGCTCCCTCGTGTCGGGCACCGGCCGCGGAGCGGGCGGTGCGGCGGAACCCGCCGGGCGAGGTCGTCCCGGTCGGGCGGGCCCGGCGGTGGCCGGGCCGTGGATCAGACGATGTCGATGCCCATCGACCGGGCGGTGCCGGCCACCTGGAGGCGGGCAGCCTCGAGGTCGTTGGCGTTGAGGTCGGGCAGCTTGACCTGCGCGATCTCGGTCACCTGGGCATCGGTGATCGTGCCGGCGACGGACTTCGACGGGGTCTGGGAGCCCTTGTCGAGGCCGGCGGCCTGCTTGATCAGCACCGACGTCGGCGGGGTCTTGAGCACGAAGCTGAACGAGCGGTCCTCGTAGATCGTGATCTCGACGGGCACGATGGTGCCGCGCTGCGCCTCGGTCTTGGCGTTGTACTCCTTGCAGAAGTCCATGATCGCCACGCCGTGCGGGCCCAGGGCGGTGCCCACCGGGGGCGCCGGGGTGGCGCCGCCCGCCGGGATCTGGATCTTCACGACGGCCGAAACCTTCTTCTTGGCCATTTCCTCGACTCGTCCTCGACTCGCAAACGTGACTCGCGCCCACGACCGGGGCCGTGGCGCGACCGAACACTTTGGCGGCTCCCGCCGCCGATGACAACTCGGCCGGCTCGCGAGCCAACCGTCCCGGGCGCCCGCTAGAGCTTGGCGACCTGGGAGAACTCGAGCTCGACCGGGGTCTCCCGGCCGAAGATGTTGACCAGCACCTTGAGCTTGAGCTGGTCCTCGTTGATCTCGACGATCTCGCCGGAGAAGTCGGCGAAGGGGCCTTCCTTGACCCGCACCGTCTCGCCCTGCTCGTACTCGAGGCGGGGCTTGCCCCGCTTCGGGGTGGCCTCGCCACCCTCGACCTCGTCCTTGACCTGGAGGAAGTTCTCCACGTCACGACGGGGCAGCGGCGACGGCTTGGCGCCCTGACCGACGAAGCCGGTGACGCCGGGCGTGTTGCGGATGACGTACCAGGAGTCGTCGTCCATCTCGCAGCGCACCAGGAGGTAGCCCGGGAAGACCTTCTTCTGGACGACCTGTTTCTTGCCGTTCTTGAACTCCACGACGTCCTCCATGGGGATGACGACCTCGTGGATGCGCTCCTCCATGTTCATGGAGGAGATGCGGGCTTCCAGGTTCTGCTTGACCTTCTTCTCGTAGCCCGACTGGGTGTGGACCACGAACCATCGGCCGGGCCGGTCGTAGGGGCTCTGGGGCCGGGGCCGGCGCTCCTCGAGGAGCTCCTCGGCGTCGACCACCTCCGCCGCCAGGGTCTCGGCCTCCACGGCCGCGGCGTCGCCCGCCAGCTCGGCCTCGGCCACGTCGGGGTCGTCGGCGTCGACCGCCGGCGCCGGCGCGTCGTCGGCGTCGTCGCCCCCGATCGGGTTCACGAGGTCGGCCTCGGCCGCCGAGGCGTCGTCGACGACGTCCATGGGCACGTCGTCGGCGGTGGAGCCGTCGTCGCCCAGGGGCTCGTCGGGCATGTGGGTGTCGTCGTTGGTCATGGAGCTCATCAGGCGTCGAAAAGTTTCAGCACGAATTCGGAGAACACCCAGTCAACGCCGAAGATGAACAGCGTGAACACCACGAGGGTGATCAGGGTGATGACGGAGTAGTTGATCGTCTCGGACTTGGTGGGCCAGGCGACCTTGCGCAGCTCGGAGCGGACCTCCTTGGCGAACTGCGTGGGGCCGGTGCGCTCCTTGCGCTGCTGCTGGGGGGCGCGCCGGGTGCGGACCGGCTCACCGTCGGGGCCGAGCTCGCCTTGGCGCTGGAGCATGCGCTTCTGTTCTCGGTTCAATGCCATGGCGACGCTTCCCACCGACGCTCGAGGATCGGCTACGTGAAGGACTGCGGAGCAGGGCAGGAGGGACTCGAACCCCCAACCGCCGGTTTTGGAGACCGGTGCTCTACCAATTGAGCCACTGCCCTAGGTGCTGCTGCGGGAGCGTTCGACGATACCAGCCGTCGTGGCAGGTTCAGCCGGCGCGCCCGGTCAGGCCCCGGAGGGCCGGACCGCTCCACCCTAGGCGGCCGGCGCCGGCGGAGCGAACCGACGTCAGGCGGGCCGGCGCCGGGTGGCCAGCACGAGGACGCCGCCCACCCCCGCGGCGGTGGCGGCGGCCAGGCCGCCGAGGTACGCCGCCCGACGTCCGGCGACGCGCTGGCGGGTCCGCCGCTCCCGCACCTCGTCGAGGCCGAGGAGGACCTCGGTGACCAGGTCGGGCGGGACCGGCTCGTGCTCCGAGGCGAAGCCCCGGAGGGTGCGTCGCAGGCGCCGGTAGGTGGCGACGTCGGCCTGGCAGCGCAGGCAGCGGCCGAGGTGCTCGACCTGCTCGGCATCGAGCGCACCCGGCTCGTCGGCCGCCGCGGGCAGGTGCTCGGCGAGGACCTCACACCGCACGAGCCGCCTCCTCGTCGTCGTGGCCGGCGACCCGGCGCAGCCACACGTCGTCGCGGAGCTTGCGGCGGGCCCGGTGGAGGCGGACCTTGGCGGCCGACTCGGTGATGCCGAGCTCGGCGGCGATGGCCTCGTGGGGCAGGTCGTAGATGTCGCGCAGCACCACCACCGCGCGCAGGCGGGGCGGCAGCGCCCGGAGGGCCTCCCCCACCTGGGCCCGCAGGTCGCCGTGCTCGGCACGCCCCACCGGGTCGGAGGCGGGCCGCAGGTCGTCGACGGGGAGGTCGTCGTCGAGCTCCTCGTGGCGGTGCCGGCGACGGCGACCGAGGTGCGTGGAGGCGCAGTTGGCCGTGATGCGGTACAGCCAGGTCGTGAACTGGGCGTCGCCCCGGAACCGGCGCAGGCCGCGGTAGGCCCGCAGATAGGTCTCCTGGGTGACGTCCCGGGCGTCTTCGTCGTCGCCGGTGAGCCGATGGGCGAGGGTGTAGGTGTCGACGTAGGTGGCGCGGACGAGCGAGTCGAACGCGGCGTCGTCGCCCGCCCGGGCGGCGGCGACCAGGTCGTCCAGGTCGTGACCCATCACCCCTCCGACACGTCGACGACGGCCCGGGTTACGCGGCTCGGCACCCGACCCCGGACGCGCCACGTCGGTGGCGGCTGCTGCCACCACCGACGTCGGCTCGACACGGGACCAGGTCGGCTCGTGGCCGTCCCGGTGTGGGCTCAGCGGGTCTCCTTGTGCACGGTGTGCGCACGGTCCCACTTGCAGTACTTCTTGAGCTCGATCCGCTCGCGGTCGTTGACCTTGTTCTTGGTCGTGATGTAGTTCCGGCGCTTGCACACCTGGCACTCCAGGGTCACGCCGATGCGCTTCTCGTTCTTGGCCATGGTGGCTCCTGCTGGCGACCGGACCGGTCCCCGGTCTCGTTACTTGATGATCTTGGTGACGCGGCCGGCGCCGACGGTACGACCACCCTCACGGATGGCGAAACGCAGACCCTCCTCCATGGCGATCGGAGCGATCAGCTCCACCGTCATGG
>Ga0164243_10006983_pt1 | contig 16964 bp, 18 predicted proteins | sample OricompcompostOP_FD_108781 | JGI IMG/M metagenome (GOLD analysis project Ga0164243, IMG submission 108781) | Organic Plus compost microbial communities from Emeryville, California, USA - Original compost - Organic plus compost (OP) | ecosystem: Engineered > Solid waste > Mixed feedstock >... | reverse complement strand
CGGCTTCTGGCAGGTCCACCCCAAGGCCGCCGACACCCTGGTCACCGCCGTCATGCAGGGCCTGCTGCCCCGCAAGGGCGACATGGCCCTGGACCTGTACTGCGGCGTGGGCCTCTTCGCCGGTGCCCTCGCCGACCGGGTCGGCGACAAGGGCGCCGTCCTCGGCATCGAGTCCGGCAAGCGCGCGGTGGCCGACGCCCGCCACAACCTCGCCGGCTTCCCCCGCGTCCGTATCGAACACGGCAAGGTCGACTCCGTCCTGCCGCGCACCGGCATCACCGAGGCCGACCTCATCGTCCTCGACCCGCCCCGCTCCGGCGCCGGCCGCTCCACCGTGGCCCACCTGACCACCCTGGGCGCCCGTCGCATCGCCTACGTCGCCTGCGACCCGGCCGCCCTGGCCCGCGACCTGGCCTACTTCCGCGACGGCGGCTACCGGGTCCGCACCCTGCGGGCGTTCGACCTGTTCCCGATGACGCACCACGTGGAGTGCGTGGCGATCCTGGAGCCGGCCGGGAAGGGCGCCTGACCCGCGGTGTCGGCTGTGCGCATGGTGTGCGGTGCGGGTGTTGTCCTGACACCGACGCGGCGCTCGTGACGCTTGTTCGGGACTCTTTTCCTGACGGAGCGTCAGTCCCCTCGTCGGACGGGTCGGTCTGACCGGTGTCGACGACGAGTCCGGCGTCGGCGCGGACCAAGGTGCTGACGTGCCCTGCGTCCTGTGTGCCGCTCCCCGTGGCCGTTCCCCCGCCGGCCAGGCTCCCACAGGCCGACCGGAAGGGGGCCGAAATCTTCGTTCGCCGTTGAGGCGCTCTCCTCGGGTTGGTGCACTGCGGCCCGCGGTGAGGCCGAGGTCGTAGGCCGTCGGTGCGCGGAGCCGAGGAGGACCGGACGACGTCCGCGTGCGACCCACCCCTGCACCCAGACGCACACCGAGAGGACGATCCATCCACGGTCTGCGTCGCCGGCAGGCGGCCCTCACCCACGACACCCTCGTGCCCCCGTACCGCTCCCGCCACCTGCACCGGAACATCGCGGGCAGCAGCTGCGCCGAGATCGCCAGCGGCCACGCCGCAGCGATCGAGAAGCCCGACGAGTTCGTGCGTGTCGTCCGAGTTCGTCCTCGACGGGGAAGGACCGGCGGCGGCATGAGCGGACACCTGGCCGGCGGCATCACCGCAGCGCCGGCCTTCGACACCCTCCTCGTCGCACACGCTGCGCCCCTCGGCCGGTACGGGGACACCACCGCCGTGGCCCGGTGAGCCGAGGCCGGACCAGGACCCGACCGGCCGGTCACAGGCCCGGCCCGCTGCCCGTCCAGGCCCGGGCGACGGCTCCGCCGGCGAACGACAGGGCGAGCCCGAGGGCGACCGTGGCCAGCAGGTAACCGGCGGCGCGGGCGGTGTGGCGGGCGTCGGTCATGGCCAGGAGTTCGTGGGAGAACGTGGACCAGGTGGACAGGGCACCGCAGAACCCCACCGAGAGCAGGGCCTGCCCGTCGGCGCCGAGGGCGCCCTCGGTGCCGGCCTTGACCAGGAAGCCCAGGAGCAGCGACGCAGCCATGTTGGCGAGGAAGGTGCCCCAGTGATAGGGGGCCGGCAGTCTCCTGCCCGCCGTCACGCCGATCAGGTAGCGGGCCGGGGCGCCGATCGCGCCGCCGGCGAGGACCAGCAGCCATTCACCCATCAGGCGGACTCCTCCGGCCGGGATTCCGGGTGCCGCCCACGCGTCAGGGCGGCGCGTGCGCAAGCGGTGCCGAGGGCCACGCCGGCCAGCGCTCCGGCCACGGTCAGGACCAGGTAGCCGACGGCGGTGGCCGGCTCGCCGTTCTCCAGCAGCCGGCGGGTGTCGTCCGTGTAGGACGAGAACGTGGTGAAGCCACCCAGGACACCGGTGCCCAGAAAGGGATTCAGCAGCCGCGGGGCGTGGGTGAACCGCTCCTTCAGCGCCACGATCAGCGCGCCCATGAGGAAGCAGCCGACGACGTTGACCACCAGGGGCGTCCAGGGGAAGGCCGCCTCGCCCGTCCGCCAGACGGCGTGGGCGTCGCTGCCGTTGCGCCACAGGCGACCGGCGCCGTAACGCAGGAGGGCGCCCACGGCCCCGCCCGCCGCCACGACAGCGACCACGGGCCCCTTTGCGCCAGGCGTGTGGTCGGGATGCGGATGACGATGTGTACTGCCGAACAGGGACATGACGGCACATTACTGTCATCACGGTGACGCTGTGCCGGGCGAAACACCCGTCCCCGTTCCAGAAGGAGTGCTGTGGCTACGCCGCTGCCCACGGCTCCCCCTGTCCCCGCGCAGGATCCCTGAAGGACACGGCCCTCGGCGCCCTGCGCGGCGTGGGCCAGGTGGACTTCCAGGCCAGTGTCTGGACGTCGCTGGTCATCCTGGCCGCGCTGTGGGCGGAGAGCTGGGAGACCGGGCTGTTCGCCGTCATCGGCGCGGTGGTGTCGACCCTCACCGCACGCCTGCTGGCCGTCCCGCGCGACACCCTCGGCCAGGGCCTGATGACCTACTGCGGGGTGCTGGGCGCCATCGCCATGGTCGTCTACCTCGGCAACCACCCGTCGACGTACGTCATGGCGGTGGCCGCCGCCCTGATGTGCACGCTGGTCACCGCCACCCTCAACCATCTGCTCGCCCCGTTCGGGCTGAGAGCGTTCACCGGGCCGTTCTGTCTCGTCGCCCTCGTGATGGTCCTGGGAGCCCCCTCCTTCGAACGCATCTGGCACGGCACGCCGCCCACGGCCGTCACCCCGGAGACCCCCCGGAGCCCCGTCGTCAGCTGGACCGACCTGTGGCAGGGCTTCTTCGCCAACGTCTCCCAGATCTTCTTCGCCGGCACCTGGTACGTGGGGCTGATCATGCTGGTCGGTCTGTTCCTGGCCGGTTGGAAGGTGGGCGTGTTCACCGTGGTGGGCAGCGTCGTGGGACTGCTGACCGCGTGGGCGCTCGGTGCGCCCGCCGCGCTCATCGGTCAGGGGATCTACGGCTACAACGCCGTCCTGACGAGCCTGGCCTTCGGCGTCGTCCTGCTGCGTCCCACCGTGTGGAACTACGGCTTCACCGTGCTCGCGGCCGCCGCCAGCACGGCGCTCACCGCCTCCCTGTCGGTCCTGTTCGCGACGTTCGGCAGCCACACCTTCACCTGGCCGTTCAACATCACGACCTGGGCGCTGCTGGCGGCCGTACCGCTTCTGCCGCGCATCACTGCACGGGCCGACGACTCCTGAGGCTCACCCGGCTCCCGCGTGCCGGGCTCGCACCCGTCCAGACCGAGGAAGGCGTTCCCTTCATGAACCTGGCCCCCCGAGAGATCGACAAGCTGCTGGTGTACGTCGTGGCCGACCTGGCCCGCAGACGCCGTGAACGCGGACTGAAACTCAACTACAGCGAGTCCGTGGCGCTCATCACCGAGGCCATCCTCGAGGCCGCCAGGGACGGGAAGACGGTCGCCGAGTGCATGGAGCTGGGCCGCACCGTGCTCGCCGAGGACGACACCATGCCGGGCGTGCGGGAGATGCTGCCGCTGCTCCAGGTGGAGGCGACCTTCGACGACGGCACCAAGCTCGTCTCCTGCCACGACCCGATCGGCGGCTGAGCCGTGGTCCCGGGCGACGTGGACGTGGTCGCGGTCGGCGGACACGAGAGCGACGGCGGACGGGCCCTGCGCGGCCTGCCGGCCCCCTGGGTGGACTGTGTGTCCTCCGGTCGTGAACTGCTCATGTGCGTCAGCGCGTCGCGGGCCCGGGGCCGGGCCGTGTGCGTGGTGCCGATGACCCTGGGCAGGGACCCGGACCTGGCCGCCGACGCCGCCCGCACCCTGCTGGCCCTCTCCGCCGAGGACCGTGCCGGGACGGTCCTCGCCGGGCCCTTCGGCACCCAGGACCACCTGGTCGGCTGGTTGCGCGCGGCGGCCGCCCGGGTCGCCGGGGACACGGCCCTGCTGGTCACCGCCCCGTCGGGCGGCCCGTTCGCCGACGCGGACCTCTTCCGGATCGCCCGTCTGGTACGGCAGTACGGCCGCCACCGCACGGTCGAGGTCGCCCTGATCGGCGGCGACCCGGACCCGGCCGAGGGCGTGCGGCGCTGCCTCGCCCTCGGTGAGCGCCGCGTCGTCCTGCTCCCGGCCGCCTGGGTGACGCCCGAGATCCCCGACCCGGACTGCTCCGAGCGGGGCGGGCCGTTGCTGTCCGCGCCCGCCGTGGCCGGTGTGCTGCGGGCGCGCGTGCACGAGGCATGGGAACGGTACGACCGGCTCGGCGACGACGGCCTGTCCCGGGCCCTCGCGGCCGCCCACGGCCACGCCCACAGCCACGCCCACGGCCACCCACCGGGCGGCCACCCGCCCGCACCCGTCGGCAGCGACGGCCCCCACGCACGGCACGAGACCCACCGCCCCCCTCCGGCACACCACCACGGGCCCGGTCACACGGCGGACCCGCAGCACGGTCACCGTGCCTCGCCGCACACGCCGCCCCTCGACCACCCCTCCGGCACCGCCCCGCTCCGGGGCGCCGGCCGGCACGTCGTTCCCCCTGACAGGAGCTTCGGATGACGCTTCCCCCGCGCTACCAGTACGGCGACGGACCGATCGAGATCAACGCCGGCCGGCGCACCGTCAAGGTCACCGTCCGCAACACCGGCGACCGGGCAGTCCAGGTCGGCTCGGACTACCACTTCTTCGAGGTGAACCCGGCGCTCGAGTTCGACCGCGACGTCACGCTCGGCATGCACCTCAACATCGCGGCCGGCACCGCCGTCCGTTTCGAACCCGGCGGCACCCACGAGGTGGAGCTGTGCACCTACGCGGGCACCGGACGCCTCCACGGCTTCAGCGGTCTCCTCAACGGCAGTGTCCGGTCGCACCCCGCCCGGGGCGAGGCGGTCGCCCGGGCCATGCGCCGGGGGTTCCGCGGAGCGGGCCGGGAAGGGGCCGAACCCGACGGCACGCCCGGCGCCGAGAAGGCGACGAGCCGTGCCGAGAAGAAGCCGACGAAGGGTGCAGAGAAAAAGCCGACGAAGGGATCCCACTGACATGCCGACCCTCTCCCGCGAGCAGTACGCCGGTCTGTACGGCCCCACGGTGGGCGACCGGTTCCGGCTGGCCGACACCAATCTCGTCGTCGAGGTCGAGAAGGACGTCCGCGAGGGTTCGTACGGCGACGAGGTCGTCTACGGCGGCGGCAAGACCGTGCGTGACGGCATGGCCTCCGACCCGCAGGCCACCGCCGCGCAGGGCGCCCTCGACCTGGTGATCACCAATGTCGTGGTCATGGACCCGATCCTCGGCGTCGTCAAGTGCGACATCGGCGTCAAGGACGGTCGCATCGCGGGCATCGGCAAGGCCGGCAACCCGCAGACCCAGGACGCCGTCGACCCCCGCCTGGTCGTCGGCGCCGGCACGGAGGTCATCGCCGGCGAACACCTGATCGCGACAGCCGGGGCCATCGACGCCCACGTCCACCTCATCACCCCGCAGCAGTGCGAACAGGCCCTCAGCAACGGCATCACCACCCTCTTCGGCGGCGGCACCGGGCCGACGGACGGCACCAACGGCACCACCTGCACCCCCGGCCCCTTCAACATCGCCCGCATGCTGCAGGCCGCCGAGGACCTGCCGGTCAACCTCGGCATCATGGGCAAGGGCAACTGCAGCCTGCCCGGCGCGCTGGACGAGCAGCTCCAGGCCGGAGCCGCCGCCCTGAAGGTGCACGAGGACTGGGGGTCCACCCCCGCCGTCATCGACAGCGCGCTGAGCGTCGCCGACCGGCACGACGTCCAGATCGCCATCCACACCGACACCCTCAACGAGGGCGGTTTCTTCGAGGACACCCTGTCCGCGATCGACGGACGCACCATCCACACCTTCCACAGCGAGGGCGCGGGCGGCGGTCACGCCCCCGACATCCTGCGGGTCACCGGCGAACCCAACGTGCTGCCGTCCTCCACCAACCCCACGCTGCCGTACACCAAGAACTCCGTGGACGAGCTGCTGGACATGGTGATGGTGTGCCACCACCTCAGCCACGACATCCCCGAGGACGTGGCCTTCGCGGACAGCAGGGTGCGGGCGGAGACCATCGCGGCCGAGACGGTCCTGCACGACCGCGGCATCATCAGCATGATCTCGTCCGACTCCCAGGCCATGGGCCGCATCGGCGAGTCCGTCACCCGTGCCTTCCAGATCGCGCACGTGTGCAAGGAGGCCTTCGGCCCGCTGCCCGAGGACTCCGAGCGCAACGACAACCAGCGCGTCCTGCGCTACCTGGCCAAGGTCACCATCAACCCGGCCGTCACCTGCGGCATCGCGGACCACGTCGGCTCGCTCGAGCCGGGCAAGATCGCCGACATCGTCCTGTGGCCGGTGCACTCCTTCGGCGCCAAACCGAAGATGGTCATCAAGGGCGGCATCGTCTCCTGGGCCCAGATGGGCGACCCCAACGCCTCCCTGCCCACCCCTCAACCCGTGTACTACCGGCCGGCGTTCGGCCACTACGGCCGCGCCATGCAGGCCACGCACGTCACCTTCATGTCGCAGGCCGGCATCGCGGCCGGGGTGCCCGCGAGGCTCGGCCTGGAACGCACGGTGCTCCCGGTGCGCAACACCCGCACCATCGGCAAGCACGCCATGATCCGCAACGACGCCGTGCCGCGCATCGCGGTCGACCCGGAGACGTACAAGGTCACGGTGGACGGCGAGGTCGTGACCATCGAACCCGCCCGGAAACTCCCGCTCAACCAGCTGTTCTTCCTGGCCTGACCCCATGTACCACGACGACAGCGACGACAGGGCCGGGCCGGGCGGGGCCACCGGGAGCGCACGGGCGGCGGAGACGGACCTGGGCCACCTCCTGGTTCTCCTCCAGCTGACCGACTCGGCGTTCCCCAGCGGCTTCTACACCTTGTCCCACGGCCTGGAGGGCTTCCTCCAGCAGCAGGCCGTCGACCACGACACGTTGCCCGACCTGCTCCACGACCTCCTCCGGCACGGCGTCGGCCCGAGCGACGCCACCGCGCTGGCCCTGGCCCACCGGGCCGCCACGGCGGGGGACTGGGCGGCGGTGGCCGCGACGGACCGGCGGCTGCACGCCGGCAAGCTCGGCCGCGAGATACGGCAGGCAGCCGTCCGGACCGGGCGGCAGCTGCTGGACCTCGCCGCCGAGATCTTCGGCACGGCCGGAATCGTGCGCTACCACCGCCAGGTGACGGCCCGCCGGGCACCGGGCACGCAGGCCGTCGCCGCCGGGATCGTGTACGCGGAGGCCGGTGTGCCGGTGCGGCAGGCCGTCGCCGCCGACCTGTTCGCGTTCTGCGCGAGCTTCGCCGGGGCGGCGCTGAGACTGCGGTTGACCGACCACCGCGGGGCCCAGGTCCTGCTGCGGCGGACGGCCCCGGTCGTCGAGGAGACCACCCGGGCCGCCCTGGCCCGGAGCCTGGACGACCTCGGCGCGACCACCTTCGCCGCGGACGTCATGTCCGCCCGTCACGAGCGGGCCGAGGCCCGCCTGTTCGCCAGCTGAACGTGCGCCGCCGGATCACCACCGGTCATCCGCCGCCCGATCGCAACGGATCACCACCGGATCACCACCGGTCCGCCACCGCATCGCCACCAGGAGGAAGCACCCATGCGAGACACCGTCCTGCGCGTCGGAATCGGCGGCCCCGTCGGATCGGGGAAGACCGCCCTCATCGAAGCGCTCGTCCCCCTCCTCATCGCGCGGGGACACCGGCCCGGAGTGATCACCAACGACATCTACACCCAGGAGGACGCCCAGCACATCCGGCGGACGCTCGACGGAGTCCTCGACGGCGACCGCGTCGTCGGCGTGGAGACGGGCGCCTGCCCGCACACCGCCGTGCGCGACGACCCGACGATGAACCTGGCGGCCGGCGCCGAGATGCTCGAACGCCACCCGGACATCGACACGCTCCTCTACGAGAGCGGAGGAGACAACCTCACCCTCACCTTCAGCCCGGCCCTGGTCGACGTGTTCGTGTTCGTCCTGGACACCGCCGAGGGCGAGAAGATGCCGCGCAAGCGGGGCCCGGGCATCACCGACTCCGACCTCCTCGTCATCAACAAGACCGACATCGCCCCGTACGTGCGGACCGACCTCGGCGTGATGGAGTCCGACGCCCACCGGGTGCGCGGCGGCAGACCCGTGGTGCTGACCGACAGCCTCACCGGCCAGGGCGTCGACGAGGTAGCCTCCTTCCTCGAGGCCCGGCGCAAGGCGCTGGTCTGAGATGCGGGCGGCCCGCGACCGGCTGGCGCCGGATTCCCACGACCGACTCGCACCGCAGTTCCGCGACCGGCTGGCGCCGGAGTACTACGAGCCGGTGCGACTGCCGCCGGAGGTGTCCGCGTACGCGGCGAAGCCGGACACCCTCGAGCCGGGATCCCCGGCCAAGGTCGGCATCCTCGACCTCGTCTACGCCCTGCGCGGTGACCGGACCGAACTCGTCGCCCGCTACCAGAAGTCCCCCCTGAGGATCATGCGCCCGCTCCACGTCGATCCTCGGCTGCCCGGCATGGCGTGCACCTATGTGATGGCCACCGGCGGCGGCATCGCCCAGGCCGACCGCTACCGCCAGGACCTGTGGTGCGGCCCGGGCACCCAGACCCTGTTCACCACCCAGGCGGCCACCAAGGTCTACCGGATGGAGCAGGACTACGCGACCCAGCGCATCCACCTGACCGCGGACGACGGCGCCTACGCCGAGTACCTGCCCGACCCGCTGATCCCGTTCGCGGGGGCCCGCTTCCACCAGAGCGTGGTGCTGACCGTCCACGAGAACGCCACCGTGGTGTACGGGGAGACCGTCACCGCGGGCCGGACCGCCCGGGGCGAGCGCCACGCCTACACCGTGCTGAGCAGCGACCTGGAGATCCGCCGGCCCGACGGCACCCTGCTGGCCGTGGACACCCTGCGGCTGCGGCCGCGGGCACCCGGCGGGGTGAACGGGCCGGCCGTCTTCGCCGGACACGACCACGTCGCCTCGCTGTTCGTGGTCAGCCGCCGACGTCCCGCCGCAGAGATCGCCGACACCCTGCACCGGGCCGTGACGGACCCCGAGGTGCTGCACGGCGCGAGCGTGCTGCCGGACGACTGCGGAGCCTGGGTGCGGATCCTGGCCCGCGCACAGCCCCGCGCCGCCGACGCCGTCCGCACCGCGTGGGACGCCGTACGGCGGCTGCTCACCGGTCACCCCGCCCCCGACCTGCGCAAGCAGTAGCGCACCCGGCCAGTGGTGCACCCGACCGGTGGTGCACCCGACGCGACCAGGAGACCGTTCCCGTGATCACCGCGCCCGCCCCCATGCCGCCCGCCTACGACTCCGGTGACACCGCGTGGCTGCTCGCCGCGGCCGCCATGGTGCTGCTGATGACCCCCGCCCTCGCCTTCTTCTACGGCGGCATGGTCCGCACCAAGCACATCCTGATGATGCTCAAGATGAGCTTCGCCTCGCTGTGCTTCGTCAGCATCCTGTGGTACATGGTCGGCTACTCCCTGGCCTTCGGCCCGGACGCCGGCGGCGTCGGTCTCATCGGCACCCTGGACCACGCCTTCCTGCGGGGCATCGGGCCCACCACCCTGACCGAGGCCGTCCCCACCTATGTGTACAGCACCTTCCAGATGGGGTTCGCCATCGTCACGGTGGCGCTGATCAGCGGGTCCATCGCCAACCGGGCGACGATGCGGGGCTGGCTGCTGTTCTCGGTGCTGTGGCTGCTGCTCGTGTACGTCCCGGCCGCGCACTGGGTGTTCGACACCCGGTCCGGCTGGATCACGAAACACCTGGGCGCACTGGACTTCGCCGGGGGACTGCCGGTGGAACTCAACTCCGGCGTCGCGGGCCTCGCCGTGGCCCTGGTCGTCAGGGGCCCGGCGGACTTCGCCCGCAGGGAATCCAGGCCCAGCAACATCCCCCTCGTCATGATCGGCGTGGCCCTGCTGTGGTTCGGCTGGCTGGCCTTCAACGCCGGCTCGGCCGTCCGTGACACCGGCACCGCCGCCACCGCCTTCGTCAACACCCAGCTCGGCGCGGCCGGCGCCATGGTCACCTGGCCGCTGGTGGAGTACGCGCGCACCCGCCGGGTCACCATGATGGGCGTGGGCTCGGGCGCGGTGGCCGGCATGGTCGCCATCACCCCCGCGTGCGGTGAGATCGACCCCACCGGCGCACTGATCACCGGCCTCGTCGCGGGCGCGGTGTGCGCGTTCGCCGTCACCCTCAAGTACCGCCTGAAGGCCGACGACACCCTCGACGTCGTCGGCGTGCACGGCGCCGGCGGCCTGGTCGGCCTCATCATGGTCGGCCTGCTCGCCACGGCCCAGGTCAGCGGCAAGAAGGGGCTCTTCTACGGAGGCGGCCTCTCCCTGCTCTGGCGGCAGGTCGTGGCCGTCCTCGCCGTCGCCGCGTTCTCCTTCGTCATGACCTGGATCATCGCCAAGGCCGTCCACGCCGTCGTCGGCTTCACGCACAAGGAGGCATACGCCGCCGTACCCGGCCAGGACGAGGAACGCGCCTACGACCTCCGCACCGCCGAGCGCCTGGACGCCCTGACCGCCGGCGACCGGGAGAAAGCCGCCGAGCTTCTGCAGATCCTGCGGGACCACCGGGAGGGCTGATCGTCGGGCCGTCGCGCCGAGGAGACGGAGGAGACGAAGGAGACGGGGCCGCCGGTGACCTGCCGCACCCGGTGCACCGCCCGCTCGAAGGCCGAGCGTGCCGCCTGTGCGGTTGCCGGGCGTCCTGCCCGCTCAAGGACCGGCCGTCCCTCCCGCTCAGGTGCAGGCCGCCCCTCCACAGGGCCGCCGCAGCACCCCTCAGGCACCGGGCGGCGCGCCGGCCTCGCTGATCTCCCGGCGCAGATGGCTCATCACCTCGGCCGCCTCCTTGACGGCGGGCGTCGGGGAGGGCGCCCGCCGTGCGGCCTCGCACAGCCAGTCCGCCGCCGCCAGGGCGACCCGTGCCGCCTCCTGCCGGTGCCGGTCGAAGAGGAGTTCGTCGATGTGGTAGGCGATGTCGCCGAGCGTCTCGTCGCCGATCTGCGGCGGCAGGATGCCCTCCAGCTCCCCCGGCAGCGGCTTCTCGGCCCGCGACGAGCGCAGCGCCTCGACAACGCCTCGGTCCTCGCCGAACGTGTCCAGGTTGCCCATCAGCGCCACCAGCCGTGCGGTCAGGCGCGGAACACCGGGGTGACGGTCCAGCCACTGCAGCAGTCCGGGCTCGCCGCCGAGGTGCTCGCTGAGTGTGTGCAGCATCTCCTTGGCCCTCGGCTGCAACGACCAGCCCAGCGGGAGAGCCGCGGCGACCTCCTCCGCGAGCTGCGCCTCCTCCTCGGGAGGCAGTGCATCCTCGGCGAACAGCAGGATCGCCCGCTCGTCCAGACCGAGCGTCTCGGTCCCGGTCCGGTCCCGCGCGGGACGTGAACTGCTCGTCCGCCGGTGCAGGAGACGGCCGGCGATCGTGCTGAGCGGCTTGTCGTGCATGGACCCTCCCGGCGGAAACCCTTCCGGCGGACTGCTGCGCCGACGGCCTGCGGCCGGTGCGCTGCCCGCTGGGGACAGGACGCTGACGGCCGCGTGCCGGCCTGCGTGCTCGTCGGCGGCTGCACCCCACTGTGCCGGGCCGCGTGGACGAGCGCCCGCCCGGTGGCCCAGTCGTGCGACGGACGCCGTCCTGCCCCGGGGCGCGCACTGCTGTCACCCGCGCGTTCGCTTCCTGGTCGGGGCCGCATCGCCCTCCACGAGGAGACCCGCCGGGACAGGGCGCCGATCCCGGCCTGCCGGAGAAGGGCGGGGCGGGCCGGCGCGCGCCGTCCGGGTGCGTCGCTCGTGGTCCTGGAACACGATGGAGTCCCAGCCGTCCGGCAGGCCCTCGATCACGTCGCGTAGCACTGTCGCCTTCTCCTTGGTGGCGATACGGACGCGGTCCATGTCCCGGGGAGGGGCGCCGGCGCCGATGGCTACGGTGGCGACGGCCGCCATTTGCCGGCGCGTCGATGTGTGCCGTCGAGGTGCGGGTGGCGCTCGCAGTGCCTGCGGCCGCGGATGGCAGGCCACCGGACGCCGGCAGCCCCCGCAGCAGGACAGCGACGCCGGGCTCGTGGAACCCTCGGCGATCAGGTCCGCGGCCACCGGCAGCCTGCGCTCGCTCCGGACACCGCTGCTCAGCCTCAGTCCGCCGCGACATTGAACGGCTTCCTCACGGGGTCCCGGAAAGACCCCGGCGCAGGTCGCTCAGTCCATGCGCGTGAAGATCCCGGCAGCAGCAGCCGACCTAAGGGCCGCCTACCAGAGAGGGTTTCAGAGCGACACCATGTTGCTCGCCTTCACGCTGCCCAAGTCCGACATGAACGCCTTCATTGAGACCTTGAACCTCGAGGTGCCCCTGACCCATCGGGATACCCCCGTGAACTCTGGGAACGGCGACACCCCGACTACCCCGTTCGCCCACCTTGGCGTGCAGGAACCGGACACATTCAACCTCTTCCAGTGCCCGGCTGCCCTCCCTGCGCCGGTCTTCTCTCCGGGCGCGAGCCACCCGGTGTGCGGCCAAGTCACCGAACGCACGGCCACGGCACGACGCTCCGCTCGGCCCGGTCCCACTCCGGCTCACCCCCCTGCCTCCCACTTCACTCCAGTCAAGAGGTGGAACCATGTCATCTGCACGTCTCGGCCGCCGGTCCGTTCTGGCGGGCGGTGCCGCTGCGGTCGGCACCGTGACATTGGCGGCCGCACCGCCCGCCGCCGCGGCCGCCCCGGGGGCCGAAGCCGCCGTCGGCGCCAGGATCCTCGCCGCGGACCCCCACTACGAGTTGCTGACCACCGGCATGGACAAGCGCTTCGTAGCCCGCCCCGAGCACATCAAGATGATCCGCTCCTCGGCCGACGCCGCGAGAGCCCTGCGCGAGGCTCTCCGCGCCGGCAAACGCGTGTCGGTGCGCAGCGGAGGTCACTGCGTCGCGGACTTCACCTGCAACCCCGAGGTCGAAGTCATCCTGGACTTCTCCGAGATGACCGCTGTTGGCTACGACCCGGAGTTCCGCGCCTTCTACGTCGGTGCCGGCGCCCGGCTCTCCAACGCGTACGAGGCCCTCTGCAAGGGCTGGGGCGTCACCATCCCCGGCGGTGTGTGCCACAGCGTCGGCGCCGGTGGACATGTGTCAGGCGGCGGCTACGGGATGCTCTCCCGCGCCCACGGCCTGGTCGTTGACCACCTCTACGCGGTGGAGGTCGTCGTCGTGGACGCGCGCGGCAGGGTACGCACGGTGGTCGCCACCCGGGAGAGGGACGACCCGAACCGCGACGTGTGGTGGGCGCACACCGGCGGCGGGGGCAACTTCGGCTACGGGGCGGCGTCCGTGGTCACCGCGCGCCGTCCTGGGGCCCCGCTACCAGGCGGGAGCCCCGTGACCAGCCCGCGCACACTATTGGATTGATCTATCCAAAACTTGCTATGCTCAAGGCATGGCCCGACCGCGGATGTTCGACGAGGAACGGGCCCTGGACGCGGCGATGCGCACGTTCTGGGAGAAGGGCTACGAGGCCACTTCCACCCAGGACCTGTGCGAGGCCACGGGGCTGGGGCGCAGCAGCATCTACAACACGTTCAAGAGCAAGCACGACCTGTTCGCACGTGCGCTGGCCCGCTACATCGACGCCATGACGACCGCCCAGTTGGCCGTCCTGGAGGATACGCGGCTCAGCGGTGCCGACCGTATCCGCGCCCTGCTCGCCATGGTCGTGGAGGGCGAGACGGAACACCGGGCGGGCGGCCGCAGTCCGGGCTGCCTGACGGTGAACACCACGGTGGAACTGGCCGGCCGGGACGCACGGGCGGCGAGGATGATCGAGCGCGACACGGCCCGCCGGCTGGCGGCCCTGCGCGCGGCGGTCGAGCAGGGGCGGCGGGACGGCAGCATCACCTCCGCCCGGGACGCCGGGGCGCTGGCCCGCTTCGTCAACGCGGCCATCGGCGGCATGCGCATCTCGAGCCAGGGAGGCGCCGACCGGGCCGCCCTGGAGTCGATCGCCGAGGTCACCATGGACGCCCTGACCGCCTGACGGCCGCCGCCCACAAGCAGCGCGTCCGTGTACCCAAGTTTTGAACTGCTCGATACATAACAAATTCGGAACGCCGTACGAGGCGTATCACGCCGTACGGCACCGCCTCCGAAGGAGACCGAACCGTGCCTCGTGCCGTATACGTCCTGGCACTCGGCATCTTCGCCATGGTGACCAGCGAGTTCGTGGTCGCCGGGCTGATGCCGCAGATGGCCGACGGCCTGAACGCCACCATTCCGCAGATCGGGTACCTCATCACCGCCTTCGCGGTGGCCATGGCGGCCGGCGGGCCGTTCCTGACCGTGGCCGTCATGAAGTTCCCGCCACGCACGGCCCTGATGGTGCTCTTCGCGATCTTCCTGGCGGGCAACGTGCTGGCCGCCACCGCCACCGGCTACGCCATGATGATGGCCGCGCGGATCATCACCGGCATCGCCTCCCAGGCCTTCTTCGGCGTGGGCATCTCGATGTGCGCCCAGATCACCCGCCCCGAGGTCCGCGGCCGCGCGATCGCGGTCGCGATGAACGGCCTGATGCTTGGCACCCTGCTCGGCCTGCCGATGTCCACCCTGGTCGGCGAGCACTTCGGCTGGCGCGCCGCGTTCTGGACCATCACCCTGATCACCGTGGTCGCCGCCCTGGCCACCCTGGTCGGCGTGCCCCGCCTCGAACGCGCCGAGAGCGGCGGCGGCCTCCGCCAGGAGGTCGGCGTCTTCAGGAAGCCCCGACTGTGGCTGGCGCTGTCCACCAGCACCCTGATCATCGGCGCCACCTTCTCCGCCTTCAGCTACTTCAACCCCATCCTCACCGAGATCACCGGCTTCTCCGCCGGCACCGTCCCCGCCCTCCTGATCGCCTACGGCGCCGCCACCGTCGTCGGCAACAACATCGTCGGCCGCTTCGCCGACCGCCACACCGCCCCGGTGCTCGCCGCCGGCCTGGTGCTCAACACGCTCTTCCTGGCCGGCTTCGCCCTCCTGGCCGACCTGCCCGTCCCGGCCGTCGTCTGCATGATGGGCATCGGCCTGGTCGGCGTCACCATGAACCCGGCCATGACCACCCGCGTCCAGCGCACCGGCAACGCCGGCCCGCTGGTCAACACCGTCCACTCCTCCTTCATCACCCTCGGCATCATCCTCGGCTCCTCCCTCGGCGCCGCCATGATCGACGCGTGGGGCCTGCGCGCCCCCCTGTGGCTCGGCGCAGCCATGGCCGTCGTAGGCCTGCTCACCGTCCTGCCCGACCTCACCCACCGCCCCACACCCCAGACGGCTCCTGTCATCGCCGGTACTGGTGCACCAGCCAAGCAGGCCGAGCAGGTCTGACGCCACATCACGAAAAGAGCGGCCGGCGTCCAGCCGGCCGCTCCGTCGTATGCGGCCGATCGTCAGCCGGTTCCTGACTGCGCCATCCGTCAGGAAGAAGGAAGCCCTCCGCGCTTCGGTTCCGTCTCGTCCGGCGTGACCGTGCAGGAGAACACCTTGTGTCCGCTCCGGCTGCCGGTCACAGACAGCCTCGTGCGCCCCACCGCGTCGCAGGCCTGCGCGACATCGAGCGGGACGGCCGCGGACTGCTCTTCACCGGGGAGCAGCGTGGCGCCTTCCTCACTCATCTCCGCTCGAGGCTGAGCGACAAGCATTCCGGGGCCTGCGTGGCAGACGAACTGCTCGCCGGTGCCACGGTGCCGTCGAAGCAGCTGATGGCCGTGGCCGCGGAAGAGGTGCGGGAACGACAGCAGTTCGTGCTCCTCGACGAGCAGCAGGTCGCCTACCGCATGGTGCTCAACGCCGTGGAGAAGGCGAAGCACGCCGACCACAAGGAAGTGGTGATCGTCACCGGCGGCCCCGGTACCGGGAAGAGCGTGATCGCCCTCCAGCTGCTCGGCGAGCTGTACCGGCGTGGCGTTCCTGCGCTGCACGCCACCGGATCGCAGTCGTTCACCAAGACGATGCGCAAGGTCGCCGGTGCCCGGAAGCGCGAGGTACAAGACCTGTTCAAGTACTTCAACAGCTTCATGACGGCCGAGAAGAACAGCCTGGGCGCCCTGATCTGCGACGAGGCCCACCGCATCCGGGAGACCTCGGCGAACCGCTACACCCGAGCCGAGCTGCGGACCGGCAGGCCGCAGATCGACGAACTCATCGACGTCGCCTACGTTCCGGTCTTCTTCCTCGATGAGCACCAGGTCGTGCGCCCCGGGGAAATGGGCACCGTGGCCGCGATCAAGGCCGCGGCGACCCGACGGGGCATCCCCTGCCATGTCGTGCCTCTCGACAGCCAGTTCCGGTGTGGAGGCAGTGACGCCTATGTGCACTGGGTGGTCCGCCTCCTCGGCCTCGAGCCCGGCGGACCGGTGGAGTGGGAGCCCGACGGGCGCATGCAGGTGCTGGTCGTCGACAGCCCGCAGGAGATGGAGGCGTTTCTCGAAGCCCGCCGGGCCCAGGGATACGGCGCCCGGATGTCCGCCGGCTACTGCTGGCGTTGGTCCCCGGAGCCCAAGCCGGGGCAGCCGCTGCCTCGACGTCGTGATCGGCGACTGGGCCCGGCCGTGGAACCTGCGTGGTGACCGCTCGATCTCCGGCGCACCGCCGGCCGCCCTGTGGGCCACCGACCCGGCGGGCTTCGGGCAGGTCGGTTGCGTCTACACCGCCCAGGGGTTCGAGTACGACTGGTCGGGCGTCATCATCGGCCCGGACCTGGTCTGGCGTGGGGACCGCTGGGTCACGGACCGTGCGGCCTCCAAGGATCCCGCCTTCAAGAGGTCCACGCCGGACGCGCACGTGGACCGGCTCATCCGGAACACCTACAAGGTCCTGCTGACCCGCGGCATGATCGGTACGGTCGTGTACTCCACGGACCCGGAGACACGCGCGAAGCT
>Ga0164243_10006980_pt1 | contig 16966 bp, 16 predicted proteins | sample OricompcompostOP_FD_108781 | JGI IMG/M metagenome (GOLD analysis project Ga0164243, IMG submission 108781) | Organic Plus compost microbial communities from Emeryville, California, USA - Original compost - Organic plus compost (OP) | ecosystem: Engineered > Solid waste > Mixed feedstock >... | reverse complement strand
GGCGGCAGCATCCGCATCCACCAGCGCGAGAAGCTCTCTCGCGTGTTCGAGCTGATGGGACACAGCAAGGAGGCGCAGCAGGACCGCTTCGGTGCGATCCTGGATGCGTTCGAGTATGGCGCGCCGCCGCACGGCGGGATCGCGATGGGGCTCGACCGTTTCGCGATGATCCTCGCCGACGAGGAGAGCATCCGCGACGTGATCGCGTTCCCGAAGAACCAGCGCGGCTTCGACCTCATGTTCGAGTCGCCAGACGCCGTCGATGAGCAACAGCTCGACGACATCGGCTTGGCCCTGAAAAAAGAGTAGCGTGACATGAGAACAGAGGAATGGGCGGGGACCAACTCCCCGCCCATTCCTCTGCCTAGGAGGGAGGCTTGGCATCAGCGCGGACATGACGTCCGCCAAGACACACGCGCCGTGTTCGGCCAACCGCTCGTTGTTTGGAGGGGTCGACCGCGTGTCGATCCGGTTCCTGTGCGGCCCCCTTGCCGGCCGCTCTTGGGCTGGCTTACGGCTTTTCTCTCTCGTATCCGCGCTCGGCGAGCAGGTCGGAAGCGACCTGCGCCTCGTCCCACGGGACATGCTCCAGCCCGACGATGATGCTTGTTTCGTGACCCTTCCCAGCCAGGAGCACGCAGTCGCCAGGCTGTGCGAGGTCGAAGGCGAGCGCGATCGCTTCCCGCCGGTCCGTCACGCAATGGAATCGCTCGCCCTCGACCGCACCGGTTGTGAGGGCGCCCTGCGCGATGTCCTGGATGATCTTCTCCGCGTCTTCCAGCCTTGGATCCTCGTTCGTGAAGACCGAGACATCGGCCAGCTCAGCGCAAACCGCCCCCTGCAAAGGCCGCTTCCCTTCATCGCGCTGGCCGGCGCTGCCCGTGACGACCAGGACCCGGTTGTCCCGGTATCGCTCGCGGAGCAGGAGCAGGATCTTGCGCAACGACTCCGGGGTGTGGGCGTAGTCCACAACAACGGAGAACGGCTGCCCCCGGTCGATCTGGTGGAGGCGCCCCGGAACTGTCAGGGGTTGCTCCAGCGCCTCGGCGATTGTGGCGGCATCGACGCCCAGAGCGTGCGCGAGCGATGCCGCCAGCAGGGCGTTCGCGACGTTGAACTGCCCGATCATCGGGAGATCCACATCTACGACAACATCGAAAAGCACCATCTGGAATCGCGTTGAGGTCGGGCGCCCTGTGATGTTGCGCGCAACGATATCCGCTTTCGGATAGCCATTCATCGAGAACCAGATCACGGGATGAGCCCCGGTCCATCCGAGCATGGATCGGGCCCCTTCATCGTCGGCGTTGAGTACGACGACACCATCGTTTCGAACGGTGCGCTCGATCAGGATCGCCTTCGCAGCGCGATAGTTCTCGATCGTGCCGTGATATTCCAGGTGCTCGCGTGTGATGTTGGTCACGCCCGCATAGCCGTATCGCACGCCGTCCAGCCGGTGCATGGCCAGACCGTGCGAGGTCGACTCCACGATGGCGACCTCCACGCCGGCGCCTACCATTTCGCGCAGGTATTTCTGTACGCGGTTGGATTCGGGTGTGGTCTGGTGTCCGTTGTCGTAGGATCGGTCGCGGCCGATCCGGACCCCGACTGTTCCGATGACGCCGGTCACGATCCCTGCATGCTGAAGGACATGCTCCAGGATATAGCTGGTGGTCGTCTTGCCATCGGTGCCGGTGATGCCGACCACCTTCAGGTCCCGGCTGGGATAGCCGAAGAATCGCGCTGCCACCATCGCCAGAGCCGCCCGGCTGTCCGTCACGATCGCCTGGGGAACGTCGAGCGGCAGTCGTTTCTCTGTCAGGATGGCGACCGCCCCGGCGTCCACCGCGCTTGCGGCGAATGCATGACCGTCGAAGTCGCTCCCGCGCAGGGCCACGAAGAGCGCGCCAGGGGCCATCAGGCGCGAGTCGTACTCGACGAAGGTGATCTGGGGATCCTCGTCGCCTACGAACGTGACGGCGTCCAGGTCGGCCATGAGGTCGCGGAACGAGCGGACGGGAGGCGAGGCCGTGTTGCACATGCTCGTCAGCCCCGGATCAGGTTCAGTTGGCGCGCGATGCCCGGCAGCAGCGGAACATGACGACGCTCCAGCGTTGGCGGGTAGGAGATGATCTCGCCCCCGAATCCGGTCTTGAAGCGGTAGAGACCCCGCCAATCGTCGCCCCTGGTCCCGGCGACCTTGCCCTCCCCTTCGTCGCTTGCCGTCGACTCGGGATCCTGTCCGGGAATGCCCCAGAGATCGTACGCCGAACAGCCGTGCTCCCGCGCCCATCGCATGGCCTCGAACTGGAGGCGGAACGCCGCTCCATGGGCTCGGTGGGTCGTGGATGAGGCGCCGTACATGTAGATGGCGTCCCCTCCGAAGCGTGCCGCAATGATCGTTGCGGCGTCCTGGCCCTCATAGTGCGCGAAGAGCAGCGTCGCACGATCCCCGAATGTTTCCAGGAATGCCTCGTAATAGGCTCGGGAGTGAACGCTGAACTCGTTGCGGTCGGCCGTATCCTGCATCAGAGCGTAGAAGCGGTCCATGCTCGCGGGCGTGTACTCCGCTCGCTCGATCTCTACGCCGCGTTTGTCGGCGAGGCGCACGTTATAGCGGGTCTTCTGATGCATCTGCTTGAGCTGAACGTCGGCTGCATCATGCAATGGCACGATGACCGTGCGTCCCGGCTGGATGTGCGGGGGACCCGCCGCCAGGCCAGCTTGCCGGTAGGTGCCAGTCAGACCGAGCGCGGCATCGGGCTCGATCATCGTCATGATGGATCGGTGGCTGCGGGCAAGCGCATCCAGCTTCTCGATAAACGCAGGCCAGACGCCCGCCACCTCTCCGAGAACCACCGGACCGCGCGGGATGTAGCCCATCGTGATGCCCGCCCGGCCACGGAACAGCACCTGCGCGAGGATCCGCCCGGCGCCGGTTTCGACATCGACCCGCTCGACGTCCCAGCCGAAGCTGGTCTTGAACTGCCCCCACTCCCAGCTCTGGAGCAGGTGGCCGTTCGCGGACTCGACGGCGGCGTTCCATGTCTGCGCATCAGCGGCTGTTGAGGGGCTCTGCAGGGAAAGCAGCGTGGCTATCGGATCCTCCTTGGGCATTTCACAGGTCTGGGATGGGCAACGTGGCGGGACGGCTACCAGCGTTCGTTGCCGGATAGCTCGTCCTCGTCGTTTGCATCGTCAGCGTCCTCGTCGAGCAGCAGCGGATCGACATCGACCGATGCTTCGGCGAGCGCATCCTGGATCGCGTCCAGATCGGCGTCGGTCCCGGCGTGCTCGGCCAGGCGCTGAAGCATGCGCAGGGCTGGCCGGCCACCGATCTCGCCGATCGCGGCGATGGCTGCCTGGCGAACCTCGTCATCCTCGTCGGTTGCCAGGTCCGCCAAGGCGGCCAGGCCAGACGAATCGCCGAAGTGCCCAGCGGCACGGGCCGCCTCATAGCGAACCTCGGCATCATCGCTGACCAGCTCGTTCAGCACCGTCCCGTACCAGCGTGGATCGAGCGTCTGTCCCATCGCGAAGACGGCACTGGAGCGCAGGCCGCTGTCATCATCCTCGTACATCGCAACGAGATGGCGATCGAGGGACGGATCGCTGCCGAACGCGGCCACCGCCTCAAGTGCCCGTCGGCGCAGCGCCAGGGGCTCGGCAGGATCGTCGAGCGTCGCCAGGAGCGCCTCCCGCAGCCGGTCCCCGAAAGTAGCGTCCAGTTCGCCAAGGGCAGCGCTGGTGGCGACCGGGGCCAGATTCTGCGCGGCCTGAATCCGCACATCGTCATCCGGGTCGTGCTCGAAGAGATCGAGCAACACGCCGGGCAGATCGGTCCCCTCGTCTCCCCACAGACCGCCGACCGCACGCTGGCGGATCGTCGCCGATGGATCGGAGAGCGCCAGACGGTAGACCCGTCCGAAATGCGTGTCGTAGCGGTCTTCAGCGAGTTCGATCAGGGCGAGCAGCACGCGCTCCTTATGGGCCTCGTCAAGCGCTGCCCAGATCGGACGCAGGGCTGCAATCTGCCCCCGGTCGAGGTCGGAGAGCCCCACCAACATGCTCGGGGTGGCTCCGCCATCCTCCAGATGCGCCAGCACCTCGGGGAGACCCGGACGCGGCAAGGCATCCGGGTCTCCATCCAGTTCGAGATCGTCGGGTTCCTGCAGCTGGTCGTCAGCGGTGAACCGATGCAACGGCTGCGGGAAATCGTCAGGCGCCGGTGGCATAGGTGTAGGTGTCCCCGTCGGCCGTCACATTCGGGTCGTGCTCCAGGGCAGCGCTGAGAAGTGCCCGTGAGAACGGACGCTCGACGTTGGCGACGGCAAGCAGCTCGTCGAAGGTCGACATCAGGCCGCCGTTGCCGTCGTCGACGCCGATGCGTTGGAATGTCGCCTCCACGACGGCCTCCGGCCGGCGGCGCACCCGTTCCTCCAGCGGCTTCTCGGAGCCCAACGCCGGGAAGCGCTCTTCCGTGAGCAGCCACGCCTCATCGACCTCGCTGGCGAAGGTCGTCGGACGGAAGGTATAGCGGGCGGCGCGCCGGTCATCGAGTTCCAGCAGGCGTTCGCTGCGGTCCTTGCTTGGGATGAACTCCACCTTGTAGTGGCCGTCATTCTCGGTAGCCGAGATTGCGACGATGGAGCCCGGCACCAGACTCTCGGAGTACAGGTCATCGAGTCCAAGGAGGAAGCCACCCCGGTTCGGCGTCGGATAGCGCAGCTCGGCGAGATAGGTCGTGTAGAGCTGGGGGATCTCGAAGGTGAGCACGGCGCTCTTCTGGTCCTCGATGAGCGGCGCCGGGAGCAGTTGCTGCATCTCCGCATCGTAGGGCAGCAAGCCGAGCGTGAACTCGTAGAAGCTGACGATGTGATCGACAGACGCGATCGAGCGGGGAACGATGTTCTGATCGGCCACCTCGTCGATCAGGAAGCGGTAATCCGTGCCGATCTCGTTCGGCTTGCGGCGCGTGGTACCGATCGGCGGGAGATTCGTGGTGCTCCAGAACCGCTGATCGTTGGTGCCGACGAACTCGAAGTCGCGGTGCTCGCGTGAGAGGCGGAAGTTCAGCGCGAACTTCATGAGGTCGAATTCCGGGGCGTTCGGACGGATGCTCAGGACATCCTGCACGAGAACGGCATCGGTCAGCGGCTGCTCCTGCTCCTCGATGTACTCCTTGAGCCGGCGGAGATCGCCGCGGCTGAGCCGGGGAACCCGATCCTCGGCCATCCACTGGTCGCCGAAGTGGGCGACGTGGACGTCGTTTGGCAGGGTGACACGGATCGCCTGGGCAATGGCGTCGTCGTCCTGGTCCGCGAGCGACGAGCGCTCCGGGGCGGCGGGCACCGGTGCCGGTTCTGGCTCGGCGACCGCCTCCGGCGCGGATTCCTGGGCTGGCTCGACCGCTTCCTGCGGGGCGACCTTCGCGGCGGCGGACGCCGAGACCGCATGCAGCGGCTCGAGGATGAGCTCGATGTCCTCGGCACCGATGGTCGGGGCGGGCGCCGGCTCGGTCGGGTGTTCCTCTTCCTCATCCAGGAGGTCGGCGTAATCGGCCAACGAGAAGCTGGCCCAGGAGGGATCGACCTTGGGCCGCTCCCGCTTCGGTGCCGCCGGGACGGCGGGCTTGGGCAGCGGGGTCAGGAACCGGGCCGCGAACGTATGAACGTTCGGCGCATCGACCTGCCGGGGGGAGCGCCCCTCGCGGGTGGTGACGACGAACGTCTCGTCGCCGTCCGTCTCGAGCGCAAAGATCGCCGGGTTCGCCGCGATCGCCTCATCGACCTCCTCGCCCGTCGCCTGTGCCTGGCTTGCCAGGAACTCCCTGACGGAGCCGAGGGAAACGCGAATCGGCGCGTTGTTGGACATGAACATGCCGCGCGTGCGCAACACATTGAACGCCAGCTCCGCGATCGACTGCGCGCGCTCGGTGCCCGCGAAATCGATGCTCAGCTTTTCCTGGTCTGCCGCCATGCCTTGGGTACTCCTTGCAAACGTCGTGAGGTGAGGGGTGATGATGGCGGAGGCCATCCGCCGGCTGAGGTGGAAATGCGGCCCTTGGCTCATCGCTGGCACGGCCCGCGACGGGGCCGAGAATCAGGATCGGGCGGCGCGGCCCTTCAGGGCGTCCACAAGCTGCTGCGTGGTCAGGGGAGCCGCGGTGTTGCGCAGCAGCGTGAGCAGGAAGGTGATGTCGTCGTTGGTCAGGGTGAGCGCCGGAGATGATGTCGGCAGGGCCATGTCGGGGAATCTCCTCGGGTTCGAGATGCCCGTCGCAGCCGGATGCCGCAACGAGACCGTCCAAACTTGTGAAGTATACGGGATGGCTGACCCGGCATGCCGGGGTGGACCGCCCCATTGGGACAGTGGCCCCTTTCGGAACAACGTCGGGGACCCGGCGGATCGTGCGGCGCGCTCGCGGCTGCCATTCCGTGTCCGTCTGGCGGTCCCGGTCGTAGAATGACCGCGTTGGGGAGCCGAACGCCTGGCGTGCCCGTTGCTCTGGTTGCTGCCGAACGTCTACAGAGGGAGTCCGCGTGTCCGCCGCCCAATCGTTTCGGTCCGTGCTTGCCAATCGCCCGCTGGTGACGATGGCGAGCGGCCACTTCGCTGTCGACATGTACAGCGGCACATTCCCCGTCATGTACCCGGCGCTGCGCTCGGCCTATGGTCTCTCGCTGGCGGATGTCGGCATGGTGGCGCTGGCCTACACCGCCGCATCGTCGCTCTCCCAGCCGATCTTCGGGATGATCGCCGATCGCTTCGGCACACGCTGGATCGGCTTCACGCAGATCTGGACCGCAGTGCTCTTCGCAACCATCGGGTTCGCGCCATCCTATCCCGTCTTGCTGGTGCTTGCGGGGATGGCGGGGCTTGGATCGGGTGCCTTCCATCCAATGGGCGCCATGGAGGCTGCCTCCCTCGCTCCGCCGGAGCAGGGAAATACCTCCATGTCGATGTATGTCTCTGCCGGAACCATCGGTTTCGCGCTGGGTCCCCTGATCGGCGCCGTGATGCTCGGGCTGTTCGGGCTGCACGGAACGGTCATCATGCTGGTGCCCGGCGTCTCGATCGGGCTCTACTTGCTTACGGTCATGCGGAGCCGGCCGGGTGCCCCGGTGCGCACGCGGCCTTCGCGCGCGGCGAAGGCTGCCGTGCCGATCGGGCTGGTCGCGGTTGTCGTCGCGGTGATGATGCTGCGGCAAGTGCCGGTGGTGGGGGTCGAATCCTTCCTGCCGACCTGGTATGCCGAGCTCGGCTATAGCCCGGCGTTCTACAGCTCGCTGGCGACGGTCATGATTCTCTCGAGCGCGATGGGCGCCATCGGCGTCGGACAGTTCGCCGATCGCCACGGCCGGCGTTTGGTGATCCTCGTCACGATGGCGCTGACCATCCCGGCTGTCTGGGCCTTCATCACCTTTCCGGGACCGTGGGCATTCCTGTTCGGTGGGATGATCGGGTTCCTCGCCTCGTCCAGCGGGCCGCTGCTCCTGTTGATGGCCCAGCAACTGATGAAGGGCAGTGCCGGGATGGCTTCGGGGCTCATCCTCGGGTTCGGGTTCATCTCCGGGGGCATTGCGGTGCCGCTCCTGGGCGCGGCAGCCGACGCATCCAGCATCCCGACCGCGCTCTATGGCCTCCTGGGCGTGGTGGCGCTGTCGCTTGCCGTTGCCTGGTTCCTCCCGACCGAGACGCGTGTGCGCGCCATCATGGCCGGCGATGGCAGCCCGTCGACCACGATGGAAGCCGGACGTGAGCCGGCCGCCCCCGTGGTCGCGGTCGAGCGTGCGCAGACGTCGTGAACGGGTGTTTGGGCGAATTGGTGGTACGCAACCTGCCACATTTGAGGAAATGATGCGCAGGAGATGCGTATCACGCACCCGAACGGAAGGGGTTCAGTCATGTTCGACAAGATCAAGGAATCCGTGACCGGCTCGAATGCGGACGCCCTCGGCGGCTATACCAAGTACCTCGAAGGCGTGGAGTTCCCCATTTCGAAGGACGATCTGCTCGATCATCTGCAGTCCAGCGGCGCGACCGAGGCCGTGATCGAGCACGTGCGCTCCCTCTCGCGGGACCGGTTCAACAGCGCCGATGAAGTGTTTGCGTCCCTTTTTCCGTCCTGATCGATCGCCCCGCCACGGGATCGCTCCCGGCGGTCCACACCCCGGCAAAGTTTGAACTTGGGCTTACCGGCCCTGTCACCGGCATGATCGAAGGAGAGCTGCACAGATGGACAAGATTGTCGATGCGATCAACGACCTGATTGGTGGCGATGACGAACAACCGGACACCAAGGATCAGAAACGGAGTACCGGCGACCCGCGAACCGAGCCCGACAACCGGGCGTCCAGCCAGGACCAGCATGGCGGCGCGAAGGGGCACAACCTGGATCAACTGGTCTCCGACGCCAAGAGGCAGCTTGGCGACAAACCGCAGTAGTCCTGGGGAATCGAGAGTCTCTCGCGGTCGTGGTCCAGCCCCTCTGGCAAACCAGAGGGGCTGGACCGTGTGCCGCCAGCACGAACGGGTGTTCCGGTATACTTGACGGCAAGATGGCTACTACCACTGAACGACCCGATTTCTCCCAACGCCTATCCGCACTTGCCCAGGCTCCCGGTGTGTACCTGATGAAGGACGCCGAGGGCACGGTGATCTATGTCGGCAAGGCGATTGCCCTGCGCAACCGCGTGCGTTCCTATTTCCAGTCGCAGCGCCACAAGGACCCGAAGACGCGGGAGCTGGTCGCCCATATCGCTGATTTCGAGGTCATCCGGACCGATACGGCGACCGAAGCGCTGATCCTCGAGAACGAGCTCATCAAGAAGTACTGGCCCAAGTACAACGTGATGCTCAAGGACAGCAAGACCTACCCCTATATCCGCGTGACCAACGAGGAGTGGCCGCGGGTGGTGAGCACGCGGCAGATCGTGAAGGATGGCAGCCGCTACTTCGGGCCGTATACCTCGGCTGGGGCGGCCTACAAGACGATCAACCTGCTGAACCGGCTCTTCCCCTACCGCAAGTGCGACAAGAAGATTACGGGGCACGACGAGGTCTGCCTCTACTACCACATGCACCAATGCACCGCACCGTGCATCTCGGCCGTCGATCGCGACACCTACATGAAGTCGATCGAGGGCGCGGTGCTCTTCCTCTCCGGACGGGGTGAGGAGATCGTGGAAAACCTGCAAGCCGAGATGGAGCAGGCGGCGGAGGCCTGGAACTTCGAGCGCGCCGGCGAACTGCGCGACCGGTTGCAGGCTGTCACCCATGTCCTCGAGCGGCAGAAGATCGTCTCCTCCCAGGACACGAACGCCGACATCGTTGCTGTCGCCCAGGGTGCGGGCGGCGACGCCGGCGTGCAGGTCGGATTCCTGCGCAACGGCAAGATCATTGGCTCCGAGTTCTTCCCGATGCAGGCTGCCATCAGCGATACGCCGGTGGAGATCATCTCCAGCTTCATCACGCAGTTCTACGACGACGCGGCGGTGGTTCCTCCCCAACTCATCATCCAGCACGCCCTGCCCCAGGCGGATCAGGAGGTGATCGTGCCGTGGCTTCAGCAGCGGCGCGACGGTGCGAAGGTGAGCATCCATGTGCCGCAACGGGGCGACAAGCGCGGCCTGGTTGAGATGGTTGCCAAGAGCGCCGCCGAAAACCTCGAGCAATCCCGGATCAAGTTCCTCTCCGACGAAATGAAGATGACCGCCGCGATGACGGAGTTGGCCGACGCGCTCGACCTGCCGCGCCTGCCACGCCGCATCGAGTGTTATGACAACTCGAATTTCCAGGGCACCAATCCGGTCGCCAGCATGGTGGTCTTCGAGGACGGGAAGCCGGCGAAGAAGGAATACCGCCGCTTCAACATCAAGACTGTCGTCGGCGCCAACGACTTCGCATCCATGAAGGAGATCGTCGGGCGCCGCTTCCGACGCGCTGCCGAGATGGATGAGGAGGAGCAAGGCAAGTGGACGACGCTGCCCGATCTCGTCATCATCGATGGTGGCAAGGGGCAGCTCGGCGCGGCAATGGAAGCCCTGGAGGAGACCGGGATGTCCGTTCCGATCTGCGGGCTGGCCAAGGAGAACGAGGAGATCTTCCTGCCCGGGCGGCCCGACTCGATCCTGCTGCCGCGCGATTCCCAGGCGCTCTTCCTCGTGCAGCGCGTGCGGGACGAGGCGCACCGTTTCGCCATCACGTTCCACCGGGCGAAGCGGTCGAAGGCGGCGTTCAAGTCCGGGCTGGACGATGTGCCCGGCGTTGGCCCGGTCCGCAAGAAGGCGCTCATCCGGCATTTTGGTTCCGTGAAGGCCATCCGCGAGGCCAGCATCGATGAGTTGACGTCCGTCGATGGCGTCAACCGCCAGGTCGCCGAACAGATCAAGGCGACCCTCGGCTCAGCCTGATTGCCCGCTTCCGGCCCCTTGTCTTCGACGATCGGCCAGGCCCTCCTCCCCTGGCGAAAGGATGATGCCGATGTCCCTGCTGCGGCTCGAGGAGCCCCGCGCGCTCGAACAGGCCATCGCCGTGCTCCAGCACGGCGGCGTGATCGCCTACCCCACCGATACGGTCTACGGGATCGGCGCGTCGCTCCAGTTCCCCGATGCCCTGGATCGCATCTACGCGATCAAGGGACGACGGGCCGATGCGCCCCTGCCCGTCCTGCTGGCCTCATCGGAGGACCTCGCCAAGGTCTCGCCCGGGGTCGATCCACGGGTGCTGGAACTGGCCAGCCGGTTCTGGCCGGGCTCGCTCACGGTGGCGGTTCCGGCGCTGGCCTCGTTGCCGCCCCAAGTCATCGCCGCCGACGGCACGGTCGGGGTCCGTGTGCCGGCGCATTCGATCGCGCTGACGCTCGCCCAGCGTGTCGGCGGCGCGATCGCGACGACGAGCGCGAACCCCTCCGGCCTGCCGCCCGCGACGAGGGCCAGCGAGGTGATCGAGGCGCTCGGTGAACGGCTCGACCTCGTCCTCGACGGCGGATACTCGCGTGGTGGCACCGCCTCGACGGTGATCCGGCCGGAAGGTGATACCATCACCATCATCCGGGACGGGGCGATCCCCGCCGAGACGATCCGGGACGCCTGGCGGCTTGTTCAGGCCACCGCCCGGCTCTGATTCCGCGCCCATACGCGAACGTGTCCGGACGGTGTGGCCACCGGCCAGCCCGCCGGACCAGGAGCATCGCCCGCAGATGAGCCAGGATGGACGACGATCGAGGCGCTCGTTCCGGCGCGACGATCCCCAATCGGCATTGAGACGTGCACTGCCGCCGGAGATCGACGACGTACAGGAGCCGGCGCAAGATGATCGTCACAAGGTCTTCGGCCTCGACATCGCCACCGCCGATACCCGTCAACCCGCCTACGGGCAAGGGGTGGTGGTCAGCCTGCTGGTGGCGGCAGGCCTGCTTTTGCTCGCCGTCATCTCGGTCGGTACGGGGAAGCGTGCCGACCCCCCGATCCGCGAGCAGACGGATGCCCTCTTCTGGATCATCGCGCTGGCCGTGCTGGTGATCGCTGCCATCGGCGCCCAGTTCGCCGAGCGGACCGCCAGCCGCGCGGCGGAGGCGGTCGGCGAAGGCCGCTCGTTCGGGTCGGTGGCCTCGGCCTGGGCGGTTCCCTTCGTGTCGACGCTTGCCGCGATCCTCCTGATCGCGACCTTTCACAATCGGATCATGCTCTTCATGGGGCCGCTCATCGGCTTCCTCGGGGTTGCAGGATCGTTGCTCTCGCGGGACCTGCTGGACGAGGCCGACGAGCAATCGGGACGCATCGCCTCCACCTTGCATACGCTGGTGGTGCATTCCGTCGCCTTCCTCGCGTTCAGCGCGGTGTACCTGAACAAGCTGGCCACGGGGATCGCCGCGCCCGCCATCGGCGTCATCGCCGGTATCCTCGTGTTGGAGACCCTGGAGCGTGGCAACGTTGCCTCCTCGCTCCGGGTGATCTATGCCGTGCTCGGTGGCTGGATCGTGGGCATCATGGTCGTGCCGCTCAACTGGTGGCCGACCTATGGCTGGACTGGCGGCGCGGTGTTGCTCGCCATCTTCTACGCGGTCGCCGGCCTGATGTTGGTCCAGGCCCAGCGGGCACACGTCGGCGGGCGGGATATGATCGAATTCGCCGGTGTGGCCGGCGTGGCCCTGCTGATGCTCTCCGTTCTCGCCTGATCCCTGCTTCGTCGCTCAGCGCTGCAAAGGAGCGAATCCTTCCATGCCCGAACCCTCCGAGCCCGCCAAGATCACGATTCTCGCCCAGCACCGCGCGCAACGGCAGTCCGCGAAGGACACGATGTACGAGCTGCTCTCGCGTATCGACGAGCTGGAGGATGCGCTCGAAGTCCTGGACGAGAACGGTGTCGAGAACCGCGAACAGCTGGAAGCCCTGATCGCCGAGCTCGAACGCCGGGCGGCGGAGCTGGATACCGAGGACTGACGCCGCCCAATGGACCTGTTCGATGCCAACCGCCAGCGCCAGCTTCAGAGCCGCGCTCCCCTCTCCACCCGGATGCGGCCCCGCTCGCTGGATGAGCTGGTTGGCCAGCAGCACGTGCTCGGGCCGAACACGCTCCTGCGCAAGGCGATCGAGGCCGACCGTCTCTCGTCGATCATCCTCTGGGGGCCCCCCGGCGCGGGCAAGACGACCCTCGCCCGCATCATCGCCACGACCACCCGCGCCTCGTTCGTGGCGGTGAGCGCCGTGACGTCCGGTGTGGCCGACCTGCGGCGGGCGATTGCCGACGCACAGGACCGGCTCGGGATGCGCGGCGAGCGGACCGTGCTGTTCATCGACGAGATCCACCGCTTCAACAAGGCGCAACAGGACGCCATCCTGCCTCATGTCGAGGATGGCACTGTGATCCTGATCGGGGCGACGACGGAGAACCCCTCGTTCGAGGTCAACGCGCCGCTGCTCTCCCGCAGTCGCGTGATCACCCTGCGGGCGCTTTCGGACGAGGATATCGGGATCATCGTCCGCCGCGCGCTCGCCGACACCGAGCGCGGGCTTGGCGCACAGGGGCTCACGATTGCCGACGATGCGCTCGGCCTGCTCGCGAACATGGCGAACGGCGATGCCCGGTTCGCCCTGAACACGCTGGAGCTGGCCGCGGTCGGCGTTGGCGATGACCGGATCGTCACCGAGTCGCTGGTCCAGGAGGCGGCCCAGCGGCGGGCCGCCACCTACGACAAGAGCGGCGACGACCATTTCGATACGATCTCCGCGCTCCACAAGACATTGCGGGGGTCCGACGCCGATGCCGCGCTCTACTGGCTCGCACGGATGCTGGAGCGCGGCGACGATCCGCTCTACGTCGCGCGGCGGCTCGTCCGCTTCGCGTCGGAGGATGTGGGCCTCGCCGATCCCCAGGCGCTGGAGCTGGCGATGGCTGCTCAGCAGGCCGTCCACTTCATCGGCATGCCGGAGGGCGCGCTCGCATTGGCCGAACTGACCGTTTACCTGGCGCTCGCACCGAAATCGAACGCGATCTACACGGCCTATGGCGAGGCGAAACGCGATGTCGAGCAGACGCGCAACGATCCGGTGCCGTTGCATCTCCGCAACGCTCCCACTCGCCTGATGAAGGAGAGCGGATTCGGCAAGGGATACAAGTACGCGCACGATTTCGAGGAGGGGATCGTCGGGCAGCAGAACCTTCCGGAGAATCTCGAAGGACGGACCTACTACCATCCGGTGGATCGTGGCTTCGAGCGGACCCTTGGCCAGCGGATGCAGCGCATTCGTGAGATCTACGCGGAGACGATCGAGAAGCCGGAGCCAGCCGGCCAGTGAGCCGCTTGCACGTTCGCACCCTCCAGGAGACCCGTCGATGACGATTGTCGTTCCCATGCGTCGTTCGTATGAGCGCGCGACCGATGGCATGCGCCCGGTTTCGATCGAGCCGAACCCGATGCCCTATGCGGAGGGGTCCGCGCTCGTGAAGGTCGGCGAAACCCACGTCATCTGCACGGCGAGCGTCGACGAGCAGGTGCCGCGCTGGATGAAGGGCAAGGGCACCGGCTGGGTTACTGCGGAGTACTCGATGCTCCCGCGTGCGACGAAAGAGCGAACCGACCGTGAGGCTGCGAAGGGGCGGCAGGGTGGCCGGACGGTCGAAATCCAGCGCCTGATCGGCCGGGCCCTGCGCGCCGTGGTGGACATGAAGGCGCTGGGAGAACGGCAGGTCATCATCGATTGCGATGTGGTCCGCGCCGATGGCGGCACCCGATGCGCCAGCATTACCGGCGGCTATGTGGCGCTGGCGCTGGCCTGCGATCGGCTGGTGCGCGAGAAGAAGATCCGCCAGAACCCGCTTACCGCGATGGTCGCGGCGGTCAGCGTGGGCGTGGTGAAGGGCGTTCCCGTGCTGGACCTCGACTACAGCGAGGACTCGAAGGCCGATGTGGACGCCAATATCGTGATGACCGATGCGGGCAAGTTCGTCGAGTTCCAGGGGACGGCCGAGCACGATCCCTTCGACTACCGAACGCTGGAACTGATGCTTGCTCTGGCTGCAACGGGCCTGGATGAGATCTTCGCCGCACAGCGCGCCGCGATCTCCGGCTGAGCGACCGACGACGTGACGCGGCGATTCCCGTCGCGGGTCCTGGCACCCTGCCGGAATCGGTAGCCGAGCATCGGAGCGCCGTCACGTTCCTTATTCGGCTTCATGCGCGGCGACTTCCAACGGTCGCCCGGCCACGACATCTCTCGGCTCGAGATCGGAGCGGATGCCTTCATAGGCGGGGCTGACCGGGGTGACTGGCGTCGGTGCGGACGCGGTGTCACGCCGTTTCCGCGCCACACAATGGCGGATCGTGAGGACCCGCCGATCAGCTTGTTGTGACGTGCGGGCCGGTTGTTCCCGATCGGCGCTGGCTTCTCCGGGGGGCAGTGCCAGCGGCTCTGTCCAACCCATACCCGGCGTAGGTGGTCGCCGTCGGCGGTTTCTCTGCCCGCACGGCACGCCGGGTTCCTAACGCCTGCGCCATGATGCCCACCGCCGCAGCCAGCACCCAGACCAGCCAGTGTGTCCAGTGGTCGGCGATCCGCTGCCAGACCACACCGGTCCCCAACTGGGTAGCGTGCAGGTCGCCATGCAGGAGGTAAAAGCCGCCCAAGGTCAGCGCCGCGCCTTCCATCGCGGTTGCTGTCACGATCAGCGGGTCTGGCATCGTCCAGAGGAGCGCGCTGACCATGAAGAGAAGCCCCATCAATGACGCGAAGATGACCTGAAGTTCGGTTTCGGCGCCTCCCAGCGAGACGAACAGGGCCGCGCCCAGCACAATGCCGGTACTGCCGACGCTGACCAGGACGCCGAGGAGCCAGCAGCGATGGGACAGGAGCGCGAGAGCGGCGCCGCCGGCCAGTCCGGCGATGAATCCTGGAGTCGTCGCCAGCAACCTGTCGCCGGATGCTGCCGCGACGAGGCCGGCGCCAATGAAGAAGCCCGGGACAAAACCGAGAACGGGCAGGAGAGCGGCAAAGGCCTGACGCCCCGCAAGGCAGCTCGCCACGCCGACGATCAACGCAAGGGTTCCGATCAGGATATCCAAGTGCCGCTCCTTTGCATCCCCGCGCTCGGCTGCTGCTTGCCCAGGACGACGGACATCCCGCCATGCGGGTTCACGTTGGCGCCACACGATCTGAAGTCCCACACGCCAGGTCGTGATGGGGTGTGGGAGGTGCGAAGGAGCTGACCGCGGGTCTGCATCACGACGACAGGAACCCCCCATCAACCGGCAAGACTGCCCCATGCACGTAGCTGGCAAGGTCGCTGGCGAGGAAGACGATTGCCTTGGCAACCTCGTCCGGCTCACCCCAGCGATCCTTTGGCAGCCGTTGCTGAAAGTCGTAGCCTGACTTGACGGTGCCGACATCCAGTCGCTGGAGCGCCCGCCTGGCCAGCTTGACCGTGCCTGGCGTCTTGATGCCGCCAGGGAGAATGACGTTGGCCCGAATCCCGGCCGCCCCGTAGTCCCTCGCCAGCGACCTCGTCAGCGCGATGACCCCGGCCTTGCTCGCCGCGTAATGCACGAGATCCGCGTTGAACGGCAGGACTGCCTCGATGGTCGAGATGTTGACGATGACGCCGCCCCGCGTGCCCCGGCGCTGGATGAAGTGCTGGCACATCCAGAACGTGGCGGTCAGGTTGACATCCAGGACCCGGCTGAAGAGGGCATCGTCGACCTCGAGAAAGGCGCGCATCGGGTAGATGCCCGCGTTATTGACGAGGATATCCGGGGTTTCGTGGGGTGGCAGGTCGGCCCATAGCTGGCCGATCGCTGCCATGTCGGCGAGATCCACCACATGCGAATCGATCGCAGGGCCATCGAATTCGCGGCCGAGATCGTCCCGCAGGCGCTGCAGACGATCGGCATCGCGATCGAGCACCTGAAGCCGTGCGCCGGCTTCGGCAAACCGTCGGGCCGTAGCCTGGCCGATGCCCGCCGCTTCCCCGGTGATCAGGACGGTCTTGCCGGCGAAGGAGAGCGCGTCGGCGAGGGGAAGGGTCACGTTCATGGACGGATCCTCGTAGCCGGGCTACCAGCCTCCGACTGGCAGCCCAGGATGCTTCGCGTGGGGCGGTGACGGCCTGGTTGGTCGCGCCGCTATTGCACGAGTTGGGCCCACTCCTCATCTTTGGATATCACGCGAACAGGTGTTCCGCTTGGTGAGACCAGCACCTCGGCGATCGTACCAGTGAACCGGAATGGCGCCTCGTAGCGATCGCTCACAGGCGTCTCGCTGTCATACCCGCAACACAGCCCCTCGCCGGTCAGCCCCCAGTTGAAGGGCACGGTTCGCTCGATGTCGCCGGAGCCGACCTCGTCGCCGTTGACGAGCAGCGTTGCGCGCCCGCTGATGCCGGAGATGCCGTCGGCAGTGAGCGCAGGGGTGATTTCAAAGGTGCCGGTCGGGACGAACTCGAGTCCGAGCTCGAGGTCTCCCGCGGG
>Ga0164243_10006979_pt1 | contig 16967 bp, 15 predicted proteins | sample OricompcompostOP_FD_108781 | JGI IMG/M metagenome (GOLD analysis project Ga0164243, IMG submission 108781) | Organic Plus compost microbial communities from Emeryville, California, USA - Original compost - Organic plus compost (OP) | ecosystem: Engineered > Solid waste > Mixed feedstock >... | reverse complement strand
GACCACCCTCCCTCCTCCGCCTGGCCCGGTGCTGACCTTCACCAGCCCCTGCACCTCCAGGGACTTTAGTGCTTCGCGGATCGTGCTTTTGCTCACTGCAAACATGCTCTGCAGTTCGCTTTCGCGCGGCAGCTTATCGCCAGGCAACAGGTTCTTGGCGGTAATCAGCCGCTTGATTTCTTCGGCCACCAGATCGCTGCGTTTGGGTTGGCCCATCGCTGCCGTGGGCTGCATGTCCTGACTGTCAAAGTCCATAACGATCCTTTGCGCATGGGTCGCGTCATTGTCATCCTCACTGCTTTCGGTGCATCGGCCTGACCCAGGGTTAAACCTGATACCTGGATTCTTGACACCGATTGCTGCCCTGCACGATTATGATATTAATCCTATTTATCATGATAAATAGGAACGCAGGCGCAACATCAGTGGAAACACCAACTCCACGTCGAGTCAGAGTCAGCCGTCCATGGAATGCGCGCGAGCCGCGCATATAACGTCTATATGCCGCCGCCCATATGCGCCGCGGCCAGGGAGAAAAATCTTGAACCGCCGTAACCTCTTGAAGATGGCTGCGTTGGGCGCAGTGCCGGGCTCTTTGTGGGCCGCCCGTTCCGCGCTGGCGCAATCCGCTGGTGCTATCCAGTTTGCCTGCCCGGTGCCTATGTCCGGGGCGTTCGCCGCAAACGGCAAATTCGCGGACTTGGGCATGAAGCTGGCCTTGGAACAGTATGGCAAGGCGCTGGACCGCCCCTTGGCCTATACCGTGCTGGACACCGAAGGCAAGCCCGCGACGGCGGTGCGCAAGGTGCAGGAAATCGCCCAGCAGAAAGGCGCCAAATTCTGGGCCGGCGGCATTCTATCGTCCGAGGCACTGGCCATGGGCAAAGAAGCCGAAAAAGCCAACGCGGTCTTCATCACCACGGCGGGCGCAGATGAGATCACCGGCAAGGACTGCAATCGTGCGACATTCCGCTGGTCTGTGCCCACTTTTGGCGCGATCGAGCAGACCCTGCGCCCGCTGCTGGCGGAAAAACCAGATGCCAAACGCGTCTACACCATCACGCCGCAGTACGTGTTCGGCGAAGGCCTGCTGAGCGCCGCCAAGTCCATCCTCAAGGAAAAAGGTATCGAGCACGTGGGCAACAGCTATCACTCGTTGACCGAAAAGGAATTCAGCGGCTACTTGACCAACGCCATGGCCGCGCAACCCGACATTCTGTTGATTCTGAACTTTGGCTCGCAATCGTCCGACACGCTGCGCCAGGCAGTCAGCTTTGGCATGAAGCAGAACTGCACCATCCTGATTGCCTGGGCGTCGGGTCTGGAGCAATTCGAAAGCCTGGGTGCGGACCTGTGCGAAGGCGTCTATTTTGGCGCGCAATACTGGCACGGTATCGATTCCCCGCTGAACAAAGAACTGGTCCAACTGACGCAATCGAAGCTGAAGATGAATCCCAACTACAGCCTTGCAGGTTCCTATATCTGCACCCGCATCATGGTGGACGCCATGATCAAGGCCAACAGCGATGATCCCGCGAAAGTCATCGCGCAAATGGAAGGCATGCGCTACGAGGGCCTGACCGGCACCGAAGAAATCCGCAAAGAAGATCACCAGGTGCTGAAGAACTACTACCTGCTCAAGGGCAAGAAAAAATCCGAAATGAAGGACAAGGACGATTACGCGATCATCGTCCATTCCGGACAATCGTTCCTGCCCGTTGCCGAGACCGGCTGCAAGATGTAATGTCCGCACGCCGCGACGAGCTGGATCATCCGGCACGTCGCGGTCTCGATTTACGGTCATCTCTTCTTCTCTACGCACACTCCGCATGAACGTTTACCTGCTTCAGGTGGTCAATGGGATCGGCGTGGGCATGCTGTACTTCCTATTGGCAGTCGGCTTGTCCATCATTTTCGGTCTCTTGCGCTTCGTCAATTTTGCGCATGGCGCTTTTTATCTGCTGGGCGCCTACTTCTGTTTTCAAGCCATTCAATGGGGCCTGAATTTCTGGATTGCCCTGGCCGTCGTGCCGCTGATCGTGGGCGCCTGCGCCTGGGTGGTGGAAAAAGTCGTGTTGCGGCATGTGTACGCGCAGCCACATGAATTTCACATCTTGATCACAGTCGGCCTGGCGCTGGTGCTGCAGGAAGTCGTCATCGTTATCTGGGGGCCGCTGGGCGACAACGTCGCTGCGCCTGCCTCCCTGCAAGGCGTCGTGATGTGGGGCAGCTTTATCTATCCCAAATACCGCTTGTTCGTGATCGGCTTTACTGCCGTGTTCGCCCTGCTGCTGTGGTACGTGCTCGAGGGCACGCGATTGGGCAGCGCGGTGCGGGCAGGCAGCGAATCGACGGAGATGGTGTCGCTGCTTGGAATCAATGTGTTCCGCGTCTTCAGTCTGGTGTTCGCGCTAGGCGCGGCCACCGCAGCGCTGGCCGGTGTGCTCGCTGCGCCCATCCGAGGTGTCGAGCCGTTCATGGGTATCGAAGCATTGGGCATCGCATTCGTTATTGTGGTGGTGGGCGGCATGGGCAGCTTTTCCGGCGCGCTGGTAGGCGGCCTGCTGATCGGCATCGTGCAAAGTGTCATGAGCACGCTGTGGCCTGAAGGCGCCCGCCTGATGATCTACGTCGCCATGGCTGCAGTATTGCTGCTGCGTCCGCACGGTCTGCTGGGGAGAGGCTGATGATCCGATTGAAATCCCACATGCAACTGGTGCTGGCGTTGCTGGTCGCGTTGATATTGCCGCTGTGCATGCAGTCCGGGTCGCTGGCGACCGAGGTACTGATCTACGCGTTGGCAGTGCTGGGCTGCAACCTGCTATTAGGTTTTACCGGGCTGCTATCGTTCGGCCAGGGCATTTTTTTCGGGCTGGGCAGCTATACGGTTGGGATTCTGCTGACGAGGTTCGCGCTGCCGATGCCACTGGCCTTGGTGGCCGCCGTCCTGGTGGGCGCCCTCGCCGCAGCCTTTGTTGGCTGGTTCGCTATCCGCCAACGCGGCACGTATTTCGTCATGCTGACCTTGGCCTTTGCACAGATGTTTTATTTCCTGGCCTATAGCTTGCCCGACCTGACCGGCGGCGACAACGGCTTGCTCGATGTACCTCGCCCGCCCCTGTCAGTGGCAGGCGCGGAGCTGATGTCGCTCGCATCGCCCTGGCAGTTCTATACCTTTGTGGCAGTGTGTTTCCTGATCGTGTTCTGGCTATTGCTGCGCATCACGAATTCCGTATTCGGACGTACCTTGTTGGCCATACGCGATAACGAGGCGCGCGCCGCTGCAGTAGGCTACAACGTAAAGATGTTCAAACTGGCGGCCTTTGCCATCTCTGGCGCGGTCACCGCGCTGGCAGGCGCGTTCCTGGCCATGATGACCGGCATCGCGCCGCTGTCCAGTATCGAATACCACACCAGCGAAATGATTCTGGTCATGACCGTGATCGGTGGCACCGGTAATCTGTTTGCGTCAGTACTCGGCGCGGCGTTTTATGTCTTGTTTGCGGACTGGCTATCCACGCTATGGCCGCGTTGGTTGATGCTGTTGGGCTTCCTGTTGATTGCTGTCAGCCTGTTCATGCAGAAAGGCCTGTGGGGCCTGGGTGAGCGTCTGTGGCTATCGACACGGCGAACACCTGCCGTGGGCGATACTACCAAGGAGGAACGCGCATGACGACGCACAACGGCATTGCAGGCACGGCTACCCCGTCCTCGACGACGGCGCAACCCTTATTACAAGCCCGCGGCGTCATCAAGCGATTCGGCAAGTTTGTCGCACTGCATGGCGTCGACCTGCAGATCTATCCGCGCACCGTGCATTCCGTGATCGGTCCTAATGGCGCCGGCAAGACCACGTTGTTCCACACACTGACCGGCACGCTAATGGCCAGCGAAGGCAGCATCGTGTTCGACGGCCACGACGTCACGCACGAGGCCGACCACCAACGCGTGCAGCGCGGCATCGCGCGCTCGTTCCAGGTCACCAGCCTCTTTACGAATCTGTCCGTGCGTGAAAACCTGCGTCTGGCAGCCCAAGGGGTGCACCGCTCGGGGGCTTTCGATTGCTGGCATCCGCCATCGGGCGCCCGCTCACACGCCGATATCGTCGACACATCGATGCAACGCATGGGGCTAACGCGTCTGGCTGGCGTGGCTGCGGGGGCCTTGTCACACGGCCAACAGCGTCGGCTCGAGGTCGGCATGGCGCTGGCGGCCAGGCCGCGGGCCATTTTCCTGGACGAACCGACCTCCGGCATGGGGGTCGACGATCTGGATGAAATGAAACATCTCATCCGTGGACTACGCGACGATCACACCGTGGTCCTGATCGAACACAATATGAACATCGTGATGGACATCTCGGACACGATCACGGTCATGCAGCAAGGCCGGGTCCTGGTCGAAGGCCGGCCCGACGTGATCCGCAACGACGAGCGCGTGCGTGCCGCGTATCTGGGCAACATGATTACCGGAGGCCGTGCATGAGCCTGCAGATCGACGCCATCCACAGTTATTACGGCAAAAGCCATATCCTGCAGGGCGTGTCGCTGACCGTACCCGAGGGTTCCGTGGTCACATTGTTGGGCCGCAACGGCGCTGGCAAGTCGACTACCCTCAAATCGATCGCAGGCGTGATCGCCCCGCGCGCGGGCAGCATCCGGCTGCAATCGCGCGACATCACAGGGCTGCCCGCACATAGAATCGCGGGGATGGGCGTGTGCCTGGTGCCAGAACACCGCGGCATCTTCAAGCTGCTGACGGTCGAGGAAAACCTGAAACTGGGCGCTCGCCGCCAATCGCCCTGGCAACTGGACGACGTCTACAAGATCTTTCCGCGCCTGAAGGAACGGCGCCGCAATGGCGGCGGACAGCTGTCAGGGGGCGAGCAACAGATGCTGGCGATCGGCCGAGCCTTGATGAACCATCCGCGGGTGCTGATGTTGGACGAGCCCGTGGAGGGTTTGGCGCCCGTCATCGTGGAAGAAATCGTGGCGCAGATCAAGCTGATCAAACAGGCCGGTGTCACAATCTTGCTAGTCGAACAAAATCTGGAGGTCTGCACACAGCTTGCAGATCACCATTTCATTATCGAACAAGGCGCCATTGTCTACGAGGGCACGAACGCGGCCTTTCTGGCCAATGATGACGTCAAGGACCGTTATTTGGGCGTGGGTGTATAACGCACGGCTCGCAGGAAGGAAATCATCATGGAAATGGCAACTTTAGAATCCGTCAGCGCCTTGCGCGTGAACGGCGACCGTCTGTGGAACTCGCTGATGGAACTGGCGCAGATCGGCGCTACCGACAAGGGCGGCGTCTGCCGCCTGGCATTGACTGACCTGGATCGCCAAGGGCGCGACCTGGTCTCGTCCTGGGCGCGCGCGCTGGGCTGCACTGTGCGCGTAGACGCGATAGGCAATATCTTCATGCGCCGCGCCGGCCTGCGCGACGATCTGCCGCCGGTCATGACGGGCAGTCACATCGACACGCAACCGACCGGCGGAAAATTCGACGGCAACTACGGGGTATTGTCAGGCATCGAAGTCCTGCGCACGCTGCACGATCACGGTATCGAGACCGAGGCTCCCATCGAAGTCGTGGTGTGGACCAACGAAGAAGGATCGCGTTTCGTGCCGGTCATGATGGGCTCCGGCGTATATGCCGGAGCCTTTACGCTGGATCATGCCCTGAATGCGGTCGACCGCGACGGTGTATCCGTGCGACAAGCGTTGAATGACATAGGCTATGCTGGTCCGGAGCCTGTCGGTGGACGTGACGTCGCCGCCTATTTCGAAGCGCACATCGAACAAGGACCCATCCTCGAGGCCAAGAACATCACCATCGGCGCGGTCGCAGGTGCATTGGGCCAGCGTTGGTACGACATCGTCATCACCGGCCAGGAGGCGCACGCAGGCCCGACGCCGATGGAACTGCGCCGCGATGCCTTGTTGGTCACCGCCGACGTGATCCGCGCGGTCAATCGTATCGCACTGGACCACGCACCTCATGGCCGCGGCACCGTAGGTTGCCTGGATAATTTCCCTAATTCGCGCAATGTCATTCCCGGCCGCGTCAGCCTGACCGTAGACATGCGCGCCGCGGATGACGCCACGCTGGATAGTATGGCCGCCGCTCTGGCACGCGCCGTACAGGACCTCGCCATTCCCGGAAAAATCGAGATCGAATCGAAAGAAGTGGTTTATTTCCCGCCCCAACCTTTCGAGCCGCGTTTGGTGCAGGCGATCCGCGACGGCGCGGCGACACTCGGCCTGGATCATCTGGACGTGATCAGCGGCGCGGGGCACGATGCCGTCTACATGGCGCGCGTGACTCCGACGGCGATGATATTCGTGCCGTGCAAGGACGGCATCAGCCATAATGAAATCGAAGACGCGCAACCCGACCACCTGGAAGCAGGCTGCAATGTGTTGCTGCACGCGATGTTACGCTGCTGCGGTGCGATTCAAACGCGCGCGGCAACGCAGACCGTTTGACGATGCCCTTGCCTGCGTAAAGAAATCCCTCTCACTGATCCGAGCCGTTGCACATGAAAGTCCTGATCGCACGCATGAACCACGAGACCAACACGTTCTCGCCGGTCCCGACACCGCTATCCTCGTTCGGTAACGATGGCCCTACCTACGGCGCCGATGCCTACGCAGAAAACAAGGGCAAGCGCACGGCCATGTCGGCATTCATCGATCTGGCCGAAGCGCGCGGGGCCGTACTCGTCACCCCTGTGTCGGCGACGGCCTATCCCAGCGGCCGGGTCGATGCGCAGGCCTATCAACAGATCTGCGATTGCATCGTTGCCGAGGCGGCGGGTTGCGATGCGATATTGCTGGACCTGCATGGCGCGATGGCCGTCGAAACCACCGATGATGGTGAAGGCGATCTGCTCGAACGCGTGCGAGCCGCTGCGCCGGACACGCCAATCGCGGTGGCGCTCGACCTGCACGCGAACGTCACGCAAAAAATGATCGACAACGCCAACGTCATCATCAGTTTTAAGACCTACCCGCATATCGATATGTACGAGACGGGTGAGCATGCAGGCCGCCTGCTGTTCGACAGTATGGATGGCAAATGCAAGCCCGTGATCGCGTGGCGCAGCCTGCCGTTGGTATCGCATACCCTGCGCAGCAACACGGCCGAGGGCGCCATGCGCGACGCCGTGCAAGCCGCACGCAACGCCGAGGCCGCCGGTGCGTTGGGCGTGTCCATCCTGGCGGGCTTCGGCCTGGCCGACATTCCGAACCCATGCCTGAGCGTCGTCGTGGTAGGCGACGGCGACACGGCAGCCGCGGATCGCGTGGCGGCTGAGATCGCCGGCGCTATCTGGTCCAACCGCGAAGGATTCCTGTACGACAGCGAGCCGCTGGCGCAGTCACTCGCCCGTGCAAAAGCACTGGCTGAAACCGCAGACAAACCCGTGCTGCTATTGGACCATGGCGACAACTGCATGAGCGGAGGCACCTGCGACACGATGGATGTACTCATGGCCGCGCTGGAGGCCGGCCTGACGGGCATACAGGCTGGGCTATATTGCGATCCGGAGGCGGTGCAGAAATTGTCTGACGCTGGTGTAGGCGCTACGGTCGAGTTACCAGTAGGCAATAAGCGCCCTATTGCCGAGATCGGCCGCAACACGCCGCCAGTGACGTTACGTGGCACCGTGCGCGCTGTCACCAATGGCGAATATGTGATCTCGGGCCCCACCTATACGGGGCAGCTCGCTTGTATGGGGCGCAGCGCGGTTCTGGATATCGGCGCTGCACAACTGGTGTTGACCGAGCGCACGCATGAGCCCTGGGACCTGGGCGTATTCCGCAGCATGGGGCTGGAGCCCACGCAAGCCAAGTTCATTCTGGTGAAATCGCGCATGTATTGCCGGCCGGTGTTCGTGCCGATTTCGTCGGCACTCATCGAATGCGACAGCCCTGGCGTGACCAGCTCAGACTGGTCACTGTTCGACTTCAAAAAGCGCTTGAAACCCATGTTTCCGCTAGAGCCGCTGAACAAGGATGCATACGATCCTGTCACGGGAAAGCTGGCAGTGTGAAGGGCCCACGCCCTTCGAACACGATACAGAATCCGCCGTATATATCACCACCGATCAGGCTGCGATCGCTGCGTCCTCGACTTCTTTCGCCTTTCTCAACCGTGTCTGCTCTTGCACCGCCAGGACTTCCTCTGCCGGCAACGACTCGAACACCGCGATCGACTCGACGTGCCCCGTATGGGGAAACATGTTGATCACGCCGGCGCTCTTGACCACGTAACCACCTTCGTGGGACATGATCGCCGCATCGCGCGCCAAGGTAGCCGGATTACAGGAAACATAGACAATACGGCGAGGACGCTCCTCGGGCGACAGCAAGGAGAGCGCCTGCGCCACGGCTTGCGCGCCTTCGCGTGGCGGGTCGATCAGCATGCGATCAAAGTATCCCAGCCCGCGCAGCCACTCGACATCCACCTCGAACAGGTTCAACGTGGCAAAGCTCGTGCGATCCGCCAGCCCATGACGTGTGGCGGCATCCAATGCACGATCGGTCAAGGCCTTGCTGCCCTCAACACCGACCGCCTCGCGGCCCTGGGTCGCCAACGGCAAGGTGAAATTTCCCAGCCCACAGAACAAGTCCGCCACACGATCGGTAGGCTGCACATCCAGCAACATCAAGGCTCGCGACACCATGGCGCGGTTGATGGCGTGATTGACCTGCGTGAAATCGGTCGGCCGATACGGCATGCGCAACCCGAATTGAGGCATGGTATAGGCCAGCGCGTCCGCATGTTCTGGCTCCAGCGTGTGGACGGTATCTGGCCCTTTGGGTTGCAGCCACCATTGCACATCGTGTTTTGCCGCAAAGGCGCGCAACACCGCAATATCGCCATCGGTCAATGGCTCGAGGTGGCGCAGCACCAGCGCCGTGACGCCCTCGCCTAGCGCGACCTCGATCTGTGGCATGCGATCGGGTTTGGACATCGAGGCAATCATGGCGCGCAACGGCATCAGCATGTCACTGACGTGTTTGGGCAAGACATGGCACTCGCGCATGTCGGCGACGTAGCTGCTTTTACGCTCGTGAAAACCCACCAGCACACCGCCCTTCTTGGGGACCACGCGCACGGACAGACGGGCGCGGTAACGGTAACCCCAGGTCGGGCCGTGCAATGCCGGCAAAATGCGTTGGGGGCGCAGCTTGCCGACATGCCAGAACGTGTCTTCCAGTGAGCGTTGTTTTATGGCGACCTGGGCGCTGGGCTCCAGGTGCTGCATGGCACAGCCGCCACAGACGCCAAAGTGCGGGCAGCGCGGTGCCACGCGTAGCGACGATGGGCGCAGTATGTCCTCCACGCGGGCGATTTCATACGACGGTTTGCGGCGCACGGTCTCGGCGGTGACGCGCTCGGAAGGCAGTGCGCCCTCGACGAACACGACCTTGCCGTCGCGGCGTGCAATCCCCCGGGCCTCGAGGTCCAGGGATTCGATATTCAGTACTTCGGCCATTTCTTGTGCAATCCAGGCTGATACGGGCAACCGGGTATTGTAAAAGAGAAGCCGCAGACTGCAGACCGCGTGCTGATGCGGACCCGTTTTAGGCCCGCATCAACGATCTGCGACACTCGCAGCGCCTGAAATCTGGCGTTCGGCTACGCCTGATCTCTTGCAGCGCCGGACTGGATACTGCAATCAAAACGCCCTCGTCACTGAAAACACTGCTCCTAAACGCCCTGACGGATGGCCGTTTTTGGTGGGCAGCCAGTTGTCCTTAGAGGCGCCGACGGCGGCCAGGCCCAGCACCCAGCCGCTCAGATCCTTCGTCACGCCCAGTTTGTAATCCACATAATGGTTGATATCGTCGCCGTCCATGTTGACCTGTTTCTTGAGCTTCTGGTAGCCCACGTGCGCCACGAGGCCCCATCCGTCGCCCAGGTCAAAGTTGGCTGTGCCGTCCAGATACCATGTGCCTTTGCTGTCCGGCGTGCTGAAAAAATCGCTCGGGGTATATGAATACTTCAACGAATAGTTTTCGTAGCTCAGCCCCAGATAGAGGTCCGTATTGTTGTAGTTGCCGCCTTTGGGCGACTTTGAGCCGGGGTAGTAGTAATACAGCGCGCCGACGTCCAGACTCAATCCGCTGTCGCCCAGCGCCCCTTTCCAGCCCCCGTAGAAATCCATTTCCAGGTTGCCCTCTGGGAACACGAAATCAGAGACATTGGAGTTCCAGTTTCCCAGATAAAAACCCGAGCTGTGCGCTAAATCAAAACCGACTTGAACGGCCGGACGGAAATTGGTCTGTGAATATCCACGGAACCGATAGTCGCTGACGATAGCGGCATTGCCGCTAAGCGAGAAACCTGCACCCAAATCAGTGGGCTCTGCATGGGCGATAACTGCATAACTGGCCGAGAACACGAGGGGCAAGGCGAGCAGCGTGCGTTTCATGGTGCGGATCCTGTGCGGAAAGAGAGTGATAGCGGCGAAAATGCCGGCCCGGATGACCGGATTCTTTTCAGAAAAATGACACCGGCGTATCTCTCAAAAGCACTTTCCGTGCCAGGTTTTATCGCTGCACAAAACCGTCAATCTCGGCAGCTTTGCCTACACAAACACCATGTTGGTGCACTCATGATCGCGGATGGGCACACATTCGGTGCGTCTTTCGCTTGACCGCGCCATTTTGGGACAAAAAGCGGACTACGCACTTACGCCGCAATTGAAAAAAAGCCACGACAAATCAGCGTTGACTCGTCGTGGCTTTTGGCACCACCGATGGTGGCTTTACTGCGCTACTGCCTTACTGTCTTTGCGACGGATGACGGCGCAACCGCTATCCGTGTGTCCTGCATCGATCAATGATCAATTGGGCATCGGGGGCGGAGGCACGTCAGACGGTGCCGGCGGCGGCGGGGGCACATCGCCGTTGGCTTTCTCTGCCTTGGCCGCGTCACGCTTGGCAAGACGTTCTGCCTTCTTGGCGCGATGAGCTTCCATCTTGGCTTGGCGCGCTTTGACCCAATCGGTCACTTGCTGCTGCTGGGTAGCGTTCAGGCTATCCCAGGCCGCCAGCCATTTACCGCGGACCTGCTCCGATTGTTTGCGGAATTCTGCACGTTGAGCGTCCTCGTTGGCCGTCAAAGCATGAGGATCGAGCTTGCCGTTTTGAATTTGCGTCTGGAGCAACTCATGGCGTTTGCCACGGTTCTCGCGCATCGATTTGAAAAAATCGCCTTGTGCCTGCTTGGCCGTATCAAAGGTGGCCTGCTGCTTGGCATCCAGCTTGAGCGAAGCGACTTGTTCCTTGGACAAGGGGCCTACGCCCGGCACCCAAAAACTATCGCGCAGCTCGGGACCGCCGCGACGATCGCCATGCTTGAAATGACCGCCACGATGATCGCCGTGGCGATCCCCATGCATGCCGTCATGCTGTTGCGCAGCGGCGGCAGGCGGTGCGGTATCGGACGCGGCCAACGCGGTACCGGACAAGCCGGCAGCGGCAACGATGAAACCCAGGGCAGCCAGGGAAGAACGGATCGCGTATCGGGACATAGTGGTCTCCTGAAAAAGTAGAACGCGAAACCATTGTCAGTGCAGACCCGTTACGGGTGAATTTCGGATCAGCCGAGAATATTTCAGTCGATTGCCGAAGCTCAGGCCGTGGCGTCCCAGGCAGCCAGATATTCCTGCCAATGCGGCGCATTGCTGGCCGCCAGCGTATCGCGAACCAGATCGATCTCGGCTTGGTAAGACGCCGCGTCCAGCTCGCCCCGCAAAAAACGGAACCGGCAATACACCAGCCAGGTATTGACCACATCGGTTTCGCAATAGGCGCGAACCTCATCCGCGCGGCCGGCCTGCCACGCCGGCCAGACCTGCCCACCATCCATACCGAGCTTGCCCGGAAAACCGCACAGCTTGGCCAATTCGTCCAAAGGCGCATTGGCGCGCCCGTTGTACTTGGCCAGCAAATCCATCAGGTCGATATGGCGGTTGTGATAGCGGCTGATGTAGTTATTGAATTTGAACTCGCGATCCTCGTCGCCAGTATCCCAGTAGCGCGGCGCGGGGACGCCGTGAATCAAGCTGCGGTAATGCAATACAGGCAGATCAAAACCCGAGCCGTTCCAGCTGACCAGCCGTGGCGTATAACGTTCGATGGTTTTAAAGAAACCACTGATCAGAGCTGCCTCTGGATCGTCGGGCTGGCCCAGCGTCTTGACGCGAAAGCCCTGATCGTCGCGAAACACACAACCGATGACGGCAATACGCTGCAGATGCAGCGGCAGAAAATCGTGCCCGACTGCCTCGCGGCGTGCCGCAAAGGCACGCTCGGCGACCTCGGCGTCGGGGACGTCTGCCCCCCAGCCGTTCAGCTTGCGCAGCCCGTCGATGTCGGGCAGCGTTTCCAGGTCAAAGACGAGCGTCGGGGTCATCGTGCCGGCAGGTACTGCAAGGGATCTACCGGTGTGCCCTGACGGCGAATCTCGAAATGCAGGCGTGGCGAGGTCGTGTCGCTTTGGCCGATCTCGGCAATTTTCGAGCCGCGTTTGACCGCCTGGCCAGTCTTGACCAACAAGGTCTGGTTATGCGCGTAGGCCGTGATAAAGCCGTTTTCGTGATTGATGATGATCAGATTGCCCAATCCGCGCACGCCATTGCCGCTGTACATGACTTTGCCGTCGGCGGCTGCCACAACGGGGGCGCCGAGCGAACCGCCGATATCGATCCCCTTGGATGCGGTGGTGAACGTTTGCGTAACCGCGCCGCTGGCAGGCCAGCCCCAGCTGATCAAGTTCGCATCGGCCGCGCGCTTGGGTGTGGCAACCGAGGCCGGCGGCGTTTCGCTGGCGGCGGGAGTCGTACTCGTCGCTGGCGGCGTCGCGCTGGATGCAGGCGGCGTCGTGGTCGAACTCGTCGTCCCGGGCGCAGTCGTCGCGCCCGTTCCGGCGCCCGTCGAACTGCCCGGCTCTCCCAGAGGAACCGGCGTTGCCGTGGCACCTGACGAAACTGGTGGCGGCGCGCTGGCCACCGTGCTGCCCGCACTACCGCCAGCAGAAAGCTTGAGCACCTGCCCCACGCTCAACTGATTGGCATCGGAGATATTGTTCCACTGCTTGAGGCTGTCTACGCTCACGCCGTTGCTGCGGGCGATCTGGTAGAGCGTATCGCCGGGCTTGACGACGTAACTGCCGCCGGCGGAGGCCATGCTGCTGCCTGAAGGCTGATTGGATAGATCGACCACGGGCGCGCGCGACGTCGTGCTTGAGCAGCCGTATATCAGGCTCAAACCCAGCGCGCCGGCCGCCCACATGGCGGGCCGCTTCAGGCGTGCAAACGACACCTGAGGAAAATAAAGAGCGGTCAGTGGCAACTGCCCGTTGAGCATGTAATTCTCCTGTTGCTCAAGATTGGATTCCGGCCCGCAATGGGACGAAACGTACTGCTTCTAATTCGGTGCGCTTCCAGGTGGAAGTCCCGGTGCGTTCAACCAATACCAATCGCTGGCTGGACGTCCCCTCGGGGGCGATCAGACGTCCGCCTGGCGCCAATTGCATCAGCAACGCTTGCGGAATAGCCAGACCGGCCGCAGCCACAACGATAGCATCGAACGGCGCTACGCCGGGCAAGCCTACCATGCCGTCGCCATGCACGAGGCGCACGCGCGTTGCGAGACGCAAAGCGCGCAGATTGCTGCGTGCCAGCTCGAACAACCCGCGGATGCGCTCAATGGCATGCACCTCACGCACGAACTGAGCCAGCACCGCAGCCTGATAGCCGCAGCCAGCGCCCACCTCGAGTACGCGCGTGGGCGTGCGATCCTCGCAGACAGCCGAGATCATCCGCGCCACCACCCACGGTTGCGAAATGGTCTGCGAATGCCCGATCGGCAAGGCCGCATCCTCGTATGCACGGCTGGCGAGAGCTTCGTCCACAAATACATGGCGCGGCACCGCCGCCATCGCACTCAGTACGCGCTCATCGGTCACTCCCTGGCTACGCAGGCGCTGGACCATGGCCTGGCGCAGGCGGTCGGAATTCAGGCCCAGATTACTGACCTGAGCTGCCGGGTTGCCGGTGGCAGCGGGTTTGGCCAGTGTGGCCGGCGAAATCCGCGTATTGCTGTTGGTGGCGGTATAGCCCGGGGCCAGGCCGGTGCTGCCATAACTCGGGCTGGCTTTGGTGCGGCCCGGCGGGATGGGTGGGCTCACAGGCTTGCGCATAGCGGCTCCGCCCAGCCCCGGAGTTCATCCAGTTGGCTGTGTTGGGTCAAATCCAGGCGCAACGGCGTCAGAGATACCTTGCCCTCGGAAATAGCATGAAAATCGGTGCCTGGCGAAGCGTCCGCCGCCACGCCCACAGGCCCTATCCAGTAAACGGTATCGCCATAAGGCGTAGTCGTACGTACGACCGGCTGGGAAGGATGACGCTTGCCGAGGCGGGTGACCTGCAAACCGCCCATCTGTTCGAAAGGACGGCACGGAATATTGACGTTCAGCAGGACCGGCGAAGCCAGCGGCTGCGCAAGCTGGCGTTCGACCACCGAGCGTGCAGCCCGCGCAGCCGATTCGATATGCTCCCAGCCTCTTTCGACCAAGGAAAACGCGATCGCAGGAATACCGAACAGATAGCCCTCGGCGGCGGCTGCGACGGTCCCCGAATAGAGCGTGTCATCACCCATATTGGCGCCGTTGTTGATGCCGGAGACGACCAGATCCGGCCGTTCGTCCATCAAGCCCGTGAGCGCCACGTGCACGCAATCGGAAGGCGTGCCATTGACGCACACAAAACCATTGGCCGCGGTGCGCACCGTCAAGGGCCTATTGAGCGTCAGGGAATTCGACGCGCCGCTGTGATTGGTTTCGGGAGCAACGACGGTAATCTCGCCCAGCCCTTGCAGCGCCTGAACCAGCGCTTCGAGCCCAGGGGCGCTATAGCCATCGTCGTTCGAAACCAGTATTCGCATTGAGCATCCCGCAAAATCAACAAAATGAAACGGGGTCGATTGTACCGCCGGAAGGTGACTGACAAATAGCTCTATGGATAACCCCCACACACAGCCATGCGTCGCGCGCGGTAGAATCCGCAGCCACGACCTTTCTGTAACGGACACTTTCTCATGGTGCACACTGCCCCCTCGTTCTTCTTCAGTGCTGGGTTGATCGCGCTGGCTTATCTGATCGGTTCGATTCCGTTCGCCGTGGTCGTCAGCAAACTCATGGGATTGCAGGATCCTCGCAGCTACGGCTCCAAGAACCCCGGCGCCACGAACGTGCTGCGTACCGGCAATAAAGCGGCAGCGGCGCTGACCCTGCTGGGCGATGCCGCCAAAGGCTGGTTCGCCCTGTGGCTGGCGCAGACCCTGGCGCCGGGCCTGCCTTGGACCATCTACGCGCTAGTCGCGCTGGCCGTCTTTCTGGGGCATCTGTATCCTGTGTTTCTGGGCTTCAAAGGCGGCAAAGGCGTCGCGACGGCACTGGGTATCCTGCTCGCGATTCACCCAGGCCTGGCGCTGGCCACTGCGGCCACTTGGGTGATCATTGCCGTATTTACGCGCTATTCCTCGCTGGCTGCGCTGGTCGCTGCGTTTTTTGCCCCGGTGTATTACCTGTTCGGCTCGGGCGTGGCCTGGTATGCGCAAGGGCCCGTGGGCATTGCTCTGGCAATAATCAGTCTGCTGCTGTTCTATCGCCACCGCGCCAATATTGGCCGCCTGCTGTCGGGCAAAGAAAGCCGCATCGGCTCGAAAAAGAAATAAGGCAGCCTTCGATCGATGGCTGCCTCAGGTGATCGGGCGTCCTTTATTACGACGACACAGCGGCCTGCCTGGCGATAATCCGCCTGCAGGCCGCCTGATTTTGATGCCCCTGCACCAACTCAGGCGGGCGTATCGACGCAAATATCTGCCAGATCCCAGCGCGGGCGCACCGTAAAGGCATGCTCGCCCGGCTTTAACGTCACCAGGCCTGCCTTGACCCGCTCGGCGGCCGCAAAGGCGATCATCGCGCCGTTATCGGTACACAAAGCCAACGGCGGAAAATAGGCTTGCGCACGCAAGGGGCGCATCGCTTCGGCCAACTGGGCACGCAGCAATTGATTGGCGCCGACGCCGCCCGCGACGACCAATCGTTTCAGACCGGTCTGCCGCAGTGCCTTGACCGCCTTGGCCACCAGCACATCGACAATCGCTGCCTGCGTGGCGGCAGCCAGATCGGCACGCGTCTGCTCATCCAGCGACGTCCCGGCACGCTCCGCCTCTTTGACACGGGTCAATACCGCGGTTTTCAGGCCGCTGAAGCTGAAATCCAGATCGCCGCTATGCAACATCGGGCGCGGCAACGTAAAACGCTGCACGTCGCCATTGGCGGCCATACGGGACAGCGCCGGCCCGCCCGGATAACCCAGGCCCAGCAGTTTGGCAGATTTGTCGAACGCCTCGCCGGCCGCGTCATCCAGCGTCTCGCCGAGCAGCGCATACCGCCCCACCCCATCGACACGCATCAGCTGGGTATGTCCGCCCGACACCAAGAGCGCCACAAAAGGGAATTTAGGCCTTGGCGTGTCCAGCAGGGGCGACAGCAGATGCCCCTCGAGATGGTGAATCGGAATGGCGGGCAAGCCGCGCGACCAGGCAAATGCCTGGGCGACGCTGGCGCCGACGAGCAGCGCGCCGGCCAGACCCGGCCCAGCGGTATAGGCCACCGCCTCCACGTCTTTCAACGTCAACCCAGCCTGCTCGAGCACTTGGCGGGCCAGCGGCACCGCACGCCGGATATGGTCGCGCGAGGCGAGCTCGGGCACCACGCCTCCGTATTCCTGGTGCATGGCGATCTGAGAATGCAGGGCATGCGCGAGCAAGCCGCGCTCTGTGCAGACGGCGGCAACGCCGGTCTCGTCACACGAGCTTTCAAAACCTAGAATGATCATGGCCGCGAGTTTACATCTGGTGCGAAAATGGCGGCTT
>Ga0164243_10006978_pt1 | contig 16968 bp, 13 predicted proteins | sample OricompcompostOP_FD_108781 | JGI IMG/M metagenome (GOLD analysis project Ga0164243, IMG submission 108781) | Organic Plus compost microbial communities from Emeryville, California, USA - Original compost - Organic plus compost (OP) | ecosystem: Engineered > Solid waste > Mixed feedstock >... | reverse complement strand
TTCGCCGCGGGGGCCGCGACGTACGCGGCGATGTTCCTGCTGCCGCTGTACTACCAGGAGCTCCGGGGCGAGAGCGTGCTGGCCGCCGGGCTCCTCCTTATCCCCCAGGGCGTCGGGGCCCTGCTCGCCCGCTTCCTCGTGGGCGGGCTCGTCGAGCGGTTCGGGGCGCGAGCCGTGACCGTCGGCAGCTTCCTGCTGGCAGCGGCCGCGACCGTGCCGTTCGCCGTCGCCGGGCCCGGCGCGAGCCTGTGGTGGCTCGGGGCCGTGCTGCTCGTGCGCGGGCTCGGGATCGGGGCGGTGCTCATCCCACCCATGTCCGTCGCGTACCAGGACGTGCCCCGCCAGGACGTCCCCCACGCCACGATGAACACGCGCATCGCCCAGCAGGTCGGCGCGTCGTTCGGCACCGCGATCGTCGCCGTCGCGCTCCAGGCCCTGCTCGATGGCGGTGCCGCCCACGCGTTCCACGGCGCGTTCTGGTGGGCGATCGCCCTGACGCTGGCCGCGCTCGTCCCGGCGCTCACGCTGCCGGACAGGGCGGCGGCGCGCCGCTGACGCGCCGGGGTCAGAGCCCGGCGAGCTCCGCCAGGACCGGGCGGTGCTGCGGCGTCGCGACGAGCGGCACGTCGAGCAGGCGGCGCGCGCACGCGCGGACGAGCACGTCGGCGCGCTCCTGGGCGCCGGTCGCGCCGGCCTCCACGGCGTCGAGCGTGACCGGCACCGTGAGCACCTCCGCCCACTGCTCCGGCTCCTCCGGCTGGTCGTCGGCGGACCCGGGGCGCTGCAGCTCGAGGGTCACCAGCCCGACCGAGGCCGCACGGGCCTCGGGGCCGAGGACGTCCGGCCCGAGCGCGACGAAGATCCGCTGCGCCGCGGCGTCGCCCGCGGTGAACCAGCTCGACGGCGAGGCGAGGAGGTCGCGGACCTCCGCGACGGTCTCCGGGTCGGTCCGCTCGTCGGGGGTCGCGTCGAGGTTCGAGGCGTCGACGTCGAGCCAGGGCTCCTCCGGGTCGGCGATCCCGGCCCAGGCCCGCTCGGGACTGCGACCCGCGAGGCTCGGCCACGCCTTGAGCGCGGCCTTGTCGAGGTCCGTGGGCGACAGCTCGGCGCGCCGGGGCGCACGCGGCGCGCGGAGCTCGGCGCCCCGCTCGAAGCGGGCACGGTCGCGCACGCGCAGGAGCTGGACCCCGAGCGGGACGGTGTCCGTCGTGAACGCGAGGGCGGGGTCGGCGAGGGGGACGGCCGTGGCGTACGAGCGGATCGCCGCCGGGTCGGCGGCCACCCGTGCCACGGCATCCGGGCCGCTCGCGACGACCGCGTCGACGACCCGGCCGAAGCGCAGCCGCGCGAACGGGCGGTCGGGGCCGGCGAAGGCCCCCGGCCCGACCTCGCGCGCGTGCGCCTCGGTCCCGAGCAGGCGGTACGCGTGCCCGAGCTGCTCGGACGCCGCCTCGAGGAACGCCGGCGGGGACGTCACGACGGCGTCCTCCCACCGCGCGAGGGCGTCCGGGGTCAGCCGGCCGCCGAGGGGCGCGAGCGCCTCCCAGAGCTCGTCCCACGACGACGGGTCGGCTGCGCGCCGCTTCCCGAACAACCCCATGCCGGCCTCCTCGCCGTGCGGCCTCTCAGCCGAAGATCGCCGGGAGCGTGCCCTCGAACGCCTCGCGGGCCTCGCTCAGCGGCACCGTGAAGAGCCCGTCGACGACGAGCGACTCCTCCGCGTCCCCCGCGCCCGACTCGGGCTCGGCGGAGCCCACGACGCCCAGCTTGAGGAGGGCCACGCCGCGCGCCGTGCACGCGTCGACGAGCCGCTGCTCCTCGCCCCGCGGCACCGCGACGAGCGCCCGGGCGGTGGACTCGGAGAACAGCGCCTCGAACGGCGTCACGCCGTCACGCTCGCACAGCGGGTCGACCGACACGCGCGCGCCCACGCCGAACCGCAGGCTCGCCTCGAGCAGCCCCTGCACGAGCCCGCCCTCGGACAGGTCGTGCGCGGCCTCGACGAACTCGTCGCGCGCACCCTGGACGAGGACACCGGCGAGCGCCTTCTCGGCCGCCAGGTCGACCTGCGGCGGCACGCCGCCGAGGTGCGCGTACGCGACGTCGGCCCACGCGGACCCGTCGAGCTCGGCGCGCGTCGTCCCGAGCAGGTAGATCGTCTCGCCGGGCGTGCGCCAGCCGGACGGCGTCACGCGGGCGACGTCGTCGAGCACGCCGAGCACGCCGACGACGGGCGTCGGGTGGATGGACGAGTCGATCTGGCCGGGCTCGCCCGTCCCGTTGTAGAGGGAGACGTTGCCGCCCGTGACGGGGACGCCGAGCTCGCGGCACGCGTCTGCGAGACCCTCGATGGCCTCGACGAGCTGCCACATCGAGTCGGGGTCCTCGGGCGAGCCGAAGTTGAGGCAGTCGGTCACCGCGAGCGGGCGCGCGCCCGACGCCGCGACGTTCCGGTAGGCCTCGGCGAGCGCCAGCTTCGCGCCCGCGCGGGGGTCGAGCTTGGCGTAGCGACCGTTCGCGTCGGTCGCGATCGCGACCCCGAGCCCGGTCTCCTCGTCGACGCGGACCACGCCCGCGTCGTCGGGCTGGGCGAGCGCCGTGTTGCCCTGGACGAACCGGTCGTACTGGTTGGTCACCCACGCCTTGGACGCGAGGTTGGGGCTCGCGAGGAGCTTGAGCGCGGCGCGGCGCAGCTCGTCGCCGGACGCGGGGCGCGGGTAGTGCTGCTGCGCGGACGCCGAGCCGAGGCCGTCCGCCGCGAGCCCGTCCTGCCAGGCCGGGCGCGCGTAGGGGCGCTCGTAGACGGGGCCCTCGTGCGCGACCGTGCGCGGGTCGACGTCGACGATGCGCTCGCCGTGGTGGTCGATGGTGAGGCGGCCGGAGTCGTTGACCTCGCCGACGACCGAGGACTCGACGTCCCACTTGCCGGTGATCGCGAGGAACGCGTCGAGCTTGTCCGGCGTGACGACCGCCATCATGCGCTCCTGCGACTCCGACATGAGGATCTCGCCCGCGGTCAGCGTGGGGTCGCGCAGGAGGACGTCGTCGAGCCAGACGTGCATGCCGCCGTCGCCGTTGGACGCGAGCTCGGACGTGGCGCACGAGATGCCCGCGGCGCCCAGGTCCTGGATGCCCTCGACGACACCCGCCTGGAACAGCTCCAGGCAGCACTCGATGAGGACCTTCTCCATGAACGGGTCGCCGACCTGGACGCTCGGGCGCTTGGCGGGGACGCCGTCCTCGAAGGTCTCGGACGCGAGGATCGACGCGCCGCCGATGCCGTCGCCGCCGGTGCGCGCCCCGAAGAGCACGACCTTGTTGCCGACGCCGGTCGCGTTGGCGAGGTGGATGTCCTCGTGGCGCAGCACGCCCACGCAGAGGGCGTTGACGAGCGGGTTGCCCTGGTAGGACGCGTCGAAGACGAGCTCGCCGCCGATGTTCGGCAGGCCGAGCGAGTTGCCGTAGCCGCCGACGCCCGAGACGACGCCGTGCACCACGCGCGCCGTGTCCGGGTGCGAGACGTCGCCGAACCGGAGCTGGTCCATGACCGCCACGGGGCGCGCGCCCATCGAGATGATGTCGCGGACGATGCCGCCGACGCCGGTCGCGGCGCCCTGGTAGGGCTCGACGAAGCTCGGGTGGTTGTGCGACTCCACCTTGAAGGTCACGGCCCAGCCGTCGCCGATGTCGACGACGCCCGCGTTCTCGCCGATCCCGACGAGGAGGTGCTCCTTCATCTCGTCGGTCGTCGCGTCGCCGAACTTGCGCAGGTGCACCTTCGACGACTTGTACGAGCAGTGCTCCGACCACATGACCGAGTACATCGCGAGCTCGGCGGCCGTGGGGCGGCGGCCCAGGATGTCGCGGATGCGCTGGTACTCGTCCGGCTTGAGGCCGAGCTCGGCGTACGGCTGCACCTCGTCGGGCGTCGCCGCGGCGCGCTCGACCGTGTCCGTCACGGGCGGGCGGGCGGGCGCGTCGGAGGAAGGGGTAACGGGGGCGGCGGTCATCGGGTCCCTCAGGTGGAGTGGTGGGGTGCGCGACGGCGCAGCCCCGAGTCTACCGGGGGCCGAGGAGGTGATCCCCCCGCCCGACGGCGTACGCCTCGCCCACCCAGCCGGCGAACGTCTCGTCGAGCTCCGACGCCTGCGTGACGCGGAAGCGGTGGACGAAGAGCCGCGACTCGTACGGCGCCGCGGAGCCGAGGCGGGGGTCCTCGACCGGGCGCTGGAGGTCGAGGTAGCCCGTGAGCCCGCGAGCGTCGGGCTTCGCCCCCGCGAAGCCCCGGCGGACGCCCTTGAACGTGATCGAGCTCTTGCTGACCGAGACCGTGGACGGCCCGCAGGCCGCGACGAGCGCCACGAACGCGTCGTAGAGGGCGAGGGACGCGGCGGGCTTGCCGCGCAGGTGGTCGTCGATCGTCCAGGCGTCGTCGCTCATCTCCGGGACGCTACGGGACCCCTCCGACGGCGGCGACCCGCCCGGGGAGCCCGGGCGGGTCGCCGCTGTCGCTCGGTGGCCGTCAGCCGCGGACGGGCGAGCCCGCGGTCGACAGGGACAGCTCCTGGCCGGCGACCCGGACGGGCGTCGCGACGGCCTTGCTCGTGACCGTCGTCAGACCGGTGAGCGCGATCGACGCCCGGCCCGCGTGGACCGCCTGGAACGTCAGCGTCACGAGGTCCGTGGCGCCCTCCGCCGACGGCGACGAGCCGCGCTTGGTGTGCGTGACCGTGACCGACCCGGCCGCCTGCGCGACGTCGTCGGTGCCTGTCGTGCCCGACTCGACCTTGACGAGGCGCAGGTCCTTGTCGTCGTAGTCGACCGACGCCCGGTAGGCGTAGAGGTCCGCGGCGTCCTGCGCGACGGTGACCGTGAACGTCTCCCCCGTCCGGACCTTCGACGACGCGCTCGTGGTGAGCGCGACGCTCCCGTCGCCGGCCGCGTCGTCGTCCGTGCCGGGGCCCGCCACGACGTCGCCCGCGAGCGCCCCGTACGACGCGGGCGTCGTGCGGTGGTGGGTCGCCTGCTCGTACGCGTACGCGAGCCCGAGGAGCGGACCCTCGTCGAACTTCCGGCCGAGGAGCTCGAGGTTGACCCCGGCGCCCGCGACCGCGGCCGTCCCGTCGAGCGACGCGTCGGACTGCCCCATCGGCAGCGTGACGGCCGGCATCCCCGTGTTGGGGCTGAGCCGCAGGTTCGTGCCCTGCGTCGTGTACTGGCCGGTCGTCGGGTAGATCAGGGCGTCGACGTCGGCCGCGTCGAGGTCCGCCGTGAGGGTCGCGTGGCTCTTCGTGATGTCCGCGGTGTGCTGCGTCATCCACGCCTGGTACTGGGCGTCGGTGACCGCGTTGCGGGTCTTGTACTGCGCCGAGTACGACGGGTCGACGAGGTTGTCGGCGACGAGGTCGGTGAGCGTCTTGTAAGGCACCCCGCTGCCGGCGTGCTGCGTGAGGTAGACGTTGAGGTTCGCCTTGAACTCGTTGGTGCTGCCGCTCGAGATGCCGCCGATGGTCGCGACGTCGGCGGCCGCCGTGGGCGTCGCCGGGTCCTTCGACAGGTCGACGACCGTCGCGCCCTGCGCCTCGAGGTCCACGACGGCCTGGTCGAACAGGCGCTTCACGGTCGCGTTGGTCCCGACGGTCGACGGCAGGTAGCCGAACCGTGCGCCCTCGAGGGCGTCCGGGTCGAGGTACGACGTGTACGAGGCGGGCACCTTGCCGGCCTGCGCCGCGGTGACGGCGTCGTTCGCGTCGGCCCCCACGACCGCGTCGAGCGCGACCGCGGCGTCCGAGACGGAGCGGGCGAGCGGGCCGCCGGTGTCCTGCGTGAGCGCGAGCGGGACGATGCCGTCGCGGCTCGTGAGGCCGACGGTCGGGCGGACGCCGACGAGCTGGTTGTAGCTGGAGGGGTCCCGGATCGAGCCGCCGGTGTCGGTGCCGAAGCCGATCGCGGCCAGGTTCGCGGCGATCGACGCACCCGTGCCGCCGCTCGACCCGCCCGCGGTCTTCGTCAGGTTGTACGGGCTGTAGACCTTGATCGCGGCGCCCATCGTGCCGTCCGCCTTGCGCGTGCCGAGCGAGTACTCGGAGCTGAAGCCCGTCGCGAACTCGTCGAGGCTCGCCTTCCCGAGGACGACGGCGCCCGCGTCGCGCAGGCCCGTCACCATGAACGCGTCGTCGGACGTCTGGTTCGCCCGGAGGCACTCGCAGCCGGCGGTGGTCGGCATGTCGGCGGTGTCGTAGTTGTCCTTGAGGACGACGGGGATGCCGTCGAGCATGCCGCGCGACGTCCCGGCGGCGCGGCGCGCGTCGCTCGCGGCGGCCTGCGCGAGGGCGTCCGGCGCCGTCGTGAGGATCGAGTTGAGGCCGTGGTCGGTGCCGCCCGCGGCCGTGTGGTCGTAGGCGGCGATCCGGTCGAGGTAGTCCTTCGTGATCTGGACGGACGTCACGACGCCCGCGTTCAGGGCCGCCTGGATGTCGACCGCGCTCGCCTCGACGAGGTCGAAGGTGCCGTCGTCGTAGAGCTCGCGCTGCGCGAGGGCGGCGACGTCCGCCACGGTGATGACGCCGTCACCGTCCAGGTCCGCGGCGGCGACCGCCGACCAGCCCGCCGCGCCCTTCCGGGTGCCGAGCGCCTTCTCGAGCACCGACACGTCGGCGTCGGTGACCCGGTCGTCGCCCGTGAGGTCGGCCTCGGTGTAGTACGGCGCGAGGTAGGCCCCCGCGCTCGCCGTGCCCGGCCGGCCCTCGGGGGCCGCGGACGCCGGTCCCGCGGCGAGCGCCGCGCCGGCCAGGCCGAGCACGACCGTCGGTGCCGCCCAGGCGGCGTGCCTGCCGTGGAGACGCATTCGTTCCTCCTCACCGCCGGCGCGCACGGCCCGCCCGGAGGAGGTCCCGGGGAGGGCGCGCCGGTCGTGGGAAGGCTAGGCAGCGCGTGTCTCGGCGGCGTTACGCCGTGGTTTCCGCGGCCGACGGCGCCTGGGACAGCGAGCGCGCGTGCAGCGCCACCCCGACGACGATCGCGACCGCGAGCACGGCCGTGACCACGCCCTGCCCGACGCCGAGCCCGCCGTCGGCGGTCGGCTTGCCGAGCAGGTCGGCGACGGACGCCCCGAGCGGGCGGGTCAGCACGTAGGCGGTCCAGAAGGCGCCGACCGCGTTCCAGCCCCAGACCCGGTAGCCGAACGCCGGGACCGTGAGGAGCACCGCGAACAGCAGGACCGCCCCGGCGTACCCCAGGGCGGTCGTCGTGGCGACGAGGTCGCCGACCGCCGTGCCCGCCGCGAACGTCGCCACGACGGTCGCCCAGTAGAACAGCTCGCGGCGGGTCGTCGTGATCTCGTGGACGTCGAGCGTGCCCTCGACGCGCTTCCAGACGACGAGCACGACCGCGAGCAGCGCCAGGTACGCGACGGACGACACCGGGTACGGCACGCCGAGCCCGACGTGGACGACGTCCGCGCACATGGTCCCGAACACGCCGACCGCGACGACCGCGAACCAGTAGCGGCTCGGGACGTAGCGGCCGGCACGCAGCTGCACGGTCAGCGCCACGACGAACAGGACCATGCCCGCGAGGACGGCCGGCACGGGGCCGAAGGTCTGCACGGACCAGTCGGACGTCGACTCGCCGAGCGCCGTCGAGAGCGCCTTGAGGACCCAGAAGACGGCCGTGACCTGCGGGACCCGGACGAGCGCGGCGGCGACGGCCGGACGGCCCGGCGCGGACGCCGGGTGTCCGCCACCGGATCCCGCCCCTGCTGTGACGGCGGCCTCTCGGGGGATGGAGAGGGGGACGGGGCGGGATCCGGCGCGGGGTCCGGTGGGGCGCGGGGACGTCACGGACGCACGCTCGCACGTGCGACCTGCCACGAACCTGACTCGTCCGGGCGGCCCGGCCGGGGCCACAGGGGCCGCGCCGGCAGCGCCTGCGGGACCAACCGCGCCGCGAGCACGACCGTCGCGAGGGCGACCGCCACCCCGAGCGACGCCGCGGCGACCGTGTCGCTCAGCCAGTGCACGCCCACGACCGTGCGGCTCAGCGTCATCGCCGCGGGCCAGACGACGGCGAGCGGCCACAGCCACCGGACGCCCAGGAGGAGCACGAGCAGGACGGCCAGGGTCGCGGCGTTCGCGACGTGCCCCGAGGGGAACGAGTCGAACGAGCCCGGCATGCCCGCCGTCGGCGGCCGGGGCCGGTCGACGAGGTGCTTGGTGACCTGGGTGGCCGCGAGCGAGAGCACGCCCCCGCCCACGAGCACCAGCGCCGCCGCGCGCGACCGCAGCCACCACACGAGCGCCGCGAGCGCGGCCGGGATCTCCACCCCGCCGACGACGCCGCCCCCGAGGTCGCTCACGAGCCGCGCACCCGGCGTCACGCCCGGGGCGTGCCAGCCGGCCACCACGCCGGCCCACCACGTGTCCACGCGCAACGGGTCGCCGCCGACGGCGAGCACCGCCACGAGCAGCGCGAGAAACGGGACGAGCACGAGAGCCGGGAGCGCGGACGCGCGCAGGGAGGAGGAGCCTGGCATCGGGCGACCGTAGGAGCGCCGACCTGACGCCCACCTGACCAGCATCGCGGCGCGCCCGTCCCCGCGGGCCCGCCCCCGCGCGCCGACCCTACGATGGCGGCGTGGCCGTGATCGGCGTCTGCGAGGACGACCCGAGGATCCGAGGCGTCGTGCGCGACGCGCTCGAGCACGCCGGGCACGAGGTCCGCCTCGCCTACCGGGGCACCGAGGCCGTGCGCGCGTTCGGCCCCGAGTCGGGCGTCGAGGTCCTCGTGCTCGACATCGGCCTGCCCGACGGCGACGGGCGCGACGTCTGCCAGGCGCTGCGGGGCGCCGGGCAGCAGGCGCCCGTCCTGTTCCTCACCGCCCGCGACGCGCTCACCGACCTCGTCTCCGGCTTCGGCGCCGGCGGCGACGACTACCTGACCAAGCCGTTCGCCGTCGCCGAGCTCCAGGTCCGCGTCGCCGCGCTCGCCCACCGCGGTCGGCCCCCCGTCCCTCCCAGCGGCCTCAGCCTCGACCCGGCCGCGTTCGCCGTCCGGTGGGGTGACGCGTCCGCCCAGCTCACGCCCACCGAGTACCGCGTCCTCGCGGCGCTCGCGGGTCGCCGCGGCGAGGTGGTCCGGCGGCACGAGCTCGTCGCCGCCGGCTGGCCCATGGGAGCGCAGGTCGCGGAGAACACGCTCGACTCGTTCGTCCGGAGGGTCCGGACCAAGCTCGAGGCCGTGGGAGCACCCGTCGTGCTCGAGACCGTCCGCGGCGTGGGCTACGTGCTGCGATGACGCTCGCCGCCGCGACCGGCGCCCGCAGCCTCCGCACGCGGATCGCCGCGACGACGGCGGCGGTCACGTTGCTCGGGGCCGTCGTGCTGACGGGCGTGGTCTGGCTCGTGCTCGACCGCGTCGTGGCCGCCGACGCGCGGTCGGCGCTCGCGGACCGCACCGCGACGGTGTCCGCGGGGCTCACGGTCGACGGGGAGGACGTCACGCTCGACACGAGCGCCGCGCGCGACGCGACCGTGTGGGTGTTCGCCCCCGACGGCAGCGCCGTCGAGGGACCGTCGGGCGGCGAGCTCGACGCCGAGGCGGCCGAGGTCGCGCAGGCCCCCGGGGCCGACCCCACCGAGTGGCACGACTGGCTCCTGCAGGCCGAGGACGTGACCGGCAGCGACGACGTGCTCGTGGTCGCCCTGCCGATCGGCGGCTACGAGTCGACCAAGCACCTCGCCGCGCTGCTCACCGCGCTCGTGGGCGTCGTCGTGGTCGCGGCCGTCACGGGGCTGACGGCGTGGTCGACGCGGCGCGCGCTCGCGCCCGTGACGGGCATGGCCCGCGACGCCGCGACGTGGAGCGCCGCCGACCTCGACCGCCGCTTCGGGCTCGGTCCTCCGCGCGACGAGATCACCGAGCTGGGCAGCGTCCTCGACGGCCTGCTCGACCGCGCCGCCCAGGCGATCCGGGCGGAGCAGCGCCTCACGGCCGAGCTCGCGCACGAGATCCGCACGCCCCTCACCGTGATCCGCGCCGAGGCCGAGCTCGCGGCGATGGACGCGACCGCGCGGGGCGCGTCGACGGAGCGGCTCGACGCGATCATGGCGTCCGTCGACACGCTCACGGGCGTCGTCACGACCCTCCTCGCCGTGAGCCGGGGCGAGCGGGTCGTGGACGCCTCCACCCCCGTGGACGACGTGGTCGACGCGGCGGTGGCCCTCGCCGCGCCGCCGGGCCACGTGGACGTCGTCGTCCGCGGGGCGCCCGGGCTGGTCGTCGCGGTGCCCCTGGAGGTCGCGTCGCAGGCGCTCGCGCCCGTCGTCGCGAACGCCTTCCGGCACGCGCGCCGCCAGGTCACCGTGGCGTCCCGGGCCGCCGGGGACGAGGTGGAGGTCGTCGTCGAGGACGACGGCGCCGGGGTGGACCCCGAGCTCGCGGACGACATCTTCGAGCCGGGCCGTCGCGGGCCCGACAGCCCGGGCGCCGGCCTGGGGCTCCCGCTCGCGCGGAGGGTCGCGCGGCTCGCCGGCGGCGACGTGCGGCTCGTGGCCCACCACCCGGCCCGGTTCGTCGTGTCGTTGCCGGTCAGACGTACTATTCACTCGGGGTATACCTCGGGTGTATAGTCGCTCGCATGAGCGTCCCGCTGACCCTTCTCGGCCTCCTCGAGCGTGAGCCGTCCCACGGCTACGACCTCAAGCGCGCGTACGACACGTGGTTCGGCCACGACAAGCCCCTGCCGTTCGGGCAGGTGTACTCGACGCTGGCGCGGCTCGCCCGGGACGGGAAGGTCGTGGTCAGCGAGACCGAGGCCGGCTCCGGTCCCGAGCGCAAGCGCTACGTCATCACCGAGCAGGGGACGTCCGACGTCGAGACCTGGCTCCAGGAGCCCGTCGCGCCGGAGCCCCACCTCCAGTCCGTGCTGTTCAGCAAGGTGGTGCTCGCGATCCTGCTCGGCCGCGACGCGCACGACTACCTCGACACCCAGAAGGTCGCGCACCTGCAGCGCATGCGCGAGCTCACCGAGCTCCGCCGCACCGGCGACCTCCTCGACACGCTCCTCGCCGACAACGCCCTCTTCCACCTCGAAGCCGACCTCCGGTGGATCGACGTCACCGTGGCCCGCCTCGGCCAGCTCACCCAGGAGATCCACGCATGACGACCACCGACCAGCAGGAAGCCGGGGCCCGCCCCGTGCTCGAGGCCCGCGGCCTCGAGCTCTCCTTCGGCCCGACCCCCGCCCTGCGCGGCGCCGACCTCGAGGTCGCGCGCGGCGAGCTCGTCGCGGTCATGGGCCCGAGCGGCTCCGGCAAGACGACCCTCCTCCACTGCCTCGCCGGCATCCTCGTGCCCGACGCGGGCGAGGTCTGGTTCGACGGGGGGGGACGGAGACGACCGGGCGCCGGTCCGCACGAGGGTCGACACGCTCGGCGAGACCGGCCGCTCGGCGCTGCGCCGCGACCGGTTCGGCTTCGTGTTCCAGTTCGGCCAGCTCGTCCCCGAGCTCACGGCCGAGGAGAACGTCGCGCTCCCGCTGCTCCTGTCCGGCGTCGGGCGGACGCAGGCGCTCGAGGCCGCACGGTCGTGGTTCGCCCGGCTCGAGCTGGACGGGCTGGAGAAGCGGCGCTCGGGCGAGCTCTCCGGCGGCCAGGCGCAGCGCGTCGCGCTCGCCCGCGGGCTCGTCGCACGCCCCCCGGTCCTGTTCGCCGACGAGCCCACCGGCGCACTCGACTCGCTCACGGGCGAGCGCGTCATGGACCTGCTGTCGGAGGCGGCACGCGAGCAGGGCACGACGGTCGTCGTCGTGACGCACGAGGCACGGGTCGCCGCGTACGCGGACCGGCTCGTCCTGGTGCGCGACGGCAAGGTCACGTCGCCCGCGACCGTCCCGGCGGCCGCGGCGGCGCGGTCGTGATCCGGCTCGGGCTCCGCCTCGCCGTGGCGGGCGGCCGCGAGGCGCTCGTCCGGCTCGGGGTGATCGCCGCGGCGGTCGCGCTCGGCGTGGGCCTCCTGCTGACCATGGTCGCGGGCCTCACCGCGGTCACCGGCCAGAACCAGCGCTACGCGTGGCTCGAGACGGGTTTCGACCCGACGACGGTCGCCGCGGGGCAGGACCCGGGCGGCGCCAACGGCGGCGCGGACGCCGGCGCACCCGCGCCCCCGCCGGCCCCCGACGGGCCGGCAGGAGCCCCCGGCGACGGCACGGCGGACGTCGACCCGCTGTGGTGGCAGCTCTCCGCCGACACGTTCGAGGGCCAGACCATCGGCCGCGTCGACGTCGCCGCGACGGGCGCGAACTCGCCGCTGCCGCCCGGCGTCGACGCGCTCCCCGGCCCCCGGCAGTACGTGGCCTCGCCGGCGATGCAGAAGCTGCTCGCCTCCGCGCCCGACTCCGAGCTCGCGGCCCGCTACGGCTCGCCCACGGACGTCGGGACGATCGGCGACGCGGCTCTGCCGTCCCCCGACTCCCTCGTGATCATCGTGGGCAGCACGGCCGCCGAGCTGTCGAGGTCCGGGCACGCCATCCAGGTCACGAGCATCGCCACGGAGTCCCCGGGCCAGTGCAGCGGCGAGACCTGCGCCGTCGGGCTGGGGATGAACAAGAACGCCGTCGCGCTGGTGTTCGGGGTCGTCGCCGTGGCGCTGGTCATCCCGATCCTCGTCTTCATCGGCGCCGCGACCCGGCTGTCCGCCACGCGGCGCGAGCAGCGGCTCGCGGCCATGCGCCTCGTCGGCGCCACGCCCCGCCAGGTGCGGACCGTCGCCGCGATGGAGTCGGTCCTGGCCGCCGCGGCCGGGACGGTCGTGGGCTTCGCGGTCTTCCTCGCGCTGCGCCCGCTCGTGCTGCGGATCCCGCTCACGGGCTCGACCTTCCAGCCGGCCGACTACGGGCTGAGCGTGCTCGACGTCGTCCTCGTGCTCGTCCTGGTGCCGCTCGCCGCCGCGGTCGCGTCGCGGCTGGCGATGCGCCGCGTCGTCGTGTCGCCGCTAGGCGTCACCCGGCGGACCACGCCGGCCGACCCGAGCCCGTGGCGTCTCGTGCCGTTCGTCGCGGGGCTCGTGTGGCTCGGCGGCCTCGCGATCGTCGGGCCGCCGACGACCACCGGTGGCCAGCTGCTCTCCTACCTGGGCGGCGTGGCCGTGGTGATGGTCGGCCTGGTCGTGGCCGGGCCGTGGCTCACCCGCGCCGGGTCCCGGCTGCTCGCCGTCCGCACCGGCCGGCCGACGGTCCTCCTCGCCGGACGGCGCCTCAGCGACGACCCGCGCACCGCGTTCCGCAGCGTGAGCGGGCTGATCCTCGCCCTGTTCGTCGGCACCGCGGCGACCGGGACGATCACGGCGTTCGTCGCCGAGCGCGGGCCCGCCGCGGTCTCGACGCAGGCCGGGAACGTCCTCGTCAAGCATCTCGACGGCCAGCGCGAGGTCGGCACGACGGTCACCGTCCCGGACTCGCTCGTCACGGACCTCGAGAGGGTGCGGGGAGTGTCGGGGGTCGCCGTCGTGCACGCGTCGCCGACCGACGGGCCCGCCGGGTGGAACGGCGCCGGGCTGTGGGGCCGTCCCGGGTACGTCGCGCGCGACGAGCTGGCCACCGTCCCGAGCTGGGGCAGGTGCGCGCCCGGCGCGGACGTCGCGCTGATCGCGTTCGACCCGACCGACGACCGCGCCGACGTCGTCTGGCCGACGGCCGACGTCGACCCGGCCTCGCTCGACGGGCTCGACACGCTCGGGCTCGGCGTCCAGACGGACGGCTCGACGGCGGCGATCGAGCAGTCGCGCACGATCGTCGAGGCGGCCTACCCGGGCGGCATGACGCCCTTCACCGTGCACGAGGACCAGGCGAGCAGCACGAGCGAGCTGGCCCAGTACCAGCGGCTCGCGGAGGTGATCGTCGCGATCAGCCTCGTGATCGGCGGGTGCAGCCTCGCCGTGAGCGCCGCCGGCACGGTCAACGAGCGCAAGCGCCCGTTCAGCCTGCTGCGGCTGACCGGTGTCCCGCTGGGCATGCTGCGTCGCGTGATCACGCTCGAGACGGCGGTCCCGCTGCTCGCGGGGGCGGTGGTCGCGGTCGCGGCCGGGCTGGGCACGGCCCAGCTCTTCCTCGACGCGCAGCTCGACTACGGCCTCACCTCGCTCGGCGGCGCCTACTGGGCGTCGGTCGGGATCGGGCTCGTCGTGGGGCTCGGGGTGATCGCGTCGACGTTCCCGCTGCTGCGCCGCGTCACCGGGCCGGAGACCGCGCGCAACGACTGAGAGGACGACAGACTGGGGACGAACCGCGCGACTCGCCCCGAGGAGCCCGACCATGCGCATCGCCCTCGCCGCCACCTGCATCGGTGACGCCCTGTTCCCCCAGGCGCCGCAGGCCGCGGTCCGCCTGCTCGAGCGCCTCGGCCACGAGGTGGTGTTCCCGCCGGGCCAGGCGTGCTGCGGGCAGATGCACGTGAACACGGGGTACCTCGACGCCGCGTACCCGGTCGTGCGCAACCACGTGCGCGCGTTCGAGCCCGTGCTCGACGGCGAGTTCGACGCCGTCGTGCTGCCGTCCGGGTCGTGCACCGGCGCCGTCCGGCACCAGCAGGCGATGGTGTGCCGGCGCGCCGGTGACGACGCGCTCGCCCGGAGAGCCGACGCGGTCTCGCGGCACACCTACGAGCTGTCCGAGCTGCTCGTCGACGTGCTCGGCGTGACGGACGTCGGCGCGCACTTCCCCCACCGCGTGACCTACCACCCGACGTGCCACTCGCTGCGGATGATCCACGTGGGCGACAAGCCGCTGCGGCTGCTGCGCGAGGTCGACGGCATCGACCTCGTCGAGCTGCCGGACGCCGAGAGCTGCTGCGGGTTCGGCGGGACCTTCGCGCTCAAGAACGCCCCGACCTCGACCGCGATGCTCGCCGACAAGGTGACCGCCGTGAAGCAGACCGAGGCCGAGGTGCTCACGGCCGGCGACTACTCGTGCCTCATGCACATCGGCGGCGGCCTGTCGCGGCTGCGCGCGGGCGTCCGGATCATGCACCTGGCCGAGATCCTCGCCTCCACGCTCGACGAGCCGGTCGAGGTCGGCGGCCCGGGCGCGCACGCGACCGAGGGGAGCGCCGCATGAGCACCGCGACCGGACCGACCTCCACCAACCCCGTCTTCCTCGGCGTCCCGCACCCGCGCGAGCCGCTGCGCTGGGGCGAGCCGTTCCCGACGGCGGCCCGGGCCGCGCTCGACGACGCCCAGCTCCGGCGCAACCTCGGTCACGCGACGTCGACGATCCGGGCCAAGCGGGCCCGCGTCGTCGGCGAGGTGCCCGACTGGGAGGACCTGCGCGACGCGGGCGCCGCCCTCAAGGCCCGCACGCTCGCGCGCCTGCCCGAGCTCCTCGAGCGGCTCGAGGAGAACGTGACCGCGCGTGGCGGCGTCGTGCACTGGGCGCGGGATGCCGCGGAGGCGAACGCGATCGTCACGGACCTGGTCGAGCGCACGGGCGCCGACGAGGTCGTCAAGGTCAAGTCCATGGCCACCCAGGAGATCGGGCTCGACGAGCACCTCGCGTCCGAGGGGATCGCCGCGTTCGAGACGGATCTCGCCGAGCTCATCGTGCAGCTCGCCGACGACCAGCCGTCCCACATCCTCGTGCCGGCGATCCACCGCAACCGCGCGGAGATCCGCGAGATCTTCCTCGAGCGCATGGGCGACGCGCCCGCGCACCTCACCGACGACCCGGCGGCGCTCGCCGAGGCCGCGCGCGTGCACCTGCGCCGCAAGTTCCTCTCCGCGACGGTCGCGATCAGCGGCGCGAACTTCGCCGTCGCGGACACGGGGACGCTCGCCGTCGTCGAGTCCGAGGGCAACGGCCGCATGTGCCTCACGCTCCCGCAGACCCTGATCACGGTCATGGGGATCGAGAAGCTGGTGCCGTCGTTCGAGGACCTCGAGGTGTTCCTCCAGCTCCTCCCCCGCTCCTCGACGGGCGAGCGGATGAACCCCTACACGTCGCTGTGGACGGGCGTCACGCCCGGCGACGGGCCCCAGGACTTCCACCTCGTCCTCCTCGACAACGGTCGCTCCCGGGCCCTCGCCGACGACGTCGGCCGCGACGCCCTGCGCTGCATCCGGTGCTCCGCGTGCCTCAACGTGTGCCCGGTGTACGAGCGGGTCGGCGGGCACGCGTACCAGTCCGTCTACCCGGGCCCGATCGGCGCGATCCTCACCCCGCAGCTCACGGGCGTGCAGTCGCACGACGACCCCAACGCCACGCTGCCCTACGCGTCCACGCTCTGCGGCGCATGCTACGAGGTCTGCCCGGTCAAGATCGACATCCCGACCCTCCTCGTGCACCTGCGCGCCCGCGACGTCGACGAGGACCACGCGCGCCACCGGCCCACGGGCTGGGGCGCGGCCATGCGGGCCGCGTCGTGGGTCATGTCCGACGGACGCCGGATGGGCACCGCCGAGCGCGCCTCCGGGGCGGGGCGCGTCGTGGCGCGCGACGGGCAGATCCGGTCGCTGCCGTTCCCCGGCTCGCTGTGGACGGGCGCGCGCGACCTCCCCGCGCCGCCCCGGCAGCCGTTCCGGCGCTGGTGGAAGGAGAACCGGTGAGCGCGCGCGACGAGGTCCTCGCCCGTGTCCGGGCCGCGCTCGCCGCGCCACCGACCGGCGAGCTCGCGCCGCCCGGCGAGCGGTCCGGCACGCCGGCCGGGCTCCCGGAGCGCGACGGCCGCCCCCACCCGGGCCCCGCGTCCGACGACGAGGCCCGAGCCGGCGACGTCGAGGTGCCGCGGGCGTACCGCGGGTCGGGCGGGCTGGCGCCCGGCAGCGCCGAGGTCGTCGCGCTGCTCGAGGACCGGCTCGTCGACTACAAGGCGACGGTCCACCACGCCGGCGGTGACGCTCCGTCCGCCGACGGTGACGTCGCGTCCGCCGACGGGGACGTCGCGATCGCCGACGGTGACGTCGCGTCCGCCGACGGTGACG
>Ga0164243_10006973_pt1 | contig 16974 bp, 15 predicted proteins | sample OricompcompostOP_FD_108781 | JGI IMG/M metagenome (GOLD analysis project Ga0164243, IMG submission 108781) | Organic Plus compost microbial communities from Emeryville, California, USA - Original compost - Organic plus compost (OP) | ecosystem: Engineered > Solid waste > Mixed feedstock >... | reverse complement strand
CGGCCGTGCTCGCCGGGGGCGTACGGGCGCTTCTCGAGGTATCTGGCCGCCTTGGGGGTCAGGGCGATGCCCAGTGACCGCGAGAGGCGGGTCTTGCTACGGGAGCGTGAAGACACGTTGTCCTTTCAATGGAATCTCACATGATGCTTTGCATGCGCGCGCGAGCGCGCGGCAAGAGTAAGAGGGATCGGCCGAGGCGGTCCGGCTACAGGACCCGTCCGTCGACCTGTTTTCGCGCAGCCGCACGCTCCAACAGGGTCTAGGCCAACGGCAATCCTACCATGTGACCCGCGACGCCGCCGCGTCAGCCGTCCTCGCCGCCGCGGACGATTCGCATGAGCTTCGTCAGACGCGCCGCGACCTCGCGCTCATTGCCATGGGAGGTCGGCTCATAGTAGCGGGCTCCACGCAGCTCGTCCGGCAGATACTGCTGCTCGACGACGCCGAGCTCCGCGTCGTGCGGGTAACGGTAGCCCTTGCCGTGCCCGAGCCGTTTCGCGCCCGCGTAGTGAGCGTCGCGAAGGTGCTTCGGCACCCGGCCGAACCGGCCCGATCGGACGTCGGCGATCGCCTTGTCGAGGGCCACATACGCGGCGTTCGACTTGGCGGCGGTGGCGAGGTACACGACTGCCTCCGCGAGCGGGATCCGGCCCTCCGGCATACCGATGAACTGCACGGCGTCGGCCGCTGCGACCGCCACCTGGAGCGCCTGGGGGTCGGCGATGCCGACATCCTCGGCGGCGGAGATGATGATGCGGCGGGCGATGAATCGGGGATCCTCCCCCGCCTCGAGCATGCGGGCCAGGTAGTGGAGCGCCGCGTCGACGTCCGATCCCCTGATCGACTTGATGAACGCGCTGATGACGTCGTAGTGCTCGTCGCCGTTCTTGTCATAGCGCAGGAGCGCCCGGTCAACGGCCGACGTGACGATCTCGGCGGTGATCTCCGGCTTGCGGTCGGCGTCGGATTCGGGCTCGCCGTTCGCGGAGTGCAGGGATGCCGCGGCGACGGACGCCGCTTCGAGTGTGGTCAGCGCACGGCGCGCGTCGCCCGAGGCCAACTGCACGATCGCGTTCCTGGCCTCCTCACCGACGACGAATCGATCGCCGAGTCCCCGCTCGTCGACGATCGCGCGATCGAGCACGCTCCTCAGGTCGTCGTCGCTCAACTGCTCAAGGGTCAAGAGGAGCGAACGCGACAGCAGCGGCGCGATCACGGAGAACGACGGGTTCTCCGTCGTGGCAGCGACGAGGATGACCCAGCCGTTCTCGACCCCGGGCAGCAGTGCGTCCTGCTGCGCCTTGGTGAACCGGTGGATCTCGTCGAGGAACAGCACGGTGGACAGTCCGTAGAGGTCGCGGGAGCTCATCGCCTCTTCCATGACCTGGCGGACGTCCCGGACGCCGGCCGTGACCGCGGAGAGCTCGACGAAGCGGCGCCCGGAGCTGTGCGCGATCGCCTGAGCGATGGTCGTCTTCCCGGTGCCGGGTGGGCCCCACAGGATCACGGACACCGATCCCTTGTCGCCGGTCTTGTCGTTCGCCAGGCTGACCAATGGCGAGCCCGGCTTCAGGAGGTGGCGCTGACCGGCGACCTCATCGAGCGATCGCGGCCGCATGCGGACGGCGAGCGGGGTGCTGCCCGCATGCAGTCCTACTCCGCCCATCGTCATGCCTCCAGGCTAGACGCTGCCGGCGACATCCCGCTCACTGCGCCATTTGGCTGGCGCGTGCGGCTCGCCGTAGAGTTCTCTGTGGCCGGCTTCTGTACGGCCGGTTCGCTGCGCCGCGTGCCTGACGACGGGGCGGTTCACCGGCCCCTGGAGCGAGCTGTCGGCACCCGGCGGATCGTGCCGCCGAGACAGAGAGGAACCACGTGGCACCGAGCAAAGCGGAGGAGCGCAGGGCGAAGGAGGCCAGGGAGCGCCTCAAGGGGTACCAGGCTCGCAAGGCCATGCACGACCATCTGGTGAAGCGGCGTCTGCGCGACAACTGGATCGCCGTGATCGCGATCGTGCTCGTCGCGGCACTGGCCACCGTCGCCCAGATCTTCTACTTCTCGGGTGGCCCGGGAGCACCGGAGGCGGTTTCCACGCCGTCAGCTAGCCCTACGCCGACTTCGACGGAGCCCGCCGGGCAGAACACGGGTGATGTGCCGTCGCCCGATCTGGCCGAGAACCGCACCTGGACGGGCACGATGACGATCAACGACGTGCCGCTCGGCATCGAGCTGGATGGCGCGGCGGCACCACAGGGTGTCTCGTCGTTCGTCTCGCTGACGCAGTCCGGCTTCTACGACGGGCTCACGTGTCACCGACTCACCACGGGCGACAACTTCAAAGTGCTCCAGTGCGGAGATCCCGACGGCACGGGCAGCGGCGGGCCCGGGTACAACTACGGGCCGATCGAGAACGCGCCGGCCGACGACGTGTACCCGGCGGGCACGATCGCGATGGCTCGTGTGTCGGGCGACGCGTACAGCATGGGAAGCCAGTTCTTCATCGTCTACGGCGACACCACGATTCCGTCGGACGCCGCGGGCGGGTACACCGTGCTCGGACATGTGACGAGGGGTCTCGACCAGCTGACGTCCACCGTCACATCCGCGGGCGTCGCGGATGGATCGACCGACGGCGCGCCCGCGATCCCGGTGACCATCAACTCGGTCACCGTCCAGTAGCCGGGACAGAAAACCGCAGCGCCGTCATACTAGGCTTGAGCGCAGTTGAGGTCGCACACGGTGCGACGACCGCAGCAAGGTGAGGCACGTGTCAACTTCTGATGAGCAGGCCTGGGGCCGCGTCGACGACCAGGGCACGGTTTTCGTGCGCGAGGGCGACGCGTGGCGCGAGGTCGGCCAATACCCGGATGGAACCCCTGAAGAGGCGCTGGCGTACTTCGAGCGCAAGTACACCGATCTGGCTGGACAGGTGGCGCTGCTCGAACAGCGCGTCAAGCGCGGTGCCCCGGCTGCCGACGTCGCGAAGGCGGTCGCCCGTCTGCGCGGCACGGTCGCCGGCGCGAACGCTGTCGGCGACCTGCGCGGGCTCGAAGAGCGTCTCAGCGCACTCGACGCCACCGTCGTCGAGCTCACGGAACAGCAGAGCGAGGAGGCGAAAGCGGCCATCGCCGAGGCGATCGCCCATCGCACCGCCATCGTCGAAGAGGCGGAGCGACTCGCCGCGCAGGATCCTGCGAAGACCCAGTGGAAGCAGACGACAGAGCAGATCAACGATCTCTTCTCGCGCTGGCAGACCCACCAGCAGGAGGGTCCCAAGCTCCCGAAGTCCGAGGCGAACGAGCTCTGGAAGCGGTTCAGGACCGCACGCACGACGATCGAGCAGCACCGACGCGCCTTCTTCGCGGAACTCGACTCTGTACACAAAGACGCACGCGCCCGCAAGCAGGAGCTCATCGAGCGTGCGGAGAAGCTCGTCCCGCAGGGGGCGGATGCGGTGCCCGCGTACCGGGCGCTGCTCGATGAGTGGAAGAGATCCGGACGGGCGGGGCGACGTCAGGACGACGCACTCTGGGCACGCTTCAAGGCGGCCGGCGACGCGATCTACTCGGCGAAGTCTGAGATCGATGCGCGCGAAAACGCCGAGTTCCAGGCCAACCTCGAGCAGAAGCAGCAGCTGCTCGCTGAGGCCGAGCCCCTCCTGTCGGAGACGGACCGTGACAAGGTCAGGCAGGCGCTCCTGTCGATCCAGACGCGATGGGACGAGATCGGCAAGGTGCCACGCGACCAGATCCGCGCAATGGAAGACGGTCTCCGACGTGTCGAACAGCATCTGCGGAAGCTCGACGACGAGTACTGGAAGGCGAACAACCCGGAGACCAAGGCGCGGTCTGAGGGACTCGTGAGCCAGCTGAACGCCGCGATCGCGAAGCTCGAATCGGAGCTCGAGGAGGCGAAGGCCTCGGGCGACAAGGCACGGATCACGGAGGCGACCGAGGCCCTTGAAGCCCGGAAGCAGTGGCTGAGCGCGCTCAGCTGATCGCCGTTCCCCGAGCTGCCCGTCGGTGGGAGAGGACTGTCCCCAGGCGGCAGGCCCGCGTGAGCTGTGCACAGATTCTCTCGTGCAGCGGTTGTGGGGCGCCCGCCGTGCGACCCTGGGGCGATGACGGCCCTGCTCCCCCGATTCCTCACGACGAGCACACTGCCGCGAGCCGAGCTCGACGCCGCACGGCTCGACGGCGAGGTGATCCCGCTCCTGGACGGGTGGGCGTGCGTCGATGAGCCACCCGGCGCGGCACTCAGGACCGACGTGATCCGGCACTGCATCGGACCGCGCACTCGAGTGATCGCGGTGGGTGCGACCGCGGCGTGGATCCATGGCGCCGCGGATGTGCCGCCGGCCCGGATCGAGATCTGCACCCGTCGTCGCGAATCGACGAGGCCTCCGCGACTGGACGGCGCGGTGGCGACCGAGCGAACGATCGCGGACCGCGACATCCAGACGATCGCGGGAATGCGCGTGACGGCACCGTTCCTCACGGCCGTCGACCTGCTGGCGAGCACGAGAGACACCCGCTCCGCGGGGGACCGAGCCACGACGATCGCGCGTCTCCTGATCCTCGCGGGCCGGAGGCCAGACGCGATCAGGCGGGCGCTTCGGGGGACTGCGCATCCGGGCGTCCTCGAGCTGGTCTCCGAGGCCCTGGGACGTCTTGAGGCTCAGCCGCTGTTGACACGGTACACGTCATAGACCGCGTCGATGCGACGTACCGCGTTCAGCACGCGGTCGAGATGGGTCGTGTCGCCCATCTCGAAGACGAACCTGCTGATTGCGAGACGGTCGTGCGAGGTCGAGACGGTGGCCGAGAGGATGTTCACGTGGTGCTCTGCGAGCACGCGGGTGACGTCGCTGAGCAGGCCCGCGCGGTCGAGCGCCTCCACCTGGATCTGAACGAGGAAGACGCTCTTCGAGCTCGGCGCCCACTGGACGTCGATCATGCGCTCCGGCTCCTCCAGGAGCGATGCGACGTTGTGGCAGTCAGAGCGGTGCACGGAGACGCCCGAGCCGCGTGTGACGAAGCCGACGATCTCGTCGCCGGGGACCGGGGTACAGCACTTGGCGAGCTTGACCAGGATGTCCGGAGCACCGCGAACCAGGACGCCGGAGTCGCTGGCCGACGTCTGCCGGGAGCGACCGCGGATCGGGAGGTCGATCGGCGCTGTCTCCGGATCGCTGTCCCCCTGGAGCAGGGTCGCGACCTTCTCGAGCACGGACTGGGTGGAGACGTGGCCCTCACCGACCGCCGCGTAGAGCGCCGAGACGTCCTCGTATCGCATCTGTGACGCGACCTCCGCGAACGCGTCCTGTGTCATGAGCTTCTGAAGCGGCAGGTTCTGCTTGCGCATCGCCCGCGCTATGGCATCCTTGCCCTGTTCGACAGCCTCTTCGCGTCGCTCCTTGGTGAACCACTGCCTGATCTTGTTGCGGGCCCGTGTGCTCTTGACGAAGTTGAGCCAGTCCTGGCTCGGTCCGGAGTCGGGGTTCTTCGATGTGAAGACCTCGACGACGTCGCCGCTCGTCAACTCGCTCTCAAGGGGAACGAGCCGGCCGTTGACCTTCGCCCCCATCGTCCGGTGGCCGATCTCGGTGTGGACCGCGTAGGCGAAGTCCACCGGGGTCGCGCCGGCCGGGAGGCCGATCACGCGTCCCTTGGGCGTGAAGACGTAGACCTCTTTCGCCCCGATCTCGAACCGGAGCGAGTCGAGGAACTCGCCGGGGTCTGCCGTTTCCGCCTGCCAGTCGGAGATGTGCGCCAGCCACGCCATGTCGACCTCTTGCGACTTCGCCATGGCGGCCTTGCCGTTGACCCGTTCCTTGTACTTCCAGTGCGCCGCTACGCCGTACTCCGCATGCTGATGCATCTCATGTGTGCGGATCTGGATCTCGACGGACTTCCCGCCCGGACCGATCACCGTTGTGTGCAGCGACTGGTAGAGGTTGAACTTCGGTGTGGCGATGTAGTCCTTGAAGCGCCCGGGGATCGGCGTCCAGCGGGCGTGGATCGCCCCGAGCACGGCGTAGCAGTCCCGAACCGAGTTCACCAGCACGCGGATGCCGATGAGATCGTAGATCTCATCGAACGAGCGACCTCGCACCACCATCTTCTGGTATATCGAGTAGTACTGCTTCGGACGGCCGACGACCTTCCCGCGGATCTTCTGTGCCCTGAGGTCGTCGTTCACGGCGTCGATGACCTTCTGGACGAACTCCTCCCGCTGCGGCGTGCGCTGCTTGACGAGATTCTCGATCTCGACGTACAGCTTGGGATAGAGCACGGCGAACGAGAGGTCCTCGAGCTCCCACTTGATCGCCTGGATGCCCAGGCGATGTGCGAGCGGCGCGTAGATCTCGAGCGTCTCCGTCGCCTTCTTCGCCGCCTTCTCGGGCGGCACGAATCCCCAGGTGCGCGCGTTGTGCAGGCGGTCGGCGAGCTTGATGATGAGAACCCGGATGTCTTTCGACATCGCGACGATCATCTTGCGGACGGTCTCGGCCTGGGCGCTCTCCCCGTACTTCACCTTGTCGAGCTTGGTGACCCCGTCCACCAGCATGGCGACTTCGTCTCCGAACTCTGCGCGAAGCTCATCGAGGGGGTAGTCGGTGTCCTCGACGGTGTCGTGCAGGAGTGCCGAGGCGAGGGTCTTCGCTCCGATTCCGAGGTCGGCCAAAATCTGGGCGACGGCGAGCGGATGCGTGATGTACGGTTCGCCGCTCTGCCGCACCTGGCCGCGGTGGGCCTGCTCGGCGACGGCGTATGCGCGTTCGATCAGCCCGACATCGGCCTTTGGATGATGCATGCGCACCGTGCGCACCAGGCGATCGACTGCGCCGGTCTGGTGAGCCTTCGAGAAGATCCGGGGCACGAGACGGCGCAGCGAGGCACTGGACTGCTGCAGCTCCGTCACGCGATCATCCTCCCGGGACTATGAGGCGGTGGTGACCTTGTACTCTACTCCGCTGTGCTGAGAGCTGGGGCGCCCTCGGCACGGTCCTCCTGCCCGGCTCGGCTTCTGGCGGCGAGGACTCTGGCGTCGCGCTTCTTGATGTTCGGCTCGTTCTGGCGGAACAGGGCGTACAAGGGCGCCGCGACGAAGATCGTCGAGTAGGTCGCCACGAGGATGCCGACGAACAGCGACAGCGAGATGTCGCGCAGCGTCTCCGCCCCGAGGATGAAGTCCCCGATGAACAGGATCGCTGCCACTGGAAGCGCTGCGACGACCGACGTGTTGATCGACCGGACGAGCGTCTGGTTGACGGCCAGGTTCACCGACTCCGCGAAGGTCCTCGTCGAGTTGTCTCCGTCCTCGCTGGTGTTCTCGCGGATCTTGTCGAACACGACCACCGTGTCGTAGAGCGAGTAGCCGAGGATCGTCAGGAAGCCGATCACCGCCGCAGGACTGATCGCGAAGCCGCTCACCGCGTAGACGCCCAGGGTGATCACGAGAACGTCGAGCAGGGCGAGCATCGCGGCCACGGACATCTTCCAGGTGCGGAAGTAGATGCCCATGATGATGAACGCAAGCGCGACGAACACCACGAGGCTGAGGAGCGCCTGACGCGTGACGTCCTGGCCCCAGGTGGGGCCGATCGTCGAGATCGAGATCTCGTCGGCGGGGACCCCGTAGGCGTCTGACAGCGCCGAGGCGAGCTGGCGTTCCTGGTCCTGCGTCAGGGATTCCGTGCGAACGCGGATGGCCGAATCGCCGACCACCGTCACCTGGGGAGCCGAGTTCGGCAGCACCTCCTCGACCGCGCCGGTGGCAAGCGACTGATCCGTCGAGCTCACGTCGGCGATGGAGAACTGCGAGCCGCCCGTGAACTCGATGCTGAAGTTGAACCCGCCCTTGATGAACGGGACGAGGATCGAGGCCAGCACGAGGACGATCGCGACGGAGAACCATACGCGGCGGTTGCCGACGAAGTTGACGGAGCGCTTACCCGTGTAGAGGTCGTTGCCCCAAGAGGTCAGGCTTGCCATCAGTGATCGTTCTCCTCTGATCTCGTGCGCTCGCCCGCCATCGCGAGCTCCGCCTTGCGCTCGGCGATCGTCTTGCGCTTGTTCGCCTCACGACTGGACGACGCGATCTTCACGGGGCGCGCGGCGACCGGCGCCCGGAACTGGGCGCGGCCGCGGTACACCGCGCCGAGAGCCGTCGGGTCGAGGCCGGAGAGCTTGTGGCCGCTCGAGAAGAACCGCGTCTGACCGAGCAGCTGGAGCATGGGGTGGGTGAACAGGAAGACGACGAGGATGTCGATGATCGTCGTCAGCCCGAGCGTGAAGGCGAAGCCTCTCACATTGCCGACGGCGAGCACGTACAGGACGACGGCGGCGAGGACGTTGATGCCCTTCGACGCGTAGATCGTCCGGCGGGCGCGCTTCCAGCCCGCTTCGATGGCCGCCTCGAGGCTCCGCCCGTCGCGCAACTCGTCCCTGATCCTCTCGAAGTACACGATGAACGAGTCGGCCGTGAAACCGATCGCCACGATCAGGCCGGCGACACCGGCGAGGGAGAGCCTGAAGCCGTAGTGCCAGGAGAGCAGGGCGATCGTGAGGTAGGTGAGGGCAGCGGCGACGATCAGCGACGCGATCGTGACGAACCCGAGCAGCCGGTACTGGAACAGCGTGTAGATCATGACGAGCACGAAGCCGATGAGACCGGCGATGAGCCCGATCTGAAGCTGAGACGACCCGAGCGTCGCTGAGATCTGCTCGGCGCTCTGGACCTGGAAGCTGATCGGCAGTGCCCCGTACTTGAGCTGGTCGGCGAGGGCCTTCGACGACTCCTCGGTGAACGAGCCCGAGATCTGCGCCCGCCCATCGGTGATCACTGCCTGGCTCTGTGGCGCGGTGATCACCACGCCATCGAGGACCACGGCGAACTGGTCGAGCGGAGACTCCATGCCGGTCAGCCGCTGCGTGACCTCACGGAACGCATCCGTCCCCGGGCCGTTGAAGCTCAGGTTGACGACCCACTCGCCGGTTGTCGCCCCCGTCTGCGTGGTACGGAGTCCGGCCGTCGCATCCGCGATGTCCTCGCCCGGCACCTCGACGGGCCCGAGGATGTACTTGATGGAGCCGTCCGACTCGCAGGTGATCAGGGGTTCGTCCTCCGGCGCCGGACCTGTGCGCTCCGGAGGGTTCGCGCAGTCGTACGCCTGATACGCCGCCTGGAGGGCGGGTGTGACCTGGGAGAGATCGCTCGCGTTCGTCGGCGGCGCGGTGGGCTCGGATGGCAGAGACGGGTCGGGGGTGGGATAGGGGGTCGACTGCCCGTCCTCGCCGACGAACGTGTTCGACGGTGCGCCTGCGGCCAGTACCGGCCGGAACTCGAGCTTCGCGGATGCCTCGATGCGGTTCCGTGTCTCCTCGTCCGCGACACCGGGGATGCCGACGACGACGTTGTTCCCCTCAGTCGTGATCTCGGCCTCTGAGATGCCCGAGGCATCCACACGCTGACGGATGATGCCGACCGCCTGGTTCAGCTGCTCCTGCGAGACCGCCTGGCCGTCCTGCACCTGGGGCGCGAGAATGATCTGCGTCCCACCTTCGAGGTCGAGCGCGAGCTTCGGCGCCCACGAGGCGTTGCTCCAGAACATGGCGCCCACGAGGACGCCGAGCATGACCAGGATGATCGCCCCCAGCCATGCAAGGGCTCGCCAGGCGTGACGCACCGGCGTGGACTTCGACTGTGCCAACTACGTACTCAGCTTTCTCTACTGCCCGGTCCTCCGGGAGCGCACCGAGGTGCTTCGGCGATGCTACTCGTCGTTCTTCTTGTCGCGCGAATCGGACGCCGCTGCATCCGCGTCGTCGGTCGTCGAAGTCTCGGACTGATCCGTGGCCCGCTCGCCGAACTCGGGCTCGCCTGTGAGCTCCGCGTTGTCTTCGTTGAGGGTCGTGGTCCCGGCGTCGGCGCTGACCTCGTCGTCTACGACGCGGGAGATGGTCTGGCGGTGGACGGTGAGCACCTGTCCGGGGCTGGTCTCGAGCTGGACCTTGTTGTCGCCCTCGTCGATCGCGAGGATCGTGCCGTAGAGACCGAAGTTCGTCATGACGTGGGCGCCGGGCACGACCTGGGACTGGAGCTTCTCCTGCTCGCGCTTGCGCTTCTGCCCGTTCCGGAACATGAAGAAGATGAGCACGGCCAGGATGACCAGCATGCCGATAGTTAACGGATCCATGAGTTCGTGGGGAACCTTCCGCGGCCGCACGGCCGCACGTCTAGGGGGTGAGGCCGAACGGCCAGCTTGAATTATAGAACATCGGGGAACAGCGCTTGCTGGGAGCGTTCGATCCCGAAGTGCCGGAATGCCTGCACCGTCGCCACCCGGCCCCGCGGCGTGCGGGTGACGAGCCCCGTCCGCACCAGGAACGGCTCGACCACACCCTCGATCGTGTCGGCCTCCTCCCCCACGGACACGGCCAGCGTGTTCAAGCCGACCGGCCCCCCGTCGAATCGCGTCAGCAGCGTCTGCATCACGGCGCGGTCGAGGCGGTCGAGCCCGAGCTCGTCGACGTCGTACAGTTCGAGAGCGGACCGAACAGAGGCTGTGTCGGCGTCGCGCCCGTGCACGAGCGCGTAGTCGCGCACACGGCGGAGCAGGCGGTTCGCGATTCGTGGGGTGCCCCGGGACCGTCGGGCGATCTCCGCCAATGCGGTCGGCTCGATCGTCAGGTCGAGCAGCCTCGCCGCTCGGGCGAGCACGATCTCGAGCTCCGCCTCATCGTAGAACTCGAGATGGGCGGTGAAGCCGAACCGGTCTCTCAGCGGGTTCGGCAGCAGGCCGGAGCGCGTCGTCGCGCCGACGAGGGTGAACGGCGCGAGGTCGAGCGGCACAGAGGTCGCGCCCGCGCCCTTGCCGACCATGATGTCGATCCGGAAGTCCTCCATCGCGAGATAGAGCATCTCCTCCGCCGAGCGAGCCATGCGATGGATCTCGTCGACGAACAGCACCTCTCCCGGCGTGAGGCTCGAGAGGACGGCGGCGAGGTCCCCGGCATGCTGGATCGCGGGTCCGCTCGACATCCGCAGCGGCCGGCCGCTCTCGTGGGCGACGATCATCGCGAGCGTCGTCTTGCCGAGACCGGGCGGACCGGCGAGCAGGATGTGATCGGGAGTGCGGCTCTGCAGAGAGGCCGCCTTCAGCAGGAGCTCCAGCTGACCGCGCACCTTCGCCTGTCCGACGAAGTCGCCGAGGCTCCTCGGGCGGAGGGCCCCTTCGAACGCGAGCTCGGCTTCGGACTCGGGCTCAGGACGCGTCAGGTCGTTGCTCACGAACGGCCTCCCGCACGGCCGGCGCCCAATGATCCCGCGGGGCCGAGCTGGGCGAGGGCGAGCCGCAGCAGTGTCTGCACGGGGGCATCCTGGGCATCGGGGTTCGCGGCGATGACGTCAACGACAGCCTGCGCGGCGACCTTCTCCGACCAGCCGAGCCCGACGAGCGCCACCACGACGTCGTCGTCGGCAGCAGGGGCCGCCACGACGCTCGCCTCGGGAGCGACGTGCGCGGCGAGCTTCCCGGCGAGGGACACGACGATGAGCTTCGCCGTCTTCGGGCCGATACCGCTCACCCGCCGGAAGGCGGCGTCGTCCTCCGCATCCACCGCCGCCGCGATCTGTCCCGGGCCCAGGGTCGAGAGGACACCGAGCGCCGACTTCGGTCCGACGCCGGTCACGCTGGTCAGGAGCTCGAACACCTGCAGCTGCTCTGCGGTCTCGAACCCGAACAGAGACATCGAATCCTCTCGGACGATGAGCGCTGTGTGCACGAACGCCGGGTTCCCCGCCCGCAATGAGAGGGCGTGCTCGGGCGTGACCTGCACCTGGTAACCGACCCCGCCCACCTCGATGACGACGGTGCCGCCGTTCACCTGAAGAACTGTTCCGCGCAGACTGGAGATCACGCACCACAGCCTATTAGCGGCGTCCGACACTGCCGCGCCGCCACGCTCACCCGCGACCTATCGGCGCCGCGAGCTCCGTTCGGCGTCGAGCCACGCCCGTTGCGCGGGGGTCACCGGTCCCCTCGCTGGACTGACCTCCGTTCCAGCTCGCCAGGCATGGCAGATGGCGAGGGCGAGCGCATCCGCGGCATCCGCCGGCCTGGGCGTCTCGGTCAGCGCGAGGATGCGCGTCACCATGTTCGCCACCTGGCGTTTGTCCGCCGAGCCGTAGCCCGTGATGGATGCCTTGACCTCGCTCGGAGTGTGCAAGCCGATCGGCAGGGATCGCCTCGCGGCGGCATGCAGCGCCAGCCCGCTCACCTGAGCCGTGCCCATCACGGTGCGCAGGTTGTGCTGCGCGAACACGCGCTCCACGGCCACGGCGTCGGGCCGGAACTCGTCGATCGCCGCTTCGATTCCCGACGCGATCGTGAGCAGTCGACGCTCGACGGGCTCGTCCGCGCCGCTTCGCACCACGTCATAGTGAACGAGCGTCGCCCGCCGGCCCGGCTGCGTGTCGACGACACCGATGCCGCATCTGGTCAGGCCGGGATCGATGCCGAGGACGCGCACGGTATTCGGCTAGTCGTCGGCTTCGAGCTGCGCCTGAACCTCGTCGGTGACGTCGAGGTTCGTGTAGATGTTCTGGACGTCGTCCGAGTCCTCCAGAGCGTCGATGAGACGGAACACCTTGCGGGCCGTGTCGGCGTCGACCTCCACCTTGAGACTCGGCACGAAGGCGATGTCCGCGGAGTCGTAGTCGATGCCGGCCGCCTGAAGGGCCTCGCGGGTCGCGACGAGGTCGGCCGGCTCGGTGACCACCTCGAATGTGTCGCCCTCCGATGTGACCTCCTCTGCGCCCGCATCGAGGACCGCGGCGAGCACGTCATCCTCTGTGGTGCCGTCGGCCGGCACCACGATGACCCCCTTGCGGGCGAAGTTGTACGCGACGCTTCCCGGATCCGCCATGGTGCCGCCGTTCCTGCTCATGAGAGCGCGGACATCGGCTGCGGCGCGGTTCTTGTTGTCGGTCAGACACTCGATGAGCAGCGCGACACCGCTCGGGCCGTAGCCCTCGTACATGATCGTCGTGTAGTCGACGGACTCCCCGGTGAGACCGGCGCCTCGCTTGATCGCGCGATCGATGTTGTCGTTCGGGACCGAGGTCTTCTTCGCCTTCTGAACCGCGTCCTGCAGCGTCGGGTTGCCAGCGAGGTCAGCGCCGCCGATCTTCGCGGCGACCTCGATGTTCTTGATGAGCTTGGCGAACGACTTGGCCCGGCGTGCGTCGATGACCGCTTTCTTGTGCTTCGTCGTTGCCCATTTGGAGTGACCTGACATGTGTTCCTCACTGCGTCGAACGATCGCGTGCCTGATGTTGAACGATCGCGTGCCTAATTGTAGAGCAGCGCCCCGAGGGAGGGCGGGCTGACGGGCTCAGCCCCGCCGTCTCACCGTGCTCAGGAAGTACTCGTGGAAACGGGTCTCGCCCGTGACCTCGGGATGGAACGATGTCCCGAGGAGGTTGCCCTGTTCGACCGCGACCACCCGCCCGTCCGCCAGAGACGAGAGGGCCTGCGCCGACGGGCCCACTTCCTCGACGATGGGCGCCCGGATGAAGACTGCATGAACCGCTGAGTCGGCCACGGCCGGGTCGACCGCGAGGTCGGTCTCAAAGGAGTCCACCTGCGAGCCGAACGCGTTACGCCTGACCGTCACATCGAGTCCGCCGAAGGTCTGCTGTCCCGGCATGCCGTCGAGGATGCGGTCGGCCAGCAGGATCAGGCCCGCGCACGTCCCGTACACCGGCATCCCATCGGCTATCGCGGCGCGGATCGGTTCGCGCAGTCCGAACACCCGGGACAGCTTGTCGATGACGCTGGACTCTCCTCCCGGGATGACCAGGCCGCCGACGCCGTCCAGCTGTTCGGGTCGCTTGACGAGGACGACATCTGCGCCCAGACCGTCGAGCACCCGTGCGTGCTCCCTGACGTCTCCCTGGAGCGCGAGGACACCGACGCGGGGCTGTGCGTTACCAGCCACGCTCTGCGAGGCGGTGAGGAGCAGCGAGGTCGGCGACGTTGATCCCCACCATCGCCTCCCCGAGGCCGCGTGACACCTCGGCGATCGTCTTCGGGTCGTCGTAGAGGGTGGTCGCCTTCACGATGGCCGCGGCACGCTGTTCAGGGTTGCCCGACTTGAAGATGCCGGAGCCGACGAAGACACCGTCCGCTCCGAGCTGCATCATCATCGCGGCGTCCGCGGGCGTGGCGACCCCACCGGCGGTGAACAACACGACCGGGAGCGTACCGGTCTCTGCAACCTCGGCGACGAGCTCGTACGGTGCCTGGAGCTCCTTGGCGGCGACGTAGAGCTCGTCCTTCGACATGGAGGTGAGAGCGGCGATCTCCGCCTTGATCTTCCGGATGTGCTTGGTCGCCTCCGACACGTCACCCGTGCCGGCCTCACCCTTTGAACGAATCATGGCGGCCCCCTCGTTGATGCGGCGGAGAGCCTCGCCGAGGTTGGTCGCGCCGCAGACGAAGGGAACGGTGAAGTCCCACTTGTCGATGTGGTTGACGTAGTCAGCCGGGCTCAGCACCTCCGACTCGTCGATGTAGTCGACGCCGAGCGCCTGCAGGACCTGAGCCTCGACGAAGTGGCCGATGCGAGCCTTCGCCATGACGGGGATGGAGACCTCGGCGATGATCGCGTCGATCAGGTCGGGGTCGCTCATCCGCGCCACGCCACCCTGCGCACGGATGTCGGCGGGAACGCGCTCGAGCGCCATGACGGCGACGGCTCCCGCATCCTCGGCGATCCGGGCCTGCTCGGGGGTGACGACGTCCATGATGACGCCTCCCTTGAGCATCTCAGCGAGGCCGCGCTTGACGCGGCTCGAGCCGATTTCACCGGTGGAAGTGCTGTTGGTCATAGTTGTCAATCCTACTCGGTGAGCGAGGCGCCGAGCGCCGCTCGACGGCGCGCGTGGACGGTGGTCGTCGCCTACTCGCCGGCACGGGGCCAGGCGGCGGCGATGGATGCCCGAACCTCACCGAGCAGCTGTGGAAGCGGCTTGGTCTTCGCGATGATCGGCATGAAGTTCGCGTCCTGCGCCCAGCGAGGGACGATGTGCTGATGAAGATGAGCCGCGATGCCCGCGCCCGCGACCATTCCCTGGTTCATGCCGATGTTGTATCCGTCGTTGCGGGCGACGGAGCGTACCACCCGCATGGCGGTCTGCGTCAGCGCGCCGATCTCAGCGACCTCTTCGGCGGTGGCCAGATCGTAGGTGGCGATGTGGCGGTACGGGCACACCAGCAGATGGCCCGAGTTGTACGGGAACAGGTTGAGGAGGACGTAGGCGTGCGTGCCTCGCGCGACGATGAGAGCGTCTTCGTCACGCATCGTGGGCGCGTGGCAGAAGGGGCAGTCGTCGTCGGCCGGCTGCTGCCCCTTCTGGATATAGACCATCCGGTGCGGCGTCCACAGCCTCTGGAACTCGTCGGGGACGCCGGCGAGATGCGCCGACGACTCCGTTCGTTCGTCGTCGCCCGTTCCGGCGTCGTCGTAGTCGTCGATCGTCAGGCGGGCCATGCCGTCACGACCTGTTCCTTCGAGTCGATCGCCCGCGTGATGCGCTCGATCGCCTCGGCGACCGGGACGCCGTTGAGCTGAGACCCATCGCGGAACCGGAAGCTCACCGCGCCGGCGCTGCGGTCCTCCTCACCGGCGATCAGCTGGAAGGGAACCTTGCCCTTCGTGTGGGTCCGGATCTTCTTCGGCATCCGGTCGTCGGAGTGGTCGACCTCTGCGCGGACGCCGCGTTCGGTGAGCTGTGCGATCACGTCGTCGAGGTACGGGCCGTACTCCTCGGCGACGGGGATGCCCACGACCTGCACGGGCGCGAGCCAGACGGGGAACGCACCCGCGTAGTGCTCGAGGAGGATCGCGAAGAAGCGCTCGATCGAGCCGAACAGGGCCCGGTGGATCATGATCGGCCTCTTGCGAGTGCCGTCCTTGTCGGTGAACTCGAGATCGAACCGCTCCGGAAGATTGGGGTCGACCTGGACGGTCGACAGCTGCCAGACCCGCCCGATGGCATCCCTGGTCTTGAGGTCGATCTTCGGGCCGTAGAACGCGGCTTCGCCCGGGACCTCGGTGAGCTTCAGGCCGCTGGCAAGCGCGACGCGGCGGAGCGCGTCCGTCGACGTCTCCCAGTACTCGTCGGAACCGATCCACTTCGACTTCTCGTCGTCGCGCATCGAAAGCTCGAGCTCGAACTCGGTCAGGCCGAAGTCGCGCAGCATGGAGATGACGAACTCCAGGACCTTCGCGACCTCCGCCTCGAGCTGGTCGGGCGCGACGAACAGGTGCGCGTCGTCCTGAGTGAAGCCCCGGACCCGGGTGAGTCCGTGCAGTGCGCCAGAGAGCTCGTTGCGATAGACCGTCCCGTTCTCCGACAGCCGCAACGGCAGCTCTCGGTAACTCCGTGCACGCTCCTTGTAGATCAGGATGTGCATGGGGCAGTTCATCGGTTTGAGGTAGTAGTCCGCGCCCTGCTTGACGACGTTGCCGTCGGCGTCGACCTCCTCGTCCATCCGGATGGGCGGGAACATCCCTTCCTTGTAGGTGACGAGGTGGTTGGACTGCAGGAAGAGGTCGGCCTTGCTGATGTGCGGTGTGTACACGTAGCTGTAGCCGGCCGCCTGGTGCCTGCGCCTCGCGTGCTGCTCCATCTCCTGCCGGACGATGCCGCCCCGAGGGTGCCAGACGGACAGGCCCGAGCCGATCTCGTCGGGAAAGCTGAACAGGTCGAGCTCTGCGCCGAGCTTGCGGTGATCGCGTCTGGCGGCCTCCTCCAAGCGCGTCTGATAGGCGCGGAGCTCGTCCTTCGTAGGCCAGGCCGTTCCGTAGATCCGCTGGAGCTGCGGATTCTTCTCGGATCCGCGCCAGTAGGCACCCGCGACACGGGTGAGGGCGTAGCCGTTGCCGATCATTCGCGTGTTCG
>Ga0164243_10006972_pt1 | contig 16980 bp, 17 predicted proteins | sample OricompcompostOP_FD_108781 | JGI IMG/M metagenome (GOLD analysis project Ga0164243, IMG submission 108781) | Organic Plus compost microbial communities from Emeryville, California, USA - Original compost - Organic plus compost (OP) | ecosystem: Engineered > Solid waste > Mixed feedstock >... | reverse complement strand
CGTCGAGGACTGGACCTTCGCCAAGGTCATCGCCCGGGTCGATCTCACCGCTCTGGACCGAGGCCACGTCGAACCCGGCGAGCTCTGCGAGGTCGCCGGCCTCGGCCCGGTCCCGGTCGCGGACGTGTGGCGGATGATCGACGGCGGGGCCTTCGTCGCCGCGGTGGCCGCCAAGGGCACCGCGATCTCGAAGGTCGTCCACCTCGGCCGCAAACCGACGGTGTTGCAGCGCACGGCGTTGGAGTTCATGACCGCCGGCACCTGCGTCATCCGCGGCTGCGACTCCACCGCACGCATCGAGATCGACCACGTCACCGACTGGGCCACCTCCAAGCGCACCGAACTGGGCGAGCTGGCCGCCCCGTGCGGCTACCACCACGACCTCAAGACCCACCACGGCTACCGCTTCGGCCCCCTCCGCCCCGACGGCACACGCACCCTCATCCCACCCGACGACGCCCACGGCACGCCCGAACCACCCCGGACCGCGCAGGGTCCGCCGGACGGCAAGCGTCCTCCCGAGCTCGAGGTGATCGAGGGTCAGCCAACCGGGAAGAGCCCGAGCGGTGAACAGCAGGGCCTCTTCGACACGGGCTGATCCCCGCCACGGTCCGGATCCGACGTCGAGGTCTCCGTCGTGGGCAGCCCGGGAGGAGCTGGCCCGTGAGCAGCTGCGCCCGCTCGAAGGCCAGGGTGCGGGAGCTCGAGACCATGCTCGATCTCACCCCTGACGCGCTGGCCCGGACTGAGGTCCGACCGGCGGGCACATGCGCCCGCCGGTCGGTCGATGGGTGGCTCGTCAGCCCTGCTGGAGGGAGGCGACGCCCTGGTCGCGGAGCTCGAACTTCAGCACCTTGTTGCTGGCGTTGAGCGGCAGCGCGTCGAGGAAGCGCACGTGGCGGGGCACCTTGTAGTTCGCCATCTGCTCGCGGCACCACGAGATGAGCTCGCCCTCGGTGAGCTCCGCCCCCGGGCGCAGCACCACGAACGCCATGCCGACCTCGCCCATCCGCTGGTCGGGAACGCCCACCACGGCCACCTGGTTCACGGCCGGGTGGCGCATGATGACGCCCTCGATCTCTGCGGGGTAGGCGTTGAAGCCGCCGACGATGAACATGTCCTTGATGCGGTCGGTGATGCGCAGGTTGCCGGCCTCGTCCATCACCCCGATGTCGCCGGTGTGGAGCCAGCCGTCGGCGTCGATCGTCTCGGCGGTGGCCTCCGGGTTCTCGAAGTAGCCGGGCATCACGATGTAGCCCCGGATGACGATCTCGCCCGACTCGCCCCGCGGCACCTCGTTGCCGTCCTCGTCGACCACCCGCACCTCGACGTCGGGGATGGCCCGGCCCGAGGTCTGGGAGATGATCTCCGGGTCGTCGTCGTGGCGGCACATGGTGGCCATGCCATGGGCCTCGGTGAGCCCGTAGCCGGTGACGATGGTCTTGAACGTCAGCTCCTCGCGCATGCGGCGGATCATCTCCACCGGCACGGCGGCGGCACCGGTGACCGACAGCCGCAGGGAAGACGTGTCGTACGTGTCGCGCTCGGGGTGGTCGAGCATCGTCTGGTAGATCGCCGGGGGCCCGGGGAGCATCGTGATCTTCTCCTCCTCGACCCGCTTCATCACCGCCGGCACGTCGAACACGGCGTGAGGGACGATGGTGGCGCCCTTGAGGTAGCAGGCGAGGATGCCGGAGTTCAGCCCGAACGAGTGGAAGAACGGGTTGACGATGAGGTAGCGGTCGCCCTCTGCGAGGCCCACCACGCTGGCCCACGCCCAGTAGGCCCGCACCAGGGAGGAGTTGAGCATCGGGGCGCCCTTGGGCTTCCCGGTGGTGCCCGAGGTGAAGAGGATGTTGGCGATGTCGTCGCCGGTGATGGCGGCGGCCCGCTGCGCGGCGGCGTCGGCGGGCGCCTCCCCGGCGCGGGCGAGGAAGTCGTCCCAGGCCACATTGCCCTCGTGGGTCGCGCCCCGCATCACCACGATCTGCTCCAGGTGGGGCACCTCGGACAGGTCACCCAGCGCCTCGACGTAGTCGGTGTCGAGGAAGTCGGTGACGGTGAAGAGCATCCGGGCCCGCGAGGAGTTGAGGATGTACTGCGCCTCGGACCCCTTGAACCGGGTGTTCAGCGGCACCAGCACCGCCCCCGCCCGGTGGATGGCCGAGCAGGCGATGACCCACTCGGCGCAGTTCGGGGCCCAGATGGACACCCGGTCGCCGGGCTCGATGCCGCTGGCGATGAGCGCCCGGGCGGCCTCGTCGACCGCGTCGAGCAGCTGGGCGAAGGTGAGGCGCAGGTCGCCCTCCACCAGGCCCTCCTGCCCGCCGAACAGGCGGGCGGCCCGCTCGAGGGCGCCGGCGACGGTGGTCGGAAGGTCGTCGGGGACGGAGATCTCGTCGGTCAAGGCTCGCTCGCTCGCTCGGTGGTGCCGTCCCGGTCCCCCCGCGCGGCGGTCACCCGGGAAGGCGGCTCAGATTGGATATATGATGCAGCGTACGTCGCCGGCTGGACGGCCCCCTCCGGGCAGAGCTGGTGAAGGGGGAGCGCCCGCGCCTGCAGGGCCACATGATCGCGGAGGTCCGCACGGATGGCGAACGACGTCTGGATCAGCAACGCCGGTACCACCGACGTCAACACGGTGCTCCGGGCGCGGCTCGAGTCCGACCCCGACGGCGAATACCTCGACGTCAACGGCGTGAAGGTCAGCGCCGCCGAGGTCTACGACACGGCGTGCCGACTGGCACAGACCCTCGCCGGGCTCGGCGTGCTGCCGGGCGACCGGGTCGCCACCCTGATCGAGAACTCCATCGAGGGCGCCCTGGCCTGGTGGGGGATCGTGCTCGCCGGCGCCGTGGCCGTGCCCATCAACACCGCCTACAAGGGCCAGTACCTCCGCCACCAGGTGCACGACTCGGGGTCGAAGGTCCTCGTCGTCCAGGAGGACCTGGTCGACCGCGTCGCCGCCATCGCCGCGGAGCTCCCCGAGCTCACCACCGTGGCCACCCTCGGCGCGGTCGCGCCCGACGCCGCCGACGTGGCCGGCAAGCGGAGCCTCACCTGGGACGACCTCCTGGCCAGCGAGCCGACCGACCCGCACGTGCCCCTGCGCCCGAACGACCTCGCCACCTTCGTCTACACCGGCGGCACCACCGGGCCGTCGAAGGGCTGCATGCTCAGCCACAACTACCACGTGGCCCTCACCACCCAGATCGGCGTCTGCTGGGAGCGCACCGCCGACGACGTGGTGTGGACGCCCCTGCCGCTCTTCCACTTCAACGCCATCACCACCGCCGTGCTCGGCCCCCTCGTCTACGGGGGGCGCGCCGCCATCTACAAGAAGTTCTCGGTGTCGAACTTCTGGCCGGAGATGAACCGGGTGGGGGCCACCATCACCTCCACCCTCGGCACCATGGCCTACCTGCTGGCCCACGACGTCGACCGCCCGGAGATGCCCCGCTCGGGCGCACCCGAGGCCAACACCACCCTGCGGCTCCTCGGCGCCGCACCGATGCCGGTCGAGGTCGACGAGATCTTCCGCGAGCGGTTCGGCCTGGCGACCTTCTCCGGCGCCTACGGCGTCACCGAGGCCAGCCTCATCTCCTGGCAGCCACCCGGCGTGGTGAACAAGCCCAACGCCGCGGGCGTGATCAACGACGAGTACTTCGACGTCCGCATCTTCGACGACGACGACAACGAGCTGCCCCGGGGCACCGACGGCGAGATCGTCATCCGCCCGAAGCGGCCCGAGGTCATGTTCCAGGGCTACTGGGGCCGTGCCGAGGCCACCGTCTCCACCAGCCGAAACTGGTGGTACCACACGGGTGACATCGGCCGGATCGACGACGAGGACTTCCTCTACTTCGTCGACCGCAAGGCCGACTACCTGCGCCGTCGGGGCGAGAACATCAGCTCGTTCGAGGTCGAGAGCATCATCATGGGCCACGGCGCCTTCGCCGACGTCGCCGTGCACGCGGTGCCGAGCCCCCTCACCGAGGACGACCTCAAGATCACCGCCACCCTCGCGGAGGGCGAGTCGATCACCGAGGAGGAGCTGTTCCGCTGGTGCATCGACCAGCTCCCGTACTTCGCTCTGCCCCGCTACATCGAGTTCCGCACCGAGCTGCCCCGCTCCCCGGTCGGGCGGGTCCTCAAGCGGGAGCTGCGCGACGAGGGCGTCACCGCCGCCACCTGGGACGTCGAGGCGTCGGGCATCACCTACGAGAAGCGCTGACGGCGGTCGCTCCGCGGTGTCCCGGAGGGGGCCGACCGGCTTCCTAAGCTGGCCCGATGATCCGTCGCTCCAGCGGGGAGCTCGTCGCTGCCCACCTCCGTCGGATGGTGTTCACCGGTGAGTACCGGCCCGGCGACCGCGTCCGGCAGGACGAGATCGCCACCGAGCTGGGCGTGAGCCGGATCCCGGTGCGCGAGGCGATCATCGCCCTCGACCGCGAGGGCTGGGTCACCGTCGAGCCGCACCGAGGGGCCTTCGTCCGAGGCTTCGACCCTGACTACGTGCGCGACCACTACGAGCTCTACGGGCTGGTGTTCGGGCTGATGGCCGCCCGGGTGGCCGAGCGGGCCGACGCCGCCGGCCGCCGCCGGGTGCTCGACGCGGCCGAGGCGGTGGCCGCCGCCGACCCGGCCGATCCGCGGGCGTTCAACGAGGCCAACCGGGCGTTCCTCCGAGCCCTCGACGAGGAGGCCCGGTCGCCGCGGCTCACGTCCATGGCCCGGGTGATGACCAGCATCGTGCCCGGCAACTTCTTCCGGGAGATCCCCGGTGCCATCGAGGACCAGCGCACGGGCGTCGCCGCCGTCGCCCGGGCCATCGAGGCCGGCGACACCGAGGGCGCCACCGCCGAGTTCGCCGCCCTGCTGCGGGCCCAGGGCGAGCTGGTGGTGGCCGTGCTCGACGGGCGGGGCGTGTTCGCCACCCCGGAGGCGGCGCCGGCCCGGCCCTGACGGGCTGCCCGTCGCCTCCTCCTCCTCCCCCCGGGGCCGGGGATCGTATTTCGTATACTCCTCGGCATGGACCGTCCCAGCAGCGGCGACCTGGTCGCCGCCCACATCCGCCAGCTGGTGGTGGAGGGCGCGTACCGGCCGGGGGAGCGGGTCCGCCAGGACGAGATCGCCGCGGAGCTCGGGGTGAGCCGGATCCCCGTGCGGGAGGCGATCATCGCCCTCGAGCGGGAGGGCTGGGTCACGGTGGAGCCCCACCGGGGCGCGTTCGTGAACGGCCTCGACGCCGACTACGTGCGTGACCACTTCGAGCTGCACGCCGGGATCCTCGGGCTCACCGCCCGCCGGTTCATCGAGCGGGCGACCGACGACGACCGGGCGGCGCTGGCCGCCGCAGCCGAGGGGGTGGCGGCGGCCGACCCGACCGACCCGGACGAGCTCAACGCCGCCGTCTACCGGTGGCTCGACGCCCTCGAGCAGGCGTCCCACGCCCCGCGCCTCGCGTCGATGACCCGGGTCATGGCGAACCTCCTCCCCGGGAACTTCTTCGCCCTGGTGCCCGACGCGGTGCCGGTGCAGCGGAAGGCGGTCGCCGGCATCAGCGCCGCGCTGCTGGCGGGCGACGCGGAGAGCGCGGCGCAGGGGTTCGCCTCGATGCTGCGGGGGCACGGCGACCTGGTGATCGCCCTGCTGGAGTCGCGCGGGGTGTTCGCCGGTCAGGCGAAGACGGCGTAGCTCGGGTCGGTGCGGTCGCGCCGCCCGGTGGCGGTGCTGCCGTCGGTGGCCGGCCCCTCCGGGCTGGTCTGGCTGCGCTGGAGGTCGTCGACGTAGCTGCGGTGGTCGACGGCCCAGCGGCCGTCGCGGTGCGACCAGCGGTCGACGTAGCGCCCACGGCCGAAGATCTCGTGCACGACCCCGTCGTGGGGGCGGGTGCGGAGCCACACCGACACGTAGCACTCGCTGACGGCGGTGCCCGCCTCCAGGTCGACCTCGATCAGGGCGTTGGAGACCATGTGGGAGTGGCGGGCGAAGCCCTCATGGGTGGGCCACACCCAGTCGAGGAAGCCCGTGCCGGTGCCCTGGTACATGGGCCCGTAGTCGGCCGTGCCGCCGGGGTGCCACACCGACTCGGCCATGGCCCGGTCCATGCGGTCGAGGCCTCGGCAGTAGCGGTGGAGCACCTCGGTGATCTCCTGCTTCGCCGCCAGCTCCCGGACCAGCGCGCTCTCGTCGCCCACGTCGTCCCCCTCGGTCGTCCTCCGCACGGGCCCGCAGCCCGCAGCCCGCGGCCCCCGGGCCACGCTAGCCACGAGGGACGGCGAGCAGGTGGGGGGCCGGCCGCGGTGCGTCCCCAGGATGAGCACCGGTTGCTCAGGGCGGTCGGGCCCCGTGGCCCGATGCTGCACCCATGGCACTCTTCAAGAAGCTCAAGGACGCGATCGGCAGCACGGACGGCGAGCTCCTCGCCAGCGGGATCCCCGCCTGGGGAGCGATCCAGGGTGTGCAGCTCAACGGCACCCAGGTCACCATCGGCGTCGACCAGTACCGGGTGTGCACCTTCACCGTGGAGGTCCGTCTCGACGGCGAGACGCCGTACCGCGCCACCGTCCGCCAGCGGGTGCACGAGCTGGCGCTGGCCCGTCTCGACACCGCCGGGGCCGTGTGCGTGAAGGTCGACCCGTCCGACCGCAGCCGCATCGCCCTCGACCTCGACTCGCCGCCCCCGGTCGTGCGGGTTCCCGCCCCCGCCCCGGGCACCGGCCGGGCCGCCATCGTCGAGCGCGGCACCGACTGCGAGGTCGTCATCGTCGGGCACCAGCCGATCGGCCTGCGCAGCCACGAGGGCGACGACATCCACGGGTTCGTGCTCACCGTGGTCCCGTCGGACGGCGCTCCGTACCAGGCCCAGGTCGGCCTGCCCCTGCCGCCCGCCGCGCTGCCGCTGGTGTTCCCCGGCAGCCGGCTGCCGGCCCGGGTGCTCCCCGAGGAGCCCGGATCGGTGGCGATCCTGTGGGAGTCGGTGGCCGTCGCCTGACGACGAGGACCCGGCCGGGCCCCTCAGCCAGGGACCTCGGCCGGAAGGCCGCGCCGGGGCAGGTCGCCCGTGGGGAGGATGGCGGCGTGCCCTGCGCCGCGGCTGACGGTGCCGTCGGGGCCGGTGACCTCGACGAGCACCGCGCACTCGCGGTGGTACGGACGGTCGACGGTGCCGTCGGGCAGGACCACGTCCTCGTCGTGGGAGACGTCGTAGACGTCGGACTCGACGTGCTCCTCGCCCCGCCACACGCCGAACCCGCGGCCGTCGGCGTAGCCCATCGAGTACCCGAGGCCGAGCATGGCCAGCGATCGGCTGATCGGGCGTACCCGCATGGTCCAGTCACCGGCGCCGGGACCCGAGGCCCGGTGGAGGGTCCAGGTCGCCTCCGAGAAGCGGCGGGTGCCGGGGAGGACGTCGAAGTCGAGGCTCACGTCGGTCGAGGCGATGCGGGCACCGTCGGCCCAGCGGATCATCCCCTCGGAGTGGATCGCCGAGCCGTCGGGCAGCCCACCGTGGTGACCTCCGCCGGGGCCTCGAAGAGCTGCGGGCGCAGCGCGCCGGCCACCCGGACGTTGTGCTGGCGACCCCGGCGGATGACGGCGCCGTAGCCGTCGATCACGTTCATGTTGAGGTACGAGCACAGGCCCGTGTTGAGGGCGAGGTCGGTGCCCTCGGGGTCGTAGATGGCGAACCAGTAGCGGTCGAAGAACCGCGGATCGCTCGTGCCCGCGTGGTCGAACGTGGTGGGCAGGACGTGGCGCAGCGTGTCGTCGAGCGGTGTCAGCACGAGGTTCCCCCCTGGTTCGTGGACGCGGCGAGGCTGCCACAGCGGCGCCGCGCGCGGTGAGGTGCGCTGCCTACGATCAGCCAGCGCCGGACGGGGGGTCCGACGACCAGGGGGTGGGGCAGTGGGCAACGGGACGATGCCGAACCGGGCGCGTCGCAGGGTCGCGGTGTGGGGAACCGGCGGGGTCGGCACGATCGCGGTGCGGTCGGTGCACGCCCGGCCCGACCTCGAGCTGTGCGGCGTGTGGGTGCACACCCCCGACAAGGTCGGCCGCGACGTCGGCGAGCTCGCCGGCGTCGACCCGATCGGCGTGGCCGCCACCGACGACACCGACCTGCTGCTCGACGCCGGGCTCGACTGCGTCGTCTATGCGGCGAGCGGCCCCCAGCTCGATGCCGTCGCCGTCCCCGACTACGAGCAGATGCTGCGGGCGGGGGTGAACGTGGTGACGGTGACCTCGGCCGGGCTGGTGCACCCACCGGCGTTCGACACCTCGGTCGTCGAGCGGCTGGAGGCCGCGGCCCGGGAGGGTGGCGCGTCGCTGTACGCCTCGGGGATCGAGCCGGGGTTCGCGGCCGACCAGCTCCCGCTGACCCTGCTCACCCTCTCCGACACGGTGCGCCAGGTCCGGACCCAGGAGATCTTCAGCTACGACGAGTACCCCGTGGAGTTCATGATGCGGGAGGTGTTCGGGTTCGGGAAGGGCCTCGACCACCAGCCGATCATGGCGATGGAGGGGGTGCAGTCGGGCACGTGGGGGCCGCCGGTGCGGATGGTGGCGGACGCCCTCGGGGTGGAGCTCGACAGGATCCGCGAGACCTACGAGCGGGAGCTCACGCCCCGCCGCCTCGAGGTGGCGTGCGGCGTGATCGAGGCGGGCACCGTCGGTGCCGTCCGGTTCGAGACCATCGGCGTGGTCGACGGCGAGGACGCCATCGTCATCGAACACGTGAACCGCATGGCACCGGACCTGGCCCCCGGGTGGCCCACCGCGGGGCGCGAGGGCACCTACCGGGTGGTGGTGGAGGGCGCCCCCTCGTTCACGTGCGAACTGGTGCTGGGCGGCCCCGGCACGAGCAGCGCGGAGGGCATGATCGCCACCACGATGCGCATCGTGAACGCCGTGCCCGCGGTGTGCGACGCCGCGCCCGGCCTGCTGTCGTCACTCGACCTGCCGCTGACCCTGCCGGTCGACCCCTTCCGAGCCTCCGCCCACCCGGGGTCGGGAGCCACGTCCTGACCGTACGGTCATCGTGCGCCGCCGAGGTGCCCTGCCGTCCTCGGTGACCCTGACCGCCGACAGCGCCGTGTCGCCCGGCTTCACCGGCTGAGCCTGGCCGCCGGGCGGCCCGAGGAGGAGGTACGGCCGTGCTCGGCCGCACCTCGTTCCGCGTGACGTCCTGCTCGTGAAATCGCGCCGAAACACCCGGGGCCTACGGTCGGCGGCATGCTCGATGTCGCCGCCGTGCCCCTCACCGACGTCCCCTGGTTCGACCTGGCCGCCGACCTCGGGGCGCCCGACGCGTGCGCGGCCCTCGACGCCCGCCGCGAGGAGGCGCCGGTGTGGCGCAGCGACCTCGGCGTGCACGTCATGACCTACGCCGGCGCCGTCGCCCTCCTTCGCGACGATCGCCTCCACCGGGGCGTGCCCCAGATGCTCGACGACGCCGGTGTCACCGACCTCGAGGTCCGTCGCCAGTGGCTCACCGGCCTGCTCGGCTCCAGCAAGGTCGACCACGACCGCATGCGCCGCCTGCTGTCGCCGTCGTTCACGCCGCGGGCGGTGGCGGCGCTGCGGAGCCGGGCGGCCGAGGTTGCCGAGGCGGCAGCCGAGGAGGCGCTCGGCCGGGGCACGGTCGACGCCATGGGCGAGCTCGCCGTGCACGTGCCACCCGCGGTGTTCTGCCGCATGATCGGCGCGCCCGACGGCGACGCCCCCGCCATCGGCCGCCTCTCGGCCGAGATCCTCCAGGTCTTCGCCCGCGACCCCGGGCTCGCCCCGAGCATCGAAGCCGCCATGCACGAGCTCATCGACTACGTGCTGGGGTTCGTCGCCGCCCGCCGGGCCGACCCGCGCGCCGGCGACCTCGTGGCCGACCTCCTGGCCGCCGAGGAGGACGGGGACCGGCTCTCCACCGACGAGCTGGTTGCGCTCGTGATCGAGGTGCTGGAGGCCAGCACCGACAACACCTCGAGCCAGCTGGCGCTCGTGCTCCACGCCGCGGCCGAGGAGCCGGACCGTTGGGAGGCGCTGCGGGCCGATCCGTCGACGATCCCCGCGTTCGTGGAGGAGGCGTCCCGCCTGTGGCCGCGGATCACCGGCATCGCCAAGGTCGCCGACGCCGAGGTCGACGTGGCCGGGGTGGTCGTCCCGGCGGGGACCACGGTGTTCGCCATGGTGCCCAGCGCCCACCGCGACCCCGTGGTCAACCCCGACCCGCTCCGCTTCGACGTGCACCGCACCGAGAAGGGCGTGAACCTCAACTACGGGTCCGGCACCCACTACTGCCTCGGCGCCAACCTGGCCCGCATGGAGATCGCCGCCGCCCTCGAGGTGCTCGTCGGGCGGTGGCGCTCGATCGAACCGGCCGGCCCGATCGGCCTCGACGTGAACCCCGGTGTGGTCACCGTGACCGGCCTCCCGCTCGCCGTCTCGGGACCGTGAGCGCGGCGCGACCGCGGTGGCACCCGGCCGGGTGACCTCGGGGCGTACGGGAGCGGTCCTGTCAGACTGGTCCCGATGGTCGACGTCGGCGGGCCGGATCGGTGAGCTCCAGGAGCTCCGCGGGTGGTAGTCCCTCCCGGCGGCTGGGACTGCGGGCGAGAGCGACCCTCGGGTTCGGCCTGACGGGCCTCCTCGTGGCAGTCGTCCTCGCGGTGGTGACCTACGGCGTCGCCCGCAGCTACCTCATCGACCAGCGGCAGAGCACCGCGGAACGCCAGGCCTATGTGAACGCCCGGCTGGTGCGCGCCGTCCTGCGGACGCCGGACCCGGACATCCGCGGGCTGATGGGCACGCTCGGAGGTGGCGCCGCGTCGAGCTCGGTGCTCCAGTTCGAGGGCAACTCGTACGCCACCTCGGTCACCCTCGGCTCCGACGTCATCCCCGACGACCTGGAGCGCACGGTCGTGGAGGGTCACGCGGGGCACCAGCGGTTCCGCGCCGCCGACGGTGAGCTGCTGTTGGCGGTGGGTGTCCCGATCGCAGCGGTCGACGGTGCCTACTACGAGGTGTTCACCCTCGACGAGCTCGAGCGCAGCCTGGACCTGCTCGGCCGGTCCCTCACCATCGGTGTGGTCGTCGCCGCGATCGCCGCGGCCGTCATCGGCCGGACCGCGGCAGCGCGGGTCGTCCAGCCCCTCGGACCGATCGCGGACGCCGCGGAGCAGATCTCGGACGGCGCGTTGGAGACCAGGCTCGACGACAACGACGATCCTGACCTCCGACGGCTGACGGACGCCTTCAACTCGATGGCCGCGGCCCTCGAAGCCCGCATCGAGCGGGAGACCCGCTTCGCCGCCGACGTGAGCCACGAGCTGCGGTCACCGCTCACCGCGGTCGCGGCGGCGGTGGAGATCATCGACCGCCGGCGCGACCAGCTCCCTCCGGAGATCGTCGAGGCCTTCGCCGTGCTGACCGAGAAGGTGGCCACGTTCCAGCAGATGGTGCTGGAGCTGTTGGAGATCTCCCGGGTCGACGCGGGAACGGCGGCCATGTCCCTGGAGGAGATCGACCTCCGGGAGTTCCTCGACCGAGCGCTGGCCCGGCACGGGGCGCCCGGCGCACGGGTCTCGGTGGACGCCGCCGTCCCGGCCCGCGTCACGGTGGACCGGCGCCGCATGGCCCAGGTGGTGGGGAACATCCTCGAGAACGCCGCCCACTACGCCGGGGGCACGACCGCGGTGACCGCCTGGGCCCCGGACGCCGACCACGTCCGGCTCGCGTTCGACGACCGGGGCCCGGGGGTGCCGACGGAGGAGAGGGACGCCGTCTTCGGGCGGTTCGCGAGAGGTGATGCCGGCCGCCGGGCCGGGACAGGATCGGGGACCGGGCTCGGGCTCTCGCTGGTGGTGGAGCACCTCCGTCTCCACGGTGGCCGGGTGTGGATCGAGGACAGCCCTGACGGTGGTGCCCGGTTCGTGGTCGAGCTGCCGGTGGGGGCCGACCGATGATCCGCCGGGTGCCGCTGGTGGCGGCACTGGCGTCGGTCCTCCTGGTCGGGGTGTCCTGCGGGGTGTCGGAGCAGCGGCAGGCCCGGTCCGTGGACGACAGCGCGGTCCCCTTCGCCCTGTTGGACCCCGACGCGCCGCCGTTGCTCGGAGCCCCTGCACCAGGTGGTGAGCCGGTCGAGCTCTGCTTCCTCGAGGGCGGGGACGTGGTCGTGGTCGGATCGACCGTGGACGACGCCGACGATCTCACGGCGCTCGTCGCCGCTCTGGCCGAGCCCCCGACCGGCCAGGGGCCGGGGCTCCGCTCGGCCCTCGGTGAACCGACCCTCGTCCGAGAGGTCGAGCTGGTCGGAGGCGTCGCCCGGGTCGACCTCTCGCCGGCGATCGTCTCGCTGGGCAGCGACGAGCAGCTGGCCGCCATCGCCCAGCTGGTCTGCACGCTCACCGGTCGGCCCGGCGTGGGGACGGTCTCGTTCACCCTGGAGGGCAGGACGATCGAGGTCCCCCGGGGCGACGGGACGCTCACCGACGAGCCGGTGGCGCGAGACGATTTCGCCGAGCTGCAGCGCTGAGGGGTGAGCCGGCGCTCGGTGACGGGCGGGCGTCGAGCGCCGGGCCGCGGCGGCGGACGCCGTGTCGGGCGTTACCGTGGGTCCGCCCGCCACCCGGGAGCCTTCGTGCCGTCCACCCACCCGATGACGCAACGAGTCCTGATCATCGAGGACGACCCGCTCGTCCGGACCCTCGCCCGCGACGTCCTCGTCGCCGAGGGCCTGCAGGTCGACGAGCTGGCCGACGGGCCCGAGCCGGCCTCGGTCGGGTGGGACGACTACCTCGCGGTGATGCTCGACCTCGGCCTCCCCTCGGCGGACGGCGTCGAGCTGTGCCGGCAGATCCGGGCCCGCTCGAACGTCCCCGTGGTGATGATCACGGGGCGGGACCACGACGACGACGTGGTGAACGGCCTGGACGCCGGGGCCGACGACTACGTGACCAAGCCCTTCAGCTCGTCCGTGCTCGGGGCTCGCGTCCGTGCCGTGACCCGCCGCGGGGCAGCGCCGCACGGGGGGACCCAGGACCTCCTCCGAGTGGGGGAGCTGGTCGTCGACGAGCTCGGGGCGCGTGCCTTCCTGGCGAGCGTCGAGCTGGCGCTCTCACCGACCGAGATGAGCCTGCTCGCCTGCCTGGCACGCCACGCGGGCAGGGTGCTCTCGAGGCAGGACCTGCTCGAGCAGGTGTGGGGCTACGACTACCTCGGTGACTCGCGCCTGGTCGACATGGCGGTGCTGCGGTTGCGGCAGAAGCTCAGGGAGGCCACCCCCGACGGGGACGGGCTGGTGGTGACGGTGCGAGGCGAGGGCTACCGCATCGACCGTTGACGCAGTCCCGGGCGTGGCCAGCCGTGACCGATCCGTGACCTCACCGCCGGTCCCGACGACGAGGTACCTCGATAGGTTCGGACCGATGGCCCCACGACCCGACCAGTGCAGCATCCGGCGCCCGAGGTGGGGGGACGGGGCCGGTCTGTACGAGCTGGCCCGCCGAGCCGGCGGGCTCGACGTGAACAGCTCCTACGCCTACCTCCTCTGGGTGAGGGACTTCTCCGAGTCCACCGCCGTGGCGGAAGCCGGCGGCGACCTGCTCGCCTTCTGCACCGGGTACCTCCGCCCCGACTCGCCGTCCACGTACTTCGTGTGGCAGGTGGCCGTCGATCCCCTCGCCCGCGGTGCGGGGCTGGCCCGGGCGGTGCTGGAGGAGGTGGTCGACCACAGCGGTGCCACCCGGCTCGAGGCCACCGTCACGGCCGACAACGAGGCGTCCAACCGGCTGTTCTCCCGCTTCGCCGAGAGACGCAGGGCCCCGTTGGTCCGCGAGGAGCTGTTCACGGCCGCGGACTTCCCCGACGAGCACCCGCCCGAGCAGCTCCTGCGCATCGGCCCGTTCTGACCGCTCCGGGTACGTCACGGCCTTGTCACAACCCGGCGGAGCGGGTCCGCTCCCCGGGAGGCCGGGGCTACGGTCGACACCGAACTCGACAACCAGTGCCCCAGGCACGCGACCGGCACCGTCCGATGCGGTGCCGACTCGGAGCCGGCGCCCGTCGCCGCAGCGGTGAGCCCTCGTGGTGGGCGCTGCGAGCTCGCCAGGCGTCGTCGTTCCGGGGTCGATCCGACCGGGAGCGGTGGGAGCTCGCCGCCCCAGGTGCGGCGATCAGACCGCGCCCCGTCCGTGGTCGAGCGCGTGCCGGGCAGAGGAGCGTGATCGCACGATGCAGGTCTTCGACGAGCTCGAGTCCGGTGTCCGCAGCTACTGCCGCGGCTGGCCGACCGTCTTCCAACGGGCGGAGGGAAGTTGGATGTGGGACGTCGATGGTCGGCCCTACCTCGACTTCTTCGCCGGGGCGGGTGCGCTGAACTACGGCCACAACCACCCGGTGCTGAAGCAGGCCCTCATCGACCACCTCGCCACGAACGGCGTGGTGCACAGCCTCGACATGGCGACGGTCGCCAAGCAGGAGCTGCTCACCACGTTCCACGAGCTCGTCCTGCGACCGAGGGGTCTCGGCTACAAGGTGCAGTTCCCCGGGCCCACCGGCACCAACGCCGTGGAGGCCGCATTGAAGCTGGCCCGGAAGGTGAAGGGCCGGGAGCACATCGTGAGCTTCACCAACGCCTTCCACGGCATGACGCTCGGGGCGCTCTCGGTCACCGGCAACTCGGTGAAGCGCGGCGGAGCGGGCGTGCCGCTCGCGCACACCACGGCGCTGCCCTACTGCAACTTCATGGAGGAGGGGAGCAGCATCGGTCTGCTCGAGGCCCTCCTCACCGACCGTGGGAGCGGGCTCGACCGCCCGGCCGCGGTGATCGTGGAGACCGTGCAGGGTGAGGGAGGGGTCAACGTGGCCAGCCCCGGGTGGCTCCGGCGCCTCTCCCAGCTCTGCGCCGACCACGACATGTTGCTGATCGTCGACGACGTCCAGATGGGGTGCGGGCGGACCGGGCCGTTCTTCAGCTTCGAGCCGGCTGGCATCGAGCCGGACATCGTGTGCCTGTCCAAGTCGATCAGCGGCTACGGCCTCCCGATGGCGATGACGCTGATGAAGCCGGAGCTCGACGTCTGGGAGCCCGGCGAGCACAACGGCACCTTCAGGGGCAACAACGCCGCCTTCGTGACGGCGACGGCCGCCCTCCGGCAGTTCTGGTCCGACGACGCCCTCGCTGAGGGGGTAGCGGTCCGGGCCGAGGTGATCGAGAACACCCTCGTCTCCCTCGCCAGCAGCCACCTCGCGGCCGGTGTCGACGCACGGGGCCGGGGCCTCGTGCAGGGCCTGGTGTTCGCCGACCCCCGGGTCAGCGCAGCGGTCTGCCGGGCGAGCTTCGAGTCCGGCCTGTTGCTCGAGACCTCCGGCCCGCAGGGCGAGGTGGTGAAGCTGATGCCGCCCCTCACCGTCGGCCTCGACGACCTGCAGACCGGGCTCGAGGTGCTCAGCGAGGTGGTCGACCGGGTGCTCACGGCCGGTCCGGTGCAGGAGGTCCGGCGATGATCGTCCGCCATCTCGATCAGATCGTCGGCACCGAGAGGGACGTGTCCGCCGAGACGTGGTGCAGCAGGCGGCTCGTCCTCGCGGGCGACGGGGTCGGCTTCTCCCTCCACGACACCGTCCTCCACGAGGGGACGAGCACCGAGATGTGGTATCGGAACCACGTGGAGGCGGTGTACTGCATCGAGGGCGAGGGCACCCTCCAGGATCTCGACACCGGCGAGGTCCACCCCGTCACCCCGGGCACGATGTACCTGCTCGACGACCACGATCGGCACCGGCTGACGGCGACGACGCAGCTGCGCACCATCTGCGTGTTCAACCCTCCCTGCACGGGGCGGGAGGTCCACGACGCGGACGGCTCGTACCCCCTCCTGGGCCCGGAGGAGCGATGAGCCTCGGCACGACCCGGCCGTCCCGGTACCCCACCCGTACCGTGGGAGAAGCGGTCTCGACGCCGCGCCGCGACCCGGTGGTGCACGGTGACGACCGGTCCGGGCCACTGAGCCCCGAGCAGTTGGAGGCGTACGAGGCGAGGGGCTTCCACCAGGTCGACCGCCTGCTCGGCGTCGACGAGCTCCTCGCCCTCGAGGACGCGGTGCGTCGGCTGCTGGACGACCGCTCGCTGGACGCCGACGAACGGGTCGTGCGGGAGCACGCCGGTCGCGACGTGCGGAGCCTCTTCGAGGTGCACCGGCTCGACCCGGCGTTCGCAGCGCTCGCCGCCGACCCGCGCCTGGTCGAGCCGGCCCGGCAGATCCTCGGGTCCGAGGTCTACGTGCACCAGAGCCGGGTGAACCTCAAGCCCGGGTTCCGAGGGCGGGGCTTCTACTGGCACTCCGACTTCGAGACCTGGCACGCGGAGGACGGCATGCCGGCGATGCGGGCGCTCAGCATCTCGCTGTCGCTCACCCCGAACGAACCGTGGAACGGGAGCCTGATGGTCATCCCGGGCTCGCACCGCCGGTTCATCGGATGCCAGGGCGAGACGCCCGAGGCGCACTACCAGACCTCCCTGCGGTCCCAGGAGTACGGCGTGCCGAGCGAGGCCGACCTCAGCCGCCTCGTCGCGGAGGGCGGGATCCACATGGTCACCGGCGGTGCCGGGTCGGCGGTGATGTTCGACTGCAACCTGATGCACGGGTCGGGCAGCAACATCTCCCCGCTCGCCCGGCGGAACCTCTTCATCGTCTACAACAGCGTCGAGAACCGCCTCGTCGAGCCGTTCGCCGCGCCTGCGCCCCGCCCCGGGTTCATCGCCGCCCGCCCGTGACCGCCGGTGCATCCGGGTGCGGCCGGCATGGCGTCGCGCCGCCCACGTGCCGCTGGTGGAGCAACTCCGCCAGCGGGTGGGTGGTGGTGGTGCGCGAGGTGGGACTTGAACCCACACGTCCTTTCGGACACAGGAACCTGAATCCTGCGCGTCTGCCAATTCCGCCACTCGCGCGAGTGGGACCGGGAGAGCGTACCGCCTCCTCGCGG
>Ga0164243_10006971_pt1 | contig 16982 bp, 12 predicted proteins | sample OricompcompostOP_FD_108781 | JGI IMG/M metagenome (GOLD analysis project Ga0164243, IMG submission 108781) | Organic Plus compost microbial communities from Emeryville, California, USA - Original compost - Organic plus compost (OP) | ecosystem: Engineered > Solid waste > Mixed feedstock >... | reverse complement strand
ATGCTGCTGCTCTTCCGCGTCGCCATCATGGACGAGGATGCGTCGCTCGGGCGGTTCCAGCGGGCATTGCGCTGGTACGTCGACGATCTGCTGAACTGGGAGAGGACATGAGAGATGCAAAGGGCCGGCGGTTGTGGCGCCGGCCCTTCGGGAGATTCGCGTGTGTTGCTCAGGAGGCGGTGGCCCCCGCCAGTTCGGTCTCCGAGCGGAGCGCCAGGATCGACGGCGTTGGCAGACGCATACTGCGGGCGGCCTTGCCGAATTCCTCGATCTCGCTGGGGGCTACATCCAGCACCTGACAGAGGCGCCGGGCGATATGCGGGCGCGGGCCCGACTTTCCCAGTTCGATCTGCGACACGGTCACCCGTGCCACGCCGGCACGATCGGCAAGCACCTGCTGTGACATCTGCTTGCGTTGCCGCGCTTCCCGAAGCGTCAGCATACGTCCACTCCCTCTCCCTCGCTCCGTGTTTCAGCTTGCCACCATACAGGCGTACGGCTTCCGGCAAACTGGATCGGCTGGCCGCCGATCTCCCCAGCCGCAATCCTAATCTGCTTGTGACGACGGGGAAAAGGTGTCCGTTCGGCTTTCCAGACGGGCAATTTTCCTTCGTGCGAAACAGGGATGTTGTCGTGATGTCGTCGCGCTCCGAATGGGCTGTACGTGCGGGCGGGAAGGGGCAGCCTGGGCGAGGGCCGATTGGGCGACCTGTGACTGTGGCCCTCGTCTGGAGGCACAGCATCCGGATTCTTCGCCACGGAGTCATGGTTCGGGCGGCGGTGCTGCCAATGCGCTTCCGTGCGCGCTCCGCGTATGGAGATGCAGGCCGCCCGCTGACGGCCTGATCCGGCCGGCATACCCGCGAGTGGGAGCGTGGGGATCATTCGGACACCCGCATCTTGTCTTGTTGTTGCGAGCGACTGCGTGTCCTCCTGAGGGGCGCCGTCGCCGGATGGACGGCCGCTGCGGTACGATGCGCTGCGATAACCGACGAGCAACACGGGAAAGGATGCGGAAGCAATGGCCGATCCACGGCTGGAGCGGTGGGCGAAGACGTTGGTGACCTACTCGGTCGCGGTGAAGCCCGGGCAGACGGTCGGCATCACGGGAGGCGTGGCAGCGGCGCCGCTGCTGCGGCTGATCTACCGCGAGGTGCTGGCGGCGGGTGGGTATCCCGTCATGCTGCCCGTGCTCGACGGACTCGACACCGAGATGCTGCTGCACGGAAACGACGAGCAGCTTGCCTTCCTCACGCCGGCCGAGCGGTTCCTGCGGGAGCAGGCGGATGTGACGATCACCGTGCGGGCCGAGACGAATACGAAGCGGCTCTCCGCGGTCGATCCGGCCCGGCAGTCGCTCTTCCAGAAGGCGCGCACCGGACTGATGGGCGCGTATATGCGCCGCGCCGCCGAGGGAAGCCTCGTCTGGACGCTGACGCTGTACCCGACGGAAGCCTATGCGCAGGACGCCGACATGGAGACCGAAGCCTATACCGATTTCGTGCTGGCGGGCATGAAGCTGGACCGGGAGGACCCGGTCGCCGCCTGGCGAGCGCTGCACGATGAGCAGCAGCGCCTGATCGACTGGCTGGCGGGCAAGCGCGAGATTCGTCTCATCGGGCCGGATACCGACCTGACGCTCAGCGTGGAGGGTCGCTCGTGGGTGAACTCGGATGGCAAGCGCAACTTCCCGAGCGGCGAGATCTTCACCGGTCCTGTGGAGGATTCGGTCACCGGCCACATCCGCTTCTCCTACCCGGTGGTGACGGGCGGGCGTGAGATCCAGGATATCCGCCTGCGCTTCGAGCGCGGCAAGGTGGTGGACGCCAGCGCCGGGAAGAATGAGGACTACCTGATTCGTACGCTCGACACTGATCCGGGTGCACGCTTCCTCGGGGAATTCGCCTTCGGGACGAACTTCGACATCCAGCGCTTCTCCAAGAACATCCTCTTCGACGAGAAGATCGGCGGCACCGTCCATATGGCGGTCGGCGCCGGATATCCGGAGACCGGGAGCGTCAACACGTCCGCCGTCCACTGGGACATGATCTGCGACCTGCGCCAGGGCGGCGAGGTCACGGTCGACGGCGAGCCCTTCATGCGCGACGGGCAGTTCGTGATCTAGCCTTCGGGTGGCAGCCGGATTCCGAGGTGGCTGGCGGGATGTCCTCGCGCCGGCCCTGCGTTGTCGGCCTGCAACCCGGGTGGTCTTGACTATGCGTACGTACGCGGCGTTGGCGGGAGCGCAGGGGTTCGTGACCTGCGGTCATGGAGCCGGTCCGGGCATCGAATAACATGGTGTTGCACGCAGCGACGCGATGGGTGCTGTCGCCGAGCGCATGGTGCGGAGTCGATGAGGCGCTCCGTGCGCGGCTCGTGTCCCAGCTGGACGGCACCGGAGTCGGCTGCGCTCGCATTCCACGCCCCAAAGGCGATTCGGGTAAGGGAACAATGGCCGAGCACGCGGAGATCGATGACGGGGTGCCGCTCACCGGGGGAGCGGTGAATGCCGTCGTCCGGATCGGGAACACGGTGCGTCGCCCGGTCGGAGCATGGACACCGGCGGTCCACGCCCTGCTGCGGCACCTCGAAGACACGGGATTCGACGCCGCTCCCCGCCTCCTCGGCATCGACGAGGAGGGGCGGGAGGTTCTGGAATTCCTCCCCGGGACCGCCATGCCCTGGATCGACTGGCCCGCCGTGATGCGAAGCGGCGACGGGCTTCGCCAGTTGGGAACGATGTTGCGCCGCTACCACGATGCCGTGCGGGACTTCGTGCCTCCCGCCAATGCGCGCTGGCGCAATCCGCGCGCACGGCCATGGACCGGGGCCGAGCTGGTGCGCCACGGCGACTTCTCCCCCTTCAACACGATCTGGCAGGGCGATCGATTGACTGGCGTTATCGACTGGGACTTCGCGCAACCGGGGACGGCGCTCGAGGACCTGGGGTATCTGGCCTGGTATGCCGTGCCGCTGTCGGACGACGGTCGGGCGCGACAATACGGGTTCGGAGCGGAGATCGACCGCGCTGCCCGGTTGCGGGCGCTCGCGGCGGCCTATGGCGATGTGACGCCAGCGGAGATCGTGCATGGGGCGATCGATGTGATCCGGACGGAACGCGATGACATGGTGGCCCTTGCGCGGCAGGGACTGGAACCGTGGGTGAGCTTTGTACGTGAGGGCACGCCCGCGGGGTTCACCGCCGAACTCGCCTGGATCGAGGAACATCGCCCGTCCCTGCTGGTCCGGTGAGGGTGGCGGCGCGTTCGACGGTGCCCCATCATCGTTCCAGCGACATGACGGGCGGGCGTGTCCGCCAGAGGGAGTGGTGAGGCGGGCGTGCGAATTGATGAAGCATTGCTGCTCGATGCCGTCGATACCGTTCAGAGCGACGTTCCGGGGCTGCTGATCGGCGGATCGGCGGCGTTTGCAGGGGCGCTGGCGGCGCGCGGTCGCCACACTGTCTGGCTTCCGCTTGACGCACGCGAGATGAACCTCGCGGATGAGCGAGTGGAGACCTTGCCCGATGCCGGGTCCCCGCTCCCTCCGGATGCCGTGTTTGGCGTTGTGATCCTTCCCGCGCCGCCGGAGCGCGACCTGGGGCGGCGGTGGCTGGTGCTGGCTCGAAACCATCTTGCGCCGGGAGGGCGGGCCGTGCTGGCCGGCGCCAATGCAACCGGCATTCGCTCGACGATCGCGGATGGAAGGGCGCTGTTCGGGGAGCCGCTTCGGGAGGACTACCGGAGCAAGCACCGCGTCGCGGTGTTCGTTGCCGGGGGGAGGCCCCGCGATCTGCCGGGATGGATGGCGGAGCCGGGCGTTGCCGAAGGGACATGGGGCGAGGTCTCGCTGGAGGTGGACGGCTCGCGTCTGCGTCTGGCGACGCTTCCGGGCGTCTTCTCCGGCGCCCGCCTCGATGCGGGAACCGAATTGCTGCTCGCGCACCTCGCCGTTGAACCGGGGGAGCGGGTGCTCGATGTCGGCTGCGGCGCGGGAACGATCGGGTTCGTGGCGCTCCGGCGCGGCGCGCGGTCGGTCCTGATGACGGATGTCAATCTCCTCGCGATAGCCGCGGTGCGGGAGACGCTCCGCCGCGATCGCATCGCTGCGGCCCGGGTGGTCGCCGGAGATGTCTACGACGGGCTCGATCCCGTCGATCGGTTTGACCTGATCGTCTCCAACCCGCCATTTCACCAGGGCAAGACGGTCGATTACGGGATGCCGCAGCGCCTGATTGCGGAGGCGGACCGATATCTGGCGCCGCATGGGAGGCTGGTCATCGTGGCAAACGCCTTCCTGCCGTACGAGCGGCTGCTGGAGGAGCGATTCCGGGTCGTCCAGCCGATTGCCGCGACCAGGCGATTCAAGGTTTTGCTGGCGAGGCGGCCACGGTGACGCCGCCCGGAACGGTTGCCGGGACGAGGGTCGGCACGGGCGTCGGACGGTGTGCTAGGGGACCGGCGCGGGGACTGTGGTCCACTTCGGGACGATGGTGGACCGCCAGGCCGCCATGCGATCGAGCAGGGCGGCGGGATCGGTGTCGGCGAGCAGCAGGGAGCGGAGCTCCGAGCGGATGAAACCGTGCTCCACCGCCTTGTCGAAGAAGCCGAGCAGCGGTTCGAAGTAGCCGTCCACATCCAGCATGCCCACCGGCTTCCGATGGATGCCGAGTTGTGCCCAGGTCAGGATCTCGCAGAGCTCGTCGAGCGTGCCGAAGCCGCCCGGCAGGGCGATGAACCCGTCGGCGTTCGTCTCCATCGCCGCCTTGCGCTCGTGCATCGACCCGAGCACGGCCAGATCCGTCAGGCTGCGGTGGGCGACCTCTTTCTCCATCAGGGCGCGAGGGATATAGCCCCGCACCGTCCCTCCTGCCTCCAGTGCGGCATCGGCGATGGCGCCCATGAGCCCGACATTGCCCCCTCCGTAGACGAGCGCCAGGCCGCGTTCCGCCAGGGCCCGGCCGAGGCGTTCCGCATGATCGCGGTAGGCGGGGCTGTTCCCCATCCCCGACCCACAAAAGACACAGACCGCCGTCATCGTCGTCATTCCCGATCGTCCTCTTTCCTGTGCCGCCTCGCCGGTGCGCGTCGGCCTGAGTAGCGCGTCTACGCCAAACGGTCCCACTCGCGATGGGAGGACAACGCTCAACCGATGGGACGCGAAACGGACGCGCCTTCCTGCGTGTCCGCATGGGACACGTCAGCGGAGTCACGCCACTGAGTTCGCCACACCATTGTGAACGGGTCCGCGAACGCCGCGCCAGCCCCGGCTTGCCGGTTTACGGAACCTTCACGATCTGCCGTGATGGAGGTGATCGGCGCTTTCCTGAACCGGGCCGCTCTGCGACGATGGGTGCCGGCACGATCCGGGAATGAAGGCGACGGATGCAAGGAGCGGAACGGTGAGTGAATCGGCTGGCCGGATGCCATCGGTATCTGCCTCGAAGGACTGGGTTTTCGACGATGCAGTGCGGGAACGTGTGGAACGCATCTTCGCCCCCTGGGATTCTGCTTCGACCCCTGGCATGGCGGTCGGGGTCTATCGTGAAGGGGAGATCGTCTACACCGGCGGGTTTGGAATGGCGAACCTGGAGCACGATATCCCCATTGTGCCGGGGTCGATCTTCCATATCGCATCGATCTCGAAGCAGTTCACGGATATGTGCATCGCCATCCTCGCCGTCGAAGGAGCGCTTGATGTCGACGACGATATCCGGCTCTACGTGCCGGAGGTGCCGGATTTCGGCGAGACGATCACGATCCGCCATCTGATCCATCATGTCAGTGGTCTGCGCGATCAGTGGATGCTGTTGCACCTGGCGGGCTGGCGGGAGGAGGATCTCGTCACGGATGCCGACGTGCTCGATCTCGTGCGGCGGCAGCGCGCGCTCAACTTCGGCCCGAACACCGAATACCTGTACTGCAACACCGGTTACACCCTGCTCTCGATCGTCGTGAAGCGCGTATCCGGCCTCTCGCTACGGCAGTTCGCGCAGGCGCGCATCTTCGGCCCGCTGGGGATGACGCGCACCCACTTCCACGACGATCACTCCGAGATCGTGAAGGGCCGCACCCAGGCCTACGAACCGCGCAAGGGCGGCGGTTATCACGTTTCCATCCCGGAGTTCGATGTCGTCGGCACGACAAGCCTCTTCACGACGGTCGAGGATCTGGCGAAGTGGGACGGCAACTTCGTCACCGCGCAGGTCGGCGGGCCAGAGGTGGTCGCCGAGCTGCAGCGGCCGGGTACCTTCGCCGATGGTACGCCGATGTCGTATGCGTGGGGCCTGATGCGAGACACCTACCGGGGAGCGACGCAGATCGGGCATGGTGGAGCGGATCACGGGTACCGGTCGGACTACTTCCGACTCCCCGACTTCGGGTTGACCGTGACGATCCTGTCGAACGTCTCGGATTCGGGACCGCACGGCCTTGCCACCAGGGTGGCCGATGCGGTGATCGGCGACCGGCTTGCCCCACCGACGGCCCCGGGAGGCGTGGCCGGGAAGCGAACGGCGGTGCCGGCCGTCGTCACGCCCTCCGCGCTCGCCGGAACCTGGGTGTGTGACGCGAAGGGGACGTGGGCGACCGTGACCGCGCGGGATGGCAAGGCGTGGCTGGAGATGGATGAGCCGATGCCCCTGGAAGACGGCGGGAATGGGCGCTTCGTCCACACGGCGACGGGCTCGACGGTCACCCTGTCTCCGGACGGCGCGACGCTGGACATCACGGTTGGCGGGGAGACGTCGTCCTTCACCCGGGCGGGGCGCTACCATCCGTCCGCGGCGGATCTGGATGCGCTCGTTGGGACGTACTGGAGCGAGGAGCTTGCCGTTCCCTACGAGATCGTCCGGGACGGTGGCACAGACGGCGAGACGATCGCGGTGCGGCGGCGGAAGTTTCCCGATGCAACCTATCGCCCGCTGGCGCCGGACACCTTCGGGCGGGGAAGCCTCGATTGGGGGACCGTGGTGCGATTCCAGCGCGACGAGGCTGGGATAATCGCCGGGTTCACGATGACGGCGGGGCGGATTCGCAACCTGGCCTTCGCACGGCAATAGCGCGCCGGCCCGATGCGAGCCGCCAGGGAGGCCCAGGATGAGCGCGGCGCTCACCCTGGGCCTCCGTCGATCAGGCGGAGATGGCGGCCTGGCCACACCCGCAGAGATCGGAGCGGGCGCCGGCCGCCAGGCGTTGGTACACCCGCGCGATGTCCGCCCCGACGGTCTCCCAGGAGAAGCGACGGGCGGCCTCCACGGCATTGCGGCCGAGGGACTCCCGGAGCGCGTCGTCGGCCAGCACACGGGTCAGCGCCTCGGCGAGGGCTCCCGGCTGCGAGTGAGGCACCAGCAGGCCGGAGACCTCGTCCGTGATGGAGAAGCGGAGGCCACCAACCCGCGACGCCACGACCGCCGCTCCGGAAGCCATCGCCTCGATTGCCACCAGGCCGAACGACTCATAGCGGGAAGGCACGGCCACGGCATCGACCGCGCGATACCAATGCACGAGCTCTTCGTGCGGGAGCGATCCGAGGAAGCGGACACGATCGCGGATGCCGAGGTCCGCCGCGATCCGGGCGTAGGTTGTCATCGGTCCGACCGGCTGGTCGATCCCATCGATCGCGCCGCCCGCGAGCAGGAGCCGGGCGCGGGTGTCCCGGTGGGCGATCTCGTGGAACGCCCCTAGCAGGGTGTCGAACCCTTTGATCGGATCGACGCGACCGACCGCGAGGATGAGGTGCGCATCGGCATCCAGGCCCAGGGCGGCGCGCTCGTCCGCGCGGCAGCCGGGATGGAAGCGGGCCAGGTCGACCCCGGGCGGGATCATACAGATGGTGCCCGGATCCGATGCGCCGATCATGGCCGCAAGGTCGGCCTGTTCGTCCGGGTTGCCGGCCACCAGGGCGTCGGCCCGCTGGACCAGCGCGCGTTCGGTTTCCAGGCGGAGGGCGGTTTCGCGATCGGCGGTCGCGGCGACCGCATTCTTCATGTGCGCTGTCGTATGGAACATCAGCAACGATGGGATATGCCAATAGCGCTTCAACTGTTCCGCCACGAGGCCGGAGAGCCAGTAGTGGGCGTGGATGATGTCGTAGCGAACCTGGGCGCGCAGCGAATAGAGGGCGGCCTGGGATGCGAAGTCATGGATGTAGGGGACGAGATCGTTCTTGGGGAGATCTTCAATCGGTCCCGCCGTGATGTGGACGACGTTGACGCCGGGGCTGACGGTCACGACATCCGGGGTGAGGGGATCGGTGCGGCGGGTGAAGATATCGATCTGGATGCCCTGACGGGCGAGCTGCAGGGCCAGGCTGCGGACATAGATATTCATGCCGCCGGCATCGCGCTGGCCGATGCGGGCGATAGGTGACGTGTGCATGGAGATCATGGCGGCGCGGCGGACGGGCTGGTCGGTCTCGTAGCCGAAGACCGAGGGGCCCGTATACGCGGAGATGGACACAGGAGTGGCCTTTCGCGAAACGGTGCGGACGGACAAGACTCAGTACATGTAATCCGGGATGATGATCCCGCCTTCCTGCTCATCGCTGGCGCGCAGCGACGTCTGGCCGGGAATGAGCGACATGCTCAGGAACTGGAGCGCGGCATCGATCGAGGCATCCAGCGTCGCTTCGTGGAAATGGCGGGGCGTGAACCGGTCACTCGCGGACCAGATCCAGAGCGCTGGGGTGGTGGACGCAACCTCCACGCCATCGACTGCGGCGTGAACGGGACCGACCTGGACGCGGACCGATGGGTCCTGCGTGACGAGGTCGGCGAGCGAACGGCGCGGTCGTTCGCCGGGACAGGCAACGGGCATCTCTACCTCCTGGGCCATCGGACGCAAGGCGCGGGGCCTTGCCAGCGCGACGTGCGCGATGGGGGCATTCTTGCCGATTGAAAGCCACTTTGCAAAAGCTATCGGCAGGCACAGCGGAAAGTTCCCCGGGCCGTCAGGAGTGTTGCGGGGACCACAGGCGCACGAGCGGGCCATCGGGGCCGAGCACGGGGTCCGATGTGGGGAGCGGCAGCGACGCGATGTTTCGATCGACGCGGGGGTGCTCATCGACCTCGCCGGTGTTGACGTCCCAGACCTGGCCGGGGGGATAGGCGCCAACAGCAATGAGGTCGGGAGAGGACCCGATGTTGCGGAGCGCGACGCCGGCCGGGATGACCAGCACATCGCCGGCCTGCATCTCCACCCTCGGGCCGCCGCTGCCGCCCAGCTCGACCGTGGCGGTGCCTGCGGCAACGCCGAGCGTCTCGTGCGCGGTGCTGTGGAAATGGTGATAGTTGAAGATCCCGTTGCGCCACGAATAGCCCCACCCATTGCGGCGGAAATGCTCCTCCATCGCGCTACCGGGGTCATGGTCATCGAGCGTGACCCCGGTGCGGTAGACGAGGACCGGGAGATCGGGGTTGTTGGCGAAGGGCGGGTTTGCGGCCAGCAGATGCTGCTCGATGATGGGCGAGCCGTCGCCTGGCGCGCCGGGGAGCGGGAATGCAAAGAGGTCGTCTGGCAACGACGAGTCCGTCATGATCTACCTTCATGGTCATCGGTGGCCGGGTCATGGGCGCGAAGGCGCTGCTTCGTCGCGCGCCCATGATCGCACGGATCGGTCCGTAGCACGACAACCCAGGGGCGAGAGACGCTCCCATGTGCAGCCCCGCAGGCGGTTCGGGTTCTTGTTGACTGGCGATGCATGCGTGGTTCCACGCATTGCTGCCTCGTGCCTGGAATGTGAGGTTCCCCCGATTCGGCAATCCCGGATCTGTCGCACGCTGGAGGCAGGCCCAGGTAATGTGCGAGGGACGCACGCCCGGGAAGAGGAGGTGCCCAATGGCCAGTCATGTCCGGCTTCCGCGTCGCCTGGTTCTGCTCGTAGCACTTGCCATCCTGATGATGAACAGCCCCCTCGCAATTGCAGGAGAGCTGATGGCTCAGAGTGACGGACAGGTGCCTGCGATTGCGGTCGAGTGGAACGGGAGTTCAATCGCGGTGCGAGGGTCCGGGTTCACGCCAGGTGGCGTGGTGACGGTCATGCTGTCTCCTGGTGTGCCGGATCAGGTCGCCGGTTTCAAGGCGTCGATCTCGGTCGTTTCCCCCGACGGCGGGATCGCCGTGCGGTTTCTGATGGGCGTTGATGGGTACGGCCCGAACGGGAGCCAGGACCCGGCATGGTCTCTGGAACCGGGCATGGTCGCGATGGACGCGAGCGCCAGGTACGGACCGAATGGAAGCCAGGATCCCGCGTGGTCCCTGGTAACGGGCATGATGGTACCGGACGAGGGCACATCGGCCGTCGTGCTGGTCCCCAGGAGCTGCGATCCGGATGACCGTGTGCTGGCCCACGACACGCAGCGCGATACATGGGCGGACCCGGTTGTTGTCCCTTGCTGATCCTTTTCATCGGAACCCCGGCAATGCGTGATTTTCCGCATTGCCGGGGTTCGCACCTGTGCGGGTTTCCCCCGATGCTGGGACCGTGGCGACGGGGCACTATGGGGGTATATCGAGGACGACACGGTGGCCTCGATATCCGGGTGAAGGGGGCCTCTGTGCCTCCTTCACCAGCCGGGCGATTGGCAGGACGGAGAGGCTGCGATCGGGTGTATGGCGTGATGGAAACATCCTGCGGCTGCGCTGGCCAATTCCGGCCAGCGAGGGGAGATACGGAGTTGACGTAATCGGTGTCGAGGGGGAGATAATGTGGCAAGGGCCTCATGCTGGAGACTGGGCCGGAACTGCATCAACTCCGGAGCCGGGTGATGGAACGACCATCCCTTTCTCTTGCCGAACTTGCAGGGTCGTTGCCGCGACCGCTCTCCGGCTTTGTGGGACGTGCCGCGGAGATTGCGACGGTTTCCACGCTGCTGATGGCTCCCGATGTGCGGCTGCTCACGATCGCCGGCCCTGGTGGCATCGGCAAGACCCGTCTTGCTCTGGAGGTTGCCTCCACCCTGCGCGATGCCTTTCCGGATGGCGTCATCTTCGTCTCGCTTGCCTCGACCAACGACCCCGAGCGGGTGCCGGTCGTGATCGCCCAGGCGCTCGCGCTCGATCCACGCGGTGACCAGACGGCTGCCGATGCGGTGCGGGCGGTGCTTGCCGACCGCCACGTTCTGCTGGTGCTCGACAACCTGGAGCACCTGTTGCCTGCGGGCATGTTCCTCGCCGGCCTACTTGGAGCGTGCCACGGACTCACCATCCTCGCCACCAGCCGGACGCGCCTCGATCTCAGCGGCGAGCATGTCTACACACTCGGCCCGCTCGCGGTCGGCGATGCCCGTACGCTCTTCCGGCGGCGCGCCCAGGCCCAACGCGGTGAGCGGGCTGATGCCGGCCAGGACGCCGAGATTACCATCGACGCGATCTGCACCCGGCTCGACCGGATGCCGCTCGCGATCGAACTCGCCGCTGCCCGCACCGCCACGCTGGCGCCCCAGGCATTGCTTTCATATCTCGATCGTCCCCTGGCCATGTTGCGGAATGGCCCGCGCGACGCGCCGCTACGCCACCAGACGATGCGGGACACGATCGCCTGGTCCTACGCGCTGCTGGATGAGGAGCAGAAAGCGGGGTTCCGGCGGCTGGCGGTCTTTGTGGGCGGGTTCACACTGAAGGGCGCGCAGGCGGTCCTTGGTGATGACCAGGACGCCTTCGAGCTGGTGGATTTCCTGGTGGCGCGGAGTCTGGTCGTGCCGATGGCGGGCGATTTATCGCGGCCCCGGTTCACGATGCTGGAGTCGATCCGCCAGTTTGGGGTCGATGAACTGGCCGCGAGCGGCGAGGATGACGCTATCCGGATGATCCACGCTGACTGGCTGATCGACTTTGCGGAGATGGCAATTCCTTTCTATGACGGTCCGCGTATGTACGAGTTCTATTCGGCGGTGCTGGACGAGATGGACAATATCCGGTCGGCCATGCGCTGGAGCGTTGGCCGCCAGGATGGCATCCGGGCCAACCGGCTGGCTGGTGCGGTCTGGAGGCTCTGGCACAGTGGCGAGGCGTCGTGGCTCACCACGGCGACCTGGAACGATCGGATGGAAGAAGGACTGGTGTGGATCGAGCGGGCGTTGGCATTGCGGGAAGGCGTGCCGACCCGATACCTCCTCGAATCGTGGTTGGGCGAATTTCAGCTTTCTGCGAATCTTGGTCGAGTAGCGTTTCTGGTACCAATGGCGGAACATCTCTTGCAACGAGGACTAGAGGCGAATGATTCCTTGATCGAGCATTTTGCTCACATTGCGCTGTCGGACGTAGCGCTGCTTCGCGACGATCGGGACGAAGCGCGGGCACAACTGTATCTGGCAGCAGAGGCAGGTAGCCGTTCCCGAGATCCCGAGAATCAGCTCTGTGGGGTATACAGTGGACTAGCATTTCTCGAACTCGGCTCCGGTAATCCGCAAGAAGCAGAAGCGCATGGCCGGATGGCGCTGGACTATGGCTTGCGTTGCGGGAATCCGCATAACCTGGTGTTTGCGATAGCGTTCTTTTCGCTTGCCCTTCAGCAACAGGGGAAATGGCTCGAGGCGGTGCAGGCCGCGATCGAACATTTGCGCTGTCTCGCGATGATGCGCGATGTTGTGCGGACAAAGGCTCCAGTGATGGTCGTTGCCGAAGCTGCCCTCGTAGCGAACCTTCGCAGCGATGCCGTCCACCTGTTGGCGTATGCCGAGACCGTCCCGCGATATGACGCTTACGACGTCGCCGCTGCTGTGGAGGCGATGGCGCGGGTGCGGGCCACGTTGCCGGAAGCGGATATCGCCCGCGAGTGGGAAGTCGGTACCCGGATGACCCCCGATGACGTGCGGCAGATCGCGGAGCGCGTCGCGGCGGCACTCGAACGCAACCCCGAACCTGCTGCATCGGATGTTGCCGGAGCAGGGCTTTCTCCCCGCGAGCACGAGGTGTTGCGTCTGGTGGTGGCTGGAAAGACGAACCGTGCGATCGGTGAAGAACTCTTCATCAGCGAGCGAACGGTCGAGCGTCATGTCTTTCATATCATGGCCAAGCTGCACCTCGATTCGCGGACAGGGCTGGTCGCCTGGGCGGTCCGCCACGGCGTCGAGCCGTAGGTGTCTCAATGACCGGCGGGAACCCGTCATCTGACCGGGGCGTTCCTGTCTGTGGGAGCAGGTGACGCCATCGCCCGCGAGCCTGAAGATCGAGAGGGTCGCGATCGCCCCCGGAATGCGCGGCAGGTCGGCCGCGAAATCCTGACAGAAACTGTCCCATCCGGGACGCAAGATGGAAGAAGACGCTCCGGGTGCGGTGACGTACCATCCGTACGCACACCTTCGCGGAAGGTGAGGAGCACTGGGTTCTCGCGGCGGTCGCCGGTCGGGCGATCGCCGCCTTGTGTGAAAGGAATGTCGATGGCAACACTCGCCGTGGCGCAGGAGCAGGCGCCGCCAATCCAGGGGCGGGAGCGGACGATTGCGCTCTGGTCCCTATTCCTGGCGCTCTTCATGGAGCTGCTGGACGCAACCATCGTGAATGTCACGCTGCCATCGATCGAGCGGTCGCTGAACGCCTCGGCAGGCGAGCAGCAATGGATGGTGGCGGCCTACGGCCTTGCCCTGGCGATCGGCCTGATGACCGGCGCCCGGCTCGGCGACATGCACGGCCGCAAGCGGCTCTTCGTGATCGGGCTCACCTGCTTCACACTCGCCTCGATGCTGTGCGGATTCGCCCACAACCCGGAAATGCTGATCCTCTCGCGGGCGCTGCAGGGCTTCTCCTCGGCGATGATGATCCCGCAGGTGCTGAGCAGCATCCAGGTGATGTATCGGCCGTCGGAGCGCGGCTCGGCGATGGCCGGGTTCTCGGCGCTGGCCGGTGTGGCGGCAGTCTCCGGACCGATCCTCGGAGCCGTGCTGACCGATGCCGATCTCTTCGGCCTCGGCTGGCGCTCGATCTTCCTCGTCAACGTGCCGGTCGGCATCTTCGCGGTCTCGATGGCCCTGCGTCTCGTGCCGGAATCCTACGCGCCGAAGCGGCCGAAGCTGGACATCCCCGGCGTGCTCGTGCTGGCGGCGGGTCTGCTGGCGATCCTCTACCCGCTGATGATGGGGCAGGAGAAGGACTGGCCGGCCTGGACCTTCGCCAGCATGGCGGTTGGCGTGGTGATTCTTGCCGGCTTCATCCTGCTGCAGCGGCGGGAGATGATGGCCGGGGGCGAGCCGCTGGTGGATCTCTCGCTCTTCGGCATCCGGTCCTACGCGGCGGGCCTGTTCACGATCCTCGTCTTCTTCATGGCGATGGCCGGCTACTTCCTCGTGCAGACCATCTACATGCAGGAGGGATTGGGCTTCTCGATCCTGCGCGCCGGTCTGACGATGATCCCGTTCTCGGTGGCGGTCTCGCTCTTCGCGGGGCTCTCGGCGGCGAAGTTCGTCGGGATCATGGGGCGGAAGGTGCTGCAGATCGGTCCGATCATCATGGGCATCGGCCTGTTGATGACGCTGTTCGTCTTCAGGCGACAGGGCGTGGATACGTCGTCGTGGGCGCTGGCGCCGGGGCTCTTCGTCGCCGGGGCCGGGATGGGGATGGTGGTTGCGCCGATCGGGATCTTCGCCCTGTCCGAGGTGCCGGTGAGCAAGGCCGGGCCAGCGTCCGGGCTCTTCAACACGATCCAGCAGCTTGCGGGCGCGGTCGGCGTGGCGATCATCGGGACGGTCTTCTTCAACCGGATCGAGCATAGCTTCACGTCCAACATGGCGGCGATCCAGACGGGTGGGATGACGCCGGACAAGCCATGGACGAGCAGCTACGAGATCACGATCTGGGTGATGCTGGCCTTCATGGTGGCGGCGTCGGTCGCCGCGACCCTGCTGCCAATGCATCCGAAGTACGACGACTCCGTGATGGCGCACTGATCGACAGCCAGGCAAACACTATCCGAGAGCCGTCCGACCCTCACTGAGGGTCGGACGGCTCTCGTCGCTCCGGATTGCTTGCATTGCGGACGGTCTGCATTGCGTGCCACCCGACGGCGCCGATCCCGCTCGATCTCCTTGTCATCAAGAGCGAAGCCCAAGGACTGACATCGAACCCGGTTGGATGCCATGCGAATGATGGTCGTTGCCGTGCCACACCATCGGCATCGAAGCGGCGGTCGTCGGTAGGGACCGACCGCGTGTCGGTCCGCTTCCCCAGGGCGGATCACCGCCTGGCTACCCCGATTCCGAATCAGCATGGCCCAGTGGTCGAGCCCGGCCGGAGCGCCGCAACACTTGCGGCGCTCCATCTCCATGATTCCCGATGCGATCAGACGCCTGCTTTTGCCTTGCCCTTCTTTCTGGCGGGCAGGATGGGTTCCGGGACGGGAGCGGCGCGGGTGAGCGGCGTGCCAATGGCCGGGTTCTGAACGTAGTCCGTGTAGTTGCCCTGCCAATCGCGCACCCGGCCGTCGCGGAACTCGACGATCCGCGTGCAGATGCGGTCGAGGAAGTAGCGGTCGTGCGAGATCGTGAGGATCGTGCCGTCGAAGTCGAGCAAGGCGCGTTCCAGCTCCTCCACCGAGGGGATATCGAGGTTGTTCGTCGGCTCGTCCAGGATCAGGAAGTTCGCGCCGGTCAGGATCAATCCGGCGATCTGGAGGCGGCTGCGCTCGCCGCCGCTGAGGGCGCCGATCCGGTTGAAGGCGTCCATGCGGTCGAAGGAGAATGCGACTAGCGCCGACAGCGCCTGCTGCTCGTTCAGCGGTTTCAGGCGGCGCACGAAATCGATTGGCGTCATGTCGGGATCGAGCGATTCGTGCTCCTGCGTGTAGTAACCGGGCACGATCGACGCGCCGATCCGCAGCGATCCCTCGGTCGGCTTCTCCTTGCCCAGCAGCATGCGGATGAAGGTCGTCTTGCCCGCGCCATTCGGCCCGACGATGCCGATCCGCTCGCCGTGGCGCACGGTGAGATCGAACGGCAACAGCAGGCGGCGTGCACCGAACGCCTTGCCGACGCCGTCCGCCTGCGCCACGAGGGTGCCGCCGCGGTTGGCGTCGAAGGCGACCTTGATCCGGTCGCGGGCGAGCCGGGGAGCGGGTGTCGCCTCCAGCTTTGACCGCTCCTCCTGGTAGCGGCGGCGCATGTTCTCCGCGCGGGAGGCGAACTTCGGGTTCTGTCGCGCCCACTGGGTCAGGTCCTCGGAACTCTCCTTCAGGCGCTGGACCTCGCGTTCCTGGATCTCGCGCAGGGCGAGCGCCCGCTCGATTGCTGCGCGCTTCTGCTCCTGGAAGGCCGTGTAGTTGCCGGGCCAGGTCGTCACCTTACCGTCTTCGAGTTCGACGATCTCGGTCGCCACGCGGTCGATCAGATAGCGGTCGTGGGTGATGATGCCGACCGCGCCGGGATAGGCGATGAGGTAATCCTCCAGCCAGCGCTTGGCCCGGACGTCGAGGTGGTTGTCCGGCTCGTCGAGCAGGAGGACATCAGGCTGCTCGGTGAGGAAGCGGGCGATGCCGACAAGTTTCTTCTCCCCACCGCTGAGCGTGCCGAAGGGCTGCTCCCAGACGGTGTCCGGCAGGCCGAGGCCGATCAGGATGTCCAGCACGCGGTCCCCGGCATCGCTGGCGTTGTTGGCGGACATTAGTTCGTCCTCGCGGGCGAGCAGGGCGTTGTACTGGTCGATCACGTCGGCGAGCTCGTCGTCGGCGAGCGGTTCGGCCATCTTCGCCTCCAGCGTGGCGAGCTGGTCGCCGATGGCGTCCGCCGTGCCGACCACCTCGCCCACGAGCGCGATCGGCGTCTTCTCTGGATCGAGCCGCACGTCCTGCGTGAGGAAGCCAATGGTGAGGCCGCGCATGTGGGTGATGGCGCCCCTGAACGGTTGCTCCTGCTTCGCGAGCAGCCGGAAGAGGGAGCTCTTGCCGCTGCCGTTCTCGCCGACGAGGGCGATGCGCTCGCCGGACTTCAGCTCGAAGGAGAGGTCCTGGAAGATCTGGTTGCCGCCGTAGGCCCAGGAGACGTTTGCGGCCTGGAT
>Ga0164243_10006970_pt1 | contig 16983 bp, 31 predicted proteins | sample OricompcompostOP_FD_108781 | JGI IMG/M metagenome (GOLD analysis project Ga0164243, IMG submission 108781) | Organic Plus compost microbial communities from Emeryville, California, USA - Original compost - Organic plus compost (OP) | ecosystem: Engineered > Solid waste > Mixed feedstock >... | reverse complement strand
TCTCATCATTTTAATTTGAGAGACTTTGAATAATTTACTACTAATTTGCCATATCCGTAAGAAAGGTTACGGATATGGTAAGAGATAGAAGTAAAGAAAAACAGTTAGAGCAAGAAAGAATATCAAGAGGCGAATGTAGATTTCATGAAGGAGTAAAAGCAGAACCAAGCACTACTATGTGTAAAAGCTGCTTAACTTCTCGCCGCGATAAAAAGAAAAAACTTAATGAGCAGGGTAAATGTAGAAATCATCCATTGGTAGATGTGGTTTCAGGTAAAACAAGTTGTCAACAATGTATTGATGCTTCAGCTCAACGAGCTAAAAATAGACAAGATAATGGGTTTTGTGTTAATCATCCAGAGCGCTTATTGGATAAAGGACAAAGATATTGTAATGAGTGTATGGAAAAGATTAATTGGCGAAGAATTAAAAACACATACGGAATAACAAAAGAACAATACTTTATTGAATGTGAGAATAGAAATTATCAATGTGATATTTGCAAAGTAGAATGCTTAGCTGCTGGGCAAGACGGTCAGAAATCAAAAGTATTTCAAATAGATCATGATCATAAAACTGGAAAAGTGAGAGGGTTTCTTTGTCAAACTTGTAATATATTGCTTGGTCAGTTCTATGAAGATAGAAAAAGAATAAATAATTTTGTTAAAAACATATTCAATTATTTAGATAATGGAGCTTCTAATGGGAATTAAAGGTAGAATCGTAACGGCGGTAAATAGTTTAACCGGGTTTAATGTAAAAAATTCTTTGATGGCAATTGGTCATCAATTAGATGATATGGTAGATTTGATTGAACAACTTCGCCTAGAAGTTAGAGAACTTCATAAAAAAGTAAATGACAAAGCTTAGAGTATTAAATTCAGAGATTGATCCATCAGTTAATTTCGTTGAAGAACAGTTGGTAGGATTTCTTGAATCAAGGTTCGTTCGTAAATGTGATGACTATTTTATTGCTTATCTAAGTTCTCAGACTGGTTGTAACCGTGGTTGTACATTCTGCCACTTGACTGCTACAGGGCAGACTTCCTTCGTTGATTCTACTGTGAATGACTTCATGGCTCAAGCTATCCAAGTCTTCAAGCATTACCGCAAGCAGAAAAACCCAGCAAAGTATATGCACTATAACTTCATGGCTCGTGGTGAACCATTAGCTAATAAGTTCATTCTAGATTCGGGCGATGAGCTTTGTCTCAAGCTTGGGCAGATTGCAAAAGACGAGGGCTTGCCAGCCAAGTTCAACATCTCAACGATTATGCCAATGACTCTAAAGAAGTCTTTGGTTGATATTTTTGGATACATCAATCCTACAATCTATTACTCTCTTTACTCCATGGATTCAGCTTGGAGAAAGAGCTGGCTCCCAGCGGCAATGGATCCAAATGAAGCTCTAAAGATGCTTGCGGAATACCAAAGGTTTTCCAAGAAAATTATTAAGATACATCACACTTTCATTGCTGGCGAGAATGATTCAGAGAATGTAGTTCATACTATTTGTGATGCAATAGACTATCATGAATTGATTTGTGAATTCAATTTGGTTCGTTATAACCCAGCTTCGCCTGACCAAGGCGTAGAAAGTTCGGCAGAGATTATCAATAGGAACATGGATATTATCCAAAAACGATTTGGTGAAAATAGAAAGGTGCAAATCATTCCGCGTGTAGGTTTTGATGTTAAGGCTTCATGTGGAATGTTTGTATAAGACAATGACAATAGCTGTATACGCCGGAAGTTTCGATCCATTCACCCTTGGACATCTTGATATCGTCAAACGCAGTATGTCAATCTGTAAGACGTTGTATGTAGCATTAGGATATAATCATTCCAAGAAGAATATGTGGTAACATCGAACGTATTGATATGATTCACAAAGCTATCACCACGGAGATTGACTTTCTCACTTCGACAAACATTAAGGCTGATTATTTCAGTGGAATGCTTGTAAACTATGCTAGAGAGAAAGGAGCTACAGTTTTAATTCGTGGAGTTAGAACAGTAGCAGATTTCGAATTTGAAAATAATTTAGCTACTATTAACAAACAATTGGCACCGGAAATTGAAACGGTGCTCTTGACAACCCGCCCGGAGCTAGCTATAGTGTCATCCTCGGTTGTGAGGGAACTTCTAGTCCATCAAGCGGATTATTCTAAGTTCGTTCCTAAATCTGTGTATGACTACATACAGTCGACACTCCCGAAAAAAATAAAAAAAATAGCGAGGTGGTTGACGAGGGCGGAAGCGAGGTTATAATACTGGACATCGATGACGACGAAACGATGAGTGAAAAGAATAATGAAAATGATTTGACAATCACTGCATGATGTGATATATAATTATTACCTCCGCAAGTTTTAAAAGATTTGTATTGAATGCCTTGAAGGGATTACATTTTTTTTGGAATAAAAGCCTTGCCTGTTCGAATCAGGATATGTGTCGCGGTGAAAGCCGTAAGATGGGGTATCGGGAGACACAATAACTCTCTTCTACTTTTGTCAATATAATGTTTTAAGGTTTCCTAGTTTCCCTTAAAAATTAGGTGGTGGAACGCGCTAAAGGATAACTTAGTTGTCGTTAAGTTGCCGATAGCTCCCAAGTTTTCCGGTGAACTTTAATCACTGGACCCTATGGGGGAGTAGCTCAGTAGACTTGAGCATTCAGGAATAAATGCCTGAAGGGTACCCTGGTTAAAGCCCAGGCTCCCCCACCAAAATTAACTTTCATGGGTTAATTTCGAATGCGAACAGGATTACATTGCTCCACTGAGAAGATCTTGTTCACTCTTGTTGTAGATACTTCGGTATCAAATCTATTCTCAAGGAGCCCTATGGGGAAGTAGCTCAGTGAAAGAGCGCAAACCGTACAGGTTTGAGGTCGGTGGTTTAAGTCCTCCCTTCCCCACCATAGCGAATGCCTGTAAGGATTACATTTCAACCATTATTTGAAAACCAAACATCTTTACAATTTTTGTCGCTGTTAATGGGGACGTAGCTCAGTAGAGAGAGCGCCTGGGTTAATTCTCGAAATAAAAACGAGAAACCTTGGAGGTCGCTGGTTCAAGTCCAGCCGTCCCCACCATCGTGTTTAATAGTAAGAATTCAAAGAAGCAGGGTGACATAGGATTAGGGGCAGCAATTGGCTGGGCAACTAAACAAGGTTATACAGTCAGCTTACCTTTAACTGATAGTCAAGATTATGATCTTATAATAGATATCGACGATAAGCTTTATAGAACACAATCAAAAACTTGCTCATATAAGAATGAATATGGTAGATACGAAGTTTCCCTAACTGTTAAGGGCGGGAATAAAACGGGAAGCAAAATAAAGAAACTTGACAAAACTAAGGTCGATGCTTTATTTATTCTAACCGATGATGATATAATGTACTTTATCCCTATACAGGATGTTGTTGGTTCTAGTTCAATTACTTTAGGTAATAATTACGATAAGTTTAAGTTATAATGGGGTTGACGTGACGATGGTAGTCACACCGCTCTGTAAAAGCGGCGCCTTAGTGCACTGTGGGTTCGAATCCCTCCAGCCCCACCAAATGGAAATAAAATTCCATACGCTCTTTTAAATTCTAATAATAAAACTACATACGTACTAGATATATACTATGTACGTATAATCGGTGATTAGCGAAGCCTGGTATCGCGTTTGATTTGGGTTCAAAAGATCAGAGGTTCGAATCCTCTATCACCGACCATTGACAAATGCCTGATAGGATTACATTTTCATGGTAGAAAGCCGCCCTTTCACGGCGGAATTCGAGGCTCGAAACCTCGGTCATCTTATCCAATTTTGTTGTCAAGTTTTCTTATGATGTTGTCTAGATTCTATATTTTAAGGGCGCCATTCGCAAGTCTTATAAGACTTGCAAAGTGGTTAGGTCACAATACCTACGAAGGTCATGAAGCATATGATCGAAGACTTTTCATTCTACGTGATTTAGAAAATAAAGGTTACGTAGGTTAATCATTCTGGGGTAGCTTAACGTTAGAGCAGCGGGCAATTAACCCGTAGTGTGTGTCGGTTCAATTCCCACCCCTGGAGCCAAATAGCAAATGCTAGTAGGGATTACATCGCAATCGAAGCGGGAAATCGTTGGTTCGAATCCAACCACTGCAACCAAATCTTTTTATTGCAGTGTAGCTTAGTGGTCTAAAGCGCCTAAAAATTTTCTCTGCACTTTTTGTTGCTATAATCAGTACGTAGTTCAACCTGGCTAGATCACTCGTTTTGGACACGAAAGATATGGGTTCAAATCCCGTCGTACTGACCATATATGAAGAAAGTTTGTTCTAATTGTAATATTGAAAAGTCATTAGATGATTTTTATAAAAAAGGTAAATATTACAGAGTTTACTGTAAAGATTGCCACAATGAAAAATCTAATGATGCAAATAAAATTACAAGAAAAGCCTCTCATAGAAAAGAGGCTGCCAATGCTCGATCTAGAGCATTTAGAAAAAATCCTGATAAGATTGCTCAGATTATTGTAAAAGATTCTAAACAATCAGACAGGAAACATAATAGAGAAAATGATCTTACAAAAGAGTTTGTAAGTTCTTTAATTGAAAATGGTTGTTCTTATTGTGGAGAAACTCTGTTAAGAATGACTGTTGATAGAATAAATAATGATATAGGTCATATTACTACAAATGTGGTTCCGGCTTGTATTAGATGTAATTACACTAGAAGAGATATGCCATATGAAGCTTGGTTATGTTTAGCTCCTGGTTTAAAAGAAGCTCGTGAAAAAGGTTTGTTTGGAAATTGGACAGCTAGATGTAGATGACTTATCGTTTTATTAAAAGACGTGACCCTGGTTCATATGGGACTACGTATAATATTGGTATTGACATGAGTGCTTTTAATGTAAAGAAAATAGTATCATTCACCGATTCTAATAATCGTGATTTTGATTTCTTTTTCTTTGAAGACTATGTTCAATTTTATTACATAATCAATCCTAAGCCAAAGCTTAGAACAATATCAGTTTCAATTGAAAATTCTGATATTGAAAATAATGTCTTCCCAGACAAGATTAAAGACTTCAAAGAAGCAAAGGCTTATCTTAAAAGTTATTTTGAGAATATTGCATTCATCTAAATTTCTGAGGTGGGATTAATCTAGCACTATGAATCTTCTGCTAGAGCGCAGAGAATCCTAAGAAGATTCACTTAATGGCTCTGTCGTCTAAAGGTTTAGGATGAGAGATTTTCACCCTCTCGATGTTGGGCTCGAGTCCCACCAGAGTCACCATATATTTACGCCGACTGAGGGAGCTGTGAAACCCACCATCATATGAGATGGGTCTCAAGTTATCTATTACACCCCACATACGGGGTCCCTAATAGATTAAGGAGAGAATGGCTTGGATTAAAACCAAGAGTCGGCGCCATATGCCTCAGCGGCATTCATGCCTCAGTAGTTCAGTAAACAAGTAACCAGCATATCATTTGCTATATGCCGTCCTAGGAAACGATATAGTAAGTGGCTGTCGAAGGTAGAACGTCCCCCGCCAGGGGAAGGTCATAGGTTCGATTCCTATCTGAGGCTCCATGAGATTTACGAAATTCGTTTCATTAGAAGCAGAAACTATCTGCATGAAATTCATTTGCGACCATTGCCAGTTAGAAGGTGAAACTACCTCAACTTGGAATGCTGAAGCAATTCTTCCTAGTGGATGGAAAATGCTTACAGAATCTTATAAGATATTAGAGCTTTGCCCTAAATGTACTGAGAAACAAGAGATTAGAGAAGTATTCAAATGAGCTTTCATGTAAGTAAAGAATCTCGTTTCAAACCTTATTATGAATGTGATTGTTGCGAAGCATGTGTTGAAGTTGAAACCGAACATGATGATTATCCAGAAGATTGGCAAAACGGAAACGAAACTGATCTTTTCAGTGTTGTAGTTTCAACTCTTTTAGAATTAAGTTCATTGCATCCAGACTATAGTGAAGAGTCTTACGCAAAGTATCACTTCTGTAATAAATGCATTTTTCATGAAGAAATGAAAGAAGTATTCAAATGATTGTAAGAACTTTAGCCTACGTTTGCGATAAATGTAAAAAGGGAGTTGCAATGATTAAGCCAGGGGATGCAACAAATCTTCCCGAAGGCTGGGTCTTTGAAAATCCAACGCATAGTTACGGAAACGAACAGGAGAAGCATATCTGCGCTCGTTGCATTGAGAAAAAAGAAATTAAAGAAGTATTCAAATGATTGAAGAAGTTAGAGGTCACAAATATATTTGTGATGAATGTAAAAAAGAAGAAATCATTTTGAATGGGCGATGGGGATATCTTAACGAACAACCAAAAGGTTGGGGCTCAGTAGCTGCCTTATGCTACGTTACTGATAGCGGTAAAAAATCTGTACGATATAATCAAATTTTTTGTGCAGATTGTTATCCTAAGATGCTTGAGAAAAAAGAGATTCAAGAGGTCTTCAAATGATTAAAGAGCTAAAGACTCTTTGGTACATTTGCAATGGTTGTGAGGTTTCTGTTCTTCTTAGGGAAGTGCCAGCGGGGACACTTCCCGAAGGCTGGTCTTATAAGATCGAAGAGGCTCCATTAAGATTCGATGGTTATTGGTCGCGTGTTAATGATCCAAATAGTGATCTTGTAAAGGTTTCACATTACTGTCCAACCTGTACCGAGAAAAACGAAATCAAAGAAGTATTCAAGTGATATAGTAGGTGTCAGAGGAAATCATGGCACATTCATTACTATCACAATTACATGTACTACTAGAGAGCGTCGGACAAAAGAAAACAGTTGACGCCGCGGGAAACGTGAGTTACGTTACCGTCAAGTTGTTCGAAGATGAAAACTTAGAAGTCTTTCTAAAGCTTGCTGAGAAGGCAACAGCCAATGTACTAAAGACTATGTACGATGTATCTGTTGTTAATCCAGATTTAGTTGTAGAATATGCCTTCTATCTTGCTTTGACATCAAGATCTTTGATTGAAAAAGGAAGAGAATATGCAATCCAAGACAATGGAATGTATTTTGATCCTCCACATGTTTCAGCTCACATGATTAATGTAGCGAGCATGGTTTTTGAAAATTGGCTTAAAAAAGTACAATTGATTAGGGGATAATTAATTTATTTCAATTTTTGGTTCGTCAAAAAATAAAAATGGCATAGTGTGGCATTATATTAGGAAAGAAAAATGCTTGTTCGAACCCCTTCAAACAAGCATCTTCGCTAATAAAATTGACTTCACCGATCGCACCAACGACCAAAGAAGATTGCATTTTATTGGCAGATTAACCTTGAATATTTTTCCTTCTATTCAAAAATAAACAAAGGCTATTTTGATGCCAACCTTTACAATTTCAAGAACAACTCCAAATTTTTCATCTACAGATGGTAATACTGTACCAATTGAGGTAGAAATTATCAGTATAACAGCTTCTACATTAGCTTGTAATCTTAGAGATTTACTTTATTCTACTAAGAGACGTCTCTCTCGTCAAGAGATGCTTTTAGCTCTTAAGTGCACTGGAGAGGAGCTTGATGCAGCAGCTTATGAATTAGCTTCAAAAGGAGCTGCGTATTATACAGGAACTGTTCTCAACGTAAGATAATCTCAATAAGAGTTGATTTTGATTAATCAACTCTTATCCATTTCTCCCCAATGCTCAATAGCATGACAGTTAGCACAAAGAACTTCTAAGTTACTGATATCATTGTTTGATCGATCTCGATCAATATGATGAACTACAATCGCAGCTTCGTGCTCATCGTATTTGCAACGTTCACATTTCTTTTCCTTTTTGTGAATATTGAAAACAATATCTCTGTAGTTGTTTATGGTTGTACCATAATGTGAGGGCATAATTTCCCTAATCCCACCAATTCTTTGAGCAGCATCCTTGTGCTCTCTACAACAAAAGTACAAACCAGATTTTGAGTCAGCTTGTTTAGATAAATTTTTATAAAATGCCTTATCGCACAGCGCACACTTGACGTTGGGTTCAGGAGGAGTTAGATTGGCAATACGATGTTGGGAAGAGCAAGTTCTAGAGCAAAACTTGCCGAAGCCTCTGTTGATTTCACGATTTTCTACCCAGCATTCTTTTTGACATTGGAGACAGTTTATTTTCGTTTGTGACATGTGGAATACCTCTTCTTTGCAGAATTATCTATTCCACATATATCAAGTCTAGTAATAATGTGATATATAATTAGTATGGGCTCTTAGGTAAATGGGATACCATTTCGTTTGCACCGAAAAATTATCAGTTCGATTCTGATAGGGTCCACCATAACTCACTGCTTAGTTTGAATTCTAGATTCATTATTGCAGTAAAAATAACTAAGCTAGATCGAGTAAAAATTCATCTGGGGTTGTGGGTGTAAATGGGAACACCGTTATTCTGGCAGAATTAAATTCCGGGTTCGAATCTCCGGTGACTCCACAGAGCATATTTTCATATTAGCTTATGAAGACTGCACTCAGCAAGTTTGCTAATTACCTTTTACAGAAATATGCAATTTCCCAATCAATTGGAAATGAACAACTATCTCCATATCTTGAGTTAGTTAAAAGTAAAAACCAAGAGTTGGTTAATATCTTAGATTCCAAGTTTGGGAAGAACTTCGACGAGTCTTCATATAAGTATCTTCGTCGTAAAGTAGTTACAGAAGGTTTAAGATTATTCGATCAAATATTTGGATCTAATTTTCTTAGTATAGCTGATAAATTTGCTTATGCACTTGGCGCAGGTCCAAGTGATGTTTATGAAAAGGTTTATCATGATTTGATTCACCACATGATAAATCCAGACTCTTACAAGAGTTTTGCCCTTTACAGAGATGCTCCCGAGTATCTCGGCACCCTTCAAGATGCTGTTGATGAAGACTTGGTTACCAATGTCTACTCTGGATTATCAGGCGGTATGGTACCACGTTATCTTAGCGCTATGGCTAAGAAGAGCATTACTCCAGATGCTTCCGCTGCTCAAGTAGTAGCCGCATATCAAACAGCTTTAAATGACCTTCAAAATCAATTAGAGAGTAATACTAACGAACAACAGAAGAAGATTTTCAAGATATTGTTTAGAAGGATAAGTTTGATTTTAGCAAAGTATGAAGCCAAAGCTGCTTCAGTAGATCAAGCTGACGTTTCAAATTTTAGAAGTGAAATGGTAAAAGAGATTTATGCAATTGGCAGAGAGACTGCTCAAACGCAATTCTCAACAAATGAATTAGTTTCTCCGGACCTTGCCACGAAATTCAAACAATTTACATTGAAGTATCTCGCGCTGCTAAATCGTTTAAATAAAGAGATTCAAGAGAACTGGTAAGATGGCTGAAAGACTTAATAAGTGCCCAAAATGCTCAAGTGTTTTTACCACTACGTTAAAGATGCATAATCCAGAAACGTCTGATATGAATGCAAGGGCAACGTTACAATGTGATGATTGTAAGCATCAATGGGAAGATAAAGTAATTTCCCCATTCTTTCAGAAGCAAAGAGAACGTGGTTGGGTTATATAAAGATTTATAGATGGTGATGTAGCTCAGTTGGTAGAGCATCTGCCTGAAGAGCAGAGTGTCGTCGGTTCGATTCCGACCGTCACCACCAATACGGTGGCTAAGCAATTACGGTTAATGCACTGGCTTGAAACCCCAGACAAATCGGTTCGACTCCGACAGCCACCGCCAAACGAAATAAGTTTTAATGTCGTTCGAGGGAGCTATGAAACCCGTCCCCATAAAAAGGGGATGTCTTTAAGACTAGCCTGGGGCAGAACCAGTGGAACGGCACCAAAGCGAATGCTGATAAGGATTACATTTTTAGGGAAAATAAAACATCTTTATCGATTTTTGTCGCCATATTCCGGGATGGGTGAGTGGGTAGCCGCCTCTCTGTTAAAGAGGATTATGTAGGTTCGATTCCTACTCCCGGAGCAAATAATTATTTAACTTTCTAAATTGGTAGTGTTGATATAGTTTACCATATGGGTAAACGAAAATTAACAGATTTCAGAAGAAAGTATTTACGATTTCAAGTTTCAGAGCAACGCCGCAAAGTAAAGTTACAGTGTATCGAATATAAAGGTGGTAAGTGCGAGCGCTGTGGTTATAATAAATGTCCAGCCGCAATGACTTTTCATCACATTGATCCTTCTCAAAAGGATTTTGGAATATCATCTAATGGAGTTTCAAGATCATTCGAGAAGTGTAAACCTGAGTTAGATAAATGTATTTTGCTTTGTGTACGTTGTCATGCAGAAGTTCATTATGAAGAAGATGAAAAAGAAAGACTAAAAAAGCTAGCTGAAATAGAAGAAGAGAAAAGAAGTTATAAAAAGAAACATTCTGAGATAGCCTAATGGCAAGGCACAAAGCTGTTAACTTTGCGCTGCTAAACCCACCTTCTAGGTTCGAGTCCTAGTCTCAGAGCCAAATCGAGATTAAATCATAATGAAATGTTGGTTTTGCGATTCAAGTTTGGAACAAACTTCCTCCTCTGGAAAGAGTTTTAAATGCAATACCTGTAAAGGACCCAACAAGGTAAATGTTCTCGTAGATGTAATGTGGGTGAATTTCACGCTCAATGATAACAAATACCAAGCATTATGGGTACAACGATATAAAATATTCAGATTGTTTCTTCTTGATGAAATAGATTCTAAAAGAATTTTTGAATTACAATTAGAGTCTATTACAGATATTAATCCCGAAAACCTTATCGAAAAAGTTTCTAATTATCTAACCTTTATATAGACGCATATTGCGTTATATCTTTACGAGTTTCATTTAGGAGTCGACTAATTGGTAGGTCACCGTGCTTTGAACGCGGGCGATGCAGGTTCGAATCCTGCCTCCTAATCCACATAATACGGGGACTGATTAGACCGGAATGATCCGTATTATCCGTTGCATGAAGGTCAGTTCTCATGTAACACATTTGATGAATGCCGGTGAGGATTACATTATACAATAACCGCAAAAGAAGGGGTAATACCTGCTGTCCACTACTGCATATAATAGACAGTAAACCAACCTAAATAGATTAAGTGCTCCATATAAACTTGTTAATGGGTTATCGTTACAAGTCCAGTGATAATCTGGTAAAGTATCTCCGTATAGTTCTAATGGGTTAACAGTTGAACTGCGGGCGAATACAATCCTTCGGGAAAAGATTCAAACAATCCGCTATCTTTACCAATTTGGTCATCAAGAGATTTTATGGATTGTGCAGAGTAAAATCTGCACAGTTCACTATTATATAATTCGTGATATATGCTAATGCATGAAACATGAATTTAAAATTGTTATGTCCTTTGAAGATAATCAATCTGTACCATTGCATTCTGGTATCAGAGTCTATATAGATGATAGAATTGTAGGTTGTATTCAAGACCTAAAGTTTTCCGCTGATACAGAAAACTTTATTCCAAAGCTAGAAATAACATTTCCTGATCTTACGGGGTTTAAAGATGATGTCTCTGGAAAAGATTCTGTTTTCGTAAAAAGTATTCAATACCATATAGAAGATTTGAAAGTAATTCCGGGTATTGATATCAAAGCAAAAAGTTTAGTAGATGGCACATCCAAGTCAATATGGTTGGATGAAGTTGGAACGGATGGTCATATTGACCGTTTAAAGCGTGATGATAATGAGTAAGACAGAGCCAAAAAGAATATACGTTACGTATAACGAATCTGAATCAGGTGGAGATCCAATTGATCCTAGTGATACTTGGACTTCTTACACTGATAAGTTTAGGGAAGTAGAATTCCTTCGTTTGTACCGTGAGCCGCCAAAGGATCGTTTCTTCTATGATTCGATTCAGCTTGTTAAAGACGAGTTGGCAGATTTAGATAAGTTATACTTAGCAGTAATCAGATATTCAACTGGTAGCACCTTCGGTCACGTCGAGGGCTGCTGGCACATTGTCGGCGTTGCTCCAACTTATAAGATTGCCGAGTTGATGATCGAGGGAGCCTTGAACGGCGACGGTTATAAGCCGTGGGAAGGTTATTTCGAGCGCTATACTGACAGCGAAATCCACACACTAGAAGTTGTTTGAGAGATGAAGTTATGTTTATGTCCACTGGAGTTTTACAATATGATCCCGTATCGGGAACAAAGCACGATGAACCCTGGTGGGCATTATTAAAGTGTGATCCGGAGATTGCCAATTACTATGCTTGGTTTCTAAAGAGATATGGAATAGAAGTCAATACTTTTAATCTATGGGATATTCATATTTCAGTTTTGAAAGGTGAGATTCCTCCAAATCCTGAGAATTGGGGAATCTATGATGGTTATGAATTTGAATTTTATTATAATCATGTAATAAGATTTGATAATGGAAAGCATGCATGGGTTGATATATATTCTGAAGACTTATCTGCTATTAGGGAAGCGGTGGGATTTCCACCAAAACTTTGGTATCATTTAACAATCGGTAAGCTAATAAGACCGTATATAGTAGACTTTACTAATTACGGAATTAGATAAACGGTGCTGTCGTTCAGTGGTTAGGGCAGAGCATTGTCAATGCTCCAACGAGGGTTCGATTCCCTTCAGCATCGCAATAACGCCCCGTTACGCTTCTGGGTTAGGCGGGTAGCTTGTCAAGCTATTGAGACGGGTTCGATTCCCGTACGGGGCGCCAGATTGAATTGAAAAGGTAGGGATAGAAGCACCCATCCTTTAATGAGTTGCAAGTAGGAACCGTATCCTAATCTGACTAGCCGGGAACGTATAACTACAGGAAACATATTAGAGTACCTCCATTTTTGCTTGCCACGACGAGAGAAGTGGTGAGTCTGATTTCGTTAGACATTCTTGAGTGTTATGTCGCGTTGGGCAGTCAGAGGCTTGACAGACGAGAAATGAATGGATAAAGTCCTTAGAGCATTTGGCGTAGTAGCACATTCTTTTCAACAAACTATTAAGTATTATGCAAGAACATTGTGATTTTTATTACGAGTGTCACAAATGTAAAAAGTTAATTCCTGGGCATTTTGAAACCAATGCCACTGATCCAGTGGTGATGGTTCCAGAGGGTAAGCCCAATACATTTGTATTTGAATGTGAACCGTGTAATAATATTGGAGATTTAAATGGATAAATTAATTAAGACGCTGATTATTTCAGGTCTACTTGTTATTTTTTCGATTGTTTTCTGTGCTTGTACCATGACCCGAGTTGATACTGGTCATGTCGGTGTTAAGGTAAAGCTTGCAGGTTCTGACCGTGGTGTCCAAGACATGCAGCTTAAGACCGGTTGGGTTTGGTATAATCCTCTAACCGAAAACATCATCGAGTTCCCTGTTTCTGTTCAGAACATCATCCTTTCTGCCAACAAGCATGAAGGAGCTGATCCAAAGGATAAGGAACATGAGCGTAATGTTGATGAGTCCATTACCTTCTCATCTGTCGAAGGTGTAAATGCCAATGCTGATATTGGTTTCAGCTTCCACATTGACCCAGCGCAGGCTCCAAAGCTTTATGCTCGTTTCCGTCAGAATGACATGAGAGAGCTTGCATATGGCTATATGAGAAACGTTCTTCGTGAAGCCTTCAATGAAGTCGCTTCCAAGATGCCAATTCAAGAGATTTATGGTGCGGGTAAGAGCAAGATGCTTGAAGAAGTAACCAAGAAGTGCCAGGATAAGCTTGGACAAGATGGTGTTATTATTGACCAACTTACCATTAACGGCGCTCTAAGACTTCCACAGAATGTTGCTGATGCTATCAACAATGCTATGGCAGCAACTCAGCAAGCTATTCAATCTGAGAATAAAGTTCGTCAGGTAAAGGCAGAAGCGGATCAAGCTGTTGCTGCTGCAAATGGTGCGGCTGAATCTGCTCGTACAAAGGCAAAGGGTGAGGCTGATGCTCTTCTAATTAAGACTAAAGCAGAAGCTGAGGCGAAGCTTCTTGCGGCGGATGCAGAGGCGAAGGCAAATAAAACAGTTAACAGTACATTGACAGATCAAGTTTTGAGATATAAATCTGTCAGCAACTGGGACGGTAAGCTTCCTGTTTACAATGGTAGTGGCGCAGTTCCTCTAATTCAGATTCACTGATATAATAAGTATATGCATATCTCAGCATTAGAATGGGTTCTATTAATAGTCTTCGGACTATCCATATTGATATCTCTTGTGACCATACTTGCAAGATTTAAAGATAAATTAAAACTCAAGCTAATGCCGCCAAAAGATGGAAAAGTCGATTGGTACGAGTTATATGAGAAGGCAAAGAAGTCTGGTATTCCTGATAAGGTTATCAACTTCATGAATTCTCGCAAAAACAAATAATATACGCCTGCATCGCAAGATGGGCTACTCGGCTTAATCAAAATAAATGATTAAGCGACTATCGGAACTATACCGGTTAATTTGTTTAGGATAGCAAGCGAGTATGTGGTTAGGACTCCACAGTATATTGATGGTACCTTGGTCCAACGGTAACGACGCAAGGCTGATAACCATGAAACAGAGGTTCGACTCCTCTAGGTACCACCAAAAAGAATCATGGATCTTTAGTGTTAATGGCTAGCACACCTCACTCTTAATGAGGCAAGTATGGGTTCGAATCCCATAGGATCCACCATGATATATACGCTGCATGAAAACATGTTGCGTATGTAAAAGAACTGATGTAGAATTCCATAAGAATAAAGCAAAAGCTGATGGATTACAAACGACTTGTAAAGGTTGTAAAAAAGAAGTTGGCGCAAGATATTTTAAGGATTCTAAAGAACATCATAAAAACCTTAATAGAGAACGAAGAAGAAAAGCGCGACAACATATTTGGGATTATTTAAAGACGCATCCTTGTGTTGATTGTACAGAAACTGATCCGGTAGTTCTTGAATTCGATCATCGTTCTGATAAAATAATGGCGGTATCAGCTATGATTAAAGCTGGTCTCTCAATCGAGAAAATTGATTTAGAGATTGCTAAATGCGATGTAAGATGTGCGAATTGTCATCGTAGGAAGACTGCAAAGGATTTTGACTGGTATAAAGATTTAGACTAATGGGTCTTTAGTGTTAGCGGCTAGCACGCCTGACTCTTAATCAGGGTTCGAATCCCTCAGGACCCACCAAAGCAAATGCCCGTAGGGTTTACATTGCGCCATTAATTGCATCCAAGGGTTCGATTCCCAAGGTCTGGTCTGGTTGACCTTTACTCTACCAAACTCGTTGCTTATTTTTGAGGTTATTATGCAAGCTTATACGTTTGATTCTATGGTTGGTCTCACGATGGAAGACGTTTCCGGATCCGTTGGTTCCGATGTAATGGTTTTCACGGCTGAGAATGGTAAGAAGTTCCGTTTCTTGCACTACCAAGATTGCTGTGAAAATGTTTCCATCGAGGATATCGCTGGAGACTTGGATGACCTTGTAGGTTCTCCAATCATCATGGCTGAGGAAGTATCCAACATGGATGCGCCAAAGCTTGAGGGTTATGAATCTTATACGTGGACCTTCTATCGCTTTGCGACGGTAAAGGGAATGGTTACGGTTCGTTGGTTAGGATCTTCAAACGGTTACTACAGCGAAGGTGTTTCATTCGAAGAAGAATAATATGAAGAGTTTCTATAAAACATTTCCTCATCTATTAGCTGCAAAGAGCTTAGATATTATTTGTGATGAATATGAATACAATGATTATCTTCGCAGGAAGATTTTCAGCGCGCTTCATACTTCATTCATAATGTTCAAGGAAGTGTTGAAGGTAAGTTACTTTTCACATGATATATTGAACCTTTGTTATAAACACAGGTGCCAGATTGTTGATAAGACGACCTGGCATCCAAGGGTCAAGACTCATGTGAAAAATATAATTCACGCCGCTTATTCTGATTGTCTAAAGAAGTCAGAGGATAAAAAGGAAAACAAGAATGGTTAGAATTCCGGATAGTTGACGATCTCCTTTCGTAACAGAAAGGAGGTTGCTCAAATGTGTAAATGGTGTAAACTTGCACAGCAACACGGCGGAAATATGTGCCGTCCATGCTGGCGCAAAATGTACAAGAATCGTAAGAAGGGTAAGTAAAGCCTGACTTGGGATTCACACAGTACGCAATTCTCTGGCAGTCATTCCGATTGCCAAATGCGCTTGTCACCTAATGGTATGGTACCTCCCTTTTAAGGAGATCTAATTGTGGGTTCGACTCCCACCGGGCGCACCAAATGTTATCTAAAACGATTAAAGCAAACCTAACCGTTTGCCCTATTTGTCATTTCAAAATTTTATATAGAACAAGTGTGTATTATGTAGATGGTTCACCTGATCCAGTAATTACCCACTTTTTTGAATGTAACTCGGCGCCATCCGACGAGACTCATTTCATTTTGTTCGTTACCGACGATAATGCGGATACCTTCTCAATAGATTGGGAAGATATGAGCTTCTTTCAAGCTGATGTATATCCTAATGAAACTCTAGTTCTACAACAAGTACTAGAGTTATGCCAGAAATATTCTGGATTAGAATTGGCGGAAAAGATTAAATCTAAAATGGAAACAGCAATTACTTTTGAATAATTATTTATTCAAATTATGAAGAGCTGCTAGAAGAACAACAAGTTCCTTCTCCAACTCAGCAAGTTTTTCTTTAGGGAACTTTTCTGGATGAACTTCATAATCAGTTAGGTTATCGCTTAGCTTCATCGCTTCACGAGCAATCTTCTCAGCTAAATGTGAATTCCTATTGATTAAGGTAAATAAAGAGTTGCTGTGCTCAGAAAACTCTCTAGCATATTTAGCTTCGATTTGCTCAGCGATAGAAACCAATGATTTCACGTAGTTCTTCATAGTTAATATAGGTAAATAATAATAGCTCAATAAATTAAAAATAAAAGCCACCCCTTGCGCGGCATGATATAAGAGCTATTATGTATGCTGCATTAGAAAAGGCTTCCGGGCGTTCCATTTGTCGTGGTCGTAATTGTAAATGCTTAC
>Ga0164243_10006969_pt1 | contig 16986 bp, 7 predicted proteins | sample OricompcompostOP_FD_108781 | JGI IMG/M metagenome (GOLD analysis project Ga0164243, IMG submission 108781) | Organic Plus compost microbial communities from Emeryville, California, USA - Original compost - Organic plus compost (OP) | ecosystem: Engineered > Solid waste > Mixed feedstock >... | reverse complement strand
TCACCTGCGGCTCGTCGAGGTCGCGCCAGATGTCCACGTACAGGAAATCGACAGCCTCTTCCGGCTGCCACTCGAGCGCATCGGCCAGCACGATGTGCAGCTTGGCCCGGATATCCGGCGCCAGGCCGTCCAAGGCCCCGGAGCGGTCGAGCAATGCAATCACCTGCGGATCGCGCTCGATCACGGTCACTTTGTCCACCGCCGGATTCAACGCGATGTTGGCGGCGACCCAGCCCATGCCGAGGCCCATCACCACCGTATGACCGTGCGCATGCAGGCAGGCCAGTTCCTGGCTTTCGATCTCGTGGGGGGTCAGCGACATCCACACCTCCCAGCCGTCCGCATCCGCCGTGCGATGCATCAGCAACGGCATGCCCGAGACGGCCCACAAGCCGCTGAAATACCCATGCTCCAGATGGAACGGACAATGTTCCAGCTTCCATTCGCCCTCTGCATCGAGCGCATAGGCTGGCGTGTACCAGCGGGACGTGTAAAGCGGCGCACCCAGCGCCTGGGCAAGGATGGCTTCCTGCTGGGGATCAAGCGTAGCGGTCATCATGGAAACGGAATGCGTGTGCGTGGGATATGCCGGGCGTGCCTGAATTGGGGTACATTGCGCGCTCCTGGATATGGAATGGATTGAAAGTGATAGGATCTTTGCCCGCCGGCCTGGCGATCCGCCCTGAGCGTAGCGCCGACAAAGGCTTCATCGAAAACCTGTACCGCGCTACCCGCGAAGACTTGCGCCTGCTCGACGCCGAACCCGACTTCATCGAATCGCTGATCGAGATGCAATTCAAGGCACAGCGCCAGGGATATGGCGACCAGCACCCCGATGCCATGTACTTCATTGTCGAGTCGCACGGCGAGCCCGTCGGCCGCCTTGCGCTGGCCATAGGTCCGAACGAAGTGCGCATCATCGACATCGCTTTTCTTCCCGCAGCGCGCGGCAAGGGTTACGGCAAAGGCGTGATCCAGGCGCTGCAGATGACCGCGCAAAAAGTCCCGGCGCCGCTGACGCTGCTGGTCCTGCATACGAATGTGCAGGCCGCCCGCCTCTACCTGAGCCTCGGATTTCGCGCCGAGCAGCAGAACGACACCCACGTGCTGATGGTGTGGTATCCGCAAGCCGACAAAATCATCGTCGGCGCCTGAGTCAGCTGAACGCTGCCTGGAAACGGCTGGCCGGCTCGGGTCCGACATGGTGGATGCGGTTCAGGAAAATGCCCGGCACTTCCAGCCCGTCCACTTTCAGGGTGTAGATGCCGTCGCCCAGATGCGTGCCGGCCGGGCCTTGAAACACGAGGTTGAAAGGCATGCGCTGTTGCGAAGCAGCCGGGCCGCGCGCCGACGGCACCTCGCGTACGCTGGTCAGCACCACATCCAATACCGTTCCGTCGGCGCCGACCAATTGGCAGTGCTGATCGACGAAGCGGGCGAACTGTTCGCTGTTCAAACTTTCCAGCATGGCTTCCTGCAAAAGAATTGAAAAAGGCCGGGTGCAATGCCCGGCCTCGGGTGCCGATCAGTTACGCGGCGGGAAAATGCCGTTCAGCGCGATGCAGAAATTCAAGGCCAGAAACGGGTTCATGACCGATACCGGAGTGCTCTGGCCGGCAGGCATCACCTCCACTGTGCCGCCGGTGATGCCACCGCCGGAAGCGGTGGCTGATACGCCGCCGAGGGGGACGGTGCCGGCACCGGCATCGGCGCGGTAGGCGCCGTAGGTTGGTCCCACACCACCGGCGATTTTCGTCACCGTAGCCAGATATCCATTATTCGCCGGACCGCCGGTCTGCGCAGCATCCGTACTAGCGTTGACTTGCACCTGCACCGACAAGGGCCCCCCGCCGCCTGTGCCGGTAAAGGTCGCTCCGTGCGTGTGGTAAGGCAAGTTGGCATTGGTCAGCGTGACGTTCGGCACCCCACCTTGGGTCGCAATCGGGTAGTTGGTCCCGAACATGGGGCTGGCTCCCGTTCCCACGGGCATACGCCCCCGCAAGTCGGGCAGGCCAAAAGTAGTAGTCCCATCGCCGCCGTACATCACGCCGATCAGAGCAAACAATGCATTGTTCTGGCTGATCGGCATAACCTGCCCTTGGCAGAAAGCCCATTGATAGGGGGCGTAATCGAACGGGTAGATGTTGATTTGGCCAATGAACGGATCGGACATGAATGCTCCTTTGTGTTTTTGGTGGAGGTAACGGCATCGAGATGCCGGAGGACGAGCAGCAACTGCGGTACGACGACTTCCGTCTGCCAGGCCGGACCGAACCTGTTGTTTTTGTTGCTGCCAATATAACATCGAAATAATTCTCGCAGGCAAGAACTGCTACCATGACAAAACATTTGCTGCGGGATGTTGCTTTTCCTGTTCTTGTCGCCAACGGTGTTCCTGCCTGAGTACGAACCATGAAAAATACGATCAAACGCATCTTCCGCTCATCCTCTGCTCAGAAAGACTCCCCGCAGCAAAGAGCACCGTTGATCATGCCCCTCGAGCCACGGCTGATGTTTGACGGCGCAGCCGTTGCGACAGCCACGGATATCGCGTTACCCGTAGAGCATGTTGATACACCGGAAGCGCCTGCTGCCGTCGAAGCAGAGATGCAGGAGGCATCCCCTACTCATGCGGAGCGCACGGAAGTTGTGTTCATCATGGGGGACACGCCGGATTGGCAATCGCTGGCGCAAGGCGTGCGGGATAACGTCGAAGTGGTCATTCTGAATGCGTCCGAAGATGGCCTCGCCCAAATGACGACAATATTGCAAGACAGGCAAAGCCTGTCCGCGATCCACGTGGTGTCCCACGGTGCCGATGCGACGCTCCGCTTGGGAGCGACGACCTTGAATTCTGGGAATCTCGATACCTACGCGGCGGAACTGGCGGCCATCGGCAGCGCGCTTACCGAGAACGGCGACCTGCTTCTATATGGATGCGATGTAGCGTCGAGCGAAACCGGTAAGACATTCATACAGAATCTGGCTACAGCCACTGGCGCAGATGTGGCCGCATCAACCGACGCAACCGGCGCAGCGGCAAAAGGAGGCGATTGGGCACTGGAAAAAACAATCGGCGCAGTGTCAACAAATGGCGCCTTCACCCAGGAAGCGATGGAGAGTTATGCATCGCTGCTGCCGGATGTCCACGGAACCGTCGATTTCAGTCCTGCTAATGAAACCAACCTTGGCCCGGTGGTGCGGGATGGCGACGGCAACTCTACCGACATCGCCAACATCCAGTACGAGATTCTTGCCGCCGACATAGACGGCACTCCAAATGGCGCACCTTGGGTCTATTACGTCGACACCAATATCCTGGAAGACGGGATCGTCACCGGGAACCTCGATCCCATGGTCATCATCAGGAGTGCCGACGACTCTGAATTTTCATTCGAGGGAATTTCTATCGGTGACGTGACGAGCTTCCAGTCGCAGGTAAGATTCGAAGGGTTCTGGAACGGCGCTTCTACCGGTGCGGTAACTCTGAATATCAACAGAAGCAGCTATCACGAAGTCTTCGACTCGTCGGATTTCACACCATCTATCTTCCAGTACGTGGATGAAGTCCGCATCACGAACCCGAACGACTACATATACGATGACGGTAACACCGTTGTGAACTACGGCAAGGTCAATAGCATTTCAGTTGACGAGCTCGTCTTCGGCAACCCCGTCATCCCCGGTCCCGCCGTTCCCAGCACACCCGATCTCACGTCGGCCAGCGACACCGGGTCGTCCAGCACGGACAACAACACGAACGACACCACGCCGACCTTCACCGGCACCACGACCGCAGGCGCTAGCGTCACGCTGTTCAACGATGCCAACAGCAACGGTAACGTCGATGCCGGCGAGTTGATGGGCACGGGCACGGCCACGGGCGGCACCTGGAGCATCACCACCTCCGCCCTCGCAGCCGGCACCTACAACGTGCGCGCCATCGCCTCCAACGGGGATGGCACCAGTGCTGCCTCCGCCGGCCTCTCCGTCACCATCGACACCACCGCACCCGCCGCTCCGTCCGCCCCGGATCTGACAGCCAGCAGTGATAGAGGCACCAGCGATACCGACGACCTCACCAGCGATACGACACCGACTTTTACCGGCACCGCCGGGGCAGGGACGACCGTCTGGCTCTACGCAAACGGCACGGAAGTCGGCTCCGCGACAGCCGACGGGTCCGGCAACTGGAGCATCACTTCGTCCGCTCTCGAAGAGGGCACGTATACCTTTACCGCACGTGCCGAAGACGCCGCCGGCAACCTGAGCGCGGCTTCGTCCGGCCTTTCCGTTACCATCGACACCACCGGCCCGGTCGTGTCCACACCGGACATGGCCGCCGCGTCCGACAGCGGCAGTTCGAATACCGACAACCTCACCAACGTGCGCCGTCCCGAGTTCACCGGCACGGCGCCGGCCGGAACCCTCGTCCAGCTCTTCATCGACAATGCAGGCAATGGCGACGCCAAGGACCCGATGAACGAAATCATCGGCACCGGCACTGCCAACGGGGACGGAACCTGGTCGATTACATCCACCGTGGATCTTGACCCATGGACCTCGTCCATCAAGGCACGCGGCCAGGACGATGCGGGGAATTTCGGCGTGGCCTCCTCCAGCGTGGACGTCACGGTTGATATCACACCACCGGACGTCCCCTCTGCCCCCGACCTGGTGCAGACCAGCGACATCGGCTCCTCCGACACCGACAACACCACGAACGACACCACCCCGACGTTCACCGGCACTGCACCGGTAAATACCTTGATCCGGCTTTACGCGGACGGCGACCTAGTCGGTTCTGCAACCTCGGACGGTGACGGGAACTGGAACATCACCCCCTCAGCCGCCCTTGCTGCCGGCACCTATACCTTTACCGCACGCAGCGTTGATAACGCAGGCAATGAAAGCGCCGACTCCGACGCCTTGTCGGTGACAATCGACACCACCGCGCCCGCCGCGCCGTCCACGCCCGACATGGATGCGGCCAGCGACACCGGCAACTCCGACTCGGACAACAATACCGAAGAAACCACCCCGACCTTCAGCGGCACGGGCGCGGAAGCCAACGCCACCGTGTATCTGTACGTCGGCGGCGTGGAGGTCGGCTCGGGCACGGCGGACGCCTCCGGCAACTGGAGCGTCTCCGTCGACGCCGGCATGGCGCTGGACGCCGGCGACTACTCCGTCGTGGTCCGTACCGAAGATGCGGCCGGCAATCTCAGCAACGCGTCGGCGGCGCTGCCGATACACATCAATACCGCCCCGACTGCCAACGCCAATCTCTCCCAAACGGTCAGCTACACGGAAGATCCGGGGGGCAGCGTGGCCTTGGGCGACATCGTCGTTTCCGACGTTGATCCCGGCGAGGCCATCACCGCCACGCTCACGCTCGGCAACACCGCTGCCGGCACGCTGTCCAGCGGCACCCACGGCTCGGCCACGTCCACCTTCGATGGCGGCACCGGCGTGTGGACGGTCACCGGGTCGGTTGCCGATGTCAACGCGGCGCTGGCTGCGGTCGCCTTCACGCCCGCGGCCAACTGGGACCAGAACGTCACGATCACGACCCGCATTCGCGACGCCAACGGCAGCGGCCCCGTTGACGGCGCCATTACGCTCAACGTCACGGCGGTCAATGACGCGCCGGTAACCACCGTCCCCGCCGACATCTCCGTCACAGAGGACACGGAGACCGTTCTGACCGGTATCAGTTTTTCCGATGTCGACGCCGGCGCCGGTTCTGTGACAGTGACGCTGAGCGTGCCGGCGGGCACACTGGCAGCGACCTCGGGTGCAGGCGTCACTGTCGGTGGCACGGCCTCGGCACTGACATTGGCCGGTACGATCGCCGACATCAATGCCTTCATCGCAGCCAGCAAGGTCGCCTATACGCCAGCCGCCAACGATACCGGCACGCGGGTACTGACTGTCAGCATCAACGACAACGGCAACACCGGCTCCGGAAGCGCCCTGAGCGATTCGCAGACGGTTGATCTGAACATTTCGGCCGTCAACGATGCGCCGACGATCACGGCACCGGGCAGCATTGCTGTCTCCGAGGATGTGACCACAGCCCTGACCGGAATCAGTTTCAGCGATGCCGATGCCGGGTCGGGCGCCGTGACGGTTACGCTGTCGGTGCCGTCCGGTTCGCTGGCAGCGACCAGCGGTTCCGGGGTGACGGTGGGCGGCACGGCGAGCGCGTTGACGCTGAACGGTACGATCGCCGACATCAACGCTTTCATCGCCGCCTCGAACCTCAGCTTCACGACCGCATCGAACGCCGCCTCCGACGTGACGCTCACGGTTGAAATCGACGACGGCGGCAACAGCGGCGGCGATGCACAACAGGACAGCACCACCGTCACGCTCGACGTCTCGCCAGTCAACGACGCACCGACCATCGCGGCACCGGCCAGCATTGCGGTCACAGTCAACGAAGCCGGAAGCCTGGACGGAATCAGTTTTGCCGACGTCGATGCCGCTACAGGCAGCGTGACCGTGACGCTGTCGGTGCCGTCGGGTTCGCTGGCCGCAACCAGCGGTGGCGGTGTGACGATTGGCGGCACGGCAAGCGCATTGACGCTGAACGGTACGATCGCCGACATCAACGCTTTCATCGCCGCTTCCAACGTCAGCTTCACGACCGCGCTGGATGCAAACGCCAACGTGACGCTCACGGTCGCCATCAACGACAACGGCAATACCGGCAGCGGCGGTGCCCGGCAGGACAGCACCACCGTCACACTCACGCCGTCCGAGCGGCCGGTAATCGCGACTGGCGGCGGCAGTCCGTCCCATACCGAGGACGGAGCGGCAACGGTCGTCGCGCCGAGCCTGACGATCACCGATTCCGACAGTTCGAACATGGAAGGCGCGACGGTGACGATCACTGACTTCGTCACCGGCGACGTGCTGAACTTCACCGACCAGAACGGCATCACCGGTAGCTGGAATGCCGCTACCGGCGTATTGACGCTGACCGGGACCGCTGCCAAGGCACATTACCAGGCTGCACTGCGCTCGATCACCTACTCGACGACGAACGACAATCCGGCAACGGGGACGGGCGACGGCGACAGGCTGATCGAGTTCCGCGTCAACGACGGCGGCATGCAGAGCGCGGCCGGCACGACCCAGACTGTGACGGTGGCGAACGCCAACGATGCCCCGGTGCTGGACAACACCGCGTCGCCGGCGCTGACCGGCGCCAGCGAAGACGCAAGTGCGCCGACCAACGGCAGCACGATGGGCAGCACACTGGTATCCGCGCTCGCCGCCGGCATCAGCGACGTCGACACCGGCGCGCTGCAAGGCATTGCCGTGACCGGCGTCAGCGGCCAGGGCACATTGTGGTATTCGACCGACGGCGGCACCACCTGGACCCAGGCGCCGGCCGTGTCGGCAACCGAGGCGCTGCTGCTGCAAAGCGATGCGCGCCTGTACTTCCAGCCCGCCGCGAACGTCAACGGCACGCTCGCGAATGCCGTCACCTTCCGCGCCTGGGACCGTAGCTCGGGCAGCAACGGCGGCACCGCCGACACCACGACCAATGGCGACGGCACTGCCTTCTCCAGCGCCATCGACACCGCTTCGGTCACGATCGCGGCCGTCAACGACGCGCCGACGACAGGCACCGGCCCCTTCACGCTGACAGGCATCGACGAAGACACGACCGGCAGCGCGACCGCGGTGTCCGACATCCTTGCCGACCTGGGCGCGGCAGACGTCGACAGCGGCGCACAAAGCGGCATCGCCGTGACCACCACCAGCGGCAACGGAACCTGGCAATACACGACCAACGGCACCGACTGGCACAACGTGGGGACCGTCAGCGCCAGTGCCGCGCTGCTGCTCGATGCATCGGCCCAGGTGCGTTACATCCCCGACGGAGAGAACGGCGAAACCGGCGGCAGCGCACCGGGCATCGGCTTCCGTGCGTGGGACCAGACCAGCGGCACGGCCACGGCCGGCGCCGCGCGCAACACCGCGGATGTGTCGACCAACGGCGGCACCAGCGCCTACTCGGCGGTGCAAGCCGGCGCGAACATCACCGTCTCCTCGGTCAACGATGCGCCGACGATCGACGCCGGCAGCAACTACGCACTGACCGGAACGAACGAAGACACGACCGGCAGCGCCACCGACGTCTCCACGATCCTGGCCGGCGTCAATCGTGCCGATGTCGATACCGGCGCCCTCTCGGGCATGGCCGTGACTGGCACCAGCGGCAACGGCACCTGGCAATATTCGACCGACGGCACGACCTGGACCGACTTCGGCAGCGTCGGCGACGATGCGGCGCTGTTGCTGTCGTCGTCGACGCAGGTACGCTACGTGCCGGACGGGGAGAACGGTGAAACCGCCGCCCTCACCTTCCGTGGATGGGACCAGACCAGCGGCAGCGCGTCGACCAACGGCGCGCCGCAGACCGCGGACACAGGCAGCAACGGCGGCAGCACCGCCTTCTCCGCCGCCGCGGCGACTGCATCGATCACTGTCAGCAGCGTCAACGACGCACCGGTGCTCGATGCGGGAGACGGCAGCACCGCCTTCTCCGGTGGCGCCGGTTCGGCGAAGACGCCGGTCGCGGTGGCGCCGGATCTGAGCGTGGCCGATGTCGATGCCGGCGAAACGATGGCTTCGGCCACCGTCGCGATCACCGGCAACTACATCAGCGGCGAAGACGTGCTCGCCTTCACGCCGGACGCGGCCTTCGGCAACATCACCGCCAGCTTCAACGCCGCCACCGGCACGCTGACGCTGACCAGCGCCGGCGGCAGCGCAACGCCGGCGCAATGGCAGGCCGCGCTGCAAGCCGTCACCTACGCGAACAGTGCCGACGTGCCGAACACATCCAGCCGCGTCATCAGCTTCACGCTGGACGACGGCGATGCAGACAGCAATACCGTCACGCGCATGGTCACCGTGGAAGCGATCAACGATGCGCCGACGATCACGGTGCCGGGCAGCATCGCCGTGACCGAAGACGTCAGCTCGGCGCTGACCGGCATCAGCTTCGCCGACCCGGATGCCGGTTCGGCGTCCGTAACCGTCACGCTGTCGGTTCCTTCCGGAATACTGTCGGCCGCGTCCGGCAGCGGCGTCACAATCGCCGGCTCGGGCAGCGACACGCTGACCCTGACCGGTTCCGTCGCCGACATCAACGCCTTCATCGCCGCCAGCGGCGTCGGCTTCACGACAGCCGCGAACGGCACGACGGCAGTCACGCTGACCGTCGGCATCGACGATGGCGGCAACACCGGCAGCGGCGGCGCCAAGACCGATACCGAAACCGTCACGCTGAACGTCGCCGCCGTCAACGACACACCGGCGATCAGCGCGCCCGGCAGCATTGCAGTGACCGAAGACATCTCGACGGCGCTGACCGGCATCAGCTTTGCCGACGTCGATGCCGGCAATGGCACGGTCACCGTTACCTTGGGCGTCGCTTCCGGCACCCTGAGCGCGACCAGCGGCGGCAACGTCACCGTCGGCGGCACCGCCAGGGCGCTGACCCTCACCGGTTCCATCGCCGACCTCAACGCCTTCATCGCGGCTTCCGGCGTCTGCTTCCAGACCGCCGCCAATACCACCGCCGACGTGACGCTCAACATCGGCATCGACGACGGCGGCAATACCGGCAGCGGCGGCGCCCACAGTGCAGCCACGACGCTCAGCCTGCAGGTAACGGCGGTCAACGATGCGCCGACGATCACCGCACCGGCCAGCATCACCGTGACCGAAGACGTCAGCTCGACGCTGACCGGCATCAGCTTCGCCGATGTCGATGCCGGCACCGGCACCGCGACGGCGGCCTTGAGTGTCGCTTCCGGCACACTGTCCGCCACTTCCGGCGGCGGTGTGACGGTCGCAGGCTCGGGCAGCGGCACGCTGACCCTGACCGGCTCCATCGCCGACATCAACGCCTTCATTGCGGCCAACGGCGTCAGCTTCACCACGGCCGCGAACAACACGACGGCGGTCACGCTGATGGTCGGCATCAACGATGGCGGCAACACCGGCGGCGGCGCGAAAACCGATAGCGAAACCGTTGCGCTGGACATCACACCGGTCAACGACGCCCCCGTGCCGACGGACGCCGCGGTTCCCCCGATCCGCGCCCAGATCGGCCAACCGCTATCCTTCACGCTGCCGAGCGGCCTGTTCGCCGACGCCGACGCGGGCGATACGTTGACGTTGTCGGTGCAGAACCTGCCGGACGGTCTGGTTTTCGACGCCGCGACCGGCACGATAAGCGGTCGCCCCACCGGCGCGGTCTCCGGCACGCACACGCTCGCCATTGTCGCCACCGATGCTTCCGGTGCCAGCACCACGATCACGGCCACGCTGACGGTATCGCCGCCGCCTCCGCCGATGGTGGCCGCGCCGCCGCCAGTTCCGCCGGGGCCTCCGCCTTCCACTCCGCCGGTTACCGTGCCGTCGGCGCCACCGGCAGTGATCTCGGCGTTCACGCCCGGCGGCCCCGTGAGCCCGTCGCCGTTGGTCAGCGCCCCCGACACTGCCACGCCGCCGCCGTTCAGCACGGGCGAACCCTTCAATCCTGTCCAGCCGCCGGCCCCGCCTGTATTGGTCCCCCAGACGACGCCTTCGGTGCCGAGCAGCGACGCGGCCGGCTTCGTCAGCTTCCAGGGCACGCTGCCTTCGGGCACCGGCCTGGTCGCCTCACCGTCCGCGGGCGAATTCGCGCTCGGCAGCGCCCAGTTCTCGGTTTCGCTGCCGCCGGCAACCTTCGTTCACAGCGACCCGGCCGCACGCGTGACGGTCGACGCGCGCCAGGCAGACGGCTCGCCGCTGCCGGGCTGGCTGCGCTTCGATCCGGCCAGCGGCACCTTCCGCGGTGAAGCGCCGCCCGGCTTCAAGGGCAGCATCGACATCGTGGTGACCGCACGCGACGCCGCCGGCCATCAGGCGAAAAGCCCGCTGCAACTGCATTTCGGCGAACAAAAGGATGGCGTGGACGGCGAGACACCGTCGTTGCCGCCGCAAAGCCTGTTGCACGACCTGCCCGCCGACGGCGCGCAGGACGGCGAAGTAAGCGAGCATGCCCGACCCGGCAAGCCATCGCTGACGGAACAGTTCGCACGCCACGGTCGCGCCGCAGCGGAAAGCAGCAGGGCCGCCCTGCTGCGCAGCGCCGAAGCCGCCGCGAGAAGCGCCTGATGAACATCACCGACAACTCCAATTCAACCGCTCAGGGACAGATGAAGACCATGCAGAACAACAACACGCGCACCCGCTTTCAGCTTCCGACCAAAAGCCTGCTGACCGCCGCCGTTGCGGTAGCGCTGACCGGCTGCGCGATCACGCCCCAGCCGTTGACGCAGGAAGAGCAACTGCAGCAACTGAAGGCCGATCGTGCCGCGATGTTCGACGGCCAGGAAGCGCTGTCCGGCCCGTTGACGCTGGAAGAGGCGATGGCGCGCGCGGTCAAGTACAACCTCGACCACCGGCTCAAGCTGATGGAAGAGGCGCTGTCGCAGCGCCAGCTCGATCTGTCCCGCTACGACCTGCTGCCGCGCCTGACGGCATCGGCCGGCTATGTCGGGCGCGACAGTGAACTCGCCTCCCGCTCCGAGGATGTCGTGCTGCGCACCGAGTCGCTGGTGCCGTCGACCTCGCAGGACAAGAACCGCCGCGTGGCCGATCTGAGCTTCACCTGGAACGTGCTCGATTTCGGCGTCAGCTACTACCAGGCCAAGCAGAACGCGGACCGCACGCTGATCATGCGCGAACGCCGGCGCAAGGTCGTGCACAGCCTGATGCAGCAGGTGCGCCAGGCCTACTGGCTGGCGCTCGGCGCGCAGCAGATGGAAAAGCGGATTCCCGGCCTGCTGAAGGAAATCGAACAGGCGCTGGCCAACTCGCGCAAGATCGAACGGGAAAACCTGCGTGCGCCGCTGGAAACCCTGACCTACCGGCGCCAGTTGCTCGACACGCTGCGCCAGCTCGAAGCGGTGCGCGACGAACTGGCCCAGGCCAAACCGCGCCTGGCCGCGCTGATGAACCTGTCGCCGGGCCAGTCGTTCGAACTGCAGGCCCCGGCCGAATTGAGCGAACCGACGCTGTCCGTGTCGCTCGAACAAATGGAAGAGCGTGCGCTGCTCAATCGGCCCGAGTTGATCGAGGCGCGCTACAACGAGCGCATCGGCGTACTGGAAACGCGCAAGGCGCTTGCCCGCATGCTGCCCGGCCTCGAACTGAATTTCGGCACCCATTACGACAGCAACAGCTTCCTGGTCGACAACCAGTGGAACGACGCCGGCCTGCGCGTGTCCTGGAACCTGGTCAACCTGCTGTCCGGCCCGAAGATGATGGAAGCCGCGGAAACCCAGCTCGAAGTCACGCGCGCCCAACGTCTGGCACTGAACATGGCGGTGCTGTCGCAGGTGCACGTGGCCTATCGCGATTTCATCGGCAGGAAGCGCCAGTTCGAGCTGGCGCGCAATCTGGAAGATGTCGATCTCGGCATTCTCGAACATACGCGCAACGCCACGCGCAACGATGCGCAGGGCAGGCTGGCCGAGATTCGTGCCGCGGCCAGCGCGCTGTTCTCCGAACTGCGCCTGTACCAGAGCTACGGGGCGCTGCACAACGCCTACGGCGCGATCCAGGCCACGCTCGGCAACGACCCGCTGCCGCAGACCGTGAGCAGCCATGACGTCGCCGCGCTCGCACGCGCGGTCGCCGCCGCCGCGCCCGAAAACAAGACCACCCGATGAATTTGAAATCCTCGTTCGCCGGCCTGCTTGCGGCCGGCTTGCTGTTGTCGCATTCGGCCGCATGGCCGCAAACCCAGGACCAAACCGCGGACGACCGCGTCCGCGTGCAGTTCGCCGCACGCCACCATACCGTGCTCTCCAGCGAGCTGTCGGCCAAGATCGCCACGCTGAAGCTGCGCGAAGGCGACAGTTTCAAGGCCGGGCAGACCCTGGTCACGTTCGACTGCAGCCTGTTCCGCTCGCAACTGGCCAAGTACCAGGCCTCGGCCGAGGCCGCGCGCCAAACGCTGAAGGTGAATCGGCGCCTGGCCGAGCTGCAGTCGATCGGCTCGCTCGAAGTCGACCAGGCCGAAGCGCGCGTCAAGGAAACCGAGGCGGAAGTCGCGGCGATGCGCACGACGGTCAGCAAGTGCACGCTGAGCGCGCCCTTCTCCGGCCGCGTGGCCAAGGTGCAGGCCGAGGCCTACCAGTTCGTCTCGCCCGGCGACCCGCTGCTGGAGATCCTCGACACGCGCCGGCTCGAACTGCAGATGATCGTGCCCTCGCGCTGGCTGGCCTGGCTCAAGCCCGGCAATCGGTTTACCGTCCAGGTGGAGGAACTCGATCGCGAATACACCGGGCGCGTAGTGCGTACCGGCGCCCGCATCGATCCGGTAAGCCAGTCGATTTCGCTGGCTGGCGAAGTGGAAGGCGACCATCCAGAACTGCTGCCGGGGATGAGCGGCTGGGCCACATTCAAGCGGGGAAAGTAGGAGCGCATCCTCTGTCGTTCCCGGGCAGGCGGAACCCAAAGTGCGTCGACGAAGGCACTCTAGGCATACCCTGGATTCCCGTCTGCGCGGAACGACCGGCACACTCCCTTCTACGCATCATCCGCGCTACCATGCAGCAATGAATCATCTCGCCCCGCCCGTCCGTGTTCAGGCCGCCCCCGCGGCCCGGCAACTGGCCGACCTGCTGCAGCTCGGCCGGCGCGCCCGCGACGCGGTCGACGCCGCCGCGCTCGGCTTCATCGCCGTCAACGAAACCCGCCAACTGTTTCACTACCGGCAAGCCGCTCTGGCGCGTCCGCACATGCTCGGCCAGCGGCTTCCGACCGAGGTGCTGGCCGTCTCCGGCCTGCCCCGGCCCGATCCGCAGGCGCCCTATGTGCAATGGCTCGCGCAGGTGCTGCGCGAACTGCTGACGCAGCCCGACGTACAATGCCGTATCGCCCATGCCCACGACTTGCCACCGGCGCTGGCCGACGACTGGGAAAGCTGGCTGCCGCCGCACGCGCTGCTGTTGCCGCTGCCCGGCCCCGGCGGCCGCCCGGTGGGCGTGCTGCTGCTGGCACGCGACGAGGAATGGGCGCCGCACGACCTGGTGCTGGCGAACGAACTCGCGCACGCCTACGGCCATGCGCTGGCGCGCTTCGTCCCGCAGCGTACCTGGGCCGAACGTGCGCGTGACTGGCTGAAAACGGGTACGCGGCGCTGGGCTGCGGCGGCCGCGCTGGCCGCCGTCGCGCTGTGCCCGGTACGCATGAGCGTGCTGGCGCCGGCCGAAGTGGTGCCGCTCGAACCGTTCCTGGTGCGCGCGCCGCTCGACGGCGTGGTCGATCGCTTCCATGTGCGTCCGAACCAGGTCGTCAGAGCCGGCGATGCACTGTTCGATCTCGACACCACCGCGCTGCGTTCGCGCCTGAGCGTCACGCGCAAGGCCTACGACCTGGCCGCCGCCGAATATCGACAGGCTGCGCAGATGGCCTTGAACGACGATCGCAGCAAGCGCGAACTGGCGATCAAGCAGGGCCAGATGGAGGGCAAGGCGGTCGAACTCGACTACTCCCAGCAACTGCTCGACCGCGTGCAGGTCAAGGCCGCGCGCGACGGCGTGGCGGTGTTCGCCGACGTCAACGACTGGCAGGGCCGCGCGGTATCGATCGGCGAACGCGTGCTGACGCTGGCCGATCCGGCGCGGCTGGAACTGGCGATCGCGCTGCCGGTCGCCGACGCGACCGACCTCGAACCCGGCGCCGCCGTCACGCTGTACCCGAACGGCGATGCCTTCACTTCCTACGAAGCCGAACTGAAGACTGTTGCCTACCGCGCCGAACCGACGCCGGACGGTGTTCTCGCCTATCGCCTGAAAGCCGGCTTCGCGGCCGGCCAGCCGCTGCCGCGCCTGGGTCTGATGGGCATGGCCAAGGTGCGCGGCGGCTGGACGCCGCTGGCCTATTACGTGCTGCGCCGGCCGCTGGCCGCGCTGCGCCAGCGCCTGGGCTGGTAATGCCGACGCTGCCCGCGCTGCGCCAGGACCTGAGCCTGCATCCCGGCCCGCAGGCCGAGGGCGGCGCGCCGACCTGGACCATCCACGACCCGGCCGCCAACCGCTTCTACCGGCTCGGCTGGGCCGCCTTCGAAATCCTGTCGCGCTGGCACCTCGGCGATGCGCGCGCGATCCTCGCCGCGATCCGCGCCGACACCACGCTCGCGGTCGACGAACAGGACGTGAAGGCGGTCCTGGAATTCCTCGCCCGGCACCACCTGCTCGACGCGCAAGGCCCGCAGGACACGCGCCGCCTGGCGGCCGCCCATGCCGCCGGCAAGCTTTCCCGCGCGCGCTGGCTGCTGAAAAACTACCTGTTCTTCCGGCTGCCGCTGTTTCGCCCCGGCGCCCTGCTCGACCGCGCCGCGCCGAAGCTGCGATGGGTCTTCGACGCCCGTTTCTGGATCGGCATCGGCATCGTCGCGCTGATCGGACTGTATTTCGCCTCGCGCCAGTGGGACGTGTTCCTGCACACCTTCGCCGGCTACACGACGCTCTCCGGCTGGCTCGCGATCGGCGTGGCGCTGTCGTTCGCCAAGGTGCTGCACGAGTTCGGCCATGCGTTCACCGCGCATCGCTTCGGCTGCCGCGTGCCGTCGATGGGCGTCGCCTTCCTGGTGCTGTGGCCGGTGCTGTACACCGACACCAACGACGCCTGGAAACTGCCGGACAAGCGGCAGCGGCTGGCCATCGGCGCGGCCGGCATGCTGTCCGAACTGGCGCTGGCGGCCGTCGCGACGCTGCTGTGGAGCTTTCTGCCGGACGGTCCGCTGCGCGCCGCCGTGTTCCTGCTCGCGACCACGACCTGGGTCCTGACGCTGGCGATCAACGCCAGTCCGTTCATGCGCTTCGACGGCTACTTCCTGCTGTCGGACTGGCTGGACATGCCGAACCTGCACGGCCGCGCGTTCGCGCTCGGCCGCTGGTGGCTGCGCCGCGTGCTGTTCGGATGGGAAGACGCGCCGCCCGAAGTGTTTTCTCCCGGACGGCGGCGCTTCCTGATCGCATTCGCGTTCGGCACCTGGCTGTACCGGCTGGCACTGTTCCTCGGCATCGCGCTGCTGGTCTACCACCTGTTCTTCAAGCTGCTCGGCATCTTCCTGCTGGCGGTCGAGCTGACCTGGTTCATCGGCCTGCCGATCCTGAGCGAACTGAAGGTCTGGTGGCGGCGCCGCGCCGAGCTGCGCGCCAACCGCGCCACCGTGCGCACGGGGCTGGTCCTGCTGTTGCTGCTCGGCGCCGTCCTGCTGCCGTGGCGCGCCAGCGTCGATGTCCCGGCCGTGCTCGGCGCAGCCGAGGAACAGGGCTTGTATGCGGTCAGCGCCGCGCGCGTGGTCGACGCGCCGCCGCCGGTCGGCAGCATCGTGCAGGCGGGGCAGGAAATCATGCGCTTGGAATCGCCCGATCTTGCCTACCAGCTCAAACAGGCCGAACAGCGCGAGCGCCTGCTGGCCTGGCAGCTCGCGCAGCAGCCGCTCGACCAGAACTGGCTGCAGGAAGACACGGCGCTCAAGGCGCGCTGGGCCGAAGCGGCGGCGCAGGCGGCGGGCCTGCGCGAGCAGGCGGAGCAACTGGTGCTGCGGGCGCCGTTCACCGGACGCATTGCCGAAGCCGGCGAAGGCCTGCAACCGGGCGCATGGGTCGCCGCGCACGAAAAACTGATCCATCTGGTCGGCTTTGCCGGCGCCCGCGGCGAAGCCTTCGTGACCGAGGCGCAGTTGCGCCGCCTGCAGCCGGGAGCGCAGGCGCGCTTCATAGCCGATGCACCGGACCGGCCTCGCGTGCAGTGCCGCATCGGCCTGATCGACACGATGAACCTGCCGGCACTGGATGCCTACTACGTCACCTCCCGCTTCGGCGGCGCCATTGCCGTACAGCAGGACAGGAACGGCCTGCTGGTGCCGACCGAGGCCATCTTCCGCGTGCG
>Ga0164243_10006968_pt1 | contig 16987 bp, 15 predicted proteins | sample OricompcompostOP_FD_108781 | JGI IMG/M metagenome (GOLD analysis project Ga0164243, IMG submission 108781) | Organic Plus compost microbial communities from Emeryville, California, USA - Original compost - Organic plus compost (OP) | ecosystem: Engineered > Solid waste > Mixed feedstock >... | reverse complement strand
GTGACGGGCAATCTCCGGCGCAGCGCGATCGAGCTCATCGTCGCCGATGCCACCCTGGACGAGGTGGTCCGAGCGGTGACGGACTCTCGGCACGAGCAGCCGGTGCGATGGCGCGCCCTGTCGGTGGTCCACCGGGGGAGGATCGCATGAGGCCATCCGTCCTTGCCTTGGCGGTGCTCCTGTCGGTGGCCCCTGGCACGCTCCACGCCCAACGCGCCGACCTCCCACCGGTCGAGAAGATCAACGAAGCGCTCGACAACCATCCGACCGTTGCCGCCGCTGCGGCGAGGGTCGAAGCCGCTCGTGCTCAGGGCGACATGCTGCGCAAGGGCACCCATGAAGTTCTGGTCAGCAGCAGTTATATCCGGCGCAGCGTTGACCGCGAGGGCGGTTATGACGAGTTCGACGCAACCATCTCACGTCCGTTTCGCTTGCCCGGCAAGGCGGCACTCGACCGCAAGTCGGGAGCGCTCGGCGTCGAGGTGGCGGAGAACCAGATGGAGGATGCCCGCCACCAGGCGGCCTTGATGTTCTCCGGCCTCTGGCATGACTGGCTCACCGCCGGCAGCCTTCACCGCAACGACCTCGATACGGCGCGCTCGCTCGAGGCGGCGCTGACCGCGCTGCAACGCCGCGTCCAGCTGCGCGATGCCTCGGCGCTTGATCTCGATCAGGCGTCGGCGGCCCTCGCCCAGGCGAGGGCGCAGGCCGCTGCATCCCGCTCGGCCCGCGAGCAGGCGCGCGTGACACTCGCGGCCACATTTCCGGAGATACCGCTCCCGCCCGAGCCGCCCGAGCTGGCCTTGCCGGAACTGCCGCAGCAGGATCTCGAAGCCATGCGGGGGCTGGTGATCGAGCGCAGCCATGAGATCCGGGCCGCCGACCGCGAGGCGCAGCGGCTCGCCGTGGTCGCGCAACGGGTTCGGGCGGACCGGGTTGCCGATCCATCCTTTGGGTTCCGTTTGTTCAGCGAGCGCAGTGGCATGGAGCGAGGCGCCGGTGTGGTCGCTTCCATCCCGTTGGGCGGCGGTTATCGACGTGCCGCGGCCGATCAGGCCTCAGCCCAGGCGAGCGCTGCCAGCCTCGAACTTGCCAATGTCCGGCGAGCGGTCGCCGCCATCGCCGATGCTGACTTGTCCAACGCGCGCACCCGGCTGGAGGCGTGGCAAAGCGCACAGGAATCGGCGCAAAGCGCGGCGCAGGCGGCCGGAAGGACCGAGCGGGGTTACCAACTCGGCGAGATTGATCTGGCCGACATGCTCTATGCCCGCCGGCAGGCCAAGGACAGCCGACGCTCGGAAATCGAGGCGCGCTCCGAAGCGGCCCGCGCCTTGTTGAAGCTGCAGATAGACTCGCACAGCATCTGGGCGCCCGACGAGAATGCGCAATAAATAACGTCGTGGTTTTGCGCATTGCCTCTCTTCGATCGCGTGGCTAGGTCAGCGGCCGTGAGAAGCAGGGGCGCATCATCACGGAACGGACGGGGACTGCTTTTCGCGGCTCTGGCCTTCCTTGCGCTTGCCATCAAGATCATCGTTCCGCCGGGCTTCATGGCGACAACCGATGCGTCGGGTGGCACCCGAATCGTGATGTGCACCGGCTATGGCGTGGTGACGAAAATCCTGACGATCGACGGCCATGTGAAGGACCTTCCCGCTGAGGATGGCCGACCAAAACATGATTCCGTTTGCCCCTATTCCGGGCATGCGGCCGCTTCGACCCTGGCCCAGGCCTATCCTGTCGAATGGCCCCTGGCAGGGGTCGACACCGACAAGCATGTCCCGGCCGCGCTCGGTCTGACGCCCGGACGCGGCATGGCCGCGCCGCCGCCGCCCTCGCGAGGTCCCCCAGTATCCCAGCTCTGATATTTTAACGGGCGCCTTGAATGCGGCGGGCGGGATTTCTGCCTTGCCGCAGCGTGGGCGCCTTGATCTTCAGGCCGCCCGCAAGGACGGCAGGGCCGCTTTGTCGGTCATCTGATCAAGAGCTGATTCCATGATTCATCATTCGATTTTCCCTCGGTCCCTCGCGGGCCGCAGCATGCTGCTGATCTCCGCAACCTGCCTTGCCCCATTCACGCCCGCCTTTGCGCAGGAGAGTGTGGCGCTTCCGCAGATCGACGTCGATTCACCCGTTGATGGCTCGTCGCTGCCTTCGGTCTCCGCGACCACCTTGCCGAGAACAGAGGTCAGGGCGCGACAATCTCGCACCAGCGATACCGCGCGCATCCTGCAAAGCCTACCCGGCGTGAGCGGCAACAGCGGTGGCGGGTTTTCCACAATGCCTGCGCTGCGTGGCCTGAACGAGCAGCGGCTCAATATCCTGGTCGATGGCTTCGTGATCGACCCGGCATGCCCCAACGACATGAATCCACCGCTGTCCTATACAGATCCCCAGACCATCGACGCGATCACCGTCATCACTGGCGTGACGCCAGTCAGCATGGGCGGCGACAGCATCGGTGGAGCCATTACCGTTGAAACGGCCCCGCCCGTTTTCTCCACCTCGGGAAACACGTTGTTCAAGGGGGAGGCATCCAGCTTCTTCAGGAGCAATGACGATGCCTTTGGCGGCGTTGTGACGCTCACCGCCGCGTCGGATCGGTTCAGCCTGACCTACAATGGCTCCTACACACAGGCCGAGAATTACCGGGGCGGCGGCGATCTCGGCGTTGTTCGCTCAACCGAATATGCCAAGACCGACCACGCTCTTGCTTTGGCGATGCAGACCGCTGCGGGTCTTCTGGAACTCAAGGGCGGCTATCATTTCTCGCCTTATGAGGGTTTTGCCAACCAATATATGGACATGACTTCCAATCGGTCATGGTTCCTCAATGCGCACTACAAAACCGCGTTCGACTGGGGCGACCTCGATGTGCGAGCCCAATATCGCGATACAGACCACGCAATGAACTTCCTGGAAGACAAGGGCGGCACCGCCGATGGCGGGATGCCCATGAATACCAAGGTCCATACCGCGAGCTACGCGATCAAGGCCGAAATCCTCGCCTCGAGCAAGGACAAGATCCGGGTCGGCAATGAGTTTCATCATCAGTGGCTCGACGACTATTGGCCACCGGTTGCCGGCAGCATGATGATGGGGCCCAACACATTCGTGAACATCAATGCCGGCAAGCGCGACCGGCTTGGCACCTTTCTGGAGTGGGAGAGGCGTTGGAGTGATACGGTGACGACCCTTGCCGGAGTGCGTCATGACATGGTCTGGATGGATACGGGCGATGTGCAGCCTTATGCGACCAACATGATGAACATGGCGGACGCGGCTGCGGCCGCGTCCTTCAACGCCATCGGCCATGCGCGTTCGGACAGCAATTGGAGCGGTACGGCCCTGGTGCGCTATATGCCGGGACCGGCCATCAAGCTTGAGCTGGGCTATGCGCACAAGTCGCGCTCACCCAATCTCTATGAGCGGTACAGCTGGGGGCGCGGCAGCATGGCGAGCCGCATGATCGGCTGGTTCGGCGATGGCAACGGCTATGTCGGCAATATCGACCTGAAGCCTGAACGGGCCGACACGGTCAGCGCATCGTTCACATGGACCGGCGCCGGCGAGAAGCCCGTGACCGTCACGATCGCGCCCTATTACACGCATGTCGATGACTATATCGACGTCGTCAAGCTGGCCAATTTCACCGACATGATGGGCATGCCTACCGGCTTCGTGCAGCTGCAGTTCGCCAACCAGAAGGTGGAGTTCTATGGCGTCGACTTGAGCGCCGCCGCGCCGCTCTGGGATAGCGCGGGAGCGGGCAGGGGCAAGCTAACCGCTACCGCCAGCTGGGTGCATGGAGACAATTTGACCGACGGACGGCCACTCTATCATCAGATGCCCTTCAATCTGAAGGTCGCTCTGGAACATCGTCTGGGGGGTCTCGAGAGCGCTGTCGATCTGGAATGGGTGACGGAGAAGAACCGGGTAGACACGATCCGCAACGAGCCGCGCTCAGGGAGCTATGCCTTGCTGAATCTGCGCACAGCCTATGCCTGGAGCCGGTTTCGGGTCAGCCTCGATGTCGAAAATCTCCTGGACAAGGGCTATTCCCTGCCGCTTGGCGGCATGTCGCTCGGTGACCTGAAGGCAACGGGTTTCGCGCGGCCGGTTCCCGGTCGGGGCCGATCGGTCAATCTGGGCCTGGGCTTCACATTCTGACATGGAGATCGCGCGCCGTCCTGGGTCCATGAAGGCGGGCGCCGAAAGGCTGGTGGCGATCGGTGCCGCCAGCCTGCTCCATGTCCTGCTGTTGGGAGCCCTGCTCCAGGCGTTCGAGGTTCGTCGCTTGCGCCACGTCGACCTCGGATCATCCATCAAGTCGTTCAATCTTGTGCACGACGAGACAGAAGAACCCACAGATTCCAAAGCGGATGCAGGCGATCCGGCTCTGCGGCCTCCTGCACGGGGCATCGAGTCCCCAGATCCTGCGACTGAAAAGCCGTTGGACATAGCTTCCGGTGCAGTGGCATCAAGCCAACAGCCGCTTGGAGCGGACACGAGCCCGAGCCCGAGCCCGCAAACTGGCATCAGAAGCAAGGCCGAACCCACGGCCATCGAGGCAGCTCCTCAAAAGGCCTCGGAAGACAAAATCAGGGTGCTTTATGCCCAGCGGCTGTGGCGCCACATCGCGGCGCGCAGGCCAAGTGGAACACATATTCCGGGAACTGCGATCGTGACATTCGCAATGACATCCGACGGTTCCTTGAAAGCCCTGTCGCTGATGCGATCCAGCGGCAATGCCATGCTGGACCGCTTGGCGTTGCGGACGGTGCGAGCTGCCGCGCCATTTCCTGTGCCGCCGCCCGAATTGCAGGGGGCCGACATGGAATTTTCGCTCCCCTTCGGTTTCCGGTAAAGCGCAATTCGAATTCTGTGGGGGAACTGATGGGGATATATTCCGAACGCATATTCCCCTGGCTCGTCGATCGCGCGCTCGACAAGCCCGCGATTGATGAACGGCGAGCGCGATTGGTCGGGAACGCGTCAGGCGATGTGCTCGAGATCGGCTTTGGAACGGGCGCGACGCTTCCCTTTTACGATCGAGCACGTGTGCGCTCATTGTCGGTCGTCGAGCCCTCGGCCGGGATGAACAGGCATGCCAGGGCGCGCATCGAACAGTCAGGATGGACGGTCAGGCTCGATGCATTGGCCGGTGAATATCTTCCCTATGAGGACAACAGCTTCGATTGCGTTGTTTCAAGCCTGACCCTGTGTACGGTCACCAATCCAGCTCAGGTGTTGAAGGAGGTCTGGCGCGTCCTTCGGCCCGGCGGTGCCCTCAGGTTCCTTGAGCATGTTGCCAGCGACGATCCGGCCCGACGGAAATGGCAGGATCGTTTGAACCCGGTGCAACAGGTGGTCGGGGTTGGCTGCAATCTGAACCGGGACACCGTCGCAGCCGTTCGCGCGGCGGGCTTCATTCTCGATCCGGTGAACCAACAGATTGAGCCATCGTTTCCATTCGCGGCCTATGTGCCTATCGTTGAAGGTGTGGCTTACAAGCCCCCGGCCTAAAGTCCTGTCTGCGCCTTTGTGGAGAGAGGGGCGTCGTCGCGCTGCCCGACCGGCAGGCCGCTGCAGGTGCCCTGCCCGTCGTGCCAGAATATGGACTTTACTCTCATCAATATGTTGATTACACTTCTTATGTAATCGTGTAGCGCAACCAGCCAGGGTCCGCGCGCTGACAGAAAGATCGCAATGAACGATATGACGGCACCCGCCGCCGGCAACGAGATGCTCCAGATCGGGGATCCTGCGCCTAATTTCCAGGCACGCACCACGATGGGTGTGATCAACCTTTCGGACTTCCGCGGGCGCTGGCTCGTCCTGTTTTCGCATCCTGCGGATTTCACGCCGGTATGCACCAGCGAGTTCGTCGCGCTTTCGCAGGCCTCTGATCGTTTCAAGGCGCTGGATTGCGCGTTGTTGGCCGTGTCAGTCGACAGCCTCTATTCCCATCTGGGCTGGATCAAGGCCATCCGCGACGCCTTCGATGTGACCGTCAGCTTCCCGATCGTCGAAGATCCGTCGCTCATCATCGGGCGCGCCTATGGCATGATCTCCGACCGGTCGCCGGACGCGGCGACGATGCGTTCGACCTATTTCATCGATCCGGAAGGGATCATCCGGGCGATGATCTGCTATCCTGCCACCATCGGCCGCTCGGTCGAGGAGATGCTGCGGGTGCTCGCCGCATTGCAACGGGTCGATGCCGACAATGTCGTGACGCCCGAAGGCTGGCATCCGGGCGACGATGTCCTCTTACCGCCGCATCAGGATCAGGCTGCGCTCCTCAAGGGTATCGATGATCCTCGCTGGTTCCACAGGACCCAGCCCGACCGAAAGGCGGATTAATCCCATGCCAGAACGTCTGTCCGACACCCAGATCGAGGCGATCGCGGAGGCAATGCGCGCGCTTGGTCATGAAACGCGGCTTCGCCTGGTCGATACGATCCATTCGGAAGGTGAGAAATCGGTCGGCGAACTGGAGGCCTTGACCGGCATCGGTCAACCGGGGCTGTCCCAACAGCTTGCGATCCTGCGCAAGGCAGAGCTCGTTACGACACGGCGCGCCGCCAAACAGGTCTATTACAGTGTCGCTGCGGAGGCGCTGGAAACAGTCGCGCGCTTTTTGGGCGGGCTGGCCAATCTGTCACCGGGAGAAGCCGCCAGCGGCACCGAGCGTCCGGCTCCTCGCCCTGCGCGTGGGTCCGCAGCAATGTTCGCGAAGATTCTCTAGCACGGGCAGGACAAGCGCCGAGGCCCGCTTAGCCGATCATCGTCAACTGCCGGCCAGCGAGCGCGAGCATGGCCAGGCGATGCGTGACGACGATCAGCCCGGTCTTTGTCCTGTCCAGCCAGGCGTCGAGATTATCCTTCAACTGCTGCTCGGTCGCCACGTCCAGACCCTCGCTGGGTTCGTCCAACAGCAGCCACGGACGCCCGGCGAGCAATGCCCGGGCAAGCGAAAGCCGCTTGCGCTGGCCGCCGGAAAGCCGCGTCCCGCCATCTCCAATCCAGGTCGTGATCCCCTGCGGCATGACGCGAACCTCATCGGCAAGGCAGGCGGTCGCAAGGGCATCCCAGAGCGCCGCCTCGGACAGGCCAGGACGCGCGAGCCGGAGATTGTCGGCGATGGTTCCTGCGATCATCTGCGCGTCCTGCGGCGACAGCGCGAACAGCGACCGGCGACCCGGCGCCGGCCAATCGGCCAGTGGGCGGTCGTCGATCGCGAGCGGCAACCCGCAAGCGTCATGCAGGCCGGCGAGGCAGGTCAGGAGGCTGGTCTTTCCGCAGCCGGACGGGCCGGTGATCGCTAGCCTGTCGCCTGCCTGCATCGCAATCGCGTCAGCGCCTGTTCCGATCGTGATCCGTATCCCCAATAGGCCTGATGCCTCCAGGGGTGGCTCGTGCGTTTTGGCGACCAGCCCAGCGAGCCTCTGGAGCCCTGCAGCGACCGTCGCCTCGCGCCCGATGGAGCGCACTGCCGCGCCCACTGCTTCGATCGCGCCAGCGGCCGCGAGTCCGGCCAGCATCGTCATGGGAAGCGAGGCATCGGAGAGGCCGATGACGGCTGCTATTGCGATGCCGCCTGTCAGGGTGACGACGGCTGCCAGCAGCGCTTCGCCGCGCGCAAATGCGAGCCGCGTCCGATCAAGGTCTGCGGCGCGACTTTGCAACTCGCCTTCAACCGTCTCGCGCATCGCGTAGGCGACGATCTCCGCCGAGCAGGCCCCATATTCCACGACATCATGCTTGAGCCGCGCAATCGCCTCCTGAATCTGGTGGGCCGGAGCGGGGAGAAGCCGCCTGGCCAGCAGCCACGATGACCACAGGGTCGCGATCATGATGATGAGGAGTGCCACTGCGGCGGCCCAGCCCGCCGCTGCGCAGAGCAGGAGCGCAGCACCCGCGCCTGCGAGTGACCCCAGCATGCCGGGCGTGCGGATGAAGCGGTCTTCGAGCGCCTCGACATCCTGCAGCAGCGTCGCAGCCATGTCGCCAGAGGCGCGGGCGAGGTCAGGCGCTTCGACGAAGCGCTGAAAGAGATCCGTCCGCACGGTGGCGAGCGTCAAGAGCGCGGCCTTGTGGCCCTGAAGGCGCTCACCATAGCGCGTGAGGGTCCGAACAATCGCAAGCAGGCGGATGGCAGCGCTTGGCAGGAGATAGTTGAATGCCTGCACCGCGGCGATGCCCGCAAGGCCTGCCAGCGCGGCGCCGGTGATGAACCAGCCCGACAGTCCCAGCAACGCGACGGCGCTGGCGGCCGCTATGACCGCATAGAGGATGGCGAGGCGCATCGAACGGCGCTGCGCACGGCTTGCATTCGACAGCAGGGTCTGGAGGCCCGAACCGGTCATGCCAGACTCACATGCTGGTCGGCGAGCGCGGCAATGCGTGGATCGTGGGTCACGAGCAGCACGGTGCGCCCCGCAGCCGCTTGGCGGATTTCATGCATGATCGCGTCAGCGGACTCGCGATCCAGATCGGCCGTCGGTTCGTCGAGCAGCCACAGCGGGGCATCGCGCAACAGTGCGCGGGCGATGCCGATCCGGCGGCGCTCTCCGCCAGACAGGCCCGAGCCGCGCGTATCAAGCCGCGTGGCGAGGCCCTCAGCGCGTCCTGCGACCAAGGTTAGCAGCCCCGCGCGGCGAGCGGCATCCACGACGTCCGCATCCGGTGCGCCGAGGCGCGCAAGCCGGATATTGTCGGCGATCGTGCCGGGTAGCAGCGTGGTGGTCTGGCCGGCCCAGCTCACCTGTCCTTGCAAGTCGCCGATCGGCTGGCCGTCGACCCGGATGGCGCCCGCCGATGTGGGCGCGAGGCGCAGCAGCGCGTTCAGCAAGCTGGACTTGCCGCTGCCGCTGGGTCCGGACAGCACGGTCATGCAGCCGGCCGGAATGTCCAGCGTGAACGGCCCGACCTGCCGCTCGCCATAATCGACGACCAGTCCCCCGATCGCGATCTCCGGGGGATGGCGCAAGGTCGCGGGCGAGGGATCGTCGGGTATCGGGACGGGCGGCAGATCGGTGAGCCGCGCCATCGCCGCCTCGCCGATCTGCTTGTCGTGATAGGCCGCCGCCAGCCGCCGCATGGGCAGGTAGAATTCCGGCGCGAGTACCAGCACGAACAATGCCCGGCCAAGGTCGAGCTTCTCGGGAGATGGAAAGGGGAGGAGTCCGAGCAGGTTGAAGCCGCAATACACCGCCACTAGCGCAACCGAGAGGGCCGCAAAGAACTCGAGGACAGCGCTCGACAGGAAGGCGACGCGCAGGACAGCCAATGTGCGCGTGGCCACCTCCTGCGTCGCTTCGGCCAGATGCCGGCTGACCCTTTCCTGCGCGCCGAAGCTGATGATGACCGGCAGCGCCCGGACCCGATCGATGAACAGGCCGGACAGACGGCCGAGTATGTCGAGCTGGCGGGCAGCAACCCGGCTCGCTGCCGTGCCTGCCAGGATCATCCCCAAAGCAAAGGGCACGAGGGTCGCAACCAGGATTGCGGCCGCCACCCAACTCGCTGTCGCTGCCGCCGCCGCGATCAGAAGCGGCGTCGCCCCCGCGGCAAATCGCAGCGGCAGGAAGCGGGCATGATAGCCATCCAGATCCTCGATCCGATCCGTGGCGTCGGCGACCTGTTCGCCGAGCATGGTCCGCGAACCAGCAGAGGCCGTCAGGACCGCTCTGAAAGCCCGCAGCCGCCAGCCATGCTTGGCTGCCACCGCCGTCTTCTGGCCCGACCCTGTCGCCGCCACCTGAACACTCGCACGCAATGCCGCTGCGATGATCAGCCCCGCAAGAGACGTCAGCAATCCCTCGCGGCTGGACGCAGCGAGGCCAAAATGCGCGGCGCAGGCGAGGGCGGCGGCCATCGCAATGGCCCCGGCGCCATCGGCAAGCCAGAGGAGGGAAGGGGGTGTTGCACGCATCATTTGGTCAAAGGCTGCTTGCTCATATACATAATTACTTCTATTGGCTAAACGAAATCGACTCGACCGTCCGATCGAGCCGCCAGTTGCCGTCCGGAGGTGTTGCCAAGATGGATATGGCTGTAATCGAGCTCTCGCGCCTCCAGTTCGCTCTGACTGCGCTCTATCACTTCCTGTTCGTGCCGCTCACGCTTGGCCTGTCGTTCATGCTCGTCATCATGGAGAGCATCTATGTGATGACCGGCCGTCCGGTCTGGCGGACGGTCACCCGTTTCTGGTCGAAGCTCTTCGGTATCAATTTCGTGCTCGGGGTGGCCACGGGCCTCACCATGGAATTCGAGTTCGGCACCAACTGGTCCTATTTCTCGCATTATGTCGGCGACATCTTTGGCGCGCCACTGGCGATCGAAGGGCTGATGGCCTTCTTCCTCGAAGCGACGTTCGTCGGCCTCATGTTCTTTGGCTGGGACAAGCTGTCTAAGCGCCAGCATCTCTTCACCACCTTCATGGTGGCGCTCGGATCCAATCTTTCCGCGCTGTGGATCCTCGTTGCCAATGGCTGGATGCAGCATCCGGTGGGGTCTCGCTTCAATCCGGATACGATGCGGATGGAAGTGACCGATTTCATGGCGGTGCTGTTCAATCCTGTCGCGCAGGCGAAGTTCGTCCATACCGTCAGCGCCGGCTATGTAACCGCCTCGGTGTTCGTGCTCGGCGTCTCGGCCTGGTATCTGCTCAAGGGCAAATGGGTGGCGGTTGCCAAGCGCTCCTTCACCGTCGCCGCGGCCTTCGGTCTTGCGTCGTCGCTCTCGGTCGTCGTGCTGGGCGATGAATCCGGCTATGCACTTACAGACAACCAGAAAATGAAATTGGCCTCGCTGGAGGCCATGTGGCACACCGAGCCTGCGCCTGCCGGCATCGCCATATTCGGCATACCCAGTCTCGAAGGGCGAGACACACGTTATGAGATCAAGATCCCCTATGTGCTGGGCCTGATCTCGACGCGCAGCCTGACCGGCCAGGTCGAGGGTATCACCGAACTTGTCGCCAAGGCGCAGGGTCGGATCGAAAATGGCATCCAGGCCTATGACGCGGTCGAGAAGCTGAAGGTCAATCGCACCGATATGGTCGCGCGCGAGCAGTTCGAGCGGCACAAGCTCGATCTGGGCTATGCCATGCTGCTCAAGCGCTTTGTCGCCGATCCGCGCAACGCCACGCCGGATCAGGTCGTCCAGGCTGCATGGTCCACGGTGCCAAACGTGCCCGTCATGTTCTGGGTGTTCCGGGTGATGGCCGGCCTTGGTTTCTTCTTCATCGCCTTCTTCGGCGCCGCCTTCTACATAGCCTCGATCCGGCGCTTTGGATGCGTCAACGGCTTCTGCCGCCTGTTCATGCGGGCTGCGGTCTGGATCATTCCGCTTCCCTGGCTCGCCGCCGAATTCGGCTGGGTGCTTGCAGAGATCGGACGCCAGCCTTGGGCGATCGAGGGTGTGCTGCCGACCTTCCTGGGCGCTTCCAGCCTGACGGTCGGTCAACTCTGGACGACGATCATCGGATTCACGTTGCTCTATGGCACGCTTGCGGTGATCGAGGTGCGGCTCATGCTGGCGGCGATCCGCAAGGGACCGCTGGAACACACCGATGAGCCGTCGGATGCTGGTGTAGCGGGGCACGGCTATACGCCGCTGCCCGCCGAATAAGGAGAGCGATCATGGTGCCTCCCATCGATTATGAGACCCTTCGCCTGATCTGGTGGGGCCTGATGGGCATATTGCTGATCGGGTTCGCGCTGACCGACGGGTTCGATCTGGGCGTCGCTGCCCTGCTGCCGTTCGTCGCCAAAACCGACGCCGAGCGGCGCATGGTCATCAATTCGATCGGCGCCACTTGGGAAGGAAACCAGGTCTGGTTCATCCTGGGCGGCGGCGCGATCTTTGCGGCCTGGCCTTTCGTCTATGCGGTGAGCTTCTCTGGCTTCTATCTCGCCATGTTCCTGGTGCTCGCCGCACTGATCCTGCGCCCCGTTGGTTTCAAATACCGCTCCAAGAAGCCCGATCCAGCCTGGCGCAGCGGCTGGGACTGGGCGTTGTTCGTCGGCGGGTTCGTGCCGGCTTTGGTCTTCGGTGTGGCCGTGGGCAATGTGCTGACCGGCATTCCCTTCCGCCTGGATGGCGACCTGCGCTCCTTCTACGAAGGCAGCCTGCTCGGTCTGTTCCATCCCTTCTCATTGCTGGCCGGCCTGCTCTCGGTCGCGATGCTGGTCCTGCACGGCGCGAGCTGGCTGGCGATCAAAATCGAACGCGGCGCGGTCCATGATCGCGCCCGGCGTTTCGGGCAGATTGCGGCGGTCCTTTCCATCCTGCTCTTCGCCATCGGCGGCCTGATGGTTGCGCGCGGCGGTATGGGGTTCCGTATGACGGGTGTCGTCGATCCGATGGGACCGTCCAATCCGCATTTCATGGCGATGATTGCCGCGCCGGGTGCGTGGATGAGCAATTATGCGCTCCATCCCTGGATGCTGGTCGCGCCGGTGCTGGGCTTTGCAGGCCCGCTGATTGCGCTGGCTGGGATCCGGAGCGGCCGCGAAGCGCTGGCGTTCGGCGGCTCGTCGCTCGGCACGCTCGGCGTCATCGCCACGGTGGGCCTATCGATGTTCCCCTTCATCCTGCCCAGCTCGATCGACCCAGCCTCCAGCCTGACCGTCTGGAACGCATCCTCCAGCCATTTGACGCTGTTCGTCATGCTGCTGGTCACGCTGGTCTTCCTGCCGATCGTGCTGCTTTACACCGCCTGGGTCTACAAGGTGTTGTTCGGGCGCATCACGCTCAAGGACGTTGGCACCAACCCGGACTTCTACTGATCTCGAGGACATCGACCATGTGGTATTTTACTTGGGTATTGGGACTTGGCCTGGCCGTCGCCTTCGGCATCCTCAACGGGCTCTGGCATGAATTCCATACCGAGCCGGACGAAGACATGACGCTGTAACGCGCGAGCGAGAAACACGAACAGCATCCCCAGTGAAGATTGGAAGACAGCCATGAGCCTCAACATCGGCATCAGCGATACGGATCGCGCAGCAATCAGCGACGGCCTCAGCCACCTGCTCGCGGACACCTATACGCTGTACCTGACCACGCATAATTTCCACTGGAACGTCACCGGGCCGATGTTCAACAGCCTGCACGCGATGTTCATGGCGCAGTATACCGAATTGTGGAACGCGGTGGATCCGATCGCCGAGCGCATCCGGTCGCTGGGTCATCCCGCCCCCGGCTCCTACGGCCAATATGCCAAGCTGAGCTCGCTTCCCGACGCTCCGGCTTCGCCCCCCAAGGCGCTCGAGATGGTCGCCATCCTGGCGCAAGGCCATGAAGCAACCGCGCGAACCGCGCGCGGCCTCTATCCTGTCGTCGATGCCGCGAGCGACGAACCCACGGCCGACCTCCTGACCCAGCGGATTGGCGTGCATGAGCAGTCGGCGTGGATGCTGCGCGCCCTGCTGGAAGATTGACAGGCGGCTGGAAGGGACGAACCGTAGTCCTCCTTTCCAGCCATCATCTCGCCGCGCGCCTTACGGAGCCGTCAGTTCGGCGCGCGGTTCCGAGCCCTCGCCCATCCCCTGAGCGGGCGCCGGCGCGTTGCCGGCGCGAACGCACGCTTCGATGCGCGCGCCCACTTCGGGATCAATGCTGTTCCAGTAGTCAAAGGCTCGTTCAAGAACTGGTGAGCGCACGCCCCCGAGGAGACTGCCGGCGACCGTTTCGACTAGTCTGTCCCTCTGTGCTTCGTCAAAGACCTCACGCACAAGGATTCCGGGCTGCGTGAAATCATCGTCATTGGAACGCAAGGTATAGGCACTGCGCACCATGTCGCCGTCCGCCTCCCAGCCATCGGCGACGGGGCCTGTTTGGTCCGCCCAGGACCGGCCGCCGCTGTTCGGCGCATAGACTGGTGCGCTGCCGCTGTGATGATAGGTCATGTGCCCGTCGAACATATAGCTGTTGACCGGCACTTTTGGTTGATTGACCGGCAATTGATGGAAGTTCACGCCGATGCGGTTCCGTTGCGCATCATTGTACGCGAAGGCCCGGCCGAGCAACATCTTGTCGGGAGACAGGCCAATGCCTGGGACGGTGTTGCCGGGGGAAAAAGCCGCCTGCTCGATTTGCGCGAAAAAGTTCTCCGGATTGCGATTCAGCATCATCGTGCCGACCTTGATCAGCGGATAATCCCTGTGCGACCAGGTCTTGGTCAGGTCGAAAGGGTTGATCTGATAGGTCTTTGCGTCGACATACGGCATCACCTGAACAAACATGGTCCAGCTCGGATGCTCGCCGCGCTTGATCGCCTCGAACAGGTCGCGGCGATGGAAATCGGCGTCGGCGCCGGCCATCGCGGCCGCTTCTGCATTGGTGAATTGGTCCAGGCCCTGATTGGTGTGGAAGTGGTACTTGACCCAGAACTTCTCTCCCACGGCGTTGGTCCACATATAGGTATGGGAGCCGTAGCCATTCATGTTGCGCCAGGTGCGCGGTAAGCCGCGGTCTCCCATGAGATAAGTGACCTGATGCGCGGACTCGGGATTGAGCGTCCAGAAGTCCCATTGCATGTGATTGTCACGCAGGCCGCAATCCGGCAGCCGCTTCTGGCTGCGAATGAAATGCGGGAATTTCATCGTGTCGCGGATGAAAAAGACCGGCGTGTTATTGCCGACAAGATCATAGTTTCCTTCGCTGGTGTAGAACTTCAGCGAAAAACCGCGCACATCGCGCCAAGTATCCGGGCTGCCGGACTCTCCAGCGACGGTTGAGAAGCGCGCCAGCATGTCGGTCGTGGCGCCCTTCTGAAACAGCGCCGCCTTGGTATAAGCGGAAACGTCCTCCGTCGTTTCGAACATGCCGAAGGCGCCCGAGCCCTTGGCATGGGGTTGGCGTTCCGGAACCTTCTCGCGATTGAAATGCGCCATCTGCTCCAGAAAATGCACATCATGGAGTAGTATGGGCCCGTCTGGACCAATCGTCAGCGAGTTGCGATCGCTAGACGCTGGCGCACCGGCGCTCGTCGTAGATCCAGTCGCATTCCTCTGATCGGTCATAACTCTTCTCCTGCGGGCGGGGGCGTCGTCATTCTCCATGCGAGGATATACCGATATGACAGCCCTGTATGCTTTATAGTCAGGCTTCCTATTCCAAAAGTCGGAACCTCGAGTGTCATCTACGCAATGTGCGAAACATCATTCTGTATGATCGGCCGCATCTCTTGACCCGTGATTCTGGCGCCGAACCGGGGTGACACCCTTGGGGCCACGCTTATCCAGCTGGCGTCACGTCGTCGTTTCGATGCACCGGACCGGAGCGTGACGAGGAGCCGCAGCGCTGCGCAGTCATGTCGGCACGCCGACGGTTGCAGAGTCGGAATGCTGGCCAAATTGGTGACACAGGAAGGTCATCAGCGCCTGCACATTGGCATCGGCGATCCGGTAGAAGATCATGGTGTTATCGCGCCGGGTCTGGACCAGGCCGCCCTCGCGCATGCGCGCCAGATGCTGCGACACGCTCGATTGCGACAGGCCGCACAAATCGACCAGCTCTCCAACCGAAGCCTCGCCCTCGCGCAGACGGCAAAGCAAAAGCAGGCGCTGTTCATTGGCGACGACCTTTAGGAACGCGGCGACCTCGGTCGCACGCTCGCACAGCATTTCCACCGCCTCGTCGGTCATCTTCATTTGCTTGCCGCTCTCCCGTCATCACGCAGCACCACATAGATGGCTGGGATAACCAGCACGGTGAGCAAGGTCGAGGAGGCGAGGCCGAACAAGAGCGAAATGGCGAGACCCTGGAAGATGGGGTCGGTCAGGATGACGGCAGCGCCGATCATCGCCGCCGCGGCCGTCAGTACGATCGGCTTGAACCGGATCGTGCCCGCCTCGATCAGCACGTCGCGCAGCGGCTTGCCCGGTGTGGCGGTGTGCCGGATGAAATCGACCAGCAGGATCGAGTTGCGCACGATGATGCCGGCAAGCGCGATAAAGCCGATCATCGATGTGGCCGTGAAGGGCGCCGCAAACAGCATATGCCCGATGACGATGCCGACCAGTGTCAACGGGACCGGCGTCAGGATCACCAGCGGCAGCTTGAAGTTGCGGAATTGTGCCACGACCAGGATGTAGATGCCGAGCAGCGCGACCATGAACGCTGCCCCCATGTCGCGGAAGGTGACCCAGGTGATCTCCCACTCGCCATCCCACAGCAGCGAGGTGACGGATTCGTCCTCTGGCTGGCCGTTGAGGCGTATGATCGGTTTGGCCAGGCCCTTGGACGCCCAGTCATAGGCGTCGACCGCCTTGTCGACAGCGAGCATGCCATAGATCGGCGCTTCATATTCGCCGGCGAGCTCGGCCGTGACCATGTCGGCGAAGCGGCCGTCCCGCCGGAAGATGGAGGGGCTGCCCTGTTCGTTGCGCGCGTCCACCACCGCGCCCAGCTCGATCAACTGGCCGCCTGGTGTTGCCGCGACCGGCGTGCTGGCGAGCGTCTGCGACCATCCGCGTGCCGACTGCGGCAGGGCGACAGTGATCGGTAATGGCGTGCGGCCCTGCCCGCGCGGCGCATAACCGACCGTCTGGCTGCCCATCAGCGCGCCGATACTGTCGGCGACCTGACGCTCCGAGAGTCCATAATAATCGATGCGGTCACGCTGCGGGATCAGGCGCAATTTGGGCCGCGGCTGGCCGAAGCTGTTGTCGACATCGACGATATAGGGGACCGAACGGAAGATCTTTTCCAGCTCGGTCGCGGTGCGCTGCCGGGTCTGCGCATCGGGACCGTAGACCTCAGCCAGCAGGGTCGCGAGCACTGGCGGCCCCGGGGGCGTCTCGACGACCTTGATCGAGGCCCCATCGGGCAGTTTAAGCGCCTTGAGCTGCTGACGCAGGACAAGGGCGATCTGGTGGCTTGACCGGTCGCGCTCGCCCTTGGGCAACAAGGCGACCATCACATCGCCCATCTCCGGCTTGTTGCGCAGGAAATAGTGGCGAACCAGGCC
>Ga0164243_10006967_pt1 | contig 16987 bp, 13 predicted proteins | sample OricompcompostOP_FD_108781 | JGI IMG/M metagenome (GOLD analysis project Ga0164243, IMG submission 108781) | Organic Plus compost microbial communities from Emeryville, California, USA - Original compost - Organic plus compost (OP) | ecosystem: Engineered > Solid waste > Mixed feedstock >... | reverse complement strand
CTCCGGCAGATCGACCACGTCGAACAGCGGCGCCACGTTCTCGGGGTGATACCAGGCCCAGATCACCTGATTGCGTTCAACCACCGGATAGGCGTGGATCACTTCCTTGCCGCCGGCCACCTTGGGCGGCATGTTCTTGGCGTAGGGCACCGCAGTGCACTGGCCGCCGCCGTTGAACTGCCAGCCGTGGAACGGGCAGGCGATGCTTTCGCCATGCACTTTACCGCCGTGGCCCAGGTGCGCGCCCAGGTGCGGGCAGTACGCGTCCAGCACCTTGGCTTCGCCGGACTCGGTGCGGAACAGCACCAGGTTGCGCTCGAAATACTTGAGGGGCTTCACATCGCCCGGCTTCAAATCTTCGCTGAAGGCGACGCAGTACCAGCCGAAGGGAATTGGCAGTGTGTAACGCTTGCTCATGGCATCTCTCCTCTTGCGTATTGTGATTATTCGAGGGGTCGCATGGCTCGGCGCGACCACGACTGCCCGAAAGGCTATCACCGATGCCGTTGGATATACAAGCGTCTACCCAAGGATTAATGAAACCTCCATCCTCCAAAAAATAAAACCCCCGCCTCTCGAAAGAGGCGGGGGTTTGCTTACCGTGACATCGTTGTGCGCGGATCCACGGAAAACGGGGCGGCGCCCCGGCGCGCGCTCAGCCGACCTTGCGGATCGGCTCGGGCACCGGCTCGGCGTAGAACTGGCGGAACCATTTGCGGTACTGGTGGATCGGGCCGTCGCCGTCGCACAGCACCGGGCTGTCCAGATAGATCTTGTGTTCCCAGATCGGAATATCGTGCTGAACCTGGTTGATCAGTTCGGATTTGGCGCCAAAGGCCAACATCTGTTGACCCATATTCAGGTTTTTCGGTTTGGCGAACATGAAGGTCAGGCGGATGTGATCCTGGTCGATCGGCGTGGTGACGCCCTGCAACATGGCATTCAAGGCGCCGGTGAAACGGTTGTGGCTCTGGCCGGGGCCATTGCCGACGCTGGTCAGGTTGACCACGTCGAGCTTGCCGGAATCGTCGATGGTGCCGTCTTCGTTCATCGCCGGAACCTTGGCTTCCAGCAGCGTGGTGCGGCGATGGCCTTCCATCGTGCTCTTGCTGTCGGGCATTTCCACGGCGCTGTGCACGAACAGGAAATGCGCGTTATCGACAGCGTTTTCGCCGGTTTCCTGCATGGTGGTGCTGATGATCCACTCCATGCGTTCTTCGACTTCCCAATCGTCGGAGGAGAATTCGTTCAGCGCTTCCACTTCGAAAGTGGGTTCGATGCGATCGGGGTGATACCAGGTCCAGATCACCTGATTGCGCTCGACGGTCGGGTAGGCATAAACGGCCTGTTTGTCGCCGGCCACCTTCGGCGGCATGTTCTTGGCGTAGGGCACCGCGGTGCAACGGCCTTCGCCGTTGAACTGCCAGCCGTGGAACGGGCAGGCCAGGCTTTCGCCGTGCACCTTGCCGCCATGGCCCAGGTGCGCGCCCAGGTGCGGGCAGAACGCGTCGAGTACCTTGGCCTCGCCGGATTCGGTGCGGAAAATCACCAGCTCACGGCCGAAATAATGGACCGGTTTGACTTCGCCCGGCGCCAGATCGGAGCTGAAGCCGACGCCGTACCAGCCAAAGGGAATCGGTAATGAATAACGTGCCATGATTCTGCTCTCCTCTGTGCGAACTCCGATCCGGAATTCCTTGTTGCGGTTATTGTGATAAGGCGGAAATGTACCCGGTGCCGCCAACACGCCAGTTGCGCAAGACTAGCACCGGGAGACAAAAGTAAACAAGCGTCTAGCAATTACAAAATGTTTAGCTCCCGGCGCCGTCTGGCCCCGGGAGCTAAACCCGCGCGGGCGCGCAATCCAGTGCGCTCAGCCGGCGGCGCGCACCTTGATCGGCTCCGGCACCGGCTCGGCGTAGAACTGGCGGAACCATTTGCGGTACTGATGGATCGGACCGTCGCCGTCGCACAGGGTCGGGCTGTCCAGATAGATTTTGTGCTCCCAGATCGGCATGTCGTTCTCGACCTGGTTTTTCAGCTCGGCCTTGACCCCGAAAGCCAGCAGCTGCTGGCCTTCGCTCAGCGATTTGGGCTGGGTGAAGACGAAATGCAGATGGATGTGATCCTGGTCGATCGGCGTGACCAGCCCCATCATCATGGTTTCCAGCGCGCCGGTGAAGCGCTGGTAGGTCTGGCCGGGGCCGTTCGATACCGCCACCAGATGGCTGTCGCGCAGCGCGCCGGACATGTCGATGGTGCCGTCATCCTTCAGCGCCGGCACTTTCATGTCGTAGACCGAGGTGCGTTTGTGGCGGTCGTGGGTGGTGGTGCCGGCGGGCATTTCGACGGCGCCGTGCACGTAGATGAAGTGGGCGGCGTCCACCGCGTTTTCACCGGATTCCTGGATGGTGGTGCCGATGGTCCAGTCGATGTGCTCGATCGGCGTCCACTCGTCGGAGGCGAATTCGGGAATGGCTTCGACCTCGAAGGTCGGCTCGATGCGCTCGGGGTGGTACCAGGCCCAGATCACCTGATTGCGCTCGACGGTCGGATAGGCGTACACGGCCTGTTTGTCGCCGGCCACCTTGGGCGGCATGTTCTTGGCGTAGGGCACGGCGGTGCAACGGCCCTCGCCGTTGAACTGCCAGCCGTGGAACGGGCAGGCGAGGCTTTCGCCGTGCACCTTGCCGCCGTGGCCCAGATGCGCGCCCAGGTGCGGGCAATAGGCATCGAGCACCCTGGCCTCGCCGGACTCGGTGCGGAACACCACCAGCTCGCGGCCGAAATAATGCAGGGGTTTGACATCGCCCGGCTTCAGGTCGGCGCTGAACGCCACGCCGTACCAGCCGAACGGAATCGGTAACGAATAACGCGTGCCCATGCTGCTCTCCTCATTATCGCCATCGAGACAATGGCCTTGTAATTCTCGACGAGTTCGCGGGATCGACCGGCGCAGGGTACGGCTGTACCATGGCGGACCGGTCGATGGTGAACACAAGGCTACCACCGAGACCAGAACCGGAACAAGCGTTTCCCGAGCACAAACAGGATAAAAAGCGCAGTTGTGTATCAAACGCTGCCCCGCCCCATTTCCCGGAGAAAATCGACAGGCCATGGCCGCCCGCATCAATACCACAACGCTGCACCTGCAAACCGTTCAGCCCTTCGATTTCGCGGCCACGATCGACTCGCACGGCTGGATCATGCTGGCGCCCAACCGCTGGGATGCGCGGCAGCGGCACTGGCGCCGCGTCGAACGGTTGCGCAGCGGCAAGGTCGTGCTGATCAACGCGCGTCCGCGCGGCAACCGGGGACGCGTGAAAATCCAGCTCGATATCGAACACCCCGGCCGGCTGCGCGTCGGCGAACAGGAAGACGTGCTGGCGCGCATCGCGCACATGCTGCGCATCGACGAGGATTTCAGCGAATTCTTCGCGCTGTGCGCGAATCACCCGCGCCGGCAGAACGTCTGCGCCGGCGCCGGCCGCCTGCTGCGCTCGGCGGATCTGTTCGAGGATCTGGTGAAAACCCTCTGCACCACCAACATCCAATGGGGCGGCACCTGCCGCATGGTGGAAAACCTGGTGAACGATCTGGGCGAGAGTTTCGCCGGCGATGCGACACTGAAAGCCTTTCCCAGCGCGCAGGCCATCGCGGCGCTGCCGCTCGCCGAGTTCAAGGCGCGGGTGAACCTGGGTTATCGGAGCGATTACGTGCATCTGCTGGCGCAGCGCATCACCACAGGCGAACTCGATCTCGACGATCTGCGCGATCCGCAGCTGGACACGACCGAAGTGCGGCGCCGGCTGTTGGCGATCAAGGGCATCGGCGGTTACGCGGCGGCCACCCTGCTGATGCTGCTCGGTCATTACGATCAACTGCCGGTGGACAGCGTGTTCCGGCAGTTCGTCAGCCGACACTATTTCGACGGCTTGGAGGTCACCGACCGCGACGCCCAAGCCATTTATGCGCATTGGGGCCGCTGGAAATATCTCGCTTATTGGTTCGATATCTGGCCGGGCCACGGTTGGCCGGGCCACGCCTGACCAGGAAGCAGCGCGCTTTGAAATTGTTCAGCCGCGCCGCCGCGGCTCAATCCGCTTCCCGCCAGGGCCGGTACACCGCCTGGAACCGCGTGTTCTCGACCACACCGTAATCGCCGGGCGCGTATTGCAGCAGCCAGTCGCCGGCGTTGCCGCGCAGCACATCGCCGCCGGCCCGACGCAACGCACTGAACGATTCGCGCATCTGTTTGGCGTGCACCGGCAGCGGGCGATTGCGATAAACACCGTCGGCGCCGTGCGCCAGCGGCGGCACCGGTTCATAACGGGCATCGAACCGCGAGCGTTCGACACACCAGCGGTCGCCGGTGGAACCGGTCACCAGCGCGTCGCCGGCCTCAAACCGGTTCAATCCTTCGCGGCTCATCAGCGCGCCGCTGTCGACGGCAAAACTCACCGTCACCTGCTCCTGTTTGCAATAACGCCGGCTGTCCGGGTCGGCGCGCAGATCGAAATCGGTCAATAACGTCATGGCATTTTCCGTGTAATGGCGGCGGCGGTGATTTTGCGCGGCCCCGGCGATGATGCCATAATCCGCCGCATCAATAATGCATAACAAAAGCGAGAAATCACCGTGCCTGCAACCAATGTCTGGCAGCAACTCTATCCCGCGCCAACCCGGCTGGAAGTGCATTTCGGCGATCGCGTCGTGCGCTGCTTTCCCGATCGTCCCGCCAATCTCGACGCCATGCTGCGGCAGACCGTGGCGCGTTATCCCGACAATGAAGCACTGGTGTTCGAACAGCGGCGTCTCACCTACCGCGAACTCGATGCGCTGGTGGATGCGGTGGCGGTGCGTTTTCATGCCGCGGGTTTGCAGGTGGGCGAGCGCATCGCGGTTTACATGAGCAACAGCATCGAGTTGATCGTGGCCTATTTCGCCGCGCTGCGCGCCGGGCTGATCGCGGTGCCGATCGGCATTCGCCAGCAGGCGCCCGAGCTGGAATACGCGCTCAACAATTGCAGCGCCGCGGCGCTGATCTTCGACAGCGACAGCGCCGAACGGCTGCCGCTGCCGGAACAAATCCCCAGCGTGCGCCAACTGTACTGCGTCGGCGGCGCGGTGACGCATCCGAAAGGCGCGCGCGCCGAACCGTTCGAGCCGCTGATGGAAAAAACCGACAGCGTCGCGCCGGTGCTGGATATTTTCGAGGAAACCACCGCCTTCATCATGTACACCTCCGGCACCACCGGCCGTCCCAAGGGCGCGGAACTGTGCCACCTGGGTGTCTGGCATGCCACCCGACACGATGAACTGTGCCTCGAATTCAACAGCGCAACCCGCGCCATGCTGGCGATTCCGGGCACGCACGTATCGGGTCTGGTGGCCGTCATCATGTCGCTGGCCCAGGCCGGCGGCTGCCTGGTGGTGATGCGCAGTTTCGACACGCGCGGCCTGCTCGAACTGATGCGCGCGGAAAAAATCACCGCAACGTTGTTCGTGCCGACCATTTATACCCGCATCCTGCTCGAACCCGACTTCGACAGCTTCGGCCTCGGCTCGCACTGGCGCTCGGCGCGTTACGGCGGCGCGCCGATGCCGGAGGCGACCATCGCCGGCCTGCACAAACATCTGCCGAAGCTGCGCCTGCACCAGGGTTACGGCGCCACCGAAAGCGGCGCGGTGAGCGTGCTGCTGCCCTTCGATCAAACCGCGCTGCGGCCGTTCAGCGTCGGCACCGCCGAACACTGCGTCGATGTGTTCATCGCCGACGAACAGGGCCGCGAGTTGCCTTTCGGCGAGATCGGCGAAATCTGGATCGGCGGCGCCAGCGTGGTGCGCGGCTATTGGAACATGCCGGAGGAAAACGCGCGCAGCTTCATCGGCGGCTACTGGCGCTCCGGCGATGTCGGCACCATGGACGAGCAGGGTTATCTGCAAATCCTCGATCGGCGCAAGGATGTCATCATCCGCGGCGGCTTCAAGGTCTACAGTGTCGAGGTGGAAAACGTGCTGGCCTTCGTCGAAGGCGTGGTGGAAGCGGCGGTGGTGCCGAGCCCCTGCCCGCTGCTCGGCGAACGCGTGCACGCCTTCCTGTACGGGCCCGGCGTCACCGAGGCGGCGGTGCGCGAATTCTGCGCGACGCGGCTGGCGGATTACAAAATCCCGGACTTCATCACGCTGAGCCCGGAACCCTTGCCGCGCAACCTCAACGGCAAACTGGTCAAGGCGCCGCTGCGCGACATCGCCAAGGCCGAGGCACAGCAGCGCAACGCGCTCAGAGCGCGTTGATCCACGCCAAAAACAAAGCCCGCGGCGATGCGGGCTTTTTTATTGCTGACGCGCCATCGATGGATGGCGCGATCGCGATGCTCCACATGATCCGTGTTTCGCAACGAAATCCGCGCAACGCCAGCGGCGAAAATAAAAAGACTCGTGCCGTTCCCATTCGACTCAACCTGGATGTCGCCATCGCGCCGGCCGGAAGCAAAACAACATTGAATCGGCGTGAACCCAGATAAACCCGTTGCCGCTCGAATCAACCGGAATCCTGACATCGCAGCATATAAAAACAACACCAGACCGATGTGAACACCAATAAAAAAGCCCCGCAATGCGGGGCCTTGTTGTCGCCGGATGCTCAGGCGAAGGGATGGCGCAGCACGATGGTTTCGTTGCGATCCGGCCCGGTCGAAATGATGTCGATGGGCGCGCCGACCACTTCCTCGATGCGGTGGATATAAGCGCGCGCGTTCGCCGGCAATTGATCGAGCTGCTTGACGCCCAGCGTGCTTTCGCTCCAGCCCGGCATTTCCTCGTACACCGGCACCACGCCTTCGTAATCCTCCGCGTCCACCGGCGCCGGCGCGGCCTTGCCGTTTTTGTCGGTGTAGCCGACGCAGATTTTCACCGAGTCCAGGCCATCGAGCACATCGAGTTTGGTCAGGCACAGGCCGGATACGCTGTTGATGCGCACCGCCTGGCGCAGCGCCATGGCGTCGAACCAGCCGCAGCGGCGGGCGCGGCCGGTGGTGGCACCGAACTCGTGGCCCTTGGCGGCGAGGTGTTTGCCCACGTCGTCGAACAGCTCGGTGGGGAACGGCCCCGAACCGACCCGGGTGGTGTAGGCCTTGGTGATGCCGAGCACGTAGTCGAGGTACAGCGGACCGAAACCGCTGCCGGTGGCGGTGCCGCCGGCGGTGGTGTTGGAGGAGGTCACGAACGGATAGGTGCCGTGGTCGATGTCCAGCAGCGAACCCTGCGCGCCCTCGAACATGATGCGTTTGCCCTGTTCGCGGTAGCTGTGCAGCAGACCGACCACATCCGCCACCAGCGGCTTGAGCTGCTCGGCCATTTGCAGCGATTCATCCAGCGTCTTGCGGTAGTCCTCGGCCTTGGCCTGATAGAACTTGGTCAGCATGAAGTTGTGGTATTCCATCACTTCGAGCAGCTTGTCGGCGAAACGCTGCGGGCACAGCATGTCGGCCAGACGCACGCCGCGGCGCGCCACCTTGTCTTCGTAGGCCGGGCCGATGCCGCGGCCGGTGGTGCCGATCTTGCCCTTGCCGCGCGCCGCTTCGCGCGCCTGATCGAGCGCCGCGTGATACGGCAGGATCAGCGGACAGGCGGAACTGATGCGCAGGCGTTCGCGCACCGGCACGCCGCTCTGTTCCAGTTTGTCGATTTCGGTGAGCAGCGCCTGCGGCGACAGCACCACGCCGTTGCCGATCAGGCACAGCACGTTGGCGCGCAGAATGCCGGAGGGAATCAGGTGCAGCACGGTTTTCCGGCCGTCGATCACCAGCGTGTGGCCGGCGTTGTGGCCGCCCTGATAACGCACCACGGCGTCCGCCTGATCGGTGAGCAGATCGACGATCTTGCCCTTGCCCTCGTCACCCCACTGGGTGCCCAACACCACCACGTTCTTGTTCATGCGAAAGTTCTCTCGCTGTACAACAGCTCATCAATGAATGGATTCCGACACGCTTCTCGCGGCGTCCTGGGGCCGCCCCGCTCCATCGGGATTTCGTATCGTTCGTTCAGTTCTCGCCGCTTTGAATCTGGAAAATCAGCTGCTACGGCGCCAGCGGCACCACCTGCCAGCGGCCGTCCTGATCGCGAAGCAGCTGACGATCGCAGTCGGCGGCGCTGTGCTGTCCCGGCAGCGCGTTGATCACACGCTCGCCGTCCGCGCGCAGCTGCTGCGCCATCTGCCACAGCGCCAGGTCGTCGTCCGCCGGCGCCAGGATCGCGTTGCGGCGCGGCTCATCCGCGCGGCTCATCAGTGCGATCAGCGCCTTCAGGTCGGTATTGAAGCCGGTGGCCGGACGGGCGCGGCCGAACGCCTCGCCGACATGATCGTAGCGGCCGCCGTTGGCCACCGCCTGTCCCCAGCCCGGCACCAGCGCCGCGAATACCAGCCCGGTGTGATAGTGATAACCGCGCAGTTCGCTCAGGTCGAAATACAGCCGCACCTGGGGCAGGCGCGCGCGCACCACCGCCGCCACCGCGGCCAGTTCGTCGATCGCCGCCAGCACCGGCGCCGGCGCCTCGCGAAAACACTGCCGCGCGGTATCCAGCACGGCGACATCGCCCTGCAAACGGCTGAGGTCGGCGAACCAGCCGCGGGCGCGGCCGTCGATGTCGACGCTGTTCAGAATCTGCTCGAGTTCGGCGCCGGCCTTGCGTTGCAGGGCATCGAACAGCGCCTGTTCGAGCGCGTCGTCGAGCCGCGCCGCCTCGACCAGGGCGCGATAGATGCCGACATGTCCGAGATCGAGCGTGACCTCGCTCAAACCCGCGACCCGCAGGGTTTCCAGCATCAGCAGCACCACTTCGCTGTCGCTGGCCAGACCCGCGTCGCCGTAGAACTCGACGCCGATCTGGATCGGCGAGCGCGACGCCATCAGCGATTTCGGCCGCGCATGCAGCACGCTGCCGGCGTAGCACAGGCGCACCGGGCCTTCACGCCGCAGGCTGTGCGCGTCGATGCGCGCCACCTGCGGCGTGATGTCGGCGCGAATGCCCAGCGTGCGGCCGGTCAGTTGATCGGTGACCTTGAAGGTGAGCAGGTCGACATCGCTGCCCAGCCCCACCAGCAGGGAATCGGTGAACTCCAGCAGCGGCGGCATCACCAGCTCGTAACCCCAGCTGTGATAGAGATCGAGCAGCTGGCGGCGCAGTTGTTCGGCGCGCCCGGCCTGGGCCGGCAGCAGCTCTTCCACGCCATCCGGCAGTAACCAGCGATCGGCTGTTGTCATGTTCCGCTACCCGCGCCCGATTCCGTGCAACCCTTCACCCGGCACCACGCCGGCGGCACACCACGCCCCGCGCCGGCCGCCGGCGAGCGCGAACCCGGACCGCGGATGCGTCCGCCCTGTTCGCGCTCGTGGAAGCCAACGGAAAGCCCTGTGTCCGACCGATGAAGGACTGCTCTGCAAAAATTCGACACATAAAAAACCCGGGTGGTCGTTGCCGAAGTTCGGGGGGGACCAGCCCGGGTAGGCGATATTACCACAATTACCGCGACAGCTGGCCGCCGCGGTCCGCATCAGCGCCCGTTGGGGCGCTGGTTGTTCAGGTACTTGAAGAAGTCGCCCTTGGGATCGACCAGCAGCACGTCGCCGTGATTGCCGAAACTTTCCTTGTAGGCGTTGAGGCTGCGCACGAAGGCGTAGAACTCGGGGTCCTTGTTGTAGGCCTCGGCGTAGATCGCCGCCGCCTTGGCATCGCCGTCGCCGCGGATGCGCTCGGCGTCGCGATAGGCCGCCGCCTCGATCACGGTTTTCTCGCGGTCGGCGCCGGCGCGGATCACCTCCGCCTGTTCGCGGCCGGTGGAGCGGTGCTCGCGCGCCTCGCGTTCGCGCTCGGATTTCATCCGGTCGAACACGGACTGGCTGACCTGCTCCGGCAGGTCGATGCGCTTGACCCGCACGTCCACCACCTCGATGCCGAATTCGCGCTGGCTGATTTCGTCGAGCCGGTGCGTCAATTCGGTCATCAGCGATTCGCGCTCGCCGGATACCACCTCGTGCACCGTGCGCTCGCCGAACTGGTTGCGCAGGCCGGTCTTGACGCGCTGGGCCAGCAGCGCCTGCGCCCGGTTCTCGTCACCGCTGGTGGCGGTGTAGAACGTCGCCGTGTCCTTGATGCGCCACTTGGCGTAGAAATCCACGTCGAGCGGTTTTTTCTCCAGCGTCAGGAAACGCTCGGGCGGCGCGTCCAGGGTGATGATGCGGCCATCGAACTTGCGCACGGTGTGCACCCAGGGAATCTTCGCGTGCAGGCCGACCGTCACGTTGGGATTGACCACCTCACCGAAGCGCAGCAGGACCGCGCGCTCGGTTTCCTTGACGATGTACAGGCTGTTGGCCAGCGCCAGCAGCACCAACACCAGCAGCAACACCACGACAAAAACTCGGTTACCCGTCATATCAGCGACCCTCCCGGCTGCGCAGCGGCACATCGCGGCGCAGCGGCGGCGCGGCCTCCATCGGCAATTCGGTCACGGTGGCGCTGCCACCGCGGCCCTCCGCCTGCGCACCCATGATCTTGTCCAGCGGCAGGTACAGCATGTTGTTGCCGCCCTGCACATCGACCAGCACCTTGTTGTTGTTGCTGAGCACGGTCTGGATGGCGTCGATATACAGACGCTGGCGGGTGACTTCCGGCGCCTTGCGGTATTCCGCCACCAGTTTGTCGAAGCGCGCGGCCTCGCCCTCGGCGCGGGCGACCACCTGGTCGCGATAGGCGTTGGCCTCCTCGATCTGGCGCTGGCCGCGGCCGCGGGCCTCGGGAATGATGCCGTTGGCGTAGGTTTCCGCCTCGTTTTTCAGGCGCTCGCGGTCTTCCTTGGCGCGGGTCACGTCGTCGAACGCCTCCTGCACCTGCGCCGGCGCGTGGGCGTCCTCGATGTTGACCTTGGCGACCTGGATGCCGGTCTGGTAGATGTCGAGGTATTGCTGCAGGCGTTCCTGAACCTGCACCGCGATCTGCTCGCGGCCCTCGGTGATGATCTGGCCCATCAGCGAGCCGCCCACGGCGTGGCGCAGCGCGCTCTCGGTGGCCTGCTCCAGGCTGGCTTCGGGCGATTTCACCCGCAGCACGTAATTCTGCGGGTCGGCGACCCGGTATTGGACGGAAATGGCGACGTCGACGATGTTCTCATCCTCGGTCAGCATCACCGAACGATGGCTGACGGATTGCACCTTGGTGACATTGACCTTGGTGATCTGGTCGATCAGCGGCCAGTTCCAGTGCAGGCCAGGCTTGACCGTTTCCGTGTATTTGCCGAGCCGCAGCACCACCGCGCGCTCCTGCTGATCGAGCTGGTAGAAGCCGAGCGCGCCGTAAATGATGGCGAGCCCGATGACGATGGTCACCAGCAGGTTGCCGCTGACCGCGGGGCCACCGCTGCCGCCGCCCGCGCCGGGGCGCCCGCCCAGCAGCGAATTGAGCTTCTCGCGAAACTTTCTGAACGCCTCGTCCAGATCCGGCGGCCCTTGATCACCGCCGCCCCACGGGTCTTTCTGCTTGCCGCCACCCGGCTCGTTCCAAGCCATAAATCGTCTCCCGGCTTTGCTTGCCTGTCGTTGTCTTGCAGTGTGTTCATCCGCATGCCGTCCCGCATGCCCGCCGCGCACCATCCCCTATGCCGAAATTCTCCGCCCGCCCAGGCGATCACCCGCCGGACCGCGGCGCAGTCTATCAAGTTTACCGGGGTCCCTAAAGGAATCAGCGGGCGGCCAGCAGCCTCTGCGGGTCGAGTTTTTCGCCGCTGGCGAGGCGATTGAAATCGCCGGCCGGCATTTTGATCGACAACACCGAGCGGCCGTCCTCCAGATAGGATTCGGCCAGCACCGCGCCGGCATCGTACAGGCGGGCGCGCAACCGGCCCATGGCGCCGCTCAGCACCACGTCGCCGGCCACCATGCTGGTGCCCAGCCGCTCGCCGATGGCCTGGGCCAGCAGGTCGAAACCGCGGCCCTCGCGCGCCGACACCCACACCCGCAGCGGCCGGCCGTGTTCATCGCGGTCGATGCGCGGTTCGGCGCCGAGCAGGTCGATCTTGTTGTACACATCGAGGCGGCCGATGTCGGCGGCGCCGATTTCCTCGAGCACCGACACCACGTGCGAGCTGTTGACATCGCGCTCCTCGGCCGCGCAGTCGATGACGTGCAGCAGCAGGTCGGCCTCGGCGACCTCCTCCAGCGTGGCGCGGAACGCCTGCACCAGCTTGTGCGGCAGATGGCGGATGAAACCCACGGTATCGGCCAGCAGCACCGCGCCCAGCTCCGGGATCTGCAGGCGGCGCAGGGTCGGGTCGAGGGTGGCGAACAACTGGTCGGCGGCGTAGACATCGGCGCGGGTCAGCGCGTTGAACAGCGTGGATTTGCCGGCGTTGGTGTAGCCGACCAGCGACACGGCGGGAATTTCGGCGCGCTGCCGGGCCCGCCGCGCCTGGTTGCGCTGCGCCCGCACTTTTTCCAGGCGGGCGTTGATCGACTTGATGCGCTCGCGCAGCAGGCGGCGGTCGGTTTCCAGCTGGGTTTCGCCGGGGCCGCGCAGGCCGATGCCGCCCTTCTGCCGTTCGAGGTGGGTCCAGCCGCGCACCAGGCGCGTGGACATGTGCTGCAACTGCGCCAGCTCGACCTGGAGCTTGCCCTCGTGGGTGCGGGCGCGCTGCGCGAAGATGTCGAGAATCAGCCCGGTGCGATCGAGCACCCGGCACTGCAATTCACGTTCGAGATTACGTTCCTGACTGGGACGCAGCGCGTGATTGAACAGGACCAGTTCAGCCTGATGTTCAACCACGGCGGCGCGAATTTCTTCGAGTTTCCCCTGGCCGACGAACCGGTGAGGATCGGGAGCCTTGCGCTGCCCGACCACGAAGGCAACCGGATCGCCGCCAGCGGATAACACCAGCTCTTCAAATTCCCGTGGATCTTCGCGCTCTTCGGCTTTCCCCAGATCGAGGTGCACCAGAACCGCGCGTTCGCCACTATCGGGACGCTCAAACAGCAAGAGCCGGCCTCACTCCGTCTCGTCGCCCTCTTCCTGCTCCTGTTGCGGATTTGCCATGGGCAAACGCACCACGCGGGAAGGCACGACGGTGGAAATGGCGTGTTTATAAACCATCTGGCTGACGGTGTTTTTCAACAACACGACAAACTGGTCGAAGGATTCGATCTGACCCTGCAACTTGATCCCGTTGACCAGGTAGATGGATACGGGGATACGTTCTTTACGCAGAATATTCAAGTAAGGGTCTTGTAGCGTGTGCCCTTTTGACATATCGGTCATCTCCTTGAATGGCCCCAAAAGCCCGGGGCAAAATGAATGAAGTTGGAATGAATGAGACCTGGAAAAACCTACGGACCACCCTGCGGCGGACCCATTGTGACCGCGGCTTGCGCCGACAGTTCACTTTCGTGCACGGTGGGATTGCAAAGTATACCGCAGGTCAACCGCTCAGATGGAGGCCCGCTTTAGATATTTCAAGGCCAAATCCAGCGCCGGCGCTCCTTCCGTGACAAGTTCGGCGCAATTCGTGGCAACACCTGTGACAACGGCTTGTCGTTCGTCGGTCAAAATCCAGTTCAAGTCGGGCCATTGTCGCAACCAGGTGAACTGGCGTTTGGCGAGCTGACGCGTGGCGATGGTGCCGAGTTCGCGCAGGGTCGCCAGATCGTATTCGCCGTCCAGATAACGCCACACCTGCCGATAGCCGACCGCGCGCATCGACGGCAGATCGGGATGCAGATCGCCGCGCGCGCGCAGCCGCGCCACCTCTTCGATGAAACCCTGCTCCAGCATCTGCGAAAAACGCAGCGCGATGCGCCCGTGCAGCACCTCGCGCGCGGCCGGCGCCAGCGCCAGATGCAGCAGCGCCGGCGCCGGCTGTTCCGCCTGCGCCCGCTGCAGCGCGCTCAGCGGCGTGCCGGTCAGGTGATACACCTCCAGCGCGCGCTGGATGCGCTGGGAATGGTTGGGATGAATGCGAGCCGCCGCCTCCGGATCGACCCGCTCCAGCTCGCGATGCAGCGCCGGCCAGCCCTCGCGTTCGGCGCGCCCCAGCAAGTGCGCGCGCAGTTCCGGATCGGCCGCCGGCAGTTCGGCGATGCCGTCGCGCAGCACCTTGAAATACAGCATGGTGCCGCCGACCAGCAGCGGAATGCGCCCGCGACCGCGGATCTGTGCCATCAGCCGCAGCGCGTCGGCGCGGAAATCGGCCGCGGAATAAGCCTCGGACGGATCGCGGATATCGATCAGATGATGCGGCGCCCGCGCCAGCTCGCCGGCGTCCGGCTTGGCGCTGCCGATATCCATGCCGCGGTACACCAGCGCCGAATCGACGCTGACGATCTCGAACGGGTAGTGCTCGCAGAGCGCCAGCGCCAACGCGGTCTTGCCGGAGGCGGTCGGGCCCATCAGGCACACCGCGGCGGGGCGCTCGGTCGCGCTCATGCGCTCTGACTCCACACCATCGCGGCCATGGTCTTCAGCGACACCGGAAACACCACCTCAACGCCCGCGCAAAAACAATTTGTCCAGCTCCGCCAACGCCAGCTGCACCCAGGTCGGACGGCCATGGTTGCACTGGCCGCTGCGTTCGGTTTCCTCCATGTCGCGCAGCAGGGCGTTCATTTCCACGGTGCTGAGCCGGCGATTGGCGCGCACCGAGCCATGGCAGGCCATGGTCGCCAGGATTTCGTTGCTGTGGGCCTCGATGCGGTCGGAACTGCCGTGCTCGATCAGATCGGCCAGCACATCGCGCACCAGCTGTTCCGCGTCAGCCTCGCGCAGCAGGATCGGCAGCTCGCGGATCACCAGGCTCTCCGGCCCGGCGCGCTCCAGGCGCAGGCCGAAGGAGTGAAACAGATCGGCGTGCTGTTCGGCGCAATCGGCCTCGCGCTGGCTCACCGCCAGCGAACGCGGCACCAGCAGCGGCTGCGAGCGGATGCCCTCGCCGTCGCGCGCGGTTTTCATGCGCTCGTAGGTGATGCGCTCGTGGGCGGCGTGCATGTCGACCAGCACCAGCCCGTGGGCGTTTTCCGCCAGGATGTAGATGCCCTGCAACTGCGCCAGCGCGTAACCGAGCGGCGGCACCTCGCCCTCCGCCGGCTCCGGCATCAAAGGCGCGGACGGTTGCAGGCGCCCGTACAGCTCGCCGTAGCCGGCCAGCTGCTCGCGCACCGCGCCCGCCGCCGGCGCGCCCGGGCGCGAAAACGTATAAGGTTCGCCGCCCGAACGTACGGCGCCCGAACGCACCGGCAGCTGCAGCGCGCCCTGCTGCGGCGCGAACACCGGCGCGGCCTGTTGCTGCGCCTGCGCCTCGGTGCGGGCGAGCTGGTCGGCGGGGCGCACCTCGGCCAGCGCGCGGTGCAGGCTGCGGAACAGGAAATCATGCACGCTGCGGCCGTCGCGAAAGCGCACTTCGTGTTTGGTCGGATGCACGTTCACATCGACATTGCCCGGATCGACCTCCAGGTACAGCACATAGGCCGGATGGCGGCCGTGGTACAGCACATCCTGATACGCCTGTCGCACGGCATGGGTGACCAGCCGGTCGCGGATGCTGCGGCCGTTCACGTAAAAATGCTGCATGTCGGCCTGGCTGCGCGAAAACGTCGGCAGCGCCACCCAGCCCCACAAATGCAGATCGCCGGCCCGGCTTTCCACCTGCACCGCGTGCTCGATGAACTCCGGCCCGCACACGGCGGCGATGCGGCGTTCGCGCTCCAGCTCCGAGCGGCACTCGCGCAGGCTGTGCACGGCGCGGCCGTTGTGGCGCAGGTTGAAACCGACGTCGAAACGGCTCAGCGCCAGCCGCTTGACCATCTCCTCGACATGGCCGAATTCGGTCTTTTCCGCGCGCAGGAATTTGCGCCGCGCCGGCGTATTGAAGAACAGATCGCGCACCTCCACGGTGGTGCCGCGCGGGTGCGGCGCCGGCGCCACCGCCACCGCCATGTCGCGGCCCTCGCTGCGCGCGCACCAGCCCTGGCCGGCGTCGTCGCTGCTGTTGGAGGTGATCGCCAGCCGCGACACCGAACTGATACTGGCCAGCGCCTCGCCGCGAAAGCCGAGGCTCTGCACCCGCTCCAGATCGTCGAGATCGAAAATCTTGCTGGTGGCGTGCCGGCTCAGCGCCAGCGGCAGGTCGTCGCGGTCGATGCCGCCGCCGTCGTCGCGCACCCGGATCAGCTGCACGCCGCCGGCGTCCACGTCGATATCGACCCGGCGCGCGCCCGAATCCAGGCTGTTTTCCAGCAATTCCTTGATGACCGAAGCCGGCCGCTCGACCACCTCGCCGGCGGCGATCTGGTTGGCCAGACGGGGACTTAACAGCTGAATGCGCGCCATGGGGACCATCGCGATCTCGTTGCGGGGAAGCGCGCATGATAATCAGCCGGGCGGAATTTCGCATGTCCGAAGCGAATTCCCGAGCGCCGGCTGGGGATCGGCTGGCCGGAAAACAGGCCGATGCGGCCGGCCTCGGAAAATGGATGACCGATGCTGGCGCCGGCAACACTCGACATCGCCTGACTCGAGGGATCACGGCCGTACGGGGGCCCGGTCCGCATGGCGTGTTTTGGGAAACAGGTCATCGCGCCGCCGGCCCGTGTGCCTGCGGCACGGTGCTATCGGGCCTTGAACAAGGCATCAGCAAGCGCGGTGCGCACTTCACGCGCCGCCGCTCTATCGACATTCGAAGGATCGGGGCCATCGGTGCCGATCAGCGTGCCTGCGCGCGGCGCCGTTGTCGCGCTCCGCGCATGGCGTGTTTTGGGAAACAGGTCATCGCGCCGCCAGCCCGTGTGCCTGCGGCACGGTGTTATCGGGCCTTGAACAAGACATCAGCAAGCGCGGTGCGCACTTCACGCGCCGCCACTCTATCGACATTCGAAGGATCAGGGGCCATCGGTGCCGATCAGCGTGCCTGCGCGCGGCGCGTTGTCGCGCTCCCGCTGCCGCCGTT
>Ga0164243_10006966_pt1 | contig 16990 bp, 16 predicted proteins | sample OricompcompostOP_FD_108781 | JGI IMG/M metagenome (GOLD analysis project Ga0164243, IMG submission 108781) | Organic Plus compost microbial communities from Emeryville, California, USA - Original compost - Organic plus compost (OP) | ecosystem: Engineered > Solid waste > Mixed feedstock >... | reverse complement strand
GGGCCAGGTCGCGGCGGATCTCGGTACCGACGGCGCGGGTGGCCCGGCGGTTCAGCTCGGCGCCGACCGCGGCGCCGGTGAGCAGCGGGCCGAGCGTGGTGAGGTTGCGGCCGAACCGGCGCAGCAGCCGGTCCCGCAGTTCCTTCCGGGCGGCCAGGCCGAGCGACGCGCCGAGGCCCCGTCCGGCGCTGGCCAGCGTGATGCCCCGGCGGCCGGCCCAGGCGTTCACCAGGCCGACGGCGCGCGCCGGGCCGCTGCCCGGCACCGGTACCCGGTAGACCTCGTGCAGCTCGCCGATCAGCTTCAGCTCGATCGCCACCACCGCGACCGTCTCCGCGGACAGCAGTACCGGTGTGGACAGCAGTGTCGGCGGCGCCGTCCACTCCACGGCGGACAGGCCACCGCCGGCGGCACCCACCGCGGCCGTGGCCCGGCTGGCGTTGCGGACCAACCGCTCGGCCAGCGCCTCGCCGTCCAGGCCGTGGTAGTGCCGGCGCAGCGTGTCCAGGTCCCGGATCGGTACGTGCGGGGCGACCTCGACGACGGTGTCGGCCACCCAGCGCAGCGCGCCGCGCGGCCGGGACAGCAGGCGCCAGCCGGTACGCCCCGCCTGCCCGGCGAGCCGGCCGAGCAACCGGCGGCGCTCCGCCGGCGCGAGCTCGTCGTCGGTCAGGTCGGCGACCGTCGCGGCAAGTCCCTCGGCCGGCACCGGCTGGCCGTCCGGGGTCAGCACCTCACCGGACAGCGCCCGGTCCGGGTCATCGGTCATCCGCCCTGCACCACCCCATGTCGTACGAACCGGGGCGATCGTGCCGACCCGCCCGGGACCGGGCCGGCGCACCGACCGCAGTCACCATGGTGCCCCGACACGGTGCGTCTCGGCACCTCGTCGGGGCACGGTCGTCACGGGCACCGCGCGCGTCGGGAGCGGTACCCGACGCGTGCGGTCAGGCCGCGCACTCGCGGCAGATGAGCTCCCCGTTCTTCTGCGTGGCGAGCTGGCTGCGGTGGTGCACCAGGAAGCACCGCGAGCAGCGGAACTCGTCCTGCTGCATCGGCAGCACCTTGACGGTCAGTTCCTCGTCGGCGAGGTCGGCACCGGGCAGCTCGAACGTCTCCGCGACCTCGGCCTCGTCCACGTCGACACTGCCCGACTGCGCGTCGGTGCGACGTGCCTTGAGCTCCTCAAGGCTGTCCTCCCCCAGCTCGACCTCGTCGCGCCGTGGGGCGTCGTAGTCGGTGGCCATCGATTTCACTCTCCCGTTTTCACATCCATGCGCCCGGTGTAACGCCGCGCGGACCGGTCGCAGTCCCGTACCGCATCCGCTTCCCCCCACGGATACGGGTGACCGGTCGTTCGGCCCTCCCCTGCAAGCCGAGTGGAAGGAAACGACCCCGCCGGGCCGGGAACCTTACCTTCCCTCTCGGAGGGATGTACGTCCTGCCTCCGTTCGTTGTTCCCGATGTGACCGAGGCGACACACTAAGCTGTTCGGGGGCGCAGTCACACGCGCCGCGCCGAACGGTTTCCGGGCACGTTCGGGGCGCACACGTTAACCTCTGCGCGAGCGCGTACGGCACGCGGCTCGGCGGGCAACTGGGGGGTCTGGGGATGAGCCTGTCGCGGGTGCGGTCGCTGGCGGTGCTCGGTGCGCTGGTGATCATCGCCGTGGTGATCGTCACCTGGACCCTGCTGTCGGACAAGCAGAGCGGCCAGGCCGACGACGGGCAGAGCTGCGCACCGGGGGCCAAGCCGGCGAACACGACCATGCCCAAGGAGCAGGACGTCACGCTCAACGTGTACAACTCGACCGACCGCACCGGCCTCGCCGGCAGTACGGCCACCGAGCTGAAGAAGGTCGGGTTCCACGTGGCGTCGGTCAAGCAGGACCCGACCGGCGCGGTGATCAACGGCTCGGCGCAGGTCCGGTTCGGCCGGCTGGCGGTGGGCGCCGCGCAGCTGATCCGGGCGTACGTGCCGGGTGCCACCCTGCAGTACGACCCGAACCGGGAGAACAAGACCGTCGACCTGGTGTTGGGCAAGAAGTACCAGGCGCTGCGCGGGCCGTCGGACGTGAAGGAGGCCGAGGTGGCGCTCGGCGAGCCGAGCCCGCCGCCGGGCACCTGCTGAGGCGTCAGACCTGCTCGATGCCGAGTTCGACCAGGGTGGCATGCAGCGTGTCGAACAGGTCGGGCGCGGCGGCGAGGACCAGCTCGCGGCCGGCGGGAGCGCCGTGCAGGCCGGCCACCCGTACCCCCGCCTCGGCGGCGACCAGGCCGCCCGCCGCGTGGTCCCAGGGCTGGATGCCGCGCTCGTAGTACGCGTCGACCCGGCCCTCGGCGACCGCGCACAGGTCGAGGGCGGCGGCGCCGAACCGGCGGATGTCGCGTACCCGGGGCAGCAGGCCGGCGACCACGGTGGCCTGCCGGGCGCGGCGCTGCCGGTCGTACGCGAACCCGGTGGCCACCAGCGCCTGCGCCAGCCGCGTCGGCCGCGGGCCGGTGAGCCGGACGCCGTCGGCGTAGGCGCCCTCGCCGCGGATCGCCGTGTACACCTCGCCGGAGACCGGGTTGCGCACCACGCCGAGGCGTACCTCGCCGTCGACCTCGGCGGCCAGCGACACCGCGTACTGCGGGATCCCGTACAGGTAGTTCACCGTGCCGTCGATCGGGTCGAGGATCCACCGCACGGCGCCGGCGCCGGCCACCTCGCCGCTCTCCTCACCGAGTACCGCATCGCCCGGCCGGGCCGCCCGCAGGCCGTCCACGACCAGCCGTTCGGCCGCCTTGTCCGCGGCGGTGACCACGTCGGTGGAGCTGCTCTTGGTGTCGACCTGGGTGATGGCGCTCTCCCGGGTACGCCGGGCGAGCTCACCGGCGCGACCGGTCAACTCGATCGCCAGCTCCAGCAGGTCGTGCAGATCCGTCGACACCGGACACCTCCGCCGACACCGCGGGCCTTCCGCGGTGGTTCCCGTGGTCCGACCGTATCGGCAGGTGCCGGGGCGGACGCCGGCAGTACCGGTGCGTCACCGCGGGGTTGGCACGGTGCGGGAGGGTACGGGCACAGCCGGTGGCCGAAACGACGAAGAGGATGGCGCGCCGCGACGAGCGTTACAATTCACGCCTGCCCCACGTGTGATGTCCCGCATAGGGCCGACGCGCAGGGCCCGGCCGCGCCTCGCCGGATCCACCGTGCACGTGTCGCCGCTCGGGAAGGTCGTCTGTGACAGAAGCAGAGCACGTTACCGGTCGCGACCCGAACAAGGCCCGTCGCCGGGCCAGCGCCGCCCGTTCCGCGACACCGGCCAGCCGTCCCCTCGTCGACTCCGCGGCCGAGGACCTCGCCGAGCCGCTGCCCGCCACCGCCCGCCCCCGATCCCCGTCCCGCCGATCCGGCGCCGCCACCGACCCAGCCGGTACCGGTCGGCGCGGTTCCCGTTCGTCCGCGGCCCGATCGCGTGGCACCGTGGACGCGCCGGCCGATCCGGGTACCCGCGGGAGGACCGCCGACGGTGCCACGCCGGCCCGGAAGGCGAAGGGCGGCCAGACCACGAAGGGCACGGCCACGAAGGGCACAGCCGCGAAGGGGGCCGAGGGGCCGGCCGCCGCCGAGTCGGCCGAGCCCGAGCCGGGCGGTACCGACTTCGACTGGGACGACGAGGATTCCACCGCGCTGCGCCAGGCGCGCAAGGATGCCGAGCTGACCGCGTCCGCCGACTCGGTCCGGGCGTACCTGAAGCAGATCGGCAAGGTGCCGCTGCTCAACGCCGAGCAGGAGGTCGACCTCGCCAAGCGGATCGAGGCCGGGCTGTACGCGGCGGAGCGGCTGCGCGCCGCCACCGAGAGCGGCGAGCAGCTCGACCTCCAGGTGTTGCGGGACCTGCGCTGGGTGCACCGGGACGGGGAACGCGCCAAGGACCACCTGCTGGAGGCGAACCTGCGGCTGGTGGTCAGCCTGGCGAAGCGGTACACGGGGCGCGGCATGGCCTTCCTCGACCTGATCCAGGAGGGCAACCTCGGGCTGATCCGCGCGGTGGAGAAGTTCGACTACACCAAGGGCTACAAGTTCTCCACGTACGCGACGTGGTGGATCCGGCAGGCGATCACCCGGGCGATGGCCGACCAGGCGCGGACCATCCGGATACCGGTGCACATGGTCGAGGTGATCAACAAGCTCGGCCGGATCCAGCGCGAGCTGCTGCAGGACCTCGGCCGCGAGCCGTCCCCGGAGGAGCTGGCGCGCGAGATGGACATCTCGCCGGACAAGGTCGTGGAGATCCAGCAGTACGCCCGGGAGCCGATCTCGCTCGACCAGACCATCGGCGACGAGGGCGACAGCCAGCTCGGCGACTTCATCGAGGACTCCGAGGCGGTCGTGGCGGTCGACGCGGTCTCGTTCTCGCTGCTGCAGGACCAGTTGCAGCAGGTGCTGCAGACGCTCTCGGAGCGGGAGGCGGGTGTGGTACGGCTCCGGTTCGGGCTCACCGACGGCCAGCCGCGCACCCTGGACGAGATCGGCCAGGTGTACGGGGTGACCCGGGAGCGGATCCGCCAGATCGAGTCGAAGACCATGTCGAAGCTGCGCCATCCCTCGCGGTCTCAGGTACTTCGCGACTATCTGGACTGAATCGCGAAGCCTGTCCGATTTCACTCGCAGCGTAATTTCCCACGGACGCGCCGCAGCGCGCCGTTCCGAGTCGACGCGGCGTGCGCCGGCATGGCAGTCTGGCGGCACGGTCGGCTGTGACATGCCTCCCCAGGGCGCGATCGGGGAACGCCGGAGCCGTCGTCCGTGTTGCAGCATGTGTGAGTCAAGGACAGTGCCTGGCAGCCGGTCGGGCATCGAAGGCAGATCGAGGTGTCGGCGCGGCGCGGACCGTTCCGGGGCTTCGACCGGTGACGAGCAGAGGAGGAGGCGTATGACCCCGACCCTGACCCCGCCGTCGGACACGGCGGTGCCGCCGGCCGCCGGCGAACAGTGCGACCGGTGCAACGCAGCCGGCAAGCTCCGGGTGGCCGTCGCGGGCGGCGGTGACCTGGTGTTTTGCGGCCACCATGCGAACAAGTACGCCGAGCAGCTCGTCAAGATCGCCACGGACGTCTCGGTCGATCCCGAGCTCGACTGGCGCGGTACCCAGCTGATGAGCGACAACTGACCCGATAGCCAGCTCCGAACCGAAGCGCCCCGCCACCCGCGGGGCGCTTCGCTGTGTCCGGCCTTTCCCGGTGGCCGCGGGCTCTTGTGTACCAGCCACCTCTGCCCGGTGGCCTCGGGTTTCGTGTAAAAGCCACCTCTGCTTACCTCGTTGACCCCACGTGGGGGGAATGCGAGGAGGGGGACTTCGCCCCTCCTCGCGCTCCTCCCCGGCCAAGGGGGCCGCCCCCTTGGCAATCCCTCCCAACCACCCGGTCCCGCTGTCCACCACCCGGCCGCTTCGCCCGCGTGGCGCGGCGTGGCCCGGAGTGGTGGGCATGCCTGGCTTCGTTTTCCGAGTCTCGGGGATTCTCAAGGGGTGCCCCCTTGAGCGAGGAGAGAGCGCGAGAGGGGAGCAGAGCTCCCCTCTCGCTCGAGCGGCGGGTGAGTGGGTTGCGGCCGTGAAGGGCGAAGCGGATCGGAACCGGTCAACAACGCCGTGCTATGCGCTCGCTGTAAAGCGCCCAGCGGTAGGGGCGCGCTACAGCGACCGGATCGTGGCGATGCGTTCCTCGAGCTGCTCGACGGTGGCCTGCGCGCTCGGCGGGCCCCCGCAGCGTCGCCGCAACTCGGCGTGGATCTGCCCGTGCGGACGACCCGTACGGTTGTGTTCCGCGGCGACGAGCGCGTTGAGCTGGCGACGCAGATGCACCCGCCGCTCGGCGGTACTCATCGGGGCGGTCGGCCCGGACGGCGGGGCCGACGGCGCGGGCTTCGGCCCGGACCGCTGCCGGGCCAGCTGCTCGGCCTGCCGCTTCGCCAGCAGGGTCTGCACCTGATCGGGGGTGAGCAGCCCGGGCAGGCCCAGGAACTCCTCCTCCTCCGGCGTACCGGCGGCGATCGGGGTGCCGAACGACGTCCCGTCGTAGATGACCTGGTCCAGCTCGGCGGTCGCGGACAGGTGCTCGACGCCGCGTTCCAGCTCGCCGGACGCCTCCTCGGCGCGCTGCGCCTCGGCCAGCGCGTCGTCGTCCCAGCCCTCCTTGGTGGGCTTGCCCAGCACGTGGTCGCGTTCCGCCTCCATCGCGCTGGCCAGCTCCAGCAGCGGCGTGACGGACGGCAGGAACACGTTCGCGGTCTCGCCGGGCCGCCGGGCCCGCACGAACCGGCCGATCGCCTGCGCGAAGAACAGCGGGGTGGAGGCGCTGGTCGCGTACACCCCGACGGCCAGGCGGGGGATGTCCACGCCCTCGGAGACCATCCGTACCGCCACCAGCCAGCGGTCGGTCGACGCGCCGAACTGGGCGATCCGGTCGCTCGCGCCGTCGTCGTCGGACAGCACCACGGTGGCCGGCTCGCCGGTGATCGTGCCGAGCAGCTTCGCGTACGCCCGGGCCGCGTTCTGGTCGGTCGCGATGACCAGGCCGCCGGCGTCGGTCATCCCGCCGGCACGCAGCGCCCGGAGCCGGTTGTCGGCGGCCCGCAGCACCTGCGGCATCCACTCGCCGCGCGGGTCCAGCGCGGTACGCCACGCCTGTGCGGTGAGGTCCTTGGTCAGCGGCTCGCCGAGGCGTACCGCGAGCTCGTCGCCGGCGTTGGTGCGCCAGCGGGCCTCCCCCGAGTACGCCAGGAACATGACCGGCCGCACCACCCCGTCGGCGAGCGCGTCGGAGTAGCCGTACACGGAGTCGGCGGCGGAGCGCAGCAGGCCGTCCGGGCCCGGCTCGTACCGCACGAACGGGATCGGGTTGTCGTCGGAGCGGAACGGGGTCCCGGTGAGCGCCAGCCGGCGGACCGCCGGCTCGAACGCGCTGCGTACCCCGTCGCCCCAGCTGCGGGCGTCGCCGGCGTGGTGGATCTCGTCCAGGATCACCAGCGTACGGCGGGTCATGGTGCGCCGCCGGTGCACCGCCGGCGCGACACCGACCTGCGCGTACGTGACGGCGGCGCCGTGGAAGTCGCGCGCGGTGTGCACGTCGGAGTTGCGGAACGCCGCGTCCAGCTGGATGCCGACCCGGGCCGCCGCCTGCGCCCACTGCGACTTCAGGTGCTCGGTGGGGGTCACCACGGTGACCGCCTCGACCGTACCGTCGGCGAGCAGCTCGGCGGCCACCCGCAGCGCGAACGTCGTCTTGCCGGCGCCGGGCGTCGCGACCGCGAGGAAGTCCTCGCGGGGTCGCCGCAGGTACGTCACGAGCGCCCGGCGCTGCCACTCCCGGAGCGCGGGCCCTGCCTCGGTGGACGGTCTTTCCGGCGGCACGACCTCACTCCCCCATTCGATCGCGAAACCGACAGCCAGCGGTGGAGACCTCGCACCGCACGCGGCCCGGTGCGCGGCGCCGATCCGCGCCGCTGCCCGACGAAAGCCGCGGGCCAGCCTAGCGGGGATGACCGACACTCGTCGCCGACACCCCGTAAGCCGGGACCTGGCGCACACTGGGCTCGGGGAGGACGTACCGTCTTGTCGATGGCATCGCGTGCAGCGCCCGATGATGTCACCGTCGGAGGGGCCGCGCCGGTGGTGGGAATGCCACGTACGTTCAGACACCGCGTCGTCGTGGGGTTACGCGCCGGGGTCGCGGTGCTCGGGCGGACGGTGAGCAAGGCGTGGCACGACCGGATCCTCGGCATGTCCGCGGAGTCCGCGTTCTGGCAGTTGTTGTCGTTTCCGTCGATCCTGATCGCGCTGCTCGGTGTGCTCGGCTACGCGGCGCGCTGGATCGGGCCGGACGCGGTGTCGCAGATCCGCGACTGGGGCCTGGACACCGCCAGCAAGGTACTCACCCCGCGGGTGGTGGACCAGGTCGTGGCGCCGGTGATGAGCCAGATCCTGGAAGAGAACCGTACCGACGTGATCGGGATCGGCACGATCATCGCTCTGTGGTCGGGTTCGTCCGCGACCGCGACGTTCGTCAACACGATCACGATCGCGTACGGCCAGCGGGACCTGCGCGGCGCCGTCCGCAGCCGGCTGGTCGCGCTCCGGCTGTACCTGTTCACGGTGCTGGCCGGGGTGGTCGTGCTGCCGGCGGTGGTGTTCGGGCCGGGCGCGCTGGACCGGCTGTTCTCCGGCAGCTGGCACACCGTCATCTCCACCACGATGCACGTGCTGTACTGGCCGGTGCTGGGCACCGTGGTGTTCGCCGGGATCAGCACCTTCTACCACCTGGCCACGCCGGTACGGCTGCGCTGGCGCCGCGCCTTCCCCGGCGCCGCGGTGGCGCTGGCGCTGTTCCTGATCCTGTCGTACGCCCTGCAGGGGTACTTCGCCACGATCGCGAACAACCTGCGGGTCTACTCGACGTTGGCCGCGCCGATCCTGACGTTGATGTACTTCTACGCGCTCGCGTTCGCGATCCTGCTCGGCGCCGAGTTCAACGCCGCGCTGGAGGAACGGTGGCCCCGCGGCACCCGGCAGCGGCCCGGGGAGTGGCTGCGCGGCCAGGTACTCGGTCGGCGCGGCGGCGAGCCGACCGACGGCGACGAGGCACCCACCGACACGCTTCCCGCCGACACGGAGCCCACCGACAACGAGCCTGGTGAGAGGCCCGCCGGCGAGGGACCCGCCGGCGAGGACGAACCGGTACCGGCCGGAGGCGACGCGGAACCCACCGAACCGCGGGACCCGGAGACCTCGACGCGTCGGCGGGCCGAGCGGGACGACCGCAAGCCGGGCCCGGCCCGGGGCTCCGGCAGCCGCCTGAGCCAGGCGGACAACTGAGTCAGCCCGACCGCCGGGTCAGGCGGACATGGACTCGTAGATCTCCTTGCACCGCGGGCACACCGGGGAACCGGGCTTCGGCGTCTTGGTGACCGGGAACTTCTCCCCGCACAGGGCTCGCACGAAGGTACCCATCACCGCACTCTCGGCGATCTTGTCCTTCTTCACGTAGTGGAACATGTCCGGACCGGTGTCGGTGTCGCTCTCCTCCGGACGCACCTCGGTCAGCGTGCTCACAACGGCCTCCCTGTCCTGCCAGCATCGCGCTCAACCGCCCGACGCAACGCCGGGTGTGGAGATCCAGTGTCGCAGGTGGGTACGTCGGGCCGCCAACGACGGCGGGCCGCGAGTCCGGACACATCTCTCGCGGGCCCGGGACCGGTGCCGCACGGGGCACCGTACGGTGACCGCGTGACGTACGAGATCAGCTACGGCGACGAGGTGGCCGACGCGCTGCGCACCGGCCGGCCGGTGGTGGCCCTGGAGAGCACGATCATCTCGCACGGGCTGCCCCGGCCGGACAACCTGCGGGTGGCCCGCGAGATCGAGCGGACGGTACGCGCCGGCGGTGCCGTCCCGGCCACGATCGGCATGCTGTCCGGCCGGATCGTGGTCGGGCTGGACGACGCCGGGATCCGGCAGCTGGCCGAGCGGGACGACGTGGTGAAGCTGTCCGTCCGCGATCTCGCCCCCGCCGCCGCGACCGGCGCGTACGGCGCGACCACCGTCGCCGCGACCTCGGCCGTCGCGGCACGTGCCGGTGTCGGCGTGTTCGCCACCGGCGGGCTGGGCGGGGTGCACCGGGAGGCGCGGGACACCTGGGACGAGTCGGCCGACCTGGTCGCGCTGTCGCGTACCTCGCTGTGCGTGGTCAGCGCCGGCGTCAAGTCGATCCTGGACGTACCGGCGACGCTGGAGCGGCTGGAGACGCTCGGCGTGACGGTCCTCGGGTACCGCACCGACCGGTTCCCCGGCTTCTACCTGACCGACTCCGGCCACCCCGTCGACTGGCGGGTGGACTCGCCGGAGCAGATCGCCGCGGTGCTCGCCGCCCGCGCGCAGCAGGGCGTGCACCCGGGCGCGGTGCTGGTGACCAACCCGCTGCCGGCCGACGAGCAGATCGACCCGGCGCTGCACGACCGGGTACTGCACGAGGCGCTGGACCGGCTCGCCGCGGACGGCGTCACCGGGCACGACGTCACCCCGTACCTGCTGGCGTACCTGCACGAGCACACCGGCGGCGAGAGCCTCGCGGTGAACGTACGGATCATCCTGCGCAACGCCGAGCTGGCCGCGGCGATCGCGGTCGCCGCCGCCGATGGCCGCTGACGGCCGGCGCGGTACCGGCCGGACCCCCGGTACGGCCACCGACGGCGGTCGGCGCCGGGTGCTGGTCGTCGGGGACATCGCCACCGACGTGCTGGCGGTACTGCCGGCGCCCCTCGCCGGCGGCCTCGCGCTCGGCACCGACACGGCGGTACGGATCGGGTTGACGCCGGGCGGTTCCGCGGCGAACACGGCGACCTGGCTGGCCGGTACCGGCACGCCGGTGACGCTGATCGGCGCGGTCGGTACCGACGCCGCCGGGGACGCCCGGCTGGCCGAGCTGGCCGCGGCCGGCGTCGACACCGCGGTGGCCCGGGTGGACGCCGCCACCGGCGCGATCGTGGTACTCAGCGACCCGCAGGACCGCACCATGCTGTGCGACCGGGGCGCCAACCACCTGCTACCGGCGGCGCACGTGACCGAGGCGGTACGCGCCGCCACCGACGCCGGTCACCTGCACCTGTCCGCGTACCCGCTGTTCGACCCGGGTTCGGCGCCGGCCGCGCTCGCCGCGCTGCGTACCGCCCGCGCGACCGGGCTGAGCGTCAGCGTCGACGCCGCCTCGGCCGGGCCGCTCGCCGCCGGCGGCGAGGTGGTACGCGACCGGCTGCGCGGCGCCGACCTGCTGCTCGCCAACCTGGACGAGGCCCGGGTACTGGCCGGTGACCCCACCGCGGACGCCCGTACCGCGGCGCGCGCGCTGACCGCGCTGGCGGTACGGGTGGTGGTGAAGCTCGGCGCCGACGGGGCGGTGTTCGCCGACCAGGACGGCACCCTCCCGGTACCGGCCGAGCCCGTCACCGCGGTCGACCCGACCGGTGCCGGTGACGCGTTCGCGGCCGGGCTGCTCGCCGCCTGGCTTTCCGGCGCGGCACCGGCCGAGGCGGTACGGGCCGGCAACGAGCTCGGTGCCCGCGCCGTCACCGCCGTCGGCGCCCGCCCGGCGACCCGCTGACCGCGCAACGCAACCGGCGACCGGCGGACGGCGGTGCGCACCGCCGACCCCGGCGGCTCGACGCGCCGTCGAGGCGGGTGCGTCGACGCGCCGTCAACGCGGAGGATTCGGCACATCGCGGGCCCGCTGGCCGCGCACCGCGCCGACGCCGGTCCCGCGGGTCGGCTACCGCCGGTCGGCGTGCTCGCCGTCGGGGTGCGCCTCGGCGTCGAACGTGGGGTGCTCGGCGGTGGGCAGGCTCGCCGGCGGCTGCTCGCCCGTACCGGCACGGCGGTGGCGCAGCCGGCCGCGCAGGGTGTGCTCGGCGCGGGGCAGCCGGTCGTTGGCGATGATCACCGCCATCCACGGCAGCAGCACCATGCCGACCACGCACAGCGCCGACCAGAGGCCCCAGAGCGGAACCCGCCAGTACGCCAACAGAGCGCCGAGGATCAGGCAGACCACCCGCATCCCCATCATCACCGCGTATCGGATCTCGCGGGAGTGCAGCTGCTGGTCCTGGCTCTTCTCCGCGTCGGTGATCAGCACCGGCCGGGTCGCGGAGCGCTTCACGGGTGCCTCGATTCGGCGTCGGTGGTCTCACCTCGATCCTGCCACTGGGGCAGGTACCGCGGCACCCCGACCCCGCGGCGCGTCCCCGGTCGCCGGCGGGGAGAGGATGGTCCGGTGATCGAACCACTGCTGGGGGTCGACGGGGCGGCCCGCCTGCGTACCGACCTGCTCGCGGCCGACTTCACCGGCGCCGGAATCGCGGCGCGGCTGGACGCCCGTACCGCCGGGGCGCTGCGCCGGGGCGAGGCCGCGCGGGTACGCCGACGGCTCGCGGACGCCGACGACCCGCTGGCGGTACTGGTCCGGCTGCTGCTGGCCGGCGACCGGCTCCCGGCCCGTACCGTCGCGGCGGCGTTGCCGGACGTCCCGGTGGCCGAGGCGGTCGCGGCGGGGCTGCTGGCCGCGGACGGGGACGAGATCCGCGCCGCGGTGGAGATCCAGCCGTACGGCGACGTCGACGCCGCCGAGCCGTGGTGGATCGTCGCCGACCGACCCGCGGCGGTACGCGGTGGGCCGCTCCCGGCCGACCACGTGCTCGGCGTCGGCGGCGCCTCCACCACGCTGGCGCTGGCCACGCCCCGGCTGCCGGTCGGTGCGGCGCTGGATCTCGGTACCGGCTGCGGCGTGCAGGCGCTGCACCTGTCCCGGCACGCGGCGACGGTCACCGCCACCGACGTGTCCCGGCGGGCCCTGCGGTACGCGGCGACCACCGCGGCGCTGTCCGGCCAGCGGTTCGAGCTGCTCGCCGGTGATCTGGTCGAGCCGGTCGCGGGACGCCGGTACGACCTGGTCGTCAGCAATCCGCCGTTCATCGTGGGGCCGGCGTCGCGCCGGCAGTTCACGTACCGGGACTCGGGGCGGGCCGGCGACGCCGTGTGCGCGGAGCTGGTCGCGGCGATGCCCGGGCTGCTGACCGACGGCGGGTACGCGCAGTTCCTGGCCAACTGGAGCCACCCGGCCGGCGGCGACTGGGCGCAGCGGCTCGCCGACTGGATCGCGCCGACCGGGTTGGACGCCTGGGTGATCCAGCGCGAGGTGAGCACGCCGGAGGAGTACGTGCGGCTGTGGCTGGCCGACACCGGCGAGCCGGACGACACCGCGGCGGCAGGTACGGCGGCCGACGACTGGCTGGACTGGTTCGCCGCGTCGGGTGTCGAGGCGGTCGGGTTCGGGATCGTGACGCTGCGCGCCGGCGGCCACGCCGACCCGACGGTACGCATCGAGGACCTGCGGCAGCCCACCGATCCGATCGGCGACCTGGTACCGGACTGGTTCGCCCGGGCCGACTGGCTGCGCGCGCATCCCGGGCCGGCGCTGCTGGCCGCCCGGCTGCGGCCGGCGGACGCGCTCGCGCTGCACACCGAGTCCCGGTTGACCGAGGACGGGTGGACCGCCGGTACCCGCCGGTTCGCGCTGGACTCCGGCGCCCGGTACGTGGAGGAGACCGACGAGCTGGTCGCCGCCCTGGTCGCCGGCTGCCGCGGCCTGCCGCTGGGGGACGTGCTGGACCTGCTCGCCGCCGGGTACGGGCTGGACCCGGCGACGCTGGCCGCCACCGCGGTACCGGTGGTGGCCGGCCTGGTCGAGCGTGGCATCCTGCTCCCCGCGGAGTAGGACCGTCGGGAGGAGCGCGAGCGATGCGGGCCGTGGTACAGACGGTGAGCCGGGCGGAGGTCACCGTCGACGGCGAGTCGGTCGGGAAGATCACCGACGGCCTGCTGATCCTGCTCGGCGTCACGCACACCGACACGCCCGAGGTGGCGGCGAGGCTCGCGGCGAAGGCGTACCGGATGCGGATCATGGACGGCGAGCGCTCGGCCGCCGACCTCGCCGCGCCGGTGCTGGTGGTCAGCCAGTTCACGCTGTACGCCGACACCCGCAAGGGCCGCCGCCCCTCCTGGAACGCGGCCGCGCCGGCCGAGGTGGCGCAGCCGCTGGTGGAGTCGTTCGCGGCCGCGCTGCGGGAGCTGGGCGCGCAGGTGGAGACCGGCCGGTTCCAGGCGCACATGCTGGTCGACTCGACCAACGTCGGCCCGCGCACCATCCTTCTGGAGGACGACGCGGTCACATCGTGTTGATGATCAGCCCGATGTGGGTGAAGTAGTTCAGCGCGCCGAAGACCAGGAACGCGAGGCCGGCCAGGCCCCAGACGATCCCGATCAGGCCCAGCAGTACCGGTTGCCGGCCGCGCAGCGCGAACGGGAACAGCACCGCGCCGACGCCGACGAACACGTACAGCAGCGAGATGAACGTCGCCTCCAGCACCGGTACGTTCGCGAACGTGCCGGAGATCGGCTCCTGCGGCGGCGCGGCGAACAGCGTGTACCGCCAGCCGGCCGCGGCGATGCCGAAGCAGCCGAGCCCCATCCCGAACACGAACACCGACACCGGCCCGGCCAGCCGGGACACCCGCACGGTGACCCCGGCACCGTCCGACTCGCCGAACAGCGCGGCGCCACGCTTCCACAGGAACACCGCGGCGGCCAGTTGCAGTACGCCGAAGGCCAGCGCCGGCTCGCCGAAGATCACGTTGTCGAACGGGAAGCCCTGCGCGGCGAGCGGCCAGGTCAGGGTCATGTGCAGGCCGGTGAGGGTGAGGATCAGCCCGAGTACGCCGAACGCCAGCGCCCAGCCGTCCGGCGTCACCGTCCGCCGCCGTACCAGCAGGTACCCGAGCGCCACGACCAGCAGCAGCCCGGCACCGGCGGCGACCGCCATGATCGTGTTGTAGGTGGGCATCTCCGCCCACGTGATCTTCAGATCGGCCGCCAGCATCGCCCCTGCCTCCTCGTGCCGCGAGGGGGTACTTGCATGATCAACGTACCCGCCGGGCCCGGCGAACGGGGCCGATTCAGAGGTTGGTGGCCAGCAGCGCGACCGTCGGCAGCACCAGCAGCAGGGCCGCGGCGGACAGCAGCGCGTACCGCAGCCGGGCGGACCGGCGCGGCGGGTCGAGCAGCCGGTGCACCCGGACCAGTACGGCGCCGGAGCCGGTCGCGGCCAACGCGCCGTCCGGTGCGCTCGCCGCGCCGAAGCGGGCCAGCGCGCAGGCGAGGACCGTACGGTCGCAGTCGGCACAGGCGCGGTCGTCGGCGACCATCTCGACCAGTCGGTCGACCGCGGTCCGGGACCGGCGTACGGTCGGCAGCCACGGCAGCGCCTTCGACCAGGCGGCGAACGGCAGCACCACCAGGTCGTGCCGTTCGGCCAGGTGCGCCCGCTCGTGCGCGAGCACCGCGGCGAGCTCCTCGTCGTCGAACATCTCCACCGCGCCGGAGGTCAGCACGACCCGCGGCGTCCCGCCGGGCAGGCAGTACGCGGCCGGGGCCGGGTGGTCGAGCACCAGTGACCCGGCGTCCGCGCGCAGCGGCCGGCCGACCAGGTCCACCATCCGCCGGTGCCGGCCGCGGGCCCGGACGGTACGCCACGCGGACAGGGCGAGCACCCCCAGCAGCCGCGCCGTCAGTACCACCGCGACCACCAGCAGCGTGCTGTGGAACGGGCCGAGACCGCCGGTCGGCTCCCCCGCGGCCACCCGCCCGACGAACACCCGGAACGCGCCCAGCAACGTGTCGGACAGCGGCGCGACCGCCAGCGCGGCCGCCGCGCCCAGCACGGCCAGCCCCGCGGACAGCCCGACCGCCTGCCACAGCACGAGCGTGGCCCGCGGCTCCGCGGCCGCCCAGCGCGCCCGCGGCAGCAGCGCCGGTACCGGCCCGAGCAGGGCAACGGCCAGCAGGGTCAGCGCGACGACCGTCAGCGTCATGTCCTCAACCGTCTCGCGCCGCCGAGCGCCGGTGCAACGCCTCGGCGAGAGACGCCGCCAACTCCTCCGCCTCGCCCGGGCTGACCTGCTCGGCGAAGCTCGCCAGCGCGGCCGACCGGTCCTCGGCGGTGTCCAGCGCCTCGCGCATCAGGGTGGCGGCGTGCTGCTCGCGGGTCGCGGTCGGCCGGTACCGGTGCGCCCGGCTGTCCCGGTCCCGCGAGACGAGGTCCTTGCGCTCCAGCCGGGACAGCACGGTGAGCACGGTGGTCGCGGCGAGCTCCCGGTCGGGCAGCGCCGCCACGATGTCGCGGGCGGTACAGGAGTCGGGTGCCGACCACAGCACCTCCATCACCGCGCGCTCCAGCTCGCCCAGCCGAGCCATTCCGGTCCCCTTTCCGCAGTCGTACCGCCGTCATTCTACGTACGGTAGAAAGATCGCGCGCACCCGGGCCGGCCACGGCGCGGGGTTGCGCGGGCCTGCTGCGATGGGCGTACCGGGTACGCCCCCGGACCTCACACGGATCTCACACCGGCCTCACCGTGGTTTCACGCGACCCCCGGGACCCTGGGAAGGGCAGAACGAGGCACACCGACACGGGGAGGCGAAAAACGGTGGCCCTTCCGCTGGCCGACGAGCCCGCGACGATCTGGGAGTCCGCGGCACCGGAACGCTCGGTCGATCGCGGTACGTCCGGCGATCTCGTCCGGGCCTATCTCAACGGCATTGGCCGCACCCGGCTGCTCACCGCGGCCGAGGAGGTGGAGCTGGCCAAGCAGATCGAGGCCGGTCTGTTCGCCGAGGAGAAGCTGAGCTGCACCGAGATCCACGACCCCGCGCTGCGGGCCGGCCTGGCCACCATCGTCGCCGACGGCCGCGCCGCCAAGAAGCGCCTGCTGTCGGCGAACCTGCGGCTGGTGGTGTCGATCGCGAAGCGGTACACCGGCCGCGGCATGCCGTTCCTCGACCTCATCCAGGAGGGCAACCTCGGGCTGATCCGGGCCGCGGAGAAGTTCGACTACACCAAGGGTTTCAAGTTCTCCACGTACGCGACGTGGTGGATCCGGCAGGCGATCACCCGGTCGATGGCCGACCAGGCCCGCACGATCCGGATCCCGGTACACATGGTCGAGCAGGTGAACCGGATGGTCCGGGCGCGCCGCGAGCTGACCGCGACGCTCGGCCGCGAGCCGAGCCACGAGGAGATCGCCGACGAGCTCGACATCACCCCGTTCCAGGTGCTGGAGCTCGCGTCGTACGACCGGGACCCGGTCAGCCTGGACCAGACGGTCGGTGAGGACGGGGAGACCACGCTGGCCGACTTCCTGTGCCGGACCGAGGACCAGACCGAGGACGACACGGTGTCGTACAGCCTGCTGCGGCACACCATGGAGCGCGTCATCGGCACCCTGTCCGAGCGCGAGCGCACCGTGATCCGCCTGCGGTACGGGCTGGACGACGGCCGGCAGCGCACCCTGGACGAGGTGGGGCACGAGTTCGGGCTGTCCCGGGAGCGGATCCGCCAGATCGAGAAGC
>Ga0164243_10006965_pt1 | contig 16990 bp, 15 predicted proteins | sample OricompcompostOP_FD_108781 | JGI IMG/M metagenome (GOLD analysis project Ga0164243, IMG submission 108781) | Organic Plus compost microbial communities from Emeryville, California, USA - Original compost - Organic plus compost (OP) | ecosystem: Engineered > Solid waste > Mixed feedstock >... | reverse complement strand
GGAATATTACCTGGAGCGCGCCGAGCCCTCGCCCGATACCGAGAAGCACACCAAATGGATGGCGGATTGCGAACGGGCGCAGGGCATCGCCGAGGTGATCCTGGGCAAGCAGCGCCATGGCCCCACCGGCACGGCGCGCCTGCACTTCAACAAGGAGACCACCAAATTCGGCAATCTCACCACCCGGGACCCTTATCCTGACTGAGATCGTTATGATCCTCGTGCGCCGGCCTGACCGGCGAAACCAGGGCTCCGGAGGGAGCCCGAGGGCTGGCGGGTGATGGACATATGAAATTCCCGGGATATTTCGTTCTTTATAAACCCTTGCCGCATCAGCCGAAACCCGGGGAGCTCGAATTGACAGGCGGGTCCCCCTTGGCTATGGTGCCGCATGCATTTTTCAAGGGTTTCCTCCCCATGGCCGACATTCCCGCTCTGAGTATTTTCGGCTGTGCCAGTCCCTGGGAGGACCGATCGTGATCGGCTTTCTGCAGGTCATCGGCCGCACCGTCATCCAGTTCCTCACCGCCATTGGCGCTGCCGCACTTTTCACCCTGCAGTCCATTCGCTACCTGTTGACGCCACCCTTCTACATGCGCGCGCTCCTGCGCCAGCTTATGGAAATCGGCTATTTTTCGTTGCCCGTCGTCGGCCTGACCGCGCTTTTCACCGGCGCGGTGCTGGCGCTGCAGATCCATGTGGGCGGCGCCCGCTTCAATGCGGAGAGCACGGTGCCCACCATCGTGGTCATTGCCATCACACGCGAACTGGGCCCGGTCCTGGCGGGGCTGATGGTCGCCGGCCGCGTGGGTGCTGCCATGGCGGCGGAGATCGGCACCATGCGGGTAACCGAGCAGATCGACGCGCTGAGCACGCTCTCCACCAACCCCTACCGCTATCTGGTGGCCCCGCGCCTGCTGGCCGGCACGCTCATGCTCCCCTGCCTGGTCTTTGTGGGGGATATCATCGGCGTGCTGGGCGGCTTCATGATCGGCACGCAGAAGCTGGACTTCAACCCCGGCACCTATATCTACAACACGGCGCAATACCTGGAAGCGGTGGACGTGATCTCCGGTCTTGTGAAGGCCGCCGTTTTCGGCTTCGTCATCGCGCTGATGGGCTGCTATTACGGGTACAACAGCAAGGGCGGCGCTCAAGGGGTGGGTGCGGCCACCACCAATGCCGTGGTCTCCGCCTTCGTGCTCATCCTGATCACCAATTATTTCATCACCGAGATATTTTTCGCCTCATGACGCCGCCGGACACCAGCACGACCGCCGCCGCCGAGCCCAAGATCGAGATCAGGGGCTTGAGGAAGGCGTTCGGCACGAACGTGGTCCTCAACGACCTGACGCTCTCTGTCGGCCACCGCGAATCCCTGGTCATCATCGGCGGCTCCGGCACCGGCAAGTCCGTGCTCCTGAAATGCATCCTGGGCCTGCTCAGGCCCGATGCCGGCAGCATCAAGGTGGACGGCCAGGAGGCCATTGGCTTGAATGCCGAGGAGCAGGAGGAGCTGGCGGGCAAGTTCGGCATGCTGTTCCAGGGCGCGGCGCTCTTCGACAGCCTGCCCATCTGGGAGAATGTGACCTTCGGCCTCCTGGCCAAGAAGGAGATCAGCCGCAAGGAGGCCAGGGACGTGGCCATCCGCAACCTCGCCAAGGTGGGCCTGCGTGATGAGGTGGCCAATCAGTATCCAGCCGAGCTTTCAGGCGGCATGAAGAAACGCGTGGGCCTGGCCCGCGCCATTGCCACCAGGCCGGAAATCCTCTTCTTCGACGAGCCGACCACCGGGCTGGACCCGATCATGTCCGGCGTCATCAACGATCTCATCGTGGAGCAGGTGTACGATCTGGGCGCCACGGCCGTGACCATCACCCACGACATGGCCAGCGCCCGCACCATCGCCGACCGCGTGGCCATGCTCTATAACGGCAATATCATCTGGATGGGCTCGGTGGACGAGATCGACACCAGCGGCAATCCCTATGTGGAGCAGTTCATCCACGGCCGCGCCGAGGGTCCCATCGGCACGGAGGTGGCGCGGTAGCATGGCGCGAGCGATCCGCCTCATATCTCATTTATCCCCACTTTCTTCCGCCCCCTTGATGGGGGAGGATCGAGGAGGGGGTGATGCGGCCACCCGGCAACCTCTCGCCGACGGTGAGATCACCCTCCCCTCGATCCCCTCCCATCAAGGGAGGGGAAGACCTTGCGATAAGCTTTAGCCGGAAGCGCATCATGGCCAGAGCCCAACGCCAATATGTCTGCCAGGAATGCGGGGCCGCCTACAGCAAATGGCAGGGCCGGTGCGATGCCTGCAACGGCTGGAACTCCCTGGTGGAAGAACAGGTGGCCGCACCCATCCCCAAGGGCCTGGGGTCCGCAAAGGGGCGCATTCTCCCCCTCACCGACCTGAAACAGCAAGCCACGGCGCGCCCGCGCTATCATTCCGGCATGGCGGAGCTGGACCGGCCGCTGGGCGGCGGCCTGGTGCCCGGTTCGGCCATTCTGGTGGGGGGTGATCCCGGCATCGGCAAATCCACCCTGATGCTGCAGATGGTGGCCCATGCGGCACGCCAGGGCGACGCGCCGGTGATCTATGTCTCGGGCGAGGAATCCGTGGACCAGACACGCCTGCGGGCGCAGCGCCTCGGCCTGGGGGACGCGCCGGTGGCCCTGATGGCGGAGACCGATCTGCGCGACATCATCTCCACGCTGGAAGCCGCCAGGCCCAGCCTGGTGGTCATCGATTCCATCCAGACCATGTTCGTGGGCGCGCTGGAATCCGCTCCGGGCACCGTATCCCAGGTGCGCGCCGCGGCGCAGGAGCTCATCCGCTTTGCCAAGCGCACCAATACGGTGATGGTGATCATCGGCCATGTGACCAAGGAGGGGCAGATCGCCGGCCCCCGCGTCATGGAGCATATGGTGGACACCGTCCTCTATTTCGAAGGGGAGCGCGGGGTGCCGTTCCGCATTCTCAGAGCCGTGAAGAACCGCTTCGGCGCGACGGACGAGATCGGCGTCTTCGAGATGTCCGATGGCGGGCTGCAGGAAGTCTCCAACCCCTCCCGCCTGTTCCTCTCCGAGCGGGCCGAGCCCATATCCGGCGCTGCCGTCTTCGCCGGGATGGAGGGCAGTCGGCCGGTGCTGGTGGAAATCCAGGCGCTGGTCACCCCCTCGCCGCTGGGCACGCCCAGGCGCACCGTGGTGGGCTGGGACAGCGGGCGGCTGGCCATGATCATGGCCGTGCTGGAGGCGCGCTGCGGCGTGGCGCTGGCAGGCAACGATGTTTATCTCAACGTGGCGGGCGGCCTGAAGATCGGCGAGCCGGCGGCGGACCTGGCGGTGGCCGCGGCCCTTGTCTCCTCCTTCCGCAACCTGCCGACCCCAAGAGACAGCGTCTTCTTCGGCGAAGTGAGCCTGGCGGGGGAAGTGCGGCCCGTTGCCGCCCAGGACCAGCGGCTGAAGGAGGCGGCCAAGCTGGGCTTCGGCCAGGCCCTGACCGCCAAGGCCAGGGCCAAGGGCAAGCCGCCCCTCAAGACCACGCATATCGATCATCTCGACGGGCTGATTGCCTTTTTGCAGGAAACGGGATAAACGGCCATCACATGGATGATCTGAACCTGAACATCGTCGATATCGTCGTCCTCGTCATCGTCGCCGCGACGGCCATTCTGGCGCTGGTGCACGGCTTCGTGCGCGAGGTTCTGGGCACCGGCTCCTGGATCGGCGCCGCCATCGTCACCATATTGCTTCTTCCCCGCCTCCAGCCCTGGGTCAACTCCATCCTGGAGTCGGAACTGGCGAGCTATTTGGTCGCGGGCGGCGGTATATTCCTGGTGACCCTCGTAATTTTGTGGACCATCACCCATATATTGTCTACCAAAGTCCAGGCTTCGGCCATTGGTGCGCTGGACCGCACGCTGGGTTTCATCGTGGGCATGGTCAAAGGCGCTTTCTACGTGACGTTGCTGTTCGTGCTGATGAGCTGGCTGGTGCCCGGCTGGACCGATCGGACCTGGGCCAGGGACTCCCGCCTGCTGCCGCTCGTGGCCATCAGTGCGGGATGGGTCAGCCAGGCCATCGCCGACCGGACCAGGGACGAGGGCGGAGACGAGGTCAAAACCCTCATGAAAAAAGGCGAGGAAGGCTACCAGGATGCCGTTCGCAACAGACTGGACCGCTTGATTGAAAAGTCCACCCAGCAGAGTGAGTAAGCTAGGACATGAAGCGCGAAACCCCGTTTGACGACGACAAGCTGCGAGAGGAATGCGGTGTCTTCGGCATCTTCGGCCATGAGGATTCCGCGGCCCATACCGTGCTCGGCCTCCACGCCCTGCAGCACCGGGGGCAGGAAGCCGCTGGTGTCGTAAGCTACGATGGCGAGCGCTTCAACGCATACCGCTCCATGGGCCTGGTGGCCGATACGCTCACCTCGGAACATGTGGTGAATTCTCTCAAGGGCATGAGCGCCATCGGCCATGTGCGCTATTCCACCACCGGCGAGACCATCCTGCGCAACGTCCAGCCGCTGTTCGCCGAGTTCTCCTCCGGCGGCTTCGCCATCGCCCATAACGGCAATCTCACCAATGCCTGGCAGGTGCGGAAACGGCTGGTGGAAGGCGGCTCCATCTTCCAGTCCACCTCCGATACCGAGACCATCATCCACCTGATCGCCACCAGCGGCGGCGCCAGCCTGACAGATCGGTTTATTTCGGCATTACGGCAGGTTGTGGGTGCTTATTCACTTGTTGCCTTAACCAAGGACATGATGTTCGGCGTGCGCGATCCCTTAGGGATCCGCCCGCTCGTTCTCGGCAAGCTGGATGATGTCTATTGCCTGGCCTCCGAGACCTGCGCCTTCGATATCCTGGGTGCGGAATATATCCGCGATGTCGAGCCGGGCGAGATCGTGCAGATCACCAGGGACGGGCTGACCAGCATCAAGCCTTTCCCCCGCGTGCGCCCCCGCCCCTGCATCTTTGAATATATCTATTTCGCCCGGCCCGACAGCGTGAGCGTGGGCGGCAGCGTTTACAATGTGCGCAAGAACATCGGCAAGGAGCTCTCCCGCGAGGCGCCGGTGGATGCCGACCTCGTGGTGCCGGTGCCGGACTCCGGCACGCCGGCCGCCATCGGGTATTCGCAGGAATCCGGCATTCCGTTCGAGCTCGGCATCATCCGCAATCACTATGTGGGACGCACCTTCATCGAGCCGGCGGACAATATCCGCCACCTTGGCGTGAAGCTGAAGCACAATCCCAACCGCGCGGAGCTGAAGGACAAGCGCGTCGTCCTGGTGGATGACAGCATCGTGCGAGGCACCACCTCCATCAAGATCGTCAACATGGTGCGCCAGGCCGGGGCCAAGGAGGTGCACATGCGCATCGCCAGTCCGCCGACCATCCATTCCTGCTTCTACGGCGTGGACACGCCGGAGCGCGAGAAGCTGCTGGCCGCCAAGATGACGGTGGAGGAAATGGCCCGCCATATCGGCGTGGACAGCCTGGCCTACATCTCCATGGACGGCGTCTACCGCGCCGTCGGCGAAGCCCGCCGCATGGCCGGCGGCCCGCAATATTGCGATGCCTGCTTCACCGGCGACTATCCGGTTCCCCTGGTGGACCACGAGGGCGGCGACAGCCGGGCACAACTCTCCCTGCTGGCCGAACGCTAGACAGGAATGGCTCCTACACCGGTCGCCCTAGCCTTACCACCGTTCGCGCTGAGCCTGTCGAAGCGCGGCCTCATCCACAGCACTTGCCGCCCTTCGACAGGCTCAGGGCGAACGTTAGTCGATATCCAAGAGACTGCTTCATGACTGCAGAGACTGACTTTTCAGGCCGTGTGGCGTTGGTCACGGGCGCATCCCGCGGCATTGGCCGGGCGACGGCCCTGGCCCTGGCGGATGCCGGCGCACATATCGTCGCCGTGGCCAGAACCCAGGGCGCGCTGGAGGAACTGGACGACGAGATTTCCACGCGCACGGGCCGGAATGCCACGCTGGTGCCGCTGGACCTGACCGATTTCGAAGCCATAGACCGGCTGGGCGCCGCCATCTTCGAGAAATTCAAACGCCTGGATTTCCTGATCGCCAATGCCGGCATCCTGGGGGACCTCACCCCCCTCTCCCACCTGGACCCGAAGGTCTGGGACCAGCTCATGGCCATCAACGTGACGGCCAATTACCGCCTCATCCGCGCTTTCGACCCGCTGCTGAGAAGCAGCGACCAGGGCCGCGCCATCTTCGTTTCCACCGGCATCATCCAGCATCCGCGCTCCTACTGGGGCGGCTATGCGGCCTCCAAAGCCGCCGTGGAGATGATGGCGACCATCTATGCCGACGAGGTGAAGACCACCAATCTGAAGGTCAACATGGTCAACCCCGGCGCCACCCGCACCAAGATGCGCGCCAAGGCCTTCCCCGGCGAAGACCCGGAAACCCTGCCCCCGCCGGAAGCCGTCGCCGCCCTCTTCGTGGCCCTGTGCCGCAAGGACTGGGCAGGGCATGGGGAGGTGATCAATTACCGGGACTGGGCGCAATCCAACCGGTAATGTCATTCCCGCGCATGCGGAAAACCCCGGATTTCCACCGTCATGCTGAACTTGATTCAGCATCCAGTCCTGAGACTTGTCGTCTGGATCCCTAGTGCCGGCACTGCTCAGGAATGGACCCTGAATCAAGTTCAGGGTGACATGGAAAAGTGGCCGGAGTTAAAGACCCTGTCCGCAGTATCTGGAAGCGTTTTGGGTGGTCATTTCTTCACTGTCGTCACGCGTAAGGGTTCTTGCCTTTGCGGAAATGCAGCCTCACGGGCACGCCGGGGAGGTCGAAGGCCTCGCGGATACCGTTGATGAGATAGCGCTGGTAGGAATCCGGCAGGTCTTCCGGGCGGCTGACGAAGCTGACGAACGTGGGCGGGCGAGATTTCACCTGCGTCATGTAGCGCAGCTTGATCCGCCGGCCTCCGGGCGCCGGCGGCGGGTTGACCTCCACCGCCTCTTCGAGGAAACGATTGAGTTGCGCCGTGGGCACCCGACGGTTCCAGCGTTCATAGGCCAGCCAGACCGCCGTCATGAGCTTGTCCGTTCCCGCCCCGGTCCGGCCGGTGAGCGGGATGATGGGAATGCCCCGGATCTGCGGCAGGGCGGCGTCGATCGCCTCTTCCAGGGCGCGCACGGCGGCATTGCGGTCCTTCACCAGGTCGCATTTGTTGAGGCCGATGACCATGGCCCGGCCTTCCGCCGCCGCCAGGTCAGCCAGTTGCCGGTCCTGCTTGTCCCAGGGCCGCGAGGCATCGAGAAGCAGCACCACCACTTCCGAGAAGCGGATGGCCTCCAGGGCGTCGCTGACGGAGAGGCACTCCAGCGGATCGTCGATCTTCGACTTGCGGCGCAGGCCCGCCGTGTCGAAGAGACGGATGGGGCGGCCCTCCCACTCCCAGTCCACGGCAATGGCGTCTCGGGTGATGCCCGCTTCCGGCCCGGTGAGGGCCCGCTCCCGGCCGATCAGCGTGTTCAGCAATGTGGATTTGCCGGCGTTGGGGCGGCCCATGATGGCGAGCCGCAGCGGCTGGTCGCGCTCTTCCCCTGCCGCCTCGCCGGCCCCGATGGCGTGATCCTCCGCCGCCTGGGCCAGGAAGGCGTAAAGCTCGCCCAGTCCATCGCCATGCTCGGCGGAGATGCCCATGGGCTCGCCCAGCCCCAGGGCATAGGCTTCCATCATGCCCCCTTCGCCGGCCCGGCCCTCGCATTTGTTGGCCAGCACCTGCACGGGCTTGCCGAGCCGGCGGATGCTGTCGGCGAAATGCTCGTCCAGGGGCGTGAGCCCTGCCCGTGCGTCATAGACGAAGAGAATGAGATCGGCCTCGGCCACGGCGGCTTCCGTCTGCTTCTGCATGCGGGCTTCCAGGCTGCCCTGCGCCGCCTCGTCCAGCCCCGCCGTGTCGAACACCTTGATGGGATGATTGCCCAGTTCCACATCGCCTTCCCGCCAGTCGCGGGTGACGCCCGGCATGTCGTGCACGAGCGCACGCTTGCGGCCGGTCAGCCGGTTGAACAGCGTGGACTTGCCGACGTTGGGCCGGCCGATGATGGCAACCTGGAATGTCATAGCGTTTGCCGCCTGGGGACGCGCTAGCGCGCCGTCCCCTTTACCTCAGAGCGTATATGGTGCCGCCATTGTCCATGACATAGAGCGTCTTGTTGGCGACGATGGGCTCGATGTTCAGCGAATCCGCCGCCCGCGAGGCGCTGATGATCTCCCCCGTGTAGGGCGACACGGACACCACATAGCCGTGGGAGGAGACGACGATCAGGCGGTTGCCCGCCAGGATCGGCCCGCTCCAGGCGATGAGATGCTTGGCGTCGTCCACATCGGCATATTTCTGCAGCGGCAGAATCCAGCGCACATTCCCGTCGGGCCTGTAGAGGGCGACGAGCTGGGCATCCATGGTCACCAGGAAGATGAAATCCCCGGCCACCCAGGGCGTGTGGATGCTGGAGACATTGCGCTCCCACTCGCGCGCGCCGGTGCGCAGGTCGATGGAGACCATGCGGTCACCATGGCTGACGGCGTAGACGTGATTGTCGGCGATCACCGGCTCGCCGTCGATGTCGTTGATGCTGGAGAGAGGCGTCAGTCGCCCCGTGCGGCTCAGGGCGTCCTGCCAGGCCACGCCGCCATTGGTGGAGCGGATGGCGAAAAGCTCGCCCGAGGAATAGGCGGCCAGCACCGTCTGGCCTTCCACCGCAGGGCTCGCCGCGCCCAGAATCCCCGCATCTTCGGCAATCCCCACATGGTACCACAGATAGTTCCCCGTGGTCTCGTCATAGGCATAGAGCTGGTTGTCGTGGGTCAGGGCATAGACCTGGCCGCCGGCGATGGTGGGCGCGCCGCGCATGGGCACGCCGGTCGTCTGCTGCCACACCTTGGAGCCGTTCTGCGCATTGAGCGCCACGACGTAGCCGAAACCCGTGGTCGCGAACACCCGGCCGTTGTGATAGGCGATGCCGCCGCCAAAGCCCGAATCCCGCTTCTCGTCTCCATTGTCGAGCTCGATCTTCCAGAGCGTCTTGCCGTCATCGGCGTCGAGCGCGATGACGTTCTCGTCCGCATCCAGCACGAAGAGCTTGCCTTCGCCGACCACCGGCGTGGCCAGCAGGCGGCGGTTGCCGCGCGTGCCCGCGGCGACGGACTTGTGCCATACCTCGGTCAGATTGTCGCCCAGCGCCAGGTGATACATGGCGTGGGAGGGATAGCCGCCGGCCTGCGGCCATTCCGCATTGACCGCCGGCTCCGGCAGGCGGATCTGGATATCCGCCACCACCGGGTTCACGGAAAGCTGCTGTTCGAGCGCCATCACGGAAATGCGCTCGCCCGAGAGCTTGACGTCATCCTTCTTCTTGCCGCCACAGGCGGTCAGGGCCACGGCCAGGCAGCCGGCCACCATCAGGAACCTCAGCTTTGGCATCACTCGCTGTCTCCCGGGGCGGCCTGGCTGGCAGCGTCGGCATCGCCGCCGAGCGCATCCAGCGTGGCAAGGGCCCGCTGGCGCACGGCCACCGGCGTGCCGGGATCGGTGGAAATGGCCTGGAACTGCTGGCGGGCGACATCCATCTGACCGTCCAGGTAGGCCGAGAAACCGATGAGCTCCATGGCGGAACTGCGCCAGGGCGAGCCCTCCGCCGCCAAGGGCGCCATGCGCGAATTGATCTCGTCAAAACTGGCCTTGTCCACCTGCAGATAGCCGGAATAGACGGCGGCCAGGTCGCGCAGGTTGCGGTTCACGCCGCTGTCCGCAGCGATGGCATCCAGGGTGGCGGCAGCGCCCGTGGTGTCCTTGTCGCCGATGCGTGCCTGGGCTTCGCGCAGCATGGCCAGGGCCCGCATGTCGCCGCTCAGATCGTCCCGCAGGCCGGAGAGGCTGTTCACCGCTTCCTTGTAGTTCTCCAGCTCCAGGGGCTGGAGGGCGGTGAGCAGCTCATTGGTCTGCTCTTCCCGGGCGCCGGCGGAATGGCTCTTCCAGATCTCGTAGCCGGCCACGCCGCCGACCAGCAGCACCACGGCCGCAATCAGCAGGCCGCCATAGGATTTCCAGAGCGACATCCATCGCTCCCGGCGGACCTCTTCCTCTACTTCATGAAAAATCTCACTCACTGCGTCGGCTTTCTGTCGTTTCGGCCACTACCGTTCTGCCTTGTGCGTCCCCTGCCCCCGGCATGGTTCGGAGCATCCGGTTTAACGCAATCCGCCCCGCATTTAAAGGCCGCTCGCTCGGGACGGCCCTCATTTCATCCTGTAGGTCTGCTCGGGACCGGGAAAGCGGCGCTCGCGCACCTCTTTCGCATAGTCCTCTACCGCCTTGTGGATGACGGCGCCCGTCTCGGCATAGCGCTTGACGAAGCTGGGCGACCATTCGCCAAGGCCGAACAGGTCTTCCGTCACCAGCACCTGGCCGTCGCAGGCAACCGAAGCGCCGATGCCGATGGTCAGGTTGGGCACCTGCGCGGTGATTTCCCGGGCCAGCGGCTCGGCCACGGACTCGAGCACCGTGGCGAAGGCCCCCGCCTCGGCGACGGCCCTGGCATCGTCGATGATGGATTGCCACTGGGCCTTCTCGCGCCCTTGCGTCTTATGGCCGCCCACCACGTTGACCGACTGCGGGTTAAGCCCCACATGGGCCATCACCGGGATACCCCGCTCCACGAGAAAGCGGATGGTCGGCGCCATGGTGCGGCCGCCTTCCAGCTTGATGCCGGTGCAGCCCGTCTCCTTCATCACCCGCGCCGCGTTGCGGAACGCCACCTCGGGCGATTCCTCATAAGTGCCGAACGGCATGTCGATGATGAGGCAGGCCCGCTTGATGCCCCGCCGCACGGCCTGGCCATGGGCGATGCTCATCTCCAGGGTCACGCCCAGGGTGGTATCCATGCCGTAGAGGACCATCCCCATGGAATCGCCTACCAGAATAAGATCGACGTAATTGTCGATGATCTCGGCGATCGGCTTGGTATAGGCCGTCAGGCAGACCACGGGCGTGCCGCCCTTGCGGGCAACCAGCTCGGGGATGGTGATGCGGGAGGACTTCTTGCTGACGGCTGACATGGCTTACCTTGCAGGCTCCTGGGGCACTTTGTTCATCTGGTGTAAATGTTTTTCACGCCGATGTTATACGGCATTCGTTGAAGCGGGGGCCGGGTGATATATACATCATCCTGTCTGGAATCGTCCAAGAAAGTATCTCGTGAACAGATTTGGCCCCTGCGGCATCATCACGCCGGTCGAGCTTAAATTCTCCTCACAGACACGCTCTGTCGTCGATCCTCCCCTTGTTGCCTGAGGGCGGGGCCGGTCACGGCCTGCCGCCTGACATTCCGATTCCCCAATCAGGCAGCAAAGGACTCATCACATGCCTCATTTTGCAGCGGGCGTCGTTCGCTTTCAGAACGACCTGTTCCCGGAAAAGAAAGACCTGTTTGAAAAGCTGAGCAAGGGCCAGTCCCCGGAAGCGCTTTTCATCACCTGCTCGGATTCGCGCATCGAAACCGCGATGATCACCCAGACGGACCCGGGCGAGCTCTTCATCTGCCGCAATGCCGGCAACATCGTCCCGCCCCACACGGAGCAGACGGGCGGCATCACCGCTTCCATCGAGTACGCGGTCTCGGTGTTGAACGTGCCGCATATCGTCATCTGCGGTCACACCGAATGCGGCGCCATGAAGGGCGCCATGAACCAGGAGGCGCTCAAGGACCTGCCGCATGTGCGCAAGTGGCTCGGCTATGCCAGCGCCGCCCTGCAGGTGGTGGACGAACTGGCCGAGGGCAAGAGCGAAGACGAGCGCATGCGCCTGCTGCTCGAGCAGAATGTCATCCTGCAGTTGCAGCACCTGAAGACGCATCCCTCAGTCGCCCGGCGGCTCGCCAAGAAGAACCTCATGCTGCACGGCTGGGTGTACGACATCGCCACCGGCGGCGTCGACGCCTATGACGCCGAGGCCGGGCGCTTCGTCCCCGTGGACCAGCGCTATGCCTCCGAGATCGCCCGCATCGTCGAAAACGACGACTGCGCGGCCTGACCCGTCTCCAGCCATTCAGGATAACAAACATGAAAACCAAGACTTCCGAAGCGAGGGGCTCCGGCTTCTTCGACCTGTCCAACCTGAAGGGAGACCTTTTCGGCGGGATCACCGCCGGCATCGTCGCCCTTCCCCTCGCTCTCGCCTTCGGCGAAGCCTCGGGCGCCGGCCCCATCGCGGGGCTCTGGGGCGCCATCTTCGTCGGTTTCTTCGCCGCCATGTTCGGCGGCACGGGGTCCCAGGTCTCCGGCCCCACGGGACCCATGGTGGTGGTCTTTGCCGGACTGTACGCCTCGCTGGGCGGAAACCCGACCCTGGTGTTCACCGCCGTGGTGCTGGCCGGTCTCTTCCAGATCGCCTTTGGCGTGATGAGGTTCGGCCAGTATGTGCGGCTCGTGCCCTACCCCGTCATCTCCGGCTTCATGAGCGGCATCGGCTGCATCATCATCGCGCTGCAGATGTCCCGCCTCTTCGGGCACGAACCGGACGGCAGCGGCACCATCCCCGCCCTTTCCGCCATTCCCGGCGCCATTCTCGACCCAAATTGGGCGGCGGTGCTGGTGGGCGGCATCACGCTGGCCATCGTCTTCACCTGGCCGCGCACGCTCTCGCGTTACATCCCGGGGCCACTGGCGGCGCTGGTGATCGGCACGCTGGTCAGCCTCGCCGTCGCCGGGGCGCCGGTGCTGGGCAACATCCCGACGGGCCTGCCCTCCTTCGTCATGCCGAGCTTCAGCGTGGACACCACTCTGGTGGTCCTGGAAGCGGCGCTGGTGCTGGCGCTTCTCGGCGCTATTGACAGCCTGCTCACCTCGCTGGTGGCCGACAACATGACCCAGACCCGCCACGACTCCAACAGGGAACTGGTGGGCCAGGGCATCGGCAATACCGTGGCTGGGCTCTTCGGCGCCATTCCCGGCGCCGGCGCCACCATGCGCACGGTCATCAACATCCGCACCGGCGGCAGCACGCGCATTTCCGGCATGGTCCACGCGCTGCTGCTCCTCGCCGTCGTGGTGAGCCTCTCGCCGCTGGCGGCGCAGATCCCCCATGCGGTGCTGGCCGGCATCCTGGTCAAGGTGGGGTACGATATCATCGACTTCTCCTACCTGCGCCGCGCCCACAGGGGGCCGCGCTGGGACCTGGTGCTGATGGTGCTCGTGCTCGGCCTGACCGTCTTCGTGGACCTCATCACCGCGGTGGCCATGGGCGTCGTCCTCGCCGCCATGGCGTTCGTGAAAAAACTGGCGGACGACCAGCTCGCCAAGGTGAAGGAAGGCGAACCGCGCCAGGCCAGCGACGCCGAACGCGATCTCCTGGCCCAGGCGCGGGGCCGCATCACCATGTTCGACTTCGACGGCCCCTTGAGCTTCGGCGCCGCCGCCGACCTGAGCCATCACGTGCGGGAGCGCACGGAACTGGGCACCGAGGCCATCATCCTCGATTTCAGCCGTGTGCCCTTCATGGAGGTGTCGGCCGCCCGCGCCGTGGAAACCATCGTCAACGACGCCAGCGCCAGGGGCAAGCTCATATACCTCAGCGGGCTCAACGACGAGGTGCGCAGCGTCGTCACCGCCATGTGCGACCGCCTGCACGCCACGGCGGAAACCCGCATTGCCGACCGTTTCGACGCCCTGAAGGACGCGTGGGAGCGGATCGGCCCGGATGGCCCGGCGCCGGGTGCCCTGCCCGCTCCGGCGTAACAGAACGGGCCTACTTCAGCCCGCTCCGGTTCCCCACCCGGAGCGGGCTTTTTTGTGCGAACGGGAGCTGCCATTATGACATTGGACAAGGTGAGGAGATCACGCATGCGCGCCGTCGGCTACAGGACACCAGGGGCCATAGAGAGGCCGGACGCCCTTGAGGACATCGAGCTGCCCCGTCCCTCGGCCGGGGGATGCGACCTGCTGGTCGAGGTGAAGGCCATATCCGTCAATCCGGTGGATACCAAGGTGCGCACCCGCATGGGGCCGGCGGACGGCGCGGAATGGCGAGTGCTGGGCTGGGACGTGGCGGGCACGGTGGTGGAAGCCGGACCGGACGTGACCCGCTTCAGCGTCGGAGACGCCGTCTTCTACGCCGGCGACCTGACCCGCCAGGGTGCCAATGCCGAGTTCCACCTGATCGACGAGCGGCTGGTGGGCCACAAGCCCCACAGTCTCGACTGGGCGGAAGCCGCCGCCCTGCCCCTGACCGCCGTCACGGCGTGGGAAACGCTCTTCGACCGGCTGGACGTCCGCCGCGCGGTGCCGGGATCGTCGAGCATTCTCCTCATCGGCGGGGCGGGCGGCGTCGGCTCCATCGCCCTGCAACTGGCGCGGCAGTTGACCGAGCTCACCGTCATCGCCACCGCCTCCCGGCCGGAAACGGCGGACTGGGTGAAATCCCTTGGCGCGCACCATGTGCTGGACCACTCCAGACCCCTTGCCGAGCAGGTGAGCGAGGCGGGACTGGAGCCTCCGGGTTTCGTCTTCTCCATCACCCATACGGATGACCACCTGCCCGATATCATCAAGCTCATCGCGCCGCAGGGCCGGCTCGGCCTCATCGACGATCCGAAAACCATCGAAATCTCGCCCTTCAAGCAGAAGGCGGTTTCGGTCCACTGGGAATACATGTTCACCCGCTCCATGTTCCGCACGCCGGACATGGGCCGGCAAGGGGATATCCTGGAGGAATTGTCCCGGCTGGTGGACGCCGGCACCATCCGCACCACGCTGGGCGAGCGACTCGGCACCATTAACGCTAAAGCCCTCATCCGCGCCCATGAACTGCTGGAAAGCGGCAAGGCGAGAGGCAAGATCGTTTTGGAAGGGTTCTAACGCCGTTCGTGCTGAGCCGTGTTTCGTCGACGCGGCCATCCAGGAACCGAACCTGACCGTCTGTTCTAGATTGCCACGGCCGCTTCGCGGCCTCGCAATGACGGCTGAGAACCGGTTAAGCCATTTCCAACGGTTGCCCGATCATCGACGCATCGAAGGGCGTCGTCTGGTACATCTGGTTGATCCAGTTGGCGAACAGCAGGTGCGCGTGGCTGCGCCAGCGGTTCTCCGGCGGGCGGGTCGGATCGTCGCCGGGGAAATAGGCATGGGGCAGGTCCACCTTCAGCCCGGCTTTCTGGTCGCGGAAATATTCCTCGGCCAGGGAGTCGGAATCATATTCGATGTGATTGAACATGTAGAGCTGCCGGCGCGCCGGGTCCTCCAGCAGGCACAGGCCCTTCTCCTTTGAATCCATCAGCACGCGGATGCCGCTCCCGGCCGGTATGTCCTCGCGCCGCACTTCGCTCCAGCGCGACACGGGGATCGAGAAATCGTCGGAGAAGCCGCGCAGATAGGGCGAGGCCGGCGCCAGGTTGCGATGACGGTAGACGCCGAACGCCTTTTCGGCCAGCAGGTGCTTGGGCACGCCATGGAAATGATGCAGCGCCGCCTGCGCGCCCCAGCAGATCATCAGGCTGGTGTGCACGTTGGTCTGGGTCCAGTCGAAGATGCGGCACAGCTCGTCCCAGTAGGTCACGTCCTCGAAGTCCAGCTTTTCGACCGGCGCGCCGGTGACGATGAAGCCGTCGAAGCGTTCCTCCTGCATTTCCTCCCAGGGCCGGTAGAAGGAGGCGATATGCTCGCCCGGCGTATTGCGCGGCACATGGTTGGTGATGCGGATGAGCTCCAGCTCCACCTGCAGGGGCGTGGCGCCGAGCAGACGCGCGATCTGGGTTTCGGTCCTGATCTTGTTGGGCATGAGATTGAGCAGCCCGATACGCATGGGCCGGATGTCCTGGCGCACGGCGTCGGTCTCCCGCATCACCATGACACCTTCCTTCTCCAGGGCTGCGAAGGCGGGCAAGCTGTCTGCAATCTTGATCGGCATTTTTATCCCTCTGCTTGTCTCGTCACATCAAGCGGAGCGGATGGTATGGCGGGACCCGTATAATTGCCGGTTCGGCCACATCCTCCTGTCAGGAGCGCCACCTTGCTCGGGAAGCAGGTTGGCGTTGAGCATCGGCTCAACTCTTGATGTCTGTAGAAGTATTAGAGCGAGAGGCTCCTTTTGGCAAGACGGAACACGCGGAAAGCATGGCCGAATGCGCGTCCATGCCGTAAACTGGGGCCAAGCATGAGGGGGCAAGGCATGAAGGGACAGGCCAATGACCGTCACGCTGAACCACACCATCATCCATGCCAGGAACCCCGAGGCCACGGCGCGCTTCCTGGCGGACCTGCTCGCTCTCGACCCGCCCCGGACCCTGGGTCATTTCACGGTGGTCCAGGTGGACGATACCTCGCTGGACTTCGTCCGCACCGCAGGGGAGATCAGGCCGCGCCACTTCGCCTTCCTGGTCAGCGAGGAGGAATTCGACGCCATATTCGGTCGCATCCGCGAGCGCGGCATGCCCTATTGGGCCGATCCCATGCACCGGCAACCGGGGGAGATCAATCATTGGGACGACGGCCGCGGCGTCTATTTCGAAGACCCCAACGGCCACAATCTCGAAATCCTCACCCGCCCCTACGGCAGCGGCGGACTGGACGCCGACCGCCCCAACCCGCTGCTGACCGGGCCTTGAAATCGTCGTGCGAACCTGGATTGAGCAGTAAGGCTCAGGCAGACGTCGCGAGATTCCGGATCACGGAAAGGGCTGAATTACTGCGTCATTCGCCGGCTTGACCGGCGAATCCAGACGGCTCCTGGACTCGGCAGTCAAGCCGGCGAGTGACGATGAAGAAATTCGCTTCCGCCTATCCCTTCGTCGGGGCTTGACTCGTTACTACTATGCTAGCATTCTATCTTCATGAGCAATGACGAAGTCAAACAGTTCAACGTCTACCTGCCGGTCGCTCTGATCCGGCGGGTCAAGCATCACGCCATCGAGGCGGAACTGTCGCTCTCGGCCCTGGTGGCCG
>Ga0164243_10006964_pt1 | contig 16995 bp, 9 predicted proteins | sample OricompcompostOP_FD_108781 | JGI IMG/M metagenome (GOLD analysis project Ga0164243, IMG submission 108781) | Organic Plus compost microbial communities from Emeryville, California, USA - Original compost - Organic plus compost (OP) | ecosystem: Engineered > Solid waste > Mixed feedstock >... | reverse complement strand
TTTCGCATCCAGCACCCAGGGCGTTTGCTGCAAGAGGAGCGACTTCAGGTCCTGGTTCTTTTCCAGGTTGCTCATCAGCGCAGCGGTATCGGTTGTTTTCCACTTTTCAAATATCTCCTTAATTGCCGGGCGCTGGCCTAAAATCCAGGAGCCGAGCACATTGGCGTAATACCTGTTAAACACCTGCTCCGCACAATCATACGGATACTCCATCAGGTACGGTAACGCCTGTACGGCGTACCAGGCAGGATTACTGGTGTACTCCACTGTAACCGCATGCTGTTGCAGGGTTTCAGAGTTGCCGCTTTCTTCCAGCTTTTTGAAGCTGACTGCTTTTTTACCGTCACCTGTCATCGACAGCGGCACGGATTCCGTTACCAGCATACGATTGGTCAGCACTGGCAGCGCGTTCTCTTCGCCATCGCTGAAGTTACCCGCCTGCGCAGTGATCCGGTAAATTAACGTACTACCGAAACCGTTAGGCACCTGCAACGGGAAGGCCACCTGCGTACTCTGACCAGCTTTGGCAGTAAAGTGCTGCACCGGGAAAATATTCTGGAACCAGCCATCCACCGGCTGCATGGTAGCGGCATCCAGCAGTTCCAGCCGCGCCTGGCCTATCAGCTGGGAATCCGCCAGGTTACTGATCTTGGCAGTGAAATTAATTTTATCTCCTTCCCGCATGAATCTCGGCGCAAAAGGCTGCACCATCAATGTTTTCTGCGTTACGATTTCTGCTGACAGCAGGCCAAACGCTGCTTCCTTCGTATTGGCCAGGCCTTGGAACTTCCATTTGGTAAGGGCTTCCGGCATAGCGAATTCAAAGGATACATTGCCGGCCGCATCTGTTCTTAAATCAGGGAAGAAGAAAGCGGTTTCGTTGAAATTGGCGCGGGCTTTTGCCGGCGCTTCCGTAGCAGTTGCCGCAGGCGGCGCGGGCGCTGCACTGGTTGCATCTGCGGCAGCGGCCATCGCCTCTCCTTTTGCCATCTTAGCCAGTGGCGCTGCTGCCGGCCTGGCGCGTTCATACATAACGTCTTCCTTCACCATGGTTACGGCGCCGGGATTACCGCCCCCTCTCATGCCAAAGATCCTGTGCCTGCCGGTGAGGTCCAGTCCCCAGCCAAACCAGTTCAGCGAAGGATAAACTACATAGGTATATTTATTTTTATCCTGCGCAAAGCTAATAACGGAGGCTATTTCCGAACCGCTGTTATCCTGCATATTCAATCCCATGCGCTCATAATTGGCGCTGCCCCATAGCGGCAGGCTCCATGCGAAAGGCCGCAGCGCATCCAGCGAAGCGTCGTACATACCGGCCAGCAAAGAGGCCTGTACTTTTTGCGCATTTTCGCCGGTGATCTTAACGGACCATTTCTCTTTTTCGCCGGGCGCCAGCTTATCGCGGTGCGCTCCCAGCTCTACTTTCAGTTGTTTATCGGCGGTGGCAACGGGGAGCATGACAGCGATGCGCTGGAAGCGGTTATCCCTGATCCAGTTGTAATTAACCTGCAAGCCTCCCAAATCGGCCTGCGTCAGTTGGTATTTTCGTGTATCCGTATTAGTTAGTTTAAAGGCTGTCACTACCGCCGGTTGCTCTCCCCGCATTTCTTCCTGCAACACGTAGGCATCTTTGGCGGAAGCGATTTTTATCACTGCCTGTTCGCCGGGTTTGTAGGATTTTTTTTCTGTATGGTACCAGGTGTACATCGGATAAGGCATGGTTTCCTTACCCGCTTCAGTTACTTCAAAAATGGCTTTTTGCACTACCGGCTTACCTTTGGCAGGGGTGGCCGTTACTTCCAGCTGGTAGTAGCCGGGTTTAAGCTTCTTATATCCCGGATCGGTAATCCCTTCTTTCACGCTGGCCAGCTGCTTTTCAAAAACGGCAGGCAGCAGGGGGCGGTGCTGCAACTGGTCTTCATCCTTGTAAACATCCAGCGGAAACAGCTTCGCATATTCTTCCGCGGTGTAGATAAACTGATCCGGTTGCTCCCAGTACCTTTCCCGCAGGAGGCGATCCAGCGGTTGCACCGGCTGCACGCGCAGCTGCAGGCTGGCCGGCTCAAACTCCCCGTTGAGGTTGGTGGTTTTAATGCTCACCTTGTCCCAGGCATCTACCTGGAGCGACAATAAAATGGTTTGGTAGCCTGCGTTGATTTCCTGTACCTGGCTGCGGGTTTCGCCATTAATATCCGTTACCGTGGCTGATACCTGGTACACGAAATAAGGCGCCAGCGCTGTGTCGATTGTTTTTTCCGGAACGGCGGTAAACTGAATCCTGAATTTGCCCTGCGCATCCGTAGTGGTAGCGCCGTTCACAATTTCCTGGCTGTTGCCCCTTGGGCCATAGAACTTGTAGGCCAGCCACGGATAAGGGAAGCGCGGTATGCGCACTACGCGGTAGCTCACCATGGCGCCATCGACATTATTTCCTGCAAAGGCAATAGCCTGGCCTTGCGCAGTAACGGTATCGCCTACACGATAAGCTACTTTTACCGGGTCAAATTTGACTTCAAACTTAGGACGTTTGTATTCTTCCACGTTGAAACCCGCGCTGGAATGCGCGACGGTTTCCGTCAGCCGGTAGCTGCCCGTCAGGCGGCCCGGCGGCAGGGTGAACTTACCGGAGAAAGCCCCAAAGTCATTGGTGGTAACAGCTACGGAGTCTATCACTTCGTCGTTGGCATCCCGCAGCTCCACGGTGGTTTTAAAGGCAGGCAATATGCGGCTGTCCTTATTCTTTTCTTTTTGCAGGGCTATGCCTTTGAAATACACCACTTGTCCGGGGCGGTACAGGCCTCTGTCCGTAAAGAAGAACACCGTTCTGTTTTCTTCATTTGCCGGCGGCGCCACCGTGCCGCCAACCCGGAAGGCATAGTCGTTAACACGCGAAACGATCAGCTGCTGGCCTTTGTAGGACCACAGCATCCATTTATCCGCATAGCGTTTGGTGGTATAGTTAACAGTTATTTTTCCATTGTTATCGGTAGTGCCGGTAAAAACCTGTTCCAGCTTTTTGGTATCCGGGTTAGGGGTCATGGTACGGATTTCCAGCTTCGCGCCCGGCAAAGGCTGGCCGGTAGTGCGGTCCAGCGCGTAGAGGGTGGAGTCGCTACCGAGGAAAGCGATGTCCGACACGTTGAAGAACTTGCCCACCATCAGGTTATCCATGATATTGAAGCTGGCGTCAGCACTCATCAGCAGCAGGTACATCCCTGGCTGCAGGGCGTCAACTTTCACTTCGGCGGCATGGGCAAAATGGTCCGTGCCGGCCGGCAGCGACTGACTCCAGGTGCGCACGCCGGGCGTACTTTTTATGAGTTGCAGGATCAGTTGATGATCGTCGTACCACTGCATGTCCTTCAGCGCGTTGCTCCACTGGCTTTCCGTAACGGGGATCAGTTTGAAATAGGCGGCGCCGGTATTCCTGTATTTGGTGAGTATGCGCAGGGGTTGACCGGGCACATTTACTTTCTCGGTGGTCAGCTCTATTTCAGGATGCAGCAGCCGGTTTTTGATGTTCTGGCATTCAGCTGCGCCTGCCGCTTTGGGAAACGCTTTCAGGGCGTTATCGCAAATTTCCAGGACCTGGCTAAGCTGCTGGTGCTGGGCCGGGGTGGCTGATTTAATATCGTACAAGCCCAGGGGAAGCCCTTCCAGGAGGGTTTCCGCCTTCAGGGCGGCCACGGTAGCATAGGCGGGGCTGGTTTTGTAGGCTTGCAGCATTTGGGTAAGCGCGCCGTTGTACAACTCGTCCTTATCCGCTGCAACGCTGATCTCTTTTGCGTATTTGATGCGTTGCACATCCGCTTCGGCGAGTGCTGCTGGCTGCGGATCCTGGAGGTGGAAGGCCACGAGGTCCTGGTAGAGCCGCAGGGCTTTCCATTGCAGGCTGCTGGTATCGGTGGAGGTAAAGGCATGTTTGGCAAACTGCGAAGCCGGCGCAAAAGCAGCGGGGTCCGTCAGTTCAAACTGGTTGGCTGGCCTACGGATGTTGCTGTAACCGGAGCGGAAATAATTGATGGCCCGGTACGCCAGCAGGTCGTACACCGTAGGCTGCAGCCCTTCGGCATTTTCGCCTTTAGCGATAATCTGGTTGTAGGCAGCCAGGGGGGCTTTTTTCAGCGGTTCCGGGTGGCTGAGGGAAGCTTCGTAGGCCTGCGTGATGGCATTGGTCAGCCTTTGGGCGGACCAGGTGCGGATATCCGGGTTCTGATCGTCCACCACATCCAGGCGGTTGAGGAGGGTGTAGGAATTAGACTGCAGGTAGGCCCACAGCACTTCCCCCTTCATGCTTTGGAGGATGGCCTTGGCGGGGCCCTGCGCATCGGCAATTTCTTTATCGAGCCGGGTTAGGCCATAATCAAGACTACTGTCTTTCAGGGCGGAAGCGTACTTCAGCTGATAGATCAGGGCTTTGATCCTTTGTTCCGGGTTGTTACCGGCGGCGGCTTTGCGGAAGATTTCGTCCACCTTTTTAGCGCCGGAAGTGGTCAGCCCTTCTTTCTCCAGCTGTTCTACTTCTTTCCATAATTTGTTATAATCTGACTGGGCCATGGTGTTGGTAACGGTTAAGGTTAAAACAATGCACAATGCTAACAGGGTACGCATAATGGGTTTATTTGGAATTGGAGTAAAAGAAAAAGGTGAAAAGTATAGGTAAATACCCATTACTCTCCACCTTTTCAGAATATATTACTTACCGGAAAATTAAGCCAGTGCAGCTTTTTTGCTCAGCACTTCCGCCATGGTTTTACCGATATTGGCAGGGCTTTCTACAACGTGAACGCCGCATTCAGCCATGATTTTCATTTTAGCGGCAGCGGTATCTTCCGCACCACCGATGATAGCGCCTGCGTGGCCCATACGGCGGCCCGGAGGAGCGGTTTGACCAGCGATGAAACCTACCACCGGTTTGGTACCGTGTTCTTTGATCCAGCGCGCAGCGTCAGCTTCCATGCTACCGCCGATTTCACCGATCATGATGATACCTTCGGTTTCAGGATCGTTCATCAGCAGTTCCACTGCATCTTTGGTGGGGGTGCCGATGATCGGATCGCCACCGATACCGATAGCGGTAGACACACCCAGACCAGCTTTAACCACCTGGTCAGCCGCTTCGTAAGTCAGGGTACCGGATTTGGATACGATACCGATCTTACCTTTTTTGAAGATAAAGCCAGGCATGATACCCACTTTAGCTTCTTCCGCAGTGATAACGCCAGGGCAGTTAGGTCCGATGAGGCGAGTGTTAGTACCTACCAGGAAGTTTTTGGCTTTAATCATGTCCTGAACAGGGATACCTTCAGTGATACATACCACCAGGGCTACGCCAGCTTCGGCAGCTTCCATGATAGCGTCAGCGGCAAATGCCGGCGGCACAAAAATGATTGAAACGTTCGCACCGGTAGCTTTTACTGCATCCGCAACGGTATTGAATACCGGGCGCTCCAGGTGAGTGGTGCCACCCTTACCAGGCGTAACGCCACCTACTACATTGGTTCCGTAATCGATCATCTGTGTGGCGTGGAAAGTACCTTCTGTACCGGTAAATCCTTGCACAATCACCTTACTATCCTTATTAACTAAAACACTCATCGCGCTTGTTTTATTGGTTTATTTTATAATATTTATTTTCTCCGGTGAGGCAAAAATAAGCTGAATTGAACAATTCTGCAATTTAGCCCTCCCGGAATCCGTTGCGTTTTGCAATTTACGTTATGTACCAATAAGTCCCGGAAGAAAATTTGTACGCAGGGGCGCACTGAACACTGTTTATTCCGGCTTTTGCCGGTCGCCGCCGGCCGGGTTGCCCGCTTTATTCTTCAAGTCTTCCTTCCATTTACCGCTGCTAAACAGCTCATGCTGACGCATTTCCTTCGCTTCCCGGAGGAACTCGGAGGCAAAGATGAAGTCGTTCAGCAACTGGTCGTTACTAAACACTATTTCCTTATTGGAGCCTTCCCACTGCTTCTGGCCCTGGTACATGTACACGATATGGTCCCCGCTTTCCATCACGGTATTCATATCGTGGGTGTTGATAACGGTGGTGATATTGTATTCTACGGTCAGTTCCTTGATCAGCTGGTCGATCAGCAAAGATGTTTGCGGGTCCAGCCCGGAGTTGGGCTCATCGCAAAACAGGTATTTCGGGTTCAGCACGATGGCCCGGGCAATGCCCACCCTTTTTTTCATCCCCCCGGAAATTTCCGCGGGAAACTTTTTGGCGGCATCTTTCAGGTTCACCCTTTCCAGGCATTCCGCCACGCGCTTTTTCTTATCGCGGTAGCTGCCTGTTCCGAACATTTCCAAAGGAAACATTACATTCTGCTCCACCGTCATACTGTCAAACAAGGCCGAGCCCTGGAACAGCATGCCTATCTCCTGGCGGATCACTTTACGCTCGTGGGTATCCATGTTGGTAAAGTCCTTCCCGTCGTAGAGGATTTTCCCGGCATCCACCTCAATCAGCCCTACCATACACTTCATCATCACGGTTTTTCCGCTGCCGCTGGCGCCGATAATCAGGTTTACCTTACCGGACTCCATTACCGCAGAAACGCCTTTCAAAATCTCTTTATCCCCAAAGCCTTTTTTTATGTCTTGCAGTTCGATCATGATTAGTAGAAATAGCTTAGAGTAAAATGGCTGTCAATGCGTAGTCCATAAACAGCACCAGCACGCAGCTCACCACTACCGAGGTGGTACTGGCCTTACCGATTTCCAGGGCGCCCCCTTTTACGTTATAGCCGTAATAGGCGGATACGCTGGCAATAATAAATCCGAAGGTATAGGACTTCGCCAGTGCGAAAAATACGTTATAGGCCCTGAAATCCTGCCTTAAACCCTGCAGGAATTCATCCGGAGAGATGATGCCGGAGAGCACGCCGGCTTCCTTACCGCCCCAAACCCCGAGAAACCCTGAAATCATTACCAGTATCGGAATCATGAGTAAGGCTGCCATTATTTTAGGCAAGATGAGGTAGCCTTTGGTGTTAATACCCATGATCTCGAGCGCATCTATCTGCTCGGTCACGCGCATATTCCCCAGCTCGGAGGCTATTTTGGAGCCTACCACGCCCGCCAGTACAATACTGGTAAGGGTAGGCGCAAATTCAAGAATAATGGTATCCCGCACTACCTGGGCGATAGTACTTTTAGGAATGATTGGGTTTACAAGCTGGTAGGCGGTTTGCAGGGTGGTAACCCCACCCATGAAGAGGGAAATGATGAATACTATCCCGAACGACCCTACGCCGATATCCACGCACTGCTGCATAAACTGTTTCCAGTACATCTTCATGTTTTCCGGGCGGGAAAACATGCCTTTCAGCATCAGTAAATAGTTTCCAAAATGATAAAAGAATCTGAATTCCATAACCGGCCAAAGATATGACAGATTTTATCAAACGTCACTGAATTTCCGATTAAATAAACCGGCTATTTCAAGCTGCTAACCAGCAGGCGTTTCAGGCTGCGTTCCACAATCTCCCCCATGGACTTGCACCTGGCAAAAGCCTGATCATGATAATATTCCGCCAGCTCGCTGCCCAGCTGATGGATCTTCTCGGGGAAGGATACACGATCCGTCATGATCACATCCCGGAGGTCCTTGATACGGTGCCTCTGCACCTTGATGCGGCGGGCCATGAGCGCCCGCTCCTCCTGCTGGTACTGCTTTACCACCTCGGCATTCAGGTGGCGGATGGCCAGCTCCACGAATACCCGGTTTTCCTTGAAGAACTGGGGCATGTAGAGGGTGCGCTTGCCTTCATAAAACTGCTGGTCAAAGTCGATCGCCCGGATGCGGAACTGCACATCGTCAAAATCAGGGGTAATATCAAATACGAAGTTATAGCTGCGCATATCGCCCAGCAGGCGTACGAAACAGCGCTCGTTGAACTTCACAAACTCTTTGGCGATGCGCTTGGGGTTAAACTCCGGCCGGTGCAGCCAGTGTTCAATAAACTGATCTCCCGGCACGCCGGCAATATGCTCTTCCACCAGCGTGTTGCCGTCAATGAGGAAGTTCATCCAGTACGGGGACAGTATATGTTCCAGCTCCAGGCCGTAGATGCGGGAAGCGTCGGCAATCTTCACATAAAAATAATCGTACACCTCGTTGTAGTTATTGACGATCTTGATCCGGAAAGGGTGGCTGTTACCGAAGGTACAGTAGTCGATCCGCTCGATGTGCAAATGCTCTTCCGCCGTTTGGTCGCCCCCGGCCTTGAGGATGGAGTAGATGCGTTTCAGCCCTGCGTGAATGGCGTCCTGCATGCTATGCGGGTAAAACACGGTTTCCCAGAGGGTGTCCTTCCCCTGTTTGTCGTACACGGGAATGGCATATTCGTAATACCGCAGTTCCTGGTAGTCCACCGGCAATTTCACCTCCCGTTCGTAGAGCTTCAGGTAGTTCCGGAAGGCCTGGTTGATCGGGAAAAATATCTTTTTTCTGGAGATTTCCTGCATGACTTAAATATAGCACATTTCGGAAAGCTGCGCGCAAAAAAGCCATCAGCGTGAGCATGGCGGTGGTTGTACCGCATCCTCACGCTGATGGCTATATTATCAGACCAGATTATTTCTTTTTCTTGCCTTTGGATTTATCATCCGCCTTTTTATCGCGGCAGCATTTTTCCTGCGCGTCTACCACGGCGATGTTCACCATGTTCACAATCTGGCGTACGGTGCTACCCAGTTGCAGAATGTGTACCGGCTTTTTCATACCCAGCAGTACCGGACCGATGGCGTCAAAGCCGGCTACTTCCTGCAGGAGGTTGTAGGCGACGTTACCTGCGGTCAGGTTAGGGAAGATGAGGGTGTTCACTTCTCCATCCATCAGCTCCGTGAAAGGATAGTTATCCTTCAGGATTTCCTTGTTAAAGGCCATTGCTGCCTGGATTTCGCCATCCACGATCAGGGAAGGATTTCTTTGCTTCACGATATCGCGGGCTTTGGCCACCAGCTGCGCCTCAGGGGTTGGGCTGGAACCGAAGTTGGAGTACGACAGCATCGCGATGCGCGGGGTGATGTTGAAGTGTTGCACTTCTTTTGCCACCATCAGGGTGATCTCTGCCAGTTCTTCCGCGGTAGGGTTGAAGTTGACGGTGGTATCAGCCAGGAACAGCGGTCCGCGTTTGGTTTGGATGATGTACATACCTGCTACCTTCTTCACGCCTTCTTCCATACCGATCACCTGCAGTGCCGGGCGGATGGTATCAGGGTATTTACGGGTCAGGCCGGAGATCAGCGCATCCGCTTCACCGGTTTCCACCATCATACAGCCGAAGTAGTTACGCTCGCGCATTACCTTCTTCGCTTCATACAGGTTAAAGCCTTTACGCTTGCGCTTTTCGAAGAACAGCTCTCCGAATTTATGGCGTTTTTCCTGCATTTCATCGCTCTTAGGATCGATCAGCTGGATGTCTTCAATGTCGATGGCATGTTCCGCAGCGAGGTTACGGATACGGGCTTCGTTACCGAGCAGGATCGGAATGGCGATACCTTCGTCGTTCACTACCTGTGCGGCTTTCAGCACTTTGATATTGTCCGCCTCTGCGAATACCACTTTCCTTGGATCGCGGCGCGCTTTGGTGCCGATCACGCGGAACAGCTGGTTGTCCAGTCCGAGGCGGCCGTTGAGTTCTACTTTATAAGCTTCCCAGTCCGTGATAGGATGTGTGGCCACACCGCTTTCCATCGCCGCTTTAGCTACTGCCGGCGCTACAGTGCTCAGCAGGCGCGGGTCCAGCGGTTTTGGAATGATGTATTTAGGACCGAAGAAGATATTTTTTTCATTGTATGCGAGGTTCACGATATCCGGCACCGGGGATTTGGCCAGTTCGGCCAGGGCGCGTACAGCGGCCAGTTTCATGGCCTCGTTGATCTGCGTGGCTCTCACGTCGAGGGCGCCGCGGAAGATGTACGGGAAGCCGAGTACGTTGTTTACCTGGTTGGGATAATCGGAGCGGCCGGTAGCCATGATTACGTCGGGGCGTGCTGCCACGGCGGCGTCGTACGCGATCTCAGGGTCAGGGTTTGCCATCGCCATTACGATCGGGTTTTTAGCCATGCTCTTGATCATATCCTGGGTAACCACGTTACCTACGGAGAGGCCGAGGAATACGTCCGCGCCTTTCATGGCTTCCGCCAGTGTTTTCACTTTGGACTTGGTGGCAAATTGCATATGCATTGCGCTCAGGTCCTTACGCTCGGTGTTCAGCACCCCGTCTTTATCGAAGAGGATGAAGTTTTCCAGCTTCGCGCCCAGCGCCAGGTAGAGGCGAACGCAGGCCATAGCGGCTGCGCCGGCGCCGTTCACTACTATCTTAACTTTATCTATTTTCTTTTTTACCAGTTCCAGACCGTTGAGGAGGGCTGCGCTTGAAATGATCGCCGTACCGTGCTGGTCGTCGTGCATTACAGGTATTTTCAGCTCTTTACGCAGCCTGTCTTCGATTTCGAAGCATTCCGGGCTCTTGATATCCTCGAGGTTGATACCACCGAAGGTAGGCTCCAGCGCTTTCACAGCGGCTACGAAGCTATCCGGATCTTTGGCATTCAATTCAATATCAAATACGTCGATGTCAGCAAAAATCTTGAACAATACACCTTTACCTTCCATCACAGGCTTGCCTGCTTCAGGACCAATATCTCCGAGGCCCAGTACGGCGGTACCATTGCTGATTACCCCTACCAGGTTACCTTTGGCTGTATATTTATAAACATTTTCCGGATCGTTGTAAATCTCCTTACACGGTTCGGCTACACCTGGAGAATAAGCGAGGGAGAGGTCCCATTGTGATTTTGTATTTTTCGTAGGTACTACTTCAATTTTGCCCGGCCTGCCTTTTGCATGATAGTCTAATGCATCCTGCTTGTTCAGTTTTTTTGCCATATCAAGTTTAGATTGTTGTAATTGGGCGTGCAATATACGAAGTATTGCAGTAAGACGGCCAGTAAATCCCCCGGGCTTAGCCAGCTCAACTCATAAATAACAGTTAAATTTCCTTACTTTTACGGTGTTAAACATTTGCAAATAATATGATACAACGCATCCAGAGTCTTTACCTGTTCTTAGCCGCCGGCGCAGGCGTAGGAGTGCTTCTCAGCAACTTATGGAAAGCAACTTTTTCTAATTCCCCGGAGATATCTTATGTGAATGCCTCCAATAATTACCTGATGTATGTGCTTTATATCATCATCATATTAATGGCATTTGCATGTATTTTCCTGTATAAGAAGAGAAAATTGCAGTTCCGTTTAACGGTGATCAACATCCTGCTGACGCTTGGCGCTATCGCCTACCAGTATTACCTGGTACAGAAAGAAGCTAAAGCATTGTTTGCCAGTGGGAAAGTAATCGCCAACGCGTCCTATTTGCCGGGGTCCTTTTTGCCGATTGTGATGGTGGTGCTGCTGTTCCTGGCTGCAAGGGGGATTTATAAGGATGAAAAACTGATTAAATCACTGGATCGTCTTAGATGATAAATAATGTTATATAGAAAAGCTGGTTTTGTTAAACCGGCTTTTTTTATAGATGTGATTTTTGAACTGAATATAAAAAGGCGCGCGCTGTTATAAGTAAGAAAACTAAAAAGCCGGCGCTTTTGAACCGGCTTTTTTATAAGTACAATTTGCAAACTGCCTATTCCTGTTTCCCGCGTAATCCCTTATTCTTTAAGAAGAGAAATTAAAGAAACTGCCCCGTATAACTCTCCGTTACTTTCTTCAATCCATCCGGCACACCGGCATATAACAAGTTCCCGCCTCCTGCGCCGCCTTCCGGACCCAGGTCTATCACCCAGTCCGCACTGCGGATAACGTCCAGGTTGTGTTCAATTACCAACACAGTATGCCCCTGTTCAATCAATGCATTAAAGGAAGCAAGCAATTTCTTGATATCATGGAAATGCAGGCCGGTAGTAGGTTCGTCAAAGATGAAGAGGATATGCCCCTGCGCCTTGCCTTTACCCAGGAACGACGCCAGTTTCACACGTTGCGCCTCCCCGCCGGACAGCGTATCGCTGCTTTGGCCCAGCTTCACATAACCCAGCCCCACATCGCTGAGCGGGCGGATTTTATTGCAAACATCCTTTTCGTCCTTAAAAAACTCCAACGCTTCATCCACGCCGAGTTCCAGCACTTCGTAAATATTTTTACCCTTGTAGGTGACTTCCAGTACTTCATCCTTAAACCGGCGGCCATTACAGCTTTCGCAGGTCAGGTGCACATCCGCAAGGAATTGCATTTCCACGATCACCTCTCCTTCTCCCTTACAGGCGTCACAACGGCCGCCATCCACGTTGAAGGAGAAATGTTTGGGCTGGAACCCGCGCATTTTGCTGAGCGGCTGTTTGGCAAACAGGTCGCGGATTTCGTCGTATGCTTTGATGTACGTTACGGGGTTGGAACGGGAGGATTTACCAATCGGGTTCTGATCCACCATTTCAATCTGCGTGATATCATCAATAGCGCCGGTGATGGACCGGTGGTTGCCCACGCGTTCCGCAAATTCTCCTTTGAGCTTCATCAGCGCAGGATAGAGGATTTGCTTTACCAGCGTGGTTTTACCGGAGCCGCTCACGCCGCTCACTACGGTGAGTACCTGCAACGGAAAATCTACCGTTACATTTTTCAGGTTATGCTGGCGCGCGCCCTCTACGGTGATCGCTTTTTTCCATTTACGCACTTTCGCAGGCGGGTCAATGGTGAGCGTACCGTTGAGATAGCGGCCGGTAAGGCTTTTCGGGTCTTCCAGTATCTGCGGGTAGGTGCCGGCAAAAATCACTTCTCCACCAAGGTGGGAGGCGAGTGGCCCCATGTCGATGATATAATCGGCTTCCTGCATCATCAGGTCGTCGTGTTCTACCACCACTACGGTATTACCCAGGTCCCGCAACTCTTTCAGTACGCCAATGAGACGGTGCGTATCCCTGGCGTGCAGGCCTATGCTCGGCTCGTCGAGGATGTACATGGAGTTGGTGAGGTTGCTGCCCAGGGAGCGGGTCAGTTGAATACGCTGACTTTCCCCACCGGAGAGCGTATTGGCCACCCTGTTGAGGGTGAGGTATCCCAGGCCTACGTCCAGTAAGGTTTTAAGGCGATGGTGAATTTCGATGAGGATACGTTTTGCGATTTGCTCATCAAATTCGCTCAGCTGAAGGCCGTTGAACCAGTTATACAGGTCGGAAACCGGCATGTCCACCAGCTCCGCAATATTTTTTCCGCCGATTTTAATGTAAAGCGCTTCTTTACGCAGCCTTCCGCCGCCGCAATCCGGGCAGGTAGTACGGCCACGGTAGCGGGATTGCAGCACGCGGTACTGTACTTTATACAGGTTCTGTTCTACCATTTTGAAGAACTCGTTCAACCCGTAAAAATGTTCGTTACCGGTCCACAGGAGTTTGTACTGCTCGTCCGTCAGGTCTGCAATGGGTTTATGAACCGGGAACCCGAATTTGCGGGAGGCTTTGATCAGCGCTTCCTTGTATTCGCCCATTTTTTCGCCGCGCCACGGAGCGATGGCATTTTCGTACACGCTTAACCGTTTGTCAGGTATAACGAGGTCCGCATCAATCCCCAGCACCTGCCCAAACCCTTCACAGGTGGGGCATGCGCCGTACGGGTTATTGAAGGAGAAGAGGTTGGGCACCGGTTCTTCGAACTGCATGCCATCGAGCTCAAAGCGGTTGGAGAAATGTTTGATTGCCTTACCGTCCACTTCCACAAAGCTGTCCCCTTCGCTTTCGTAAAACTGCGTTTGCACGCTGTCGGCTATACGGTGTTTATCATCTTCATCGAAGTCCTTTACCACCAGGCGGTCAATCAGTACCCATGCGTCTTTCGGCACGACTACCTTCTTGGCTTCCAGCAGTTCTTCGATACGCAGCAGGCCGTTGCCTTCCCCGCCGGGTACGTACAGGCGGGAGAAGCCTTTCTGCATGAGGATGTTGAGCTCCTCTTTCGCCTCGCGTTTGGCGTGGCGGCGGAAAGGCGCCAGCAGCAGCACTTTAGCGCCGGTGGGCAGCTTGCTGATATAGTCCACCACATCGCTCACTTCGTTCTTTTTCACTTCCTGGCCGGAGATGGGTGAATAGGTTTTACCAACGCGGCCAAAAAGGAGGCGGAGGTAATCGTATATCTCGGTCATGGAGCCAACGGTGGAGCGGGGCGTTCTGGTAATTACCTTCTGTTCGATAGCGATGGCCGGGCAGATGCCTTTGATGTAATCCACATCCGGCTTGTTCATACGCATGAGGAATTGCCTGGCGTAAGAGCTCAGGCTCTCAGCGTAGCGGCGCTGCCCTTCGGCATAGAGGGTATCCATAGTCAGGGAGGACTTCCCGGACCCGGATACTCCGGTGACTACAACGAGTTGATTGCGGGGGATCGATACACTCACATTTTTAAGATTGTGTACCCTGGCGCCTTTTATGAATATGCTGTCCTGAGGGCTAACTTCCTGAGGAACCGCGGTTTTTTCCTGTTTTTTTACTTTTGTTCCCATTACAGAACAAATTTAAGGTAAAAGATGTTACTAAAGTAATTAGCATTTTACTAATTCCGGCTAAGTGGATTCCGGGTCTGTCCGGCGCCCCCGAAATCGCCCGCAGATAGCTATTGTAGTGATATTGAGCCGCTTTTTTTATTATTTGTTTTATTGAACTATTCTATTATATTTGCATAGGACTTGATATATTCTCGTACCGGCTATTTTACTTTCAACCTAAAACTGCACACTATCGCATAAACTCTACTTAACAAAAATTTACAACAACCAAGAGGCTGTAAAGTCCCGGATTATCATTTTACTAACCCGTCTAGTTGTAGAAGTTTATGCAAATAATGTACAAATTGTGCGACGAGCAATTGATTACCCTTTTTAAGAAAGGCCACGCTTCGGCATTGGAAGAACTGGTACACCGTCATAAGGATAAAGTCTATACTTCTATTCTCTTGCTGGTAAAGGATCAATTCCTTGCAGAGGACATCTTCCAGGATACTTTCATAAAAATTATTGACACTATTCGCGCAGAACGTTACACAGAGAAGGGAAAGTTTCTTCCCTGGGCGATGCGTATTGCACATAACCTCTGCGTAGACCACTTCAGGAAAATTAAGCGTACGCCCATGATAAAAACAGGCGACGATAAAGATATTTTCGACGTGCTGGGCTTTAGCGACAGCTGTGCGGAAGAAAAGCTCATCACACGGCAGAGCCACGACCGTGTCAGGCGTATGCTGGATATGCTTCCCGAAGAACAAAGGGAAGTGATCATCCTCCGCCACTATGCGGAACTGAGCTTTAAAGAAATTGCAGACCTGACGCAGGTCAGCATCAATACCGCCCTCGGTCGTATGCGGTATGGGCTGATCAATCTCCGCAAGATGATGACGGAGAAGCAAATTTGTCTATGAACGACCCTTTTTTTGCTTGCCATCAACGGGCGGCCGGATGTAATGTCCGACCGCTCGTTCTTTTTATAACGGCAGAGGGGGAACGGCGTCATGCGGTCCCCCCTTTGCCCAGGCTGCATTACTCAACAGGGATGTTCAGTTGTATTACAACCGCTCAAATATCACCGCCGCGCCCTGCCCCACGCCAATACACATCGTAGCCAACCCATACCGTACTTCCGCCCTGCGCTGCATCTCGTGCAGCAACGTCGTACTGATGCGCGCGCCACTGGCCCCCAGCGGATGCCCGATGGCAATAGACCCGCCGTTTACGTTCACAATTTCATCGTTAAGGTCAAGGTCACGCATACACGCCAGCGTCTGCGAAGCAAAAGCCTCGTTCAGCTCCACCAGCCCCAGGTCAGCCACGGTGAGGCCTGCACGCTGCAACGCCTTCCTGGTAGCCGGCACGGGGCCCACGCCCATAATGGAAGGGTCCACCCCGGCAACGCCCATGGAAACCACCCTGGCAATGGGTTTCAGCCCATAATCTTTCAGCGCCTGTTCGGATACAATCAGCAACGCCGCCGCGCCATCGTTGATGCCGGAGGAATTGCCCGCCGTAACAGTGCCATCTTTGGCGAAGGCGGGCTTCAGGGCAAATAGCTTATCCAGCGAAGTTTCCCTGGGATGCTCGTCCCGGGAGAACCACTCCTCCCCTTCCTTTTTATCTGCCCGGACGGGCGTTATTTCCCGCTCCCACTTATGCTTATCCAGGGCCGCTTTGTACCGGCGCTGACTCCCCAGGGCGAAAATATCCTGGTCCTCCCGGCTGATATGCCACTGCCTGGCCACATTCTCCGCCGTTTCCCCCATGGAAAAAGGATAGTATTTATCGGCCAGCTGCTTATTCACAAAGCGCCAGCCAAGCGTAGTATCGTATATCTCGGGCTTACGGCTAAAGGCGGCATCGCCCTTTGGCATAACAAAAGGCGCCCTTGTCATACTTTCGACGCCACCCGCAATAAAAACATTTCCATCTCCACACATTACCCCCCTGGCAGCATCCATAATAGCCTGTAAGCTACTGGCGCACAAGCGGTTCACCGTTGTGCCGGCCACCGTTACTGGCAGCCCGGCCAGCAGGGCGGACATCCGCGCTACATTCCGGTTATCCTCCCCGGCCTGGTTGGCGGCGCCCGCAATCACATCCTCAATGGAGGCCGGGTCCAGCCCGGGATTGCGCGTCAATAAAGCTTTGATTACGTGGGCAAACAAATCATCCGGGCGGACGTGGCTCAAAGCGCCACTATAGCGCCCCACAGGCGTGCGTACCGCATCAACGATAAAGGCTGACTGCATGTTGATAAAACTTATTGTTTTGGTAAGATAAAATGTGTTCCTGCAAGTAAACCATTTCCCCCAACATCGCCAAGTAAATGGCACAAAGGACCCCAACAAAGCGAACGCATCCATTTACAGGGCATTAACGTTAACTGTCAATGAATTTAAGTACCTTTGCAGATACTTTTCGACTGCCGTAAGGCAGCCAATTGCTTATTTAAAGGTCAATAATGAAGTCTGACAAGA